>Ga0207675_100004075_pt1 | contig 14147 bp, 14 predicted proteins | sample KBSSwiS42_FD_184305 | JGI IMG/M metagenome (GOLD analysis project Ga0207675, IMG submission 184305) | Switchgrass rhizosphere microbial communities from Kellogg Biological Station, Michigan, USA - KBS Switchgrass S4-2 (SPAdes) (version 2) | ecosystem: Host-associated > Plants > Roots >... | reverse complement strand
TGCTGGAGCTCAACGTCGAGGCCCGTCGAGGTCTGGCCGCGGCCGACGACGCCGCGCTGCTCAAGTTCGGCGTGAAACAGGTCGCGGCGTCGATGGGCATGCGGGCGAGCTTCCTCGCGAAGACGAACCCCGGCGAAGAGGGCTCGAGCGGCCACGTGCATCTGTCGTTGTGGAAGGGCGGCACCAACGCATTCGCCGGCGAGGACGCGTCGGCGGACCTGAAACCCCCGTTCTCGACGGGGGTCGCCGGCGTGATAGAGCACCTGCCGGCGGCATCGCTCCTGCTCAACCCGACGATCAACTCGTACAAGCGCCTGGTCCCGGGCTGGTTCGCGCCGATCAATGCCACATGGGGCTACGAGAACCGGTCCTGCGCCGTCCGCGCGATCCGCTCCGCGCGTCCCGAGCTGTGGCGGTTCGAATGCCGGCGGCCGGGCGCCGACGCGAACCCGTACCTCGTGCTCGCGGCGATCGGTGCCTCGGTCGCCGACGGGATCCGTCGCGAGGCCACCCCACCCGACCCCATCGAGGGCGACGCCTATGCGCTCGACCAGCAGCAGCTGCCGGGCTCGCTCGACGCCGCGCTCCGCGCCTTCGAGGACGACGCGGCCCTGCGCGAGGCGCTCGGGAAGGACTTCAGCGACTACTACGCCACCTCGAGGGCGTGGGAGCTGAAGGCCTGGCGCGAGACCGTCACCGAGTGGGAGCGCGAACGCTACGACCGCGGCGTGTGACACACGGAGATCGGGAGCCATGCCGGTCGGGGGCCTCGAGTCGAACCTGTTCATCCTCACCGGCGCACCGGGATCGGGGAAGACCGCCATCCTGGCCCGACTCGGCAATGAGTTCGGGTGCGTGGACGAACCGGCGCGAGAGGTCCTGGCGGAGCAGCGTGCGACCGGTGGAGCGGCACGTGGGATCAAGACGCATCGCTGTTCGTGCACCTGCTCCTGCAGCGGTCGATCCAGAAGTACGCGATGGCTCGCAGCTCCGGAGAAACGGTCATCTTCGACCGCGGGATCCCTGACTGCATCGTCTACGCGGTCCGAGCCGGCTCGGACCCAACGCCGAGCCTCGAGGCCGCCGACGCGTACCGCTATGAGCCACACGTTTTCTTCCTCGAACCCTGGAGCGACATCTACGAGACCGACGATGAGCGGACCATGTCATTCGACGACACGGTGTCGTTCGGCCGGGAGTTGAGGGACGTGTACGAGCGGTCCGGCTACACGCTCGTCGAGGTCCCCCGGGACTCCATCGGCGGTCGAGCAACCTTCGTCCGCATGTGCATCGCTCGGTTCGTCGCGATCGGCACGAAGGGGGGCGCATGAACGAAGCGGTCACACCGCGGCGGTTCCACGAGGTCGACTGGCGGGTGGTGAGGAACGATGCGAGCACGCACTTCCGCACCGGGTCGTTCGCGGAGGGCCTCGCGCTCGTGGACGCGATCGGCGGGGTAGCCCACGCCGCGAAGCATCATCCCGACGTCGACCTCCGACCCGACGGCGTGACGGTGCGTCTGAGATCGGGCACCGACGGTCGCCTGAGCGAGCGCGATGTCGCACTCGCCCGACAGATCTCGGCGGCGGCGCGCGAACTGGACGTGCCGATCGACCTGGGGGGCCTGCAAAGCGTCCAGGTCGCGATCGACGCGATGGTCATTCCCGATGTGCTGCCGTTCTGGCGGGCGGTGCTCGGCTACGAGCAGGTCGACGACGCGGACCTGATCGACCCGAGCTTCCAGGGGCCGCCGTTCTGGTTCCAGCAGATGGACGCGCCGCGCCCCCAGCGCAACCGGATCCATATCGATGTGTACCTGCCGGTGGACCAGGCGGAGGCCCGCATCGCGGCGGCGCTCGCGGCCGGCGGTCACCTGGTCAGTGATGAGAACGCGCCGGAGTGGTGGACGCTGGCCGACGCCGAGGGAAACGAGGTCGACGTCGCACCGTGGCCGGACCGCGGCTGATCGGGCCCGGCCTTGCACTCGATGTCGTGGCCTCGTACTCCGTCAACAAGCGCGCTGCAGCTCACACAAGGCGGCTGATCGACGCTCACCAGTACGTGCTCGACAGCGATTGGGGAGAGGCTCAGCCGAAGGCCGCCGATGAGAACGCCTTCTCGGGTCGCACTCAGGGAGGAGCACGCCGTTGCGAGCCCCAGACGACCACCGGACCAAGGTCTAGACTTCATTTCCGCCCAGTGGGAGGAGCCGGTATGTCGATGCAAGGACCGGGAGGGGCCGGAGGCCGCGATCCAGGAGCCCAACGTTGGGGCGCTGAGAAACAACAGATCGACAAACAAGCCCAAGAGGAGCACTTGGTACACGAGGCCCAGCGCATCCATGCAGAGGAGGCAGCCGAGAGAGGCGAAGCCAAGCCGAAGCGGCCTTGGTGGAAGTTCTGGGCCTGAGAATCAGACGAGGGGGTTCGGGTCGATGCTGGCGTTTGTCCCAGGAACGTTGATCGTCGTTGGCTTCGTCGTCTTGGGCGTGGTGCTGCTCGCTTATGCCTTCTACTTCCTCGTGATCAAGAAATGATCATGGCCCGACCTAGGCTTGGCGCGGCGGTGTTCGTAGGGATGCTGAGAAGGCCGACCCATTCGCTTACGTGTTCCACCGCATTGACCTTGAGCCGATGCGCCCTTCGGTCCTGCTACGCCTCCGAGAAGTAAACGTTCTTGACCTCGGTATAGAGGTTCACCGCGTGCATCCCCATCTCGCGACCGATGCCGCTCCGCTTGTAGCCGCCGAACGGCGCCTCGGTGTGGACGCTGTGGGACGAGTTCACGCTCAGCACACCGGTCCGGATCCCTTTCGCGACCCTGATCGCCCGGCCGAGGTCGCGGGTCCAGATCGAACCGGAGAGCCCGTACTCGGTCTCGTTGGCGAGGCGGATCGCCTCCTCCTCGGTGTCGAACGGGATCACGCACGCCACCGGCCCGAAGATCTCTTCCTGAGCCACGCGCCATGAGTTGTCGACGTCGGCCAGGATCGCGGGGCGCAGGTAGAACCCGTTCGCGCCGTCCGGCACCTCCGGGACGTCGCCCCCGGTGACGAGCCGCGCACCCTCCTTCTGGCCGATCTCGAGGTACTCGAGCGCGGTCTGTCGCTGGCCCGCCGACACGAGCGGTCCCAGATCGGTCTCCTCGGAGAGTGGCTGGCCGACGCGCAGCGCATCGGTCTTGGTGGTGAGCGCCTCGATGAACGCGTCGTACGCGAGGCGCTCCACGAAGATGCGACTTCGGGCGCAGCAATCCTGACCGGTGTTCGCGAACACCGCCCACATCGAACGCTCGACGCACGTGTCCATGTCGGCGTCGGCAAACACGACGTTCGCGGACTTGCCCCCGAGCTCGAGCGACACCCGCGTGATGTTCCGGGCCGCCAGCGCCATGATCGCCGACCCGATCTCCGTGGAACCCGTGAACCCGACCTTGGACACCCTCCGATCGGTCACGAGCGCGTTGCCGACGCTCGACCCGGGCCCGGGCAGGACGGACATCGTTCCCTCGGGCAACCCGGCCTCCGACAGGATCTCGGCGAGCCGGAGCAACGAGAGCGGTGTGAGCGACGCCGGCTTCACGACGATCGCGTTCCCGCACGCGAGGGCCGGCGAGATCTTCCACGTGGCGATCACGAGGGGGAAGTTCCACGGCGTGATGAGCGCGCAGACGCCGACGGGTTCGCGGAGCGTGACGTCGAGCCCGGGATCTTGGACCGGCACCGTCTCGCCGAAGATCTTGTTGGCCGCGCCCCCCCAGTACTCCAGGGTGTCGGCGACGATCCCGATCTCGTCTCGCGCGTCACGGATCGGCTTGCCCACGTTCCGGGCCTCGATGTTCGCGAGCTCCTCGAGCCGCTCCCTGACCAGTACCGAGGCCCGGAGCAGCACACGGCCGCGTTCGGTCGCGGACGTCCTCGGCCACGGACCCTCTTCGAACGCCCGGACCGCGACGTCGACGGCCCGGCGGGCGTCCTCCGGCCCCGCCTCGGCCACCTCGGCCAAGGCCGAGCCGTTCCCGGGCTCGGTGACGGTGAAGGTTCCCCCTTCGACGGCGGGGACGAGTTCCCCGCCCACGAACAGCAGCTCGGTGGTCATCGTTCCTCCCGGATCCGTCCTGGGCGTCGGGCGCGATGATAGCCCCCGCCGAACAGGCGCCGCGATGCACTCCGCCGCGGACGGTGGCAAGCTTGGGAAGTGGCGACCGAGGTGGGTCCGGGCGAGGCGACGAAGCACCAGGTGGGCGACCTCGCCGAGGTCCTGGACAACCTCGGGGTGTTCGGGATGCTGGCCGAGGACCTCGTGGCGCTCTGCACGTCGGGGTTCCGGCGGGTCCCGATCAGCCAGGGTTCGGACTACTACCTGTCGATCCAGGGTTTCACGCCCAACCAGATCGCGTACGCGCACACGCATCCCGACTCCGAAGAGTGGGTGGTGGTCCTTCGCGGCGGCGGCCAGGCACTCGTTGCAGAGAGCCCGGTGCCGCTCGGCCCCGGTCTGATCATCGGGCGCGCGGCGGCACACCCGCACGGGTTCCTGAGCGGCGACGAACCCCTTCAGCTGCTCTCGGTCCAGCTCCCTCGCCCGTCCGAGGGCACGACCACGTGGGATCAACCCGGCGAGACGAACGACCCGATCGATTGCGCCGTCGCCGGCGTATGCCGCCGCTGCCCCCGATGCGGTGGCCACAGCCTCAACGTGCGCGCCCGGGTCTTCCTGTGCGAGAACTGCAACCTCGAGTTCTAGGAGGATCAGGCCCAGATCGGGTCCCGCCAGAGCGAGAGCTCGGTGCCGATCCCGAGGTCCTCTGCCTTGCGAAAGACGCGCGCGGCCGCCGCCACGTCTTCGATCGCGAGCCCGACGGGCGACGAGAAGATGCGCTGGTCATCCGACGTTCGGCCGGGATGACGTCCGGTCACCAGATCGGGCAGTTCGACCGTGTCCCGGCGCGAGACAGCACCCGCCGCGAGCGCCCGAGCCAGCGGTCGCGAATGGTGCCCCGTCTCGTGCTCCCACAGGTCGCAGACGACCAGATCGGCGCGCTCGACGCAGGCGATCTCGGCGTCGAGTGAGGAGACCGAGCAGAACAGGCTCCCCACCCCGAGCCACTCGGGAGGCACATAGGGTTCGGGCGCCATCGTCGCGGCGACGATCACATCGGCGTCGCGGCAGGCTTCTTCGGCGCTCGCGACCGGGACGACCGCGTCCGAACGCTCGCGGAACGCCTCGGCTCGCTCGGGCGCGATGTCCCAGACGCGCACCTCGTCGAGCTCGGGCAGGACGGCCTCGAGGGCCGAGAGCTGCGTCGCGGCCTGGACGCCAGCACCCAGGATCGCGGCAACACGCGCGCCCGGTCGAGCCAGGCGCCGCGCCGTCACACCGGTCACGGCGCCCGTTCGAACGGCCGAGACGATCGTGCCGTCCATCACGGCCACGGGCAGCCCGGTCCGGGGATCGGTGAGCACGATCAACCCGATGCCGCGCGGCAGCCCGCGGGACGGGTTCGAGGGCACGCTCGGGATCCACTTCAGCCCGACGAGCCCGACCGAACCGCCGACATAGGCGGGCATCGCCATGATGCGCCCGTCCTTCTCCTCGCTCCCGAGCTCGTCGGACCACAGCAGCGCCGACTTGGAGGGGAGCCGCGTGTCGCCCTCCGCGTGCAGGCGCAGCGCCTCCTCGACCACGTCGATCGTCGCCGCGACGTCGAGACCCCCGGCCGCCACGACGTCCTCCTGCGACAGGAACCGGAACCGGGCCTCGCTCATGGACGCGAACGCTAGCAGCCGCCCACCGCGCCATGGCTACACTCGGAGGCGTGGCATCCGCAGCCAAGCCGCAGATCGGCATCGTCTCGTACCACCTGCGTCCCGGTCGCGTGACCAACTGGACGGTGGGTGGCTACGGGCTCCCGGAGAACTACGTCGACGCGGTTCGCCGCGCCGGCGGTCGCGCGATGCTCCTGCTTCCGGGCGACGACCGCTCGCCCACCGAGCTGCTCGACGCCGTCGACGCGCTGATGCTGATCGGCGGAGGGGACGTGGAGCCGAACCGGTACGGGCAGGAGCCGAGCGAGACGGTCTACGGGCTCGAGCCCGACCGCGACGAGTTCGAGATCGCCCTGCTCCGCGAGGCCGACGGACGCGAGACGCCGGCGCTCTGCATCTGCCGAGGGATGCAGGTGATGAACGTGGCCTTCGGCGGCTCGCTGACCCAGGACCTGCCGAGCGACGCTCGCTTCATGCCGCACGGCGCCCCGAGCGGCGCCGACGCGGTGGTCCACGAGGTCAAGCTCGCCGGGGGAAGCGCGATCGCCCGGGCGGCGAACGTGGACGTGGCCGCCTGCTCGTCGCACCATCACCAGGGCGTGGACCGACTGGGCGACGGCATCGTCGCCAGCGGCTGGAGCGAGGACGGGCTGGCCGAGGCGATCGAGCGCGAGACCGGCTGGATGGTGGGAGTCCAGTGGCACCCCGAGGACACGGCGCCGGCCGATCCGGCGCAGCAGGGCCTGTTCGACGAGCTCGTGGAGCGAGCCCGGCCGAGCTGATCGGTGCGGAAGGACTTCCGTCAGTCCAAAACGCGGAACAGGACGTAGACGAACGGGGTCGCAACGATCAGCGCCGCCACCACGATCATGGCCGTCCAGCGCCACCAGGGAGGGCGGGCCATCGGGGCCTGGTCGTCGAACGCCGCGAGCTCCTCGGGTGTTGGGTCCGGGGCGGGCTCGAGATATCTGTCCACGGGTGAACCCTACAGGGCCGCCTCGGCGAACCTCCGTGCCTACCCTGGTTCAAGGCGTCCGTGCTATACAGACGATTCTCGAACCGCCGTTCAAACCGGGTGGTGCCGAGATCGGGAGCCGTTCGGGCCCTCGGGGGTTCGATCGAGGAGGGGCGAATGAGACGGGGTACCAGGTTCCAACTTGCCGTCGCGCTGATGCTGGCCGGGGCGTTCGCAAGCGCGGCAATGGCGCAGGTAGCGCTCGCCCAGGAGACGACGGGGGCAACGGGGTCTACGGCGGACGACAACCAGAAGGTCGTCTTCACGTGGGCCGAAACGTCAGAACCCGACACGTTGAACCCGATGGCCGCGTATTCGGCCATCTCGTTCTACTTCTGGACCGCCAGCTATCACATGCCCGTCGACTTCGATGTCGACTTCGGAGCACAGCAGCCGAGCCCGGAATTCGACGGGTTCGACTCGGGCCTTGTGACCGACATCGCGTACACCGACGACGCCATGCATTTCACGTACACGATCCGCGACGACCTCGTGTGGTCCGACGGGGAGCCCCTGACCGCCCAGGATGTCGCCTACACGTTCAACCTGTACAAGAACAACCACGCGTACCTGCCGCAGAACTACCTCACGCTGCTGGACGGGGACGCCCGCGTGGTCGACGGGAACAAGGTCGAGTTCGACACCACCGAACCGACCTCGCTCTACAAGGGTGCGGCCCCCTACATGTACTTCTACATCCTGCCGCAGCACGTCTTCGAGCCGATCGAGCACGGCAACTGCCCGGACGACTCCGATCCATGCAACCCGAAGGGGTACGGCAACGTCCCGAGCGTGAGCAGCGGGCCCTTCTTCATCGCGGAATACAAGGTGGGCGAGTTCGTGCGCCTGGAGAGGAACGAGTTCTGGAAGGGTCCCGAGCCGGCGATCGACGAGATCGTCTATCGGATCTACAAGAACGACGACGCGATCGCCACCGCGCTCCAGACGGGGGAGATCGACTTCGCGCACATCACCACGCCCAACATCTTCAACACCCTCAAGACCGCCGAGAACATCGACACCATGGTCGGATCGATCCCCTCGTTCTCCGAGATCGGCATGAACACGGGGTCGGCCTACCAGGACAAGGAGGGCGCCTTCGTCCCGCACGGCGACGGGCACCCGGCGCTCACGGACGTGGTCGTCCGGCGCGCGATTCGGATGGCGATCGACAGCCAGGCACTGAACGAGCAGGTCATGCTCGGCTACGGCGTGCCGGGTGACTCGATCATCCCGCCGGTCTCGGTGGCCGGCGCCCGCTGGGAGCCCACGGGGGCTGACAAGCTCGGCCCCGACATCGAGGGTGCGAAACAGCTCCTCGAGGATGCCGGCTACGTCGACTCGGACGGCGACGGCGTCCGCGAGATGCCCGCCGACTCGGTGGACCCGGGACGGCCGCTCGATTTCCGCTACTTCGTGCGGACGAGCGAGCAGACCTCGATCGACGCCGCTCCCTTCGTGTCCGAGTGGCTCCAGGAGATCGGGATCAAGACCGAGGTCACCGCGCTGAACTCTGCCAAGCTCACCGACGTCATCAACGCGGGCGAGTACGAGCTGTTCTCGTGGGGCTGGTACCCCGACCCCGATCCCAGTGCCCAGCTTGCCCTGTTCAAGTGTGACCAGCGGCCGCCGGACGGCAAGACGTACGGGAACAACGACGCGTACTACTGCAATCCCGAGTACGACCAGTTATATGAGGATCAGCTCGGCGCGACGGACCAAGACGCACGCTGGGAGATCGTGCACCAGGCGCAGAAGATCTTCTACGAGGATTCGCCCTACGCGGTGATGTGGTACGACCCCATCTTCTCCGCCTGGCGTTCCGATCGGTTCACGGGCTATATCCCCCAGCCGCAGCCGAACGGCGACCCGCTCGAGGGCTGGGGCGGCATCAGCGAGGTGTGGTTGTCGCTGCACCCCGTGGCCGGCTCGGGTGCGGGCGCGGCCGAGGCCAAGGGGATATCGCCTGCGGTCTGGGCGATCCTGGCGGGAGTCCTGATCCTGATCGTGGCGATCGTGCTGATCCGGCGTCGCAGGACCGTGGACGAGGACGCGTAGGAGAGCGCCAGGGAAACGAGAAGACAGGATGGGAACGCGCCGCTACATCTTGAGCAAGGTGCTGCAGGCGTTGCTCACGCTTGCCTTCGTGATGGTCTTCAACTTCTTCCTGTTCCGCGTGATCCCGGGGGATCCGGCGGCGCTGCTGCTCCGCGGTACGGCCGCCTACAACCAGCAGAACGTCGAGCAGGTCACGCACGATCTCGGCCTGGACCGGCCGTTGCCGCAGCAGTTCCTGGTGTATGTGGAGGACACGCTCACGCTGCACTTCGGAGACTCCTACTTCCTCCAGGGCCAGGACGCGAGGCAGGTGATCTCGGAGCGGATCTGGCCCACGTTGCTGCTGGTGGCGACGTCCACGATCGCCTCGGCGATCCTCGGCCTCATCATCGGCATCTACAGCGGGTGGCGGCGCGGGAGCAGGTTCGACGTTGGCGCGCAGGGGTTCACGCTGTTCGTGTACTCGATGCCCGAATTCTGGTTCGGGATCCTGGTGCTGATGGCGTTCGCGGGTGGCGTCGGTCCGTTCCCGTCGCTCTTTCCTGCCGGTGGGTACGCGACGCCCGGGGCGGACCTCACCGGTTTGGCCCACGCGGCCGACGTCCTCAACCATCTGGCGCTGCCCTGGTTCGTCCTGGTCGTGGCCTACATGGGAGAGTACTCGCTGATCATGCGCAACTCGCTGATCGACGTGATGAACGACGACTTCGTCATGACCGCCCGGGCCAAGGGCGTCCGCGAGAAGCAGATCCTGTGGCGCCACATCGTGCCGAACGCCTTCCTTCCGACGTTCACGCTCGTGCTGCTCTCGCTGGGGTTCATCTTCGGCGGCGCGATCACGGTCGAGTACGTGTTCTCCTATCCGGGGCTGGGCCTGCTCACCGTGCAGGCGATCGACTCGAAGGACTTCCCGCTGCTGCAGGGGCTGTTCCTGTTGTTCTCGGCCGCCGTGATCATCGCCAACCTCATCGCCGACATCCTGTATTCGCGGCTCGACCCGAGGGTGAGGGCCGGCTGATGCGTCCACCCGAGGCGCTGCCCACCTTCGAGGAAGGCCCGCCGACCGGGACCGAGCTCGAGCCCGGGCCACCTCCCGAGGTCCGCGATCCGCGCAGGATCGCCTGGACCAGGCGTCGCATATCGGCCGGGAGGATCTGGAAGACCTACCGGAAGAGCACGCTCGGCATGATCGGCCTGGCCGCGCTGATCCTGTTCGTCCTGGTAGCGATCTTCGCGCCGCTGCTCGCCAGCAAGGAGGGCCTGAAGGCGACCTGCCCGTGCAACGGGATCCTCTTCTCGCCCCCGTCGCTGAAGTATCCACTCGGCACCGACAACTTCGGTCGTTCGGTCCTGACCCTGACGATCTGGGGGTCCCGCGTCTCGCTCACGGTCGGGCTACTCGCGACCGCGATCTCGATGATCATCGGGTCCCTCATCGGGATCGTCGCGGGGTACCGCGGCGGCGTGTCCGAAAGCGTCCTGATGCGCCTGACCGACTGGTTCCTCGTGATCCCGTTCCTACCGCTGGCCATCGTCCTGGCCTCGGTGCTGAGCCCCTCCCTGGGCGTCATCACGATCGTGATCGGGATCACCTCGTGGCCGTCCACGGCCCGTATCGTCCGCGCGCAGGTGCTGTCGGTGAAGACGAGGCCCTACGTGGAGCGATCGCGTGCGCTCGGGGCGAGCGGATGGCACCTCAACACGCGCCACATCCTGCCGAACGTCGGTCCTCTGATCTTCGCCAACACGATCCTGACGGTGGCGATCGCGATCCTGTCCGAGAGCACGCTCGCGTTCCTCGGACTGGGCGACCCTCTCTCGATCTCCTGGGGAACGACGCTGCAGAACGCCTTCGGTTCTGGGGCCGCGTACACGGGGCAGTGGTGGTGGATCGTGCCGCCGGGCCTGGCGATCGTGTTCGTCGTGCTCGCGTTCACGCTGTGTGGGTTCGCCCTCGACGAGATCCTCAACCCGAAGCTGCGTCAGCGGTGACCGTTCTTTCCGTTCGCGACCTCGAGGTGACGTACGCCACCCAGGCTGGGCCCATCCCGGCGGTGCGCGGCGTGTCGTTCGACATCGACAAGGGCGAGGTCCTCGGCCTGGCCGGCGAGTCGGGATGCGGCAAGTCGACGATCGTCAACGCGATCCTTCGCCTGCTGCCTCCCGGAGCGACGACGACCGGACAGGTGCTCCTGAACGGCGAGGACGTGCTCACGATGAAGGCCGGTCGCCTGCGCGCGGTCCGATGGACCGGCGCATCCGTGGTCTTCCAGGGCGCCATGCACGCCCTCAACCCGGTGCAACGGATCGGTGACCAGCTCGCGGAGGCGATCGTGCTCCACCGGCTCTCGGCCCAACGAGAGGCGCTGGTGCGGGCCGGGGACCTGCTCGAGAAGGTCGGGTTGCCGCCCCGGCGTGCGCGCGACTACCCGCACGAGCTTTCGGGCGGTCAGAAGCAGCGAGTGATGATCGCGATGGCGCTCGCGTGCACCCCGACCCTCATCATCGCCGACGAACCCACCACGGCACTCGACGTGATGGTGCAGGCGCAGGTCCTCACCCTGCTGAACGAGCTCCAGCACGAGATGGGCCTGGCGATGCTGTTCATCACCCACGACCTGTCCGTCCTGGTGGAGGTCTGCGATCGCCTCGCGATCATGTACGCGGGGAAGATCGTCGAGGAAGGCCCGTCGGCGCCGGTGTTCGCGAAGCCGGCGCACCCGTACACCGAGGCGCTCGCCGCCGCCTTCCCGTCGATCGGGGACCTGCGCTTCCGCAGGTCGCCGTCCGGACTCGGAGGAGATCCGCCGCAGCCCGATTCGATCCCTTCGGGCTGTTCGTTCCACCCACGCTGTCCCGTCGCGTTCGACGAATGCCCCACCGTCGTCCCCGACCTGTACGAGGCCGGAGACGGACGAAGGGCCGCATGCCTGCTCGTGCGGGACCAGGCACGGGTCGCGACATGAGCGGGGCCGCCCTCGGCCGGGCCTCCGCGTCCGGGGACGACGATCCGGTCCTCGAGGTCCACGACCTCCATGTGTCCTACGAGGGCCGTGTGGGCCTCGGCGCCGGCGTGGCGGGCAAGAAGGCGGCCGTCGCGCGCGCGGTCGCGGGCGTCGACCTGACGCTCCGGCGTGGCGAGGTGCTCGCGCTGGCGGGCGAGTCCGGGTGCGGAAAGACGACCCTGGCGCGCACGATCATGGGACTCGAACAACCGAACCAGGGCGAGATCCGCTTCGAGGGCGAGCCGCTCTCGAAGAGCACGAGGATCCTGCGAGAGTATCGACGGCGCGTCCAGATCGTGTTCCAGGATCCGACGGCGGCCTTGAACCCCCGGCAGACGATCTACGAGTCGGTGGCCGAGGGACTGCGGATCCACGGGATCACCGACCAGGACGGGCTCAGCGAGGAGAAGCTCGTCGCCCGGGCGCTGGCACGCTCCGGCCTCCGGCCGCCCGAGCGGTTCTACCTCGTCTACCCACACGAGCTCTCGGGCGGGCAGCGCCAGCGGGTCGTGATCGCCGGAGCCCTCGTCCTCGAACCGGAGATCATCGTGGCCGACGAGCCGGTCTCGAGCCTCGACGCCTCCGTCCGCGGCGAGATCCTCAAGCTGCTGCTCGGCCTTCGGGACGACTTCGGGATCGCGATGCTGGTCGTGACGCACGACCTCGGCCTCGCGTGGACGATCGCCGACCGGGTGGCGGTCATGTACCTCGGCCGGATCGTGGAGATCGGCCCTGCCGAGGACGTCCTCACCAAGCCCCTGCATCCGTACACCAAGGCGCTGCTCGAGGTGGTCCCCGAAGCCGGGGGCCTCACGCGTCCGATCCTGTCCGGCGAGGCGCCCGACCCGACCCGCATCCCCGAGGGCTGCCGCTTCCATCCCCGGTGCCCCGAGGTGGTCTCGGGCGCGGCCGGACGTGCCGGCGTCGAAGCCCGGTGCCGAGGCGAGGACCTCGGGTTGATCGAGCTCCGGCCCGGACACTTCGCCGCATGCCACCTGGCGGCCGCCCGTCGCGGCGACGTGGTGCCCTCGACGACCTGAACCTTGGGATACGACGTCGCGATCGTGGGTGGGGGTCACAACGGGCTGACCGCGGCGTTCTACCTCGCGCGTGCCGGCCTGCGGACGATCGTGCTGGAGCGCCGCGAGATCGTCGGCGGGGCCTGCGTGACCGAGGAGATCGCGCCGGGCGTTCGCGCCTCGACGACCTCCTACATCGCGAGCATGCTTCGCCCCGAGATCGTCGCCGACCTCGGCCTGGCCGAACGCGGGCTGCGGATGGTCCCGTGCGAGCCCGGGCTCCAGGTCGTGTTCGAGGACGCCCGGGTGCTGCCGTGGTGGTCGACGCACGAACGCACGGCGGAGGAGATCCGACGGATCTCGGCCCACGACGCGGACGCGTTCGGCCACGTGACCGAACGGCTGCACGAGCTCGCCCGCGTGCTCCAGCCGTTCTTCCTGGAGGAGCCGCCGAACCTGTACGCGACCGGCTGGAGCAAGCTGCGCGAGGGGCGGCGACTGTTCCGACGGTTCCGGCACCTGTCGGGCGATCGGCTCTCGGACCTGGTGCGATTCGCGACCGGCTCGCTCGGCGAGTTCGTCGAACGGCACTTCGAGTCCGACGAGGTTCGGCGCCTGTACCTCGCGAACAACGTCTACGGGATGCACGCACCGCCCTTTCGACCGGGGACGGCGATCGGGCTGCTGTTCCACATGCTCTCCGGCGGCGAGCACCACATCCAGGGCTTCAACGGCCATGTGATCGGCGGGATGGGCTCGATCACGCAGGCGATGGCCTCGGCCGTCCGCGATGCCGGGTGCGAGATCCGCACGGGCTCCGAGGTGGCGCGGATCGACGTTCGGGACGGCCGGGCGACGGGCGTGACGCTCGAGGACGGAAGCGAGGTCGCGGCCCGCATCGTGCTCTCGAACGCGGACCCGAAGCGCACCTTCCTCGGCCTGGTCGAGAAGTCCCAGCTCCCCGAGGACTTCCGCGCCGACGTCGGGGCGATCGCGATGGCCGGTCCGTGCGCGAAGGTCAACTTCGTCCTGGACGAGGAGCCCCGCTGGAACGGCATGCCCGAGGACGCGGGCCCGAACCAGCGTTCGCTCGCGACGCTCGTGCCGACGCTCGAGGGCGCGCAACGGATGTACGACCGGCACCGATGGGGCGAGATCCCCGACGACCTCTGGGTGGACTGCGTGACCTCCTCGAACGTGGACGACACGCTCGCGCCGCCGGGCACGCACGTGATGACGGCCTTCGTGCAGTACGTGCCGTTCGCGCTGCGGTCGGGCACCTG
>Ga0207675_100004074_pt1 | contig 14148 bp, 12 predicted proteins | sample KBSSwiS42_FD_184305 | JGI IMG/M metagenome (GOLD analysis project Ga0207675, IMG submission 184305) | Switchgrass rhizosphere microbial communities from Kellogg Biological Station, Michigan, USA - KBS Switchgrass S4-2 (SPAdes) (version 2) | ecosystem: Host-associated > Plants > Roots >... | reverse complement strand
GTCCAGTCGGTCATCTGGTCGCCGCCGAACACGTTGCCGATGATGTCGCGCATGTCGATGATCACCACGCCGCGGCTGGTGAGCAGCACGAAGTCGAGGTGATAGTCGCCGCCATTGCCATCGGGCACCAGCACGTTGCGCAGGTAGTCCGCCGCACCCGAGGTGATGCGCGCCACGCGCCGCGCATCACGGCGACGCAGTATCCACAGGCGGCCGCCGAGAAAGGCGAGGCACGCGACGGCGAGGATGCCGGCGACGACCAGCGCAAACTGGATCTGGGTGAGTCCGAACGGAGGATTCAAATCTTGCCCACTGTTGTATTCAATGCCCCGGCCAGCGCCGCGAGTTCCGGCTGCAGATCGACCGAGGACACCGGGCGCGAGAACAGTTTAGCAAGGCTTTCCGGCATTTCGATTCGTTGCCCTATGAGCGGCTCCACGATTTCGCGAAATTTTGCCGGGTGCGCGGTCGCGACCAGGATCCAGCGGCCCCCGGAAAGCGAATTGCCCTGCTCTTCCCGCTTCATACGGGCATAAACCTCCGCCGCGGTCGCCGTGTGCGGGCACCAGACTTTCCCGTACTGGTTGTAATCTGCCGCCACGCGCTTCTGGATTTCCGCATCCGTGACGCTCTCCGCCCGCACCGCGGAACGCAATGCCTCGATGTCCGGGAACAACGCGCGCAGGCGCTCCATATTGCTAGGCGTGCCCACATCCATCGCCGAGGCCAGCGTCGGCACGCTTGGCCGCGGCTTCCACTCCCCGCTCTGCAGGAAGTCCGGCACCGCGCGATTCACGTTGTGCGCCAGCACGATGCGCCCGATGGGCAACCCGAGCTGCTTCGCCAAGACACAGGCCACCGAGTTGCCCAGGTTGCCGCTCGGGATGATGAAGTCAGGTGCCACGCCATGACGCCGATGCACCGCGAGGCTCGTCGCCGCGTAATAAACGGCCTGCGGCAGCAGCCGCCCGAGATTGATGCTGTTGGCCGAGGACAACTCGAACTTCGCCCTCAAGCCGGCGTCGACGAAGGCTTGCTTCACGAGCCGCTGGCAGTCGTCGAAGCTGCCGCTCACGCGGAAGGAGTGGACGTTGTCGCCCCAGCAGGTGAGTTGCCGCTCCTGCGTGGGCGACACCAGGCCCTTGGGAAACAACACCGACACGACGACACCGGGCCGGCGATGGAACGCGGCCGCAACGGCACCGCCGGTATCGCCCGAGGTGGCCACCAGGATGTTCAGCGGTCGCGCCGCACCGGCACGCAGACGCTGCATACATGCGGCCAGAAACCGCGCGCCGAAGTCCTTGAACGCCGCCGTGGGACCATGGAACAGCTCGAGCACGGACAGTCGGCCGTCCGGCGTCACCGGCACCAGCGGCGCCGGGAAATTGAACGCCTCGCGCGCGACGCTGGCGATCTCGCCGGCGATGGCGTCGCCCGCGACGAACGGCCGCAGCAGCACGTTGGCCACATCGGGCAGCTCGCTTGCGCCATCGAAAGCGTCCAGCGGGATGGAGGGCCAGCGCTCCGGAACGTAGAGTCCGCCATCGGGCGCAAGTCCCTGGGTCAACGCTTCGCCGAAACTGACCGCGGGTGACGATCCGCGCGTGCTCAGGAATTTCATCTCGTTCTCAGGGGCCGATGACGTGCGCGCCGGTCGACGAGATCGGCACGATCCAGGCGTCCGTCTTCATGCCGGCTGCCGTGAACGCCGCGACCATGGCGTCGCGAACCTTGGGAGCGTCGGCGTCGAGCGACCAGGCGAACATCGACGGGCCCGCGCCCGAGATGGTGCAGCCCAGCGCGCCATTGGACATCGCGCCCGCGCGCACCGCGTCGAAGCCCGGAATCAGCTGCGAGCGTTGCTTTTCGATCACCACGTCCTCGAAGGACGCACGGATCACGTCGAGATCGTTCGAGTAGCAACCCGAGATGAACCCGGCGAGATTCGCGGTCTGCCAGATGAAGTCCGACATCTTCACGTCCGGCTTCAGGATGCCGCGCGCCTGCTTGGTCGACAGGAACAGGTGCGGATGCACGAGGATCGCGCGGATGCCATTGGGAACCGGAATCTGTTTTACGCGAGGCTGGTCGATGCCCACCGTGAGCACCAGGCCGCCGAACAGGCTGGGCGAAATGTTGTCGACATGCAGCGAGCCCGACGACACGGCCTCGCCCTGCATCGCGAACTTGAGTAGTTCGATCTTGGCGAGCGGCTTCTCGAGCAGCACATTGGCCGCGACCACCGCGGCGACGGCCGAAGCCGCGGAACCCCCGAGCCCGGAGCCCAGCGGGATACCCTTGTCGATGAATGCGTCGAAGCCGAAGCCGGGCTTCAGGACTTCCTGCATGGCCAGCAAGGCGCGGCCCGCGGTATTACGCGCCGGCTCGCGCGGGATGTCCTTCACCACGCCCGAGGAACCCGAGATGGTCACGCCGGGCTTGTCGGTGCGTGTCACGGTGCATTTGTCGCCGAGCACGTCGACCGAGAATCCCAGGATGTCGAACCCGATGGCGACGTTCGCCGCCGACGCCGGCGCGAATGCGGTGGCCCTTGTCTTCGACAAAGAAGGCAGATTCACAGGTGCGCTCCCAAATATGAGCACACGCGCAGCAGGTCCGCGAACACGCCGGCCGCCGTCACTTCGGGGCCGGCGCCGGGACCCTGCACGATGAGCGGGTTGCTGTTGTATCGCGCGGTGGCGTAACGCACCACATTGTCGGTGAGCGCGATGTTGGCGAACGCGTGCGTGCGATCGAGCTCGGACACACCCACCGTCGCCTTGCCGTCCGCGGTCAGGCGTCCCATGTAGCGCAACACCTTTCCCTTGGCCGCCGCGGCATCGAATCTCTGTTTCATGGCGCCGTCGTACTTCGGCAGGTTGGCGAGGAAGTCGTCGGGCGTTCCCTTCTCGAGGCCCGGCGGAATCAGGCTCTCCACCTGCACGTCCTGCATCTCGATCTTGAGGCCCATCTCGCGGCCGAGAATGATCACCTTGCGGGTGAAGTCGGTGCCGGAGAGGTCGTCGCGCGGATCCGGCTCGGTGTAGCCGCGCGCCTTGGCATCCTTGACGATCTCCGAGAACGGCTTCTTGCCGTCGTACACGTTGAACAGGTACGCCAGCGTGCCGGAGAAAATCCCCTCGACGCTCGAAATCTTGTCGCCGGTCTCGCGCAGGTCGCGCAAGGTGGAGATCACCGGCAGGCCGGCGCCCACCGTGGCCTCGTATAGATAGGAGCTGCCGCCGGCCTTGCGCGCCGACTTCAGCGATTCGTAGTAGGCCAGCGGCCCCGAGTTCGCCTTCTTGTTCGGCGTCACCACGTGGATGCCGTTACGGAGCCACTCCGCGTAGTGTTTCGCGACACTCTCGTCCGCCGTGCAGTCGATGATGATGGTGTGCGGCAGGTGATCGACGTGCAGGTGCTCGGCGAACTTGGCGATGTCGGCCGGGGTGCTGCTGGCATCGAGCGCGGTCTTCCAGTTCCCGAGGTCGACGCCCTGTTCCGACAGCAGCATTTTCCTGCTGGTCATGAGGCCGCGGACCCGCAGGTCGAGTTTGAACTCCTCGCGCAGGCGCTCGCTTTCGGCGGCGAGCTGCGCCAGCAGCACGCGCCCCACGGCGCCAGGTCCGATCAGCCCGATCGAAACCGTGTGCGGCGAAAGATAAAAGCCCGAATGCACGGCGCGCAGCGCGCGCGTCGCATCCTTGCCGTCGACCACCACCGAGATGTTGCGCTCCGAGGCGCCCTGGGCAATGGCATGCACGTTGACACCGGCCGATCCAAGCGCGTTGAACACCTGGCCGGAGATGCCGGGCAAACCCGCCATGCCGTCACCGACCACGGCGAGGATGGCGAGCCCCTGGTCGACCTGGATGCTCTGGATCTGGCCTTCCTTGACCTCGCGGTCGAAGGCCGCCGCCACCACGCGCGCGGCGCGCTCGGATTCATTGCCGGGAATGGCGCAGCAGATGGAATGCTCCGAGCTGCCCTGCGAAATGAGAATGACCGAGATACCCTCTTCGCGCAGCGCGCCGAACAACCGGTGCGCAGTGCCCGGCACGCCGATCATGCCCGCGCCTTCGACGTTCACCATCGCGATGTTTTCGATGGAGGTGATGCCCTTGACGGGTAGTTTGGACGTCGGCGCAGCGCAGATCAGCGAGCCCGGCTTGTCGGGGGCGAAGGTGTTGCGGATCCAGATCGGGATGCCGCGGCCCACGGCCGGCGCCATGGTCTGCGGATGGATGACCTTGGCGCCGAAGTACGCCAGCTCCATGGCCTCGTTGTACGACAGCGAGTCGATGACCTTGGCGTCCGGCACGCGGCGCGGATCGGCCGAAAGCACTCCATCCACGTCGGTCCAGATGTGGATTTCCTTGGCATCGAGCAGCGCACCGAAGATCGAACCCGAGAAGTCGGAGCCGTTGCGCCCGAGAGTAGTCTGTACGCCGCGGCGGTCCGAGGCGATGAAGCCGGTAATGATGAGCGTGCCCTGGAAGCTGGCGGGCACGAGTTGCGTCAGCTTGGCGCGCGACTCATCCCACTGCACGGCCGGGCCCAGCGGTCCCCACTCGACCACCACGCATTCACGCGCGTCGATCCACTTGACCTCGCCGAAGCGCTTGCCGCGCGATTCGAAGAACTCGCGGAACAGCTTGGTGGACCAGACCTCGCCGTAGCCCGCGATCAGGTCGCGCACGTTCTGCGCCGCCGACCGCGTGAGCTTCACGGTGTGCAGGATGCCTTCGATGTCGTGCCGGTCCCGGTCGAAGGCCGCCATGTAGAGCTTGGCGGCCTCGGGCGTCAGCACCGCCTGCGCAATCGAGGCGTGACGCGCGCGCAGCGCATCCAGCTCACCGCGGTACGAATCGTCCTGCGCTTCGGCACGAGCGACCAGCCCCAGCAAGGCGTCGGTGACGCCGCGACAGGCCGAGAGCACCACTCCCAGGCGGCCCGGAGGCAGCGTTTCGAGGATGTTGGCGACGCGGTGAAAACACTCGGCGTCAGCGACAGAAGAACCGCCAAATTTGTGTACGACCCAGGCGGAGGGGTCAGAGGCTGGCATGGAAAAAGGGGACCCTGAAAAATCGGATAGCGAGCAAAAAAGCCCGGCAAATCTACTGGTTGGACCCTTGCTGGCGCAAGCACGCGCTGCGTATATATGGCATATATCCGCACCCAGAATGAGCCTGCACCGCCTAATCCCGTTGTTCGACCGCGCCCGCCTGTCCAACGAGCCATTGGTGCTGGCCACGGTCATCCGGACCGGCGGATCCACCTATGCGAAGCCCGGCGCGCAAATGCTGATCGCCAACGACGGGGAATATGCCGGCCTGTTGTCCGGCGGATGTCTCGAAGGCGACCTGCGCGAGCATGCGCGCCGCGTCGCGGCAACCGGGCAGGCCCGCATCGTCAGCTACGATCTGCGCAGCAAGGATGACCAGCTGTTCGGCATCGGCGCCGGCTGTGAAGGTGCGATGGATATTCTGCTGACCCGTCACGGCCCCGAACGCGGCAAGGAACCGGACGGCTGGCTGACGCTGACCCTGATGGAGAGCGCGTATCGCCGCGGCCACGAGTTGCGCATCGCATTCGTCACCGCAAGCGCCGACACAGACGTTCCACTCGGCGCGAGCTTCCCGGCGGACGGCGAACTCTCCGCCACGCTGCAACGCCACGCCGCGGCGCGCGCACTGCACGATGCGGCCACGCGCGCGGCCGACAACACGATCACGCGTGTCGACGGCGCCGGAATCGAACTATTCGTCGCCGCCCTCGCGCCGCCGCCGCGCCTGCTGCTGCTGGGCGGCGGTCCGGATGCGCTGCCCGTGGCGACACTGGCGAGTTTTCTCGGCTGGCGCATCACTGCGGTGGATCACAGGTCCGGCTATCTCGCGGCGGACCGCTTTCCACCCGGCACCGAGTTGACCGAGACACGCCCGGCGGACGTCGCGACCACCGTCAGGCTCGACAAGTACGACGCCGCCGTGGTCATGAGTCATCACCTGGATTCGGATCTTCACTACCTGCGCGCGCTGGCGCGGAGCGCCGTGCCCTACGTCGGCCTGCTCGGTCCGGCGGCGCGGCGCGAGAAGTTGTTGGCCGACCTCGGCGCGGATGCGCAGCTGCTGCGCGCGCGCTTGCGCGCGCCCGTGGGTCTCGATATCGGCGGCCGCACACCCGAGGCGATCGCATTGTCGATCGTCGGCGAAGTACAGGCCGTGCTCGCGGGCCGCGGAGGCCGACCCTTCACCGAGACCGCGCAATCGTGACGCCGTCCCTCCACGGACTGTGGCCGCTGGTCGCCATTCTCGCCGCCTCGGGCGTGCTCGCAGGTTTCGTCGCGGGAATGCTCGGCGTGGGTGGCGGCATCGTCACCGTACCGGTCCTCGAGTACTCGCTGCGATTTGCCGGCGTACCCGAGGAGTACCGGATGCACGTCGCGGTCGCGACATCGCTCGCGGCCATCATTCCGACCTCGATCAGCTCGGCCCGCACTCACCACTCCCGCGGCGCCGTCGACTGGCCGCTGGCCAGGAGCTGGGGAGTGCCGATGATCCTGGGCGCCGCCGTCGGCAGCGTGCTCGCCTCGCACGCGCCACTCGCGCTGCTGGCGTTGGTGTTCGGCACCGTGGCGTTGCTGATCGCGGCCAAGATGCTGCTGCCGCTCGATCACCTGCGAATCGCCCCGGATGCGCCGCGTGGGCTGCGCGGCGGCGGCGTGGGCGCCATTATTGGGGGCATCTCGGCAGTCATGGGCATCGGCGGCGGCACCCTGACCGTGCCGACGCTCAATCTTTGCGGCTATCCGATTCACCGCGCGGTCGGTACCGCGGCATTCTTCGGCATTTTCATCAGCATCCCGGGCACCGTCGGCTATCTACTGGCGCAACCGCCGGTCGAACTGCCCTGGGCCACGGTGGGTTTCGTGAGCCTGTTGGGCCTGGCGGTGATCGCCCCGGGATCGATGCTGACCGCGACCCTGGGCGCGCGCGTCGCGCACACCCTGTCACGGCGGCGCCTGTCGCAGGCTTTCGGATTGTTCCTGCTGCTGGTCGGAACGCGGATGGTCTATCGCGCGCTGGCCTGAGTGGCGGGCGCGGCCATGTCGGCCTCTTCGTACACGACGTCCACGGGCAGCGGCGGCACCGCGCAATCAACCACAATGCAGATGGCGCGCAGCAGGTCGACCTGCGGGACGGTGAGTCGGCCGCCCACGGCGATGACCCGTGCCAGGCCTTCGGAGAAGGACCGCCTGCCGGTGGGATGAACCAGCGCCAGCGCGGCGAGCGCTGTGTCGAGCGCCGCGGGCGTGATCAATTCTTCGGGATACGGACTCCACTTTTGCGGCGGCAACATGCCCATCAGGCCCGCACGATAGGCGTTCTGCCCCTGCTTGCCGGCGCCGAACCGGCACTGCGCCAGCGCCGCATAGAGCACACAGACTGACGGCGCCTGCTCGGGCAATGGCACCGGCGGCGGCGGCTCGACCGCCTTGGCGAGTTTCTTCTCGAGGATTCGGCTCACCGCAAAACGCAGCATGTCGCCGGTCGCCACGGTGGTCGAGAACGCTCTCGCGATGGCACGCAGCCGCTTTCGATCACCCGGGTCCATGGCATCCAGAGCGAAGCAAAGGTCCACGAGCATCGGCAGTCGCGCGGCCGGCGCCATCGCGGCGATTCTCGCGATCTGCGCCTGGGTTTCTTTCATGAGCTCCGCGCCCAGCAGTGGCGCCAGCCGAACCAGCTGGGTGCGCCATTTGGCCGGCTCCTCGGCCAGCATGGTCGCAACGAACGTGGCCTGCACGGTGAGCGGAGATTTCTCCACCGCCGCCAGGAAGTTCGTGATCGAAGCCTGTTGATCGGTGCTCAGCCGATTGCGCAGCACGTCAGGCGGCAGAGAACGCCCACCGACCGTGCGAATGCCGGACGGCAGGGTCTCGGCCAGCGCAATAGTGGCCTCCGCCGGCAGTGTGGCCTGCGGCGGTTTGGCGGCGGGCGTTGCAGCCGCTGCGACCACCGCGGCACCCATTGCCGGCGCGACTGCGGGTGCGACTGCGGATCCCACGGGTGCCGCCTGCGCTGGAGCGGACACGCTAGCGCCAGCGGCGAGCCCGGCCGTCGGTGCGGCTGCAACAGCCGCGTCGGTGGTGGCCGGAGTCGCGCCCCCCTCCGTTGAGCCCTCGCCCGCCGGTTGCGCGGCGCGCGCGGCGACCTTGCGGCGCTCGTCGCTCACCAGGGCGCGGAACTTGACTGAGGTGATACGCGGATCCAGCGCCCGCACGCGTTCCTCGAGCGGCGGGTGCGTGGAGAACCAGGTGGTGCCGGTCTTCTGCGCCCAAGCCGCGTCGCTGTGCGCGAACAGCATGTGCGCAAATTCGAAAGCACCGGTGTGCTGCAAGCGTGACCCTTGCGGATGCGCGGCCATCGCGACGAACGCGCCCTGCAGGGCCTGAGCATTGCGCGTGAACTGCACGGAAGATGCATCGGCGAGATGCTCGCGCCGGCGCGACACGGCGGCCTGCAGCAGGCGGCCGGCGATCAGGCCGATGCTGCCCGCAATGAAAACGCCGAAGGCGATGGCCTTGATGCGCGCGCCATCCTTGCCACGGCTGCGATTGCGCATGATGCGCGTGGCGATATCGGTGAGCACGAACAGCCCGAAGATCCACGCGGTGAGGCGCATGTTGATGCGCATGTCGCCGTTGAGCACGTGGCTGAATTCGTGGCCAATGACCGCCTGAAGTTGTTCCCGGTCGAGCGCGTCGAGCGCGCCCTGGGTCACCACAACCGCCGCTTCGTCGGGCGAATTACCGGCGGCGAATGCGTTGATGGCCGCTTCCTCCGTCAGCACGTAGACCTGCGGCTTGCGGATGCGCGCCGCGATCGCCATCTCTTCGATGATGTTGAGCAGGCGCTTACGCTTGAGATCGCTGTCTGCCGCGGTCACCGGCACGCCGCCGAGCGAGCGCGCGACCGTCGCGCCGCCGGCACGCAGCTGCGAGCTCTTGTGCCAGGAGGCGACCAGCATGATCCCGATGATCAGCAGCACGATCCAGACGATGGTCCCGGGGTTGTGGCGCAGGACCGGCATCGGGTTGCCGGAAAATCCGACGACGATCACCAGGGTGATGACCGCGCTCACCAGCAGCAGCGCCGCGATGAAGGCCACCACCAGCCATCGGGTGTAGCTGCGCTGGACTTCCTGGCGTTCGAAGAACTGCGTACTCACGGGCCCTCAGGTCCATTGAACAGAAGGGGCCAAACTAGCGCCAAATCATCGATTTGGGCGTGCGCTGGCGCACGCTGGAGTGTACTCGACGGCGGCAACTGCGACCCGCTTAACGGTTGGGCGGCAACGGCGGGGTGCTTTGCCGCCCGTCCGGAGTAATATCGGCGGCCATGAACCTCGAACCTGAGAAAGCTTCCGAGATTCGTGCCGCCGGTGGCACCGCGCGCGTCCTCGCCACGCTCGCCATCCTGACACTCGCCGCCATCGGCATCCTCGTGGTCCTCGAAGTCATTCCGCGCTCGGCGTTCGCTGAAATCGCGGGCAAGACCGCCATGATCGCCGGGATCTGCGTGATCTCGGTGATTGCGATCGGCTTCCTGTCACGCCGCTGATCACGCGCGTGGAATCCGCCGCCATCGATTCGACCCACATCCACGTCGTCGTGCTGGCGGCGGGCGCGTCGACACGATTCGGCGGCACCAAGCAACTCGTGCGGGTCGATGGACGTCCCCTGCTACATACGGTGGTGAGCCGCGCCGTGGAGCTCGCCGGGCACTCCGTGACCGTCGTGCTCGGAGCGCACGCGGGCGAGCTCGCGCCGTTGCTCAAGCACAGTCCCGCGTCGGTTGCGGTGAATCGCGACTGGTCCGAGGGAATCGCCAGCTCGATTCGCGAGGGCGTGGGTCATACGCCTTCGACCGCCGATGGGATCATGTTCGTGCTCGCCGACCAGGCCGCGGTCACGACCGAGGATCTGCGCCGGCTTGCCGGCGCCTGGCGTCGCAATCCAAACAGCATCGCGGCGGCGCAATACAGCGGCGGCGTGGGTGTACCGGCCGTGTTCCCGCGGTGGTGTTTCCGCGAGCTGAACGAGCTGCGCGGCGACCGCGGTGCGCAGTCGCTGCTGCAGAGGCACATGGATCGGCTGGTACGGCTCGCAATGCCGAGTGCGGAGCTGGACATCGATCGGCCGGAGGACCTTCTGGCCCTCGAAGTGAGAACTCAGATCAAGCGTCGTCCGATCGCGGATCTTTGACCGCTGAGTCAGGCGGCGAATCCATCGCGTCTTCAATCGATTCTCAAAAGCTTTCGGTCTCACCGCTCGCGCGCTTCAGAAAGGAAATGGGGAATGTCCCCATTTCCTTTCTGGCGTTCGCTTGCGCTCGGCTGCGCGGCCCGTTTCCGTCAGCGCTTCGCTCGATGGCGCACTCACCGCGCTCGTTCCAATGAACCACCACTGAGGACCTGTCGCGCTGCGCCTCGCGCTGCGCCGCTCGCGATGTTCGCCCGCAAGCTTTTGAGAATCGCTCGCCGACGCGATTGGTCGTACCACCAGCCTCAACGATCAAAGATTTGCGCGAGCAGGCGCGCGAGCGGGAAGGCCAGAACCAGTGGAGTACATGGCACGAGGCACAGCGCCATCGTCGCCCAAAGTTTGAGCGGTGCGGCGCGGGCCAATCGCTCGGCGCGCGCGAAGCGGCTGGCGGCCGCCTGGCGCGCCCGCTCGCGGAGCACCGCCGCGGCGTCGAGGCCGGCGCGATCCGCGCCACGCAGCATGGTGACGAGCGTGCTGAACGCCCGGACGCCGAGCCGCAGGTCGAGATCCCGCAGGACGTCGTGAACCGGCGCGCCGGAATGGATTTCGAGCAACGCGCGTACCCAGGCGCGTCGCAGCACACCCTCTGGCGCCCGCTCGGCACAGGCCGTGATCGCGGCGGTCAAACTACCGCCGGACTCCATGACGAGTGCGATGAGGTCGAGATGCAAGGCAAGCTCATCGAGCACCGACTGTTCGGCACGCCGACGTGCCTCGTCGCGAAACTGCGGAGCGACGGCATACCCCAGGCCTGCGGCGCACATGGCAGCCGCGAAAGCGGCCGGCCCCAGTGAACGCGTCGCCAGGTACACCGGCAGCGCCGCGCACAACCCGCAGAATCCCCGCGTCGCCGGCCAGTAACGGACCGAAGCCAGGCGATCGAATTCGCCGTTGCGCAAGGCAGCGCGAATGTCGAAAAGCCCCTGCATCCCGAGGAATGCGAGCGCGCCCGCGCCCAGCAGCATCACCGCCAGCAGTAAGGGCGAGGCCTCGCTCATTCACACCTCGACACGCGCCAGGTACCAGAGCAGCCAGCAGCCCACGGCCTCGAGCAACAGCAGCGGGATGAGAGCCCCCATCGGCAACACCACCCCAGACGCGCCGAGCATCACCAGGATCAGCGCGGGCAGCGCTGCCGCCAGGGCCGCGCGCCTGCGGCCCGAAGCCGTTCGGGCCAACATCTTGCGCGCGAAGGCCACGCGCCGCTTGAGGCGCAAGGCCAGCCGCTGCGCCGCGTCCGCGAGAAGGCCGGGATCCGGCCGCGCAAGCCCGTGCAGATATTCGAAGACCACCAGCTCCGGAACAGCGAGCTGCCGCGCACGAATCAGCAGCGCTTCGTCGATGTCGACACGGCACCGCTCGCGGCGCAGTGCAGTGGAATATTCGGCGAGCGCAGCTGCGAGCTCGCTGCATTCGCGGCTGCGGCGGCGCCCGTGGAGCGCGGCCAGGGAAGGCAGCGCAATGAGCCCCGCCAACACCGCGTACGCGAGCCATGCGAAGGCCGGCACGCTCGAAAGATCAAAAGCCACGGGCCCTCGCAGTCTGGAAGGCCGCATCCAGCGCCCATGCGCCGTAAGCCTGCCAGAGTCCGGCAGCGAGCAGCGACGAGAGGCACCACACCGCGATGCGTGCGAGCCGATTGGAGACTGGCGCTTCCATGCGCTCCCTGCGAAACCGATTCAGCGCCATTGAAACGCGAATCACGGCGGCTGTCGCGCCGACTATCTACTGCGTATGACGAATATCGCGACTTGAATTCACGCCTTGACGACGGCCAGATGGCCGGTCTTGATCGCATCCCGATTGGCGTTCGCGAAGACGTTGAGATAGTCCGGGTTGGTGAATGCGAGTTTCATGTACGCGACCTGCCCCGGACCATCCATGACCCCGCCAATGCGCACGTCGGCCTGCTTGATGCGCACCGGCTGATAGAAGCTGGTCTTTGGCGGCTTGGCGCGGCGAAAGCGGTAGAACACCACGGTCACGATTGCGCCGAGCACCAGGCTGATGACGAACAGGTTGTCGGCTATCCAGGGCGGCGATGTCGTCGATTTGGCGATCCACAACGACACGAGAAAGAAGGCCGCAACCGTGATCGCCAGCACCAGCAGGCGGACGAAAAATCCCGCCGGCCGGCGGCGCGTGCTGCGCCGGCAGGCCGCGCAAATCGGCACTGGTAGATGAAACGTGGTCTCGGTACCGAAAATCGCGAAGAAGCGCGTGACGCGCGTGTCCTGGATCTCGTTGGCGCAATTCGTATCGCCGCAGTTGCAGCAGAACGCGGTGGGAAAAGTGAGTGACGGGCTTTGAACGTCCATCGGCGGTTACTTCATCGTCGGCATCACGAATTCCGCGCTGCCGGCGCCGCCACCCTCGGTGAACGGCCAACGGCTGGTCACGGTCTTGAGCCGCGTGTAGAACCGCACTCCTTCCATGCCGTGCATGGCGTGGTCCGCGAAACTCGAGCGCCGCCAGCCACCGAAGCTGAAGAACGCCATCGGCACCGGGATCGGCACGTTCACGCCGACCATACCGATCTCGATGGACTGCACGAAGGCACGCGCCGCACCACCGTCACGCGTGAAGATCGCCGTGCCGTTGGCGAATTCATGAGCGTTCACCAGGTCGATGGCCGCCTGCAACGTCGGCACGCGCACCACCACCAGCACCGGCCCGAAGATTTCCTCGCGATAGATCTTCATGCCCGGGGTCACGCGGTCGAACAGGCTGCCGCCAAGGAAGAAGCCGCTCTCATATCCCTTTACGCTGTGTCCGCGGCCATCGACGACCAGGCGCGCACCCTCCGCGACGCCCGCTTCGATGTACCCGCGCACCCGCTCGCGATGCGCGGCGGTGATCAATGGACCCATGTCGGCGTCGGGATTCTGCGAATGATCGATGCGCAGGCCGCGCACGCGCGCCCCGAGAGTTTCGACCAGGCGGTCCGCGGTGTCGTCGCCCACCGCGACCGCGGCGGAAATCGCCATGCAGCGTTCGCCGGCCGAACCATAGGCCGCGCCTAACAAGGCATCGGCGGTGAGATTCACGTCGGCGTCGGGCAACATCACCAGGTGATTCTTCGCGCCGCCCAGAGCCTGAACGCGTTTGCCGTGTGCCACACCTTCGCGCTGCACGTATTCGGCGATCGGTGTCGAACCCACGAAGCTCACGGCATTCACCTGCGGGTGCCGCAGCAGCCCATCGACCGCGATCTTGTCGCCATTGACGACGTTGAACACGCCCGGCGGCAACCCCGCTTCGTGCAGCCACTGCGCCAGCAACAGCGACGCGCCGGGGTCACGCTCCGAAGGCTTGAGGATGAAAGTGTTGCCGCAGACCAGCGCCAACGGAAACATCCACAACGGCACCATGGCCGGGAAGTTGAAAGGCGTGATGCCGACGGCGACACCGAGCGGCTGCCGCAGCGAGTAGCTGTCGACACCCGTCCCAACGTTCTGCGCGAATTCGCCCTTCGTCAGGTGTGGCGCGCCGCAGGCGAATTCCACGACCTCGAGGCCGCGGGTGACTTCGCCCGCCGCGTCGCTCACGAGCTTGCCGTGTTCGGCAGCGATCACGCGCGCCAGTTCGCTGCGCCGCGACTCGACAATTTCCTTGAACCGGAACATCACGCGCGCGCGTTTAAGCGCCGGTGTCGCGGCCCAGTCCGGAAAGGCATCGCGCGCGGCGCGCACCGCAGCGTCCACTTCGGCTTCGGAAGCCAGCGCGACGCGCCCGGCAACCTGCCGGCCGCCATTGTCGTCGGTCACCTCCGGATTCGACAACGTCCCGGTGGTCACCGATGCGGTGGCCTCGATCCG
>Ga0207675_100004070_pt1 | contig 14154 bp, 13 predicted proteins | sample KBSSwiS42_FD_184305 | JGI IMG/M metagenome (GOLD analysis project Ga0207675, IMG submission 184305) | Switchgrass rhizosphere microbial communities from Kellogg Biological Station, Michigan, USA - KBS Switchgrass S4-2 (SPAdes) (version 2) | ecosystem: Host-associated > Plants > Roots >... | reverse complement strand
GCAATCTCGACATCAATGCGAAGTCGGGTGAGGAGCTCGACAAGTTGTTTGCCATGTCGGGCTCGCCGCCGCCCGAGACGATCAAACATATCGCCCGCGTCATGGGCGTCGAGAACTGATCCCGGTCAATCCGGTGAGGTGATCCGCTGCAGCCACGGTTGCTCAGTGGCGACGCGGTTTTCCCAGGCCTCGATGAGCGGCCGATGTCGCAGCGTCATGGCGACGTCGTCGAGGCCTTCGAGCAAGGCGGTACGCTCGCCCGCGTCGATCTCGAAGTTGATCTTGGTGCCATCCAGACAGGCGATCGTCCGGGCGGCGAGGTCGATCTCGAACGGCGATTGACCGTCGACAGCCAGAACCTGCTGTTCAAAGGCCGAGCGATCGGCGGACGCAAGCACGACTGGCAGCATTCTCCCAAGAGCTAAAGCACTTGGGTTGGGCTGAGGGCCATAACCTGCGGATCGATACTCGTCAGGGCGCGGGCGATGCCGCCCGCATCCGCGAAGATGCGACGGAATTGGCTGCCCTCGCGCCGAACGTCATTCTGGCAAATGGCAGCGCCTCAGTCGCTGCTCTCCAACTCGCGGCTCCCACCGTATGCGCCCACTGGTAGACCACCGCCGATTATCTTTCCGAGAGTCGTGATGTCCGGCGTGATGTTGTACAGCTCCTGTGCGCCGCCGCGGGCGACGCGAAAGCCGGTCATTACTTCGTCAAAGATTAGTAATGCGCCGTTCGCTGTGGTGAGTCTGCGCACGGCTTCGAGGTAGCCCCGTTGCGGAGGCACACAGCCCATGTTGCCGACGACAGGTTCGATGATCACCGCAGCGATGTCTTTGTGTTCGGTAAACGTTTCTTCAAGTGCCGCTGAGTTGTTGAAAGGCAATGTGATCGTGTTCTCTGCGAGCGCAGTGGGAACGCCCGGACTATCAGGCAGGCCCAGTGTGGCTACGCCCGAGCCGGCCTTAACCAGGAGACTGTCGGCGTGACCGTGATAACAACCCTCAAACTTCACGAGTTTTGTGCGGCCTGTGACGCCGCGGGCCAGACGAATGGCGGACATCGTGGCTTCAGTGCCGCTGCTTACCATGCGCACCATCTCGATTGAGGGCACGGCATCGACGACTTCCTGCGCGAGATCCAGTTCGAGTTCGGTGGGCGCGCCGAAGCTTGTGCCGCCTGCGGCCACTTCCTGGATGGCGGAGATCACTTCTTCGTCGGCATGGCCCAGGATCATTGGTCCCCATGAGCCGACGTAGTCGATATAGGTGCGGCCGTCGACATCGGTGATCGTTGCGCCGCGTGCGGATTTGATGAAGCGCGGCGTGCCGCCGACACCACGGAAGGCGCGCACGGGTGAGTTCACACCGCCCGGGATTATGTCGATTGCTTTGGAGAAGAGTTCGTCGGAACGCATGGGCGTGAGAATAACATTCGCCGCTTTTCCACGAGAATACCGTTTGCGGATCTCAGTCGGGAACGGGCCCTAGTTACTGCTGTTCACGAGGAGGTTCCTAGCGGAACTGACAGGCTACACGGATTAGACGGATATCCGGCTAACGCTCTCCTTTGGTTCGACGGTGATGGATTTGAAGCGGGAGAGGCGCACGAGGCCGGAAGCGGAGCCTTTTGGTTTGGCGAGGAACTTTCGTGATGTGTAATGCACGACGACTTTCGAATCTTCACTTGCCTGGCTGAAACGTCCGGCAAGCTGCGCGGCTTCGACAATCGTGCGGTGCGGTATCTCTTTGCGCGATGGGTTTCGCACGACGACGTGCGAACCGGGATAGTCGCCGGCGTGCAGCCAAAGGTCGTTCGGCTGAGCGATTTTGAAAGTGAGATGATCGTTATCGCGCGCCGCTCGCCCTACGAGAATCTCATAACCATCGGTTGAGAGGTAACGTCGTACGCCGGGAATAGACGATTCTTTTGCCGATTGCTTTTGTTTTGCCGATCGCTTTTGCGGATGCTTCGTTTGAAGGAGCCGCGTCAATGCCGTTGGGTCTTTCTCCCGAATAATTTGATCAATTTGATCCAACTGGCCGTTCAACTGCGCGATCTCGCGATCAATCTGCACCATTCGCTCCGCAATTTCATCTCGCGCACGTTTGGCTTTCGCATACTGTCGAAACCGTCGCGCTGCTTCTTCCTGAAGCGAAAGTTTTTCGTCGATGTCGACTTCAATAGCAGGCGCGCCTTCAGCGTAGTAATCAGTGATCGTGACTTTGTTACCAGCGCGTCGGGCGGTTGAAACGTTCGCCAGCAAAAGATCGCCGATGCGTTTATGTTCGTGAGGATCGCCGTGACCGGCGAGGTCGTGTTCGAGGTTTTCTTTGAGCTTTCGTTTTTGGCGAATCGATTTCAGTAGTTGGGAGCGGATTGTGTTGGCGCGCGAATCGAACTGACGGGCTTGATCGAGAGAAGAGAAGTAGGCGTCGGCGGATTCTGAGGGCGAGGAGGATGCGGGCGGGAGATCTTCAGGGACAGGGATTTGACGGATTGGGGGCGGATTGTAGATCTCTTGAAGACGAGGGTGGCGCAGTTGAGCTTCTATATGATTCGAGTTGTCCAGCAGGAAAAGATCCGCGGTTCTTCCTGTGAGTTGCACCAGCAGCGTCGACCCGTCAAACCTCACACGTACAATCCTGTCGCTGACGTCTTTCTCGACGGCAACAATGCTCGCGTTACTCAACTTCGAGCGCAGTAATTGAGCGAACGAACTGAGCGGAAGCGATTGCTTTTCGAGTTCTTTTTGGCGTCTTTGAATCAGATACAGCCGCGGACTCGCAGGATCGACACTCACAAACAAAAACCTGCCGCGCAAGCCGAAATCAAACGCAAACGAAACCGGACTGAGTTGAAATATCTTTCCGAGGTATCTGCCGGCGAGGTTGGTGCTAAGCTCTTCGACGACGTTCTGAAGGAGTTGCGGATGCACTTCAACGGGCTACTACTGCGGTACGCGTAAATCGATCATGCGCAGTGTAACCTTCGCGACTGATAAGCGCGAAGAGAATCCCGACTCCTGTCGCTAATGAGAGCAAATAAAAGAAGGAACGGCCCAAGGACTGGCCGCCGGTTGGAATCAAACCTGTCTTCGTGTCGATCACGCGCAACGAAAATAGACGCATGCCCCACGTGCGGCCCGTCAGCGCCGTAGCCAACGTGAGATAAATAAACGTCAGCGTCACCAGCGCTCCGCCGGCGACCATCAAAGCGCGCGGATCCGCGTAAGTGGCGCCGTTCAAATACAATGCTCCTGCAATGGGCGATGTCAGCAATGCACAGAAGATCAAATCGAGAAGCGCCGAGACAACACGTCGAAACGGCGACGCGCTGCGGCTCGAGATGTCATCGACGCGAATGTTTCTGCGAATTGAATCGAGATAGTTCAACGCCGGGTCGTTTTCTACGATCATGCGCTTTCGTGGTTGCGATAGTTCGGACCTAGTCTCAATTGGTTCACTCGGAGGCGGCACCACCACAAGATGACTCTTTTCTGCTACGGGCGATGCTTCGGAATTCTGAGGTTCCGATTCAAACTCGAGTTGAATGGTCGGGGAAACCGTCTCGTTCATGATGTTTTCTTCTCGTTCCGGCGCATAGGCGACGGCGGTCGCGAGTGACGTTCGCGATGGACGAGTATCAACCGAAGAGTTCTGATGCGCGCGTTCAATTCGTTTGAGCGCCGCGGCAACGAGTGGGTTTATCGCCGGCATTTCGGTCGGTGGGAGCAGTTCAAGTTGCGGTGGTTGAGTTGCAGTTTCGAGGCGCTGGCGTTCTGCCTCGGCTGCTTCGCGCGCGGCTTCGCGGGCGCGGCGCTCCTGCACTTCACGCACTCTTTCGCTCAGTTCCTTGCGCCATTCGGGCAGGGAATTACGAGCGATACCGGGAAATTCGATGAGTGTAGACTTTCGCTCGGAGGGTGAACTTGGAGAGTCGCCAGTTGCTTTCATTTTCGGTTAAGTAGATAAACCGACAGGGGTCAGGCTTACTGCGTCGGCTCGCGATCGCTCCGCGGCGATCGCGACGCATCCTATCAGGAACAACTTTAAGTGGTCAATGAGAAAATAAAGCAGGCGTTGAGGTTGCAGGTTCGAGAAATCTGACGGCCTTTCGGGCCTGGTCATTGTTTTTCAGATCCCAGGGGCAGCGCCCCTGGCAACTTTCTGTCAACGCCTGCGGCGCCGAAAGCTAAAGGGGAGTGCGGCCGGCGAACCCGGTGTCGACGTCGTGCCACCACTCGAGTTCGTCACCCTCGCCCATCTGCCAGCAGAGGAGCACGACACGTCCGTCGCGAAGTGAGGGAAAATCCACCAGGCCCCGCTCGAAATCCTTCAGTTGAACGCCCAGGATTTCGAGCTCCGCAATGCGAGTCGTTAACTCGGTCAGCGCAACTGCGTACTCAACACCAGCCGCCATTCCGCCACCACCCTTTTCGGCAGCTTCGGCAGCTTGTTTCGCTTCGTCACGGTACTGCGCGACTTTTCTATGCGCCTGCTGAATCTTCCCTACAATCGTTCTGACGCTCGGCAGAAGAGCATTCGCTTCCTGAATCGTGAACAGTTTCATCGAGATGCTAGTGGTCGTCAGTAATCCTGATGAACTCGGTGGCCGCGTGAAAGTCGGCCGCATCTTGTTCGTCGTCGAGCTCAGCTTCTAATACCACTCGCATCGCCGTTTGAAAAGCGTCCGCCTCAGGTTTGCCCATTTGCAACTCGTCCTGTAGGTAATCAGGCGGCAGAGGTTCGTGTAGATCGCGTTCGTCGTAACGCGGCACGTGCGAGATCTCCTTGCGTACTTTGTCGGCAATCTCGCCGAGATCGATGAAGTAATCAGCTACGTCGATCAGCTTTGGCGCCGTGTTGGATCTAAACCCGGCGATCTCGACGCGACATCCCTTGTATGCAACCGCATTCACGGCGTAGACAAAATCTTCATCGCCGGAAACGAGTATCGCCGTGTCGTAACGACCGGCCAGCGAGAGCATATCGACTGCGATCTCGACGTCAAGATTCGCTTTGCGCGTTCCGTCATAAAAGGTCTTCAATTCCTTTTGAATGACGCGAAAACCGTTGCGGCGCATCCAGAGTAAAAACCCCTGTTGCCGTTCAGCCCCGATGTCGACCCCCGTGTAGAAAAAAGCTCTCAACAAACGGCCGTCACCGAGCAAGACCCGGAGCAGTTTGTTGTAATCGATATCGATGTTATGGAAGCGCGCCGCATGGAAAAGATTGTTGCCATCAATAAAAACAGCGACTCTACCCCGATGACCCAACTGCCACGAAACATTGTTAGTAGGATCAAAATTGTTCATAAACCCGACTCCACGACAATTACCCATTGGTTCACCCCTAGCATGCTGGTTCGTATTCCGATGGTCAAGTAACGAGGTTTACCGCAATGCGTTCACGACACGGCAAGCACCTGGTCTGAAATCGCATCGAGATAGACCGCTTTTACCGGACCATCAGTGACCGCTATTTCCCAGGCGAGATGTAGTTGCAGGCCATTGCTTAGATCAGAGGAAGGCTGAGCATAGACGACTAGTTGGCGCGCAGTTAACGTTGCGTTCGACGGAATGGTAACCGTCTGTTGCTTGCCGTTCGCATCCGAAGTCACGACTGATTGTGTTCGGATGTGATTGACAGCCTGCTCCGAAGTGACTGTCGGAGTGAGACCAGCAAGCGCAGCCTGAAGCCGATCGGCATTCGGAATACAGTTGCTGGACAAAGACACCAGTTGCCGATCCGGGCGAAAGCGAATGACAAGGTTGCCAAACCCTCCGCGCAGTGCATAACGAAACGGTCTTTGTTCATAACGAGCGACTTTGATCCCGCTGGCCTCATCAGTGCGTTCAACTAGTGACAGTTGATTCGGATCAGCGCCGATCAGTTGACGCCATTCCACGATGAATCTCCGCAACGACTCCCTGATTTGTTCCTCGGTCGGTACAGGATCGGTGCCGACTTTTGGAAGCACGATAGTGCCGGCATTCGGAGGCAAACTTTGCAACGTTCCGGTATACGGATTCAGATTGGCGTCGGTCTTTCCCGGCAGTCCGTACTGTTGCGACATCTGGTACCACGCCACCGAAGCTTCTTCGAGTCGTGCTCCGGGATCTGCAAGACCAATCGGATACGCCGGCGCATTGGACCGTGGTCCATTTGCATCGACCGGTTGTAACGCAGCGCAAGCGCTCAGCGCGAACATCGCTGCTACAACAAATACCGCGATTAAAACTCTGACTATTACAGCCTGCAAAAACATTATCTCGCCTTTGGTTTTACGGCTCGTCGTATAATCAAAATACTTGGAGGAGCTGTTGCCTAAAGATAACGAAAACATTCGTCTGCCCTTGATTGGACCAGTCGAACCATCCGAGCCGCAAGGGTTTGCACCGGATCAGATGATTCGCTGTGAAGAATGTTTACGTGCCAACCCTCCCACGCGTATCAACTGTTTGTACTGTAGCGTACTGTTGCCGGTCACTGAATCGTCAGCGCGTCTGCGCAAGCCGATCCTTCGTTCACCTGAGAAACATGAAGTAGGTTACAACACGATCGTGCTGCCGAGTGTAGAGAGTTTGCCGGCGGAAGCAATCAGCGAGGCGACGGCGCTGGTGAACTTGAAGGAAGAGGATCTGCAAAAAATACTTGGTGAAAACGTCGCGTTGCCCGTCGCGCGTACGGCGAGTCGCGATGAGGCTGAGTTTCTTTTTGACAGGTTGCAGGGACTTGGGTTTCGTGTTGTAACGCTCTCCGATGAAGATTCGATCAAGCGCGTCAGGTCGTTGAGTTTTGACGAGTCGAGGATCGTGTTTAATCCGGGTCACCCAAAGGACCAACTGGAAGTGCTGTGGTCCAACATTGTGCTGCTGGTTGCAGCACGGCTGGTTGAGAAGCGAGTGGAAGTCAAAGAGGTCAAGAGCCGCCGCGCGGAAAATGAGATTCTTGATACAAGCGAGTTCTTCAATGACGAACCAGTGATCGATATTTATCTTTCAACGCATTCTGAGACCTGGCGTGTGAATGCGAGTAGTTTTGATTTCTCATGTCTCGGTTCGGAGAAGGCGCTCGTTGTGAACGAAAACATCGCACGGCTGCAAGGTTGGTTGGTTGCGAGGGCGACGAATGCAACTCTCGACAATTCATACACTCGCTTGCGGACAGTGCTCGATCTCGTTTGGCCATCGAAGCAGGAAACGAAGTCGAGCGGCTGGCGACGTGAGCGTCCTGGCAAACTAAGTCTCAGCGTCGCGACTATCAACAGCAACGAGCGTCAGTTTACGCGCTACTCTCGACTGCGTTACTACATAATCTCGCAACAGCTTCGATAAGTAATGATGACGCGTCAGGATGAGCAGAACGTGATCTACGGCGTGAACGCGGTGCTGGAAGCACTGCGCGCGGGTAAGCGGCAGATCGAGGCGATCACTATCCTGCAAACCGCGCGGCCCGATCGTTTGAAGACTGTATTGGATCTCGCGCGTGAGAAAGGTGTTCCTGTTCAACGTGTTCCGCGGCTCGATCTCGATCGAACGTTGGGTGAGGCGCGGCATCAGGGCGTGGTTGCGCGAATTGCAGCGGCCCATTACGCCGACGCCAATGAGTTGCTGGATAGATTGGCTGCGAAAGTCGGCACCGCGGATCCGCCGCTAGTGCTCGGATTGGACTCGATCGAGGATCCGCGCAACATGGGCTCGATGCTTCGCACTGCGGAATGCGCCGGGGTGCACGGCGTGTTTATCGCCGAGCGGCGCGCCGTCGGCTTGACTGGTGTGGTGGCGAAGGCTGCCGCCGGCGCTCTGGAATATGTGCCCGTCGCGCGCGTAACGAATCTGGTGAGATTGATAGAGCAGTTGAAAGAACGTAACATCTGGGTCGTTGGCGCGGCCGGTGAGGCGCGACAAGCGCACACTGAGTGGGACTGGACCTTGCCCGCAGCGGTTTTTGTCGGTAACGAAGGACACGGGTTGCATCGGCTGGTGCGTGAACATTGCGACACGCTTGTCCGTATTCCGGTGGTTGGCAAATTAAATTCGTTGAATGTTTCGGTAGCCGCCGGCGTGCTTCTTTATGAGGCAAGACGCCAGCGAGATCTCCTTAAGCGAGGCTAAAGCGGATGTTCTGTCCTAAGTGCGCAACACAGAATCTCGATGGCGCCAGTTTTTGTCGCAGCTGTGGCGCGAATATTAGTCTCGTTCCGCAAGCGTTGACGGGCCAGGTGGTCCAACCCCCGGTCGAAGACGTTTCGGACCGCTACGGCCGGCGACGTCGCAAGCGTGAGCGGGAGCCGACGCTCGATTCGTCGTTCAAAAACATCTTCATGGGCATTGCGTTTCTGATTATCGCTATTGCGTTGTCGAGAACAATCGGCGCCGGTTGGTGGTTCTGGATGTTGATACCAGCGTTCTCGTTGATGGGCAGCGGCATGGCGCAATTGATTCGCGTTAGAGATCGTGAACGTCGCGGAGCGATCGACGAGCCACGGAGCCAGCCCGGATTGACACAGCAGGCGCCAACGGCGCTGCCGCGAAGAACAGACGAATTGCGACCTCCGGTTCCGAGTGTAACTGAAGGTACGACCCGCCATCTGGGAGTGGAGGCGCCCACGCGCCATCTCGAGACCCCCGAGCGCCAAGAGCATAAGTAAGCCACGACGATCAATAGCCCCGGAAAGAGTGCGATGAACCGTGAACGGCCAGTGCGCGTGTGTGTTCCCGTGTGCGCGAAGAGTCTTGCGCAACTGGAGGACGCGTGTGCGCGCGCGAGCGAGTGCGGAGACATTGTTGAGCTAAGGCTTGACTGCGTTGAAGAAAAGGATTGGCAGGCTCAGCTTGAATCAGTGATCCGTAAACAATCCGCCCCCTTGATCCTCACCTTCCGGCCTTCCGAGCAGGGCGGTCACCGCGTTCTTAGTCGTCCCCAGCGTGAGGCCTTTTGGGCCGGGAATTGGGGTTCGGTTGGAAGTACATTGAATGATGTTGAAGGAGATTTGGTGGATGCGTTGTCTTTGGATTGGTCGAGAGTGATTGTCTCGCATCACGACTTCAGCGGCGTTTCTGACGATCTCGAACAGATCTACGAGCGGCTTGCGGCGACGCGTGCACGCGTTGTCAAAATCGCTGTGAAAGCGAATGACATTACGGACTGTATTCCTGTTTTTGGGTTGTTGGATCGTGGGCGCAGTGAGGGGCGTGACGTGATTGCGATCGCAATGGGTAATCCAGGCATTGCGACGCGCGTTCTCGGACCGGCGCGCGGTTCATTCTTGACCTACGGTTCTTTGCAAGATGAAAGTGCCACTGCGCCAGGACAGGTCAACGCGCAAGAGCTTCGATCTGTTTATCGCATTGACTCAATCGATGACGAGACGATGATCTGTGGGTTAGTCGGTCTGCCGGTGATGCACTCAGTTTCGCCGCACATGCATAATGCTGCGTTTGCGGCGGAGGGTGTTAATGGGGTTTATCTGCCGCTGGAAGTGAAAGATATTGACGCGTTCATGCGGCGCATGGTCCATCCAAGTACTAGGGAACTCGATTGGAATCTCCGCGGTTTGAGTGTGACGGCGCCGCACAAGTCGAGCGTCATGCGCCACCTCGATTCAATTGAGAAGGATGCATTAGAGCTCGGAGCCGTTAATACGATTGTCGTTAAGGACCAGGGATTACACGGATGCAACACGGATGTGCACGGATTCATTGGGCCATTGCGAGAACGTGTGGGTTCGTTGGAGGGGCGGCGAGTGGCCGTGATTGGTGCAGGTGGCGCGGCACGCGCTGCGCTGTGGGCTTTGAGAAAGGAAGGTGCGAAAGTAACGCTATTCGCGCGCGCTCCAATCAAAGCCGCAATACTGGCGCAGCTCTTCGAAGTGCCTTGTGAGCCGCTGGAAGGAGCGTCATTCGACGGTTATGACGTGGTGATTAACGCTACGCCGGAAGCACCGGCTACAGCGGAGCAGCTCGCGGGCGCGGGGTTGGTTTACGATCTCATTTACAATCCGATTGAAACAGGATTTTTGAAAGAAGGACGCAAGGCTGGTTGCGACACGCTCGGTGGGCTGCCGATGCTCGTCGCACAGGCCAGTTTACAGTTCGAATTGTGGACCGGCAAAAAACCTTCCGCGGCCGTCATGCAAGCCGCCGCCGCAGCCGCTCTGGAGCAGTGATCGTTCCTGTTATACTGAAACCGCAGTGAACGATCGTTACAGCAGACAGATCTTATTCAATGGCATTGGCGAAGCAGGGCAGCGCAAACTGTTCGCTGCACGCGCGCTGATTGTGGGTTGCGGCGCCCTCGGCTCCGCGCATGCGGAAGCGCTCTGTCGCGCCGGAGTCGGGAGTTTGCGAATTGTAGATCGCGACTTTATCGAACCTTCGAATCTCCAGCGGCAGACAATGTTCACAGAGAGCGACGCAGAAAAGCGTTTGCCAAAAGCCGTCGCTGCTGCCAACCACCTGCGCGAGATCAACTCAGAAGTCCAAATCGAACCGCACGTCGCCGACGTCAACTACTCAAACATCGAACAGTTGATCGACGATTGCGACGTGGTCGTAGACGGCACTGACAACTTCAGCACGCGCTACCTCATCAACGACGCGTGCGTAAAGCACGAAACAAACTGGGTCTACGGCGCGGCCGTCGGTTCATACGGCGTAACAATGACCGTTCGGCCGCATCAAACTTCGTGTTTGCGTTGCGTCTTTGAGGAAGCGCCGCCGGCGGCGAGTGCTCCAACGTGTGACACGGCGGGCGTGATCATGCCGATCATCAGCATCGTCTCGGCAGTGCAGGTTGCGGAAACGTTGAAGTTGATCACAGGACACTTTGACGAACTTCATAACTCGTTGATGCAATTTGACGTTTGGCGAAACGAGTGGCGCTCGATCAGCCTTTCAGCGCCGCACGAGGATTGTCCGACGTGCGGTCTGGGCCAATTTCAAACTTTGTCGCCGGCCTCAGTTGAAACTGCTGCTGTGCTCTGCGGCCGTGATGCAATTCAGATCTCGCCGTCTCAACCAACCGTTGTTAACTTCTCCTCGCTTGCTGAACGACTCCGTCCCGCAGGAGACGTTAAATTCAATGAGTACCTGCTGCGTTTCAGGACCGGACCATTCGAGCTCACTGTTTTTCAGGATGCGCGCTCGATTGTTCGCGGCACAAATGAAATCGCCACGGCTCGCTCGCTCTACGCCAAGTACATAGGAAACTGACCACACGATGATCACCACAAAACGAAGAAGCATCCCCGTTATCACTACTGTTCTGCTCGTACTGCTCGCCTTTGTCGGCGCGCAGGCGGGACAACCGGCGCTTTGGGAAACCAGCGGTCGCGCCGAACTGCTGAAGGGCGATGCTCGCGGCGTTTCGATCAGCGATACCGGCGTGGTGATGCTCGCGCCCAAACTCAACGAAGTATTCAACACGCAGCAGACGTACGTTTGGTCCAGCGCAGTCGATAACCAGGGGAACGTATTTCTCGGCACGGGACACGACGGCAAGACTTACAAGATCACACCGAACGGTACAGGTTCGCTTCTTTACGATGCTGCCGAGCTCGACGTCACGGCGCTTGCAGTCGGACGTGACGGCGCGGTCTTCGCTGGAACGTCGCCTGACGGCAAGGTCTATCGCATCACGCCTGACGGAAAGGCCGACGTCTATTTCGATCCCGGCGATAAATACATTTGGTCCCTGGCGGTGATGCCTGATGGTTCACTCGCGGTGGGCACGGGCGACAACGGCAAGCTCTATCGTGTTAAGAGTGCCGGCGCTTCCGCTGAATCATCTTTGCTGGTTAATACAACTCAAACACACGTGATCTCACTTGCCGTAACGCCGCAAGGCGACCTGATCGCCGGCACCGACTCTGGTGGATTGGTGTTGCGCGTTTCACCGGAAGGAAAAACGTTTGCTCTGTTCGACACTCAACTTCGCGAGATTCACGCATTGGCGCCCGCGGCTGATGGTTCGATCTACGCGCTCGCATTGAGCGATGCCGCAGGAACCGGGCGGCCACAATCGACGCCAGCCGTGACTACGCCGCAACCAACCGAGGGAGGAACCCCCACAACTTCCGTCACGATCACAGCAATCGACGAAACCGGCGCACCAATTCAAGGCCAGCCAGGAACAACGCGTAGCCGCAACGACGTTTCCACCGCGCGCAGCGCAGTCTTTCGCATCCTTCCTGACGGCGCGACAGACGTAGTGTGGAGTTCGCCCACTGTCACAGCTTTTGCAATCGCGCCTGCGTTGCAACCGGGTAGCGTATTGATTGGCACTGCTGATAAAGGTCGAATCTATTCGGTCACGAACGACGGCCGCGACACGTTGCTGTTGCAATCTCCGGAAGGACAGATCTCGTCGTTGTTCGTTAAGAACAATCAGGTGTACGCAGCTTCGAGTAATCAGGGCAAACTCTTCCGCTTCGGGAACGAACTCGTCAGCGAAGGAAACTACGAGTCGCCGGTGAGAGATGCGAAGCTGACTGCGTCGTGGGGAAGAATCTGGTGGCGAGGCACTGGCGCCGTTGAGGTGCAGACGCGTACCGGTAACGGTGAACGTCCTGATGCGACGTGGAGTGATTGGAGTGCGCCTTATCGCGATCCTGAAGGGAACCAGATCAAGAGCCCGCGCGCTCGCTTTATTCAATGGCGTGCGACCGTGCGTTCGGCTACGTCGTCGCCGACGCCGGCGTGGATCGAGGATGTGAGTGTGGCTTATTTACCCCGCAATGTGGCGCCAGAGGTCCTGTCGATTAACGTGTTGCCAATCGGGATCGGTTTGCAACAGATGGCGCAGGTTACAATTGATCCTAATGTTGAGTCGTCGGGCTTGGATCCATCGTTGTTTGGGCCGGTGGCGCAGGTTCCGCCGCGCCGTTTCTATCAACGTGGTGCTCGCTCGTTTCAGTGGCAGGCGGAAGATCGCAACTCCGACACGTTGGAATATGCGATTTACTATCGCGCTGTAAACGAGCAGACGTTTAGGTTGTTAAAAGACAAACTGCGCGAGAATTTTTACACGATCGACGGCGCTGCGCTTGCGGATGGGCGTTACGTGATCAAGGTCGTAGCTTCCGACGCGCCGGACAATCCGCCCGGTCAGAAGCTTACGGGCGAACGATTGAGCGAGCCGATAGACATCGATAACACGCCGCCTGTCGTCAGAGTGATTGGCCAACCGCAAGTGAATCGCGAGTCAGTTCGGGTAGTGTTTTCGGTTGACGATGTGACTGGTAAGGTGAAAAAGGCTGACGCGAGCATCGATGGGGCGGCGTGGACTCCGGTTTTTCCTGATGACGGAATTGCCGATAGCGGGCATGAAGTTTATACGGTGGATTTCGGTTCGCTCGGGCCCGGCGAGCACACAATCTCGTTGAGATCCTTCGACACAAGTGGAAATGTGGGGACTCTCAGCGTCACCGTGAAGCGTTAGGCAGCTTGCACGATAAGGTGCGAGACAACTCGAAACCGTGCGGGTTTTCGAGGGTACTGTTAGACTTTCCGAGTAAAAACGCATCTCCGCAAACGGTGCGTTTCTGGCATTTATCTTGCTGCTTCCCTGGACGGCGCGTCTCTTTCTCCCTCCCATGCGCGCAACTTGCATGAGGAGGCTGAGGCAAAAATGACAAGGTTGGTGCGACAATTAGTGGTGCTGGTGATGCTGGTCGTGGTTTCGGCGGGCGCGTTTGCGCAGCGCAAAGACCAGGACAAGCGGCCGCCCAAGGAACCGGCGAAGGTTATCGAGAACCGGAAAGATAACCGGCCCCCGCCGCCTAACAACAATCGTCCTAAACCGGACAACAGAAAGAAGCCGTAACTTCCAGGCCCGCGAAACTCGCGGGCCTTGTTATTGGCTTTAAATTCCTCCCCCGGTTTTTCTCACCTCAGGACGTTCTCGCTGTTCTCTCACCCCACGACATTCTCGTGTAAGCTGTCGTTCGCACAATGACACCTACTCCTTCGCGGGCCAAGATCATTCTAGCCTTCGCCGCTGTCTACATACTCTGGGGCTCAACCTACCTCGGTATTCGCTACGCCATCGAGACCTTGCCACCATTCCTAATGGCCGGGACGCGCTTCCTGACCGCAGGAGTGATCCTCTTTGCATGGGCCACATTCAACGGCGATCGAGTTAACTCGAT
>Ga0207675_100004063_pt1 | contig 14170 bp, 11 predicted proteins | sample KBSSwiS42_FD_184305 | JGI IMG/M metagenome (GOLD analysis project Ga0207675, IMG submission 184305) | Switchgrass rhizosphere microbial communities from Kellogg Biological Station, Michigan, USA - KBS Switchgrass S4-2 (SPAdes) (version 2) | ecosystem: Host-associated > Plants > Roots >... | reverse complement strand
GCAGCGACTTGCCGACGCCGTTGCCCTGCGCCGCGAGGAACGTGAAGCACATCCCGCCACCGACGAGCAGGGCGTCGACCCGCGGGAGCAGTGCGTCGATCACCGCGAGCTTGTCGGAGACCTTGGAGCCGCCCAGCACCACCGCGTACGGGCGCTCGGGCGAGCCCGTGAGCCGCCGCAGCACCTCCACCTCGGAGAGCACCAGGCCGCCCGCGTAGGCGGGCAGCCGCTTCGCCACGTCGTACACCGAGGCCTGCTTGCGGTGCACCACGCCGAACCCGTCGGAGACGAACGCGCCGCCTCCGGCGTTGCCACCGACCAGCGCGGCCAGCTCGTCGGCGAGCGCGCCGCGCTCGGCCTCGTCCTTGCTGGTCTCGCGCGGGTCGAAGCGGATGTTCTCGACCAGCACCACCTTGCCGGGCGACATCTGCGGCGGCCCGTCGGCGAGCTGGACGACCCGCACCGGCGCCGACAGCAGCTCCGACAGCCGCGCCGCGACCGGCGCGAGCGAGTACTTCGGCTCCGGGCCGCCCTTGGGACGGCCGAGGTGGGCGGTGAGCACCACCCGCGCCCCGGCCTCGGACAGGGCCTGGATGGTCGGCAGCGCGGCCCGGATGCGGCCGTCGTCGGTGATGCGCTCGCCGTCGAGGGGGACGTTCAGGTCGACGCGCACCAGCACGCCGCGGTCGCGGACCCCCTCGGCGAGCAGGTCGTCGAGCGTTTTCACAGCTTCGAGGCCACCAGGCCGGTGATGTCGACGAGCCGGTTGGAGTAGCCCCACTCGTTGTCGTACCAGCCGACGACCTTGACCTGGTTGCCGATGACCTTGGTGAGCGGCGCGTCGTAGATGCAGGACGCCGGGTCGGTGACGATGTCGGAGGAGACGATCGGGTCGTCGGAGTAGCGCAGGACGCCCGCCAGCTCGCCCTCGGCAGCCGCCTTGTACGCGGCGTTGATCTCCTCGACCGTGCCCTCCTTGCGGACGGTGACGGTGAGGTCGGTGGCGGAGCCGGTGGGGATCGGCACGCGCAGGGCGTAGCCGTCGAGCTTGCCCTTGAGCTGCGGCATGACCAGACCGATGGCCTTCGCGGCGCCCGTGGAGGTGGGCACGATGTTGAGCGCGGCGGCGCGGGCGCGGCGCAGGTCCTTGTGCGGCCCGTCCTGCAGGTTCTGGTCCTGCGTGTAGGCGTGGATCGTGGTCATGAGGCCCTGCTCGATGCCCAGCAGGTCGTCGAGCACCTTGGCCAGCGGCGCGAGGCAGTTGGTGGTGCAGGAGGCGTTCGAGACGATCGTCTGGCTGCCGTCGTAAGCCGCGTCGTTGACGCCCTTGACCACGGTGAGGTCCTCGCCGGTGGCGGGCGCGGAGATGACGACCTTCTTGGCGCCCGCGTCGAGGTGCTTGGCGGCCGCGTCGCGCTTGGTGAACAGCCCGGTGGACTCGACCACGACGTCGACGCCGAGGTCCTTCCACGGCAGCTCGGCGGGGTCGCGCACGGCGAGGCCCTTGAAGCCCTTGCCGTCGACGACGATCTCCTCGTCGGTCGAGGACACCGAGTAGGGCAAGCGGCCGAGGATCGAGTCGTACTTGAGCAGGTGCGCGAGCGTCGCGTTGTCGGTGATGTCGTTGACCGCGACGATCTCGATCTCGGTGTTGCCCGCCTGCTTTTGCGCCTGGACCGCGCGCCAGAAGTTGCGCCCGATCCGGCCGAACCCGTTGACGCCCACACGCACCGTCACGCCGTGCCTCCTCGCTAGGAAGTACCTGGTCGTGCCCCACCCTAGCGTCCGGATCCCGGCCCGCGATCGGGAGCCTCGGAATCGATCCACACTCGAGGGGATGGAGGGCCGACGGAGGAGGACCGGGGCGGGTAAGTGCTGTATCACCGTCGGCGGTTGGCGCTCTTCTTTGGCGAGGGGGGACACGATGAACTACACGACGCTTCCGACGCCCGGTCCGCTGCGCGGCGACGCGCCGCCGCTGCTCCAGCACGAACGCTCGAAGATGCGCGCGGCGGGGCTGCACGCCCGCCGCCTCTACCCGGGCCCGCTGGGCGAGCTCGTCTTCCGCGAGCTCACCGCCTACGCCGACTTCGGCTACCAGTTCGCGGCTGACGCCCTGATCCCCCGGCTGGCGGCCGAAATCCTCGCGAAGGTCGTACCCGAGGCGGCATGACGTCCGCCGCAGGTGCGAACGGACTAATCAGACTTTCCCCCGGGGATCCGACCTGCCACGGTGGGGCCATGGCCGCGCTTCTCGAGCGCGCCGACGAATGGGATGCGCTGACAGCGGCGGTGGGGGCGGCTGGCCGGTCCCGCGGTTCGGTGGTGCTGGTCAGCGGCGAGGCGGGGATCGGGAAGACGAGCCTGGTCCGCGCGTTCGCCGAGCACGTGGCCGGGCGCGCGCGCCGCTTCGTCGGCGGATGTGACGACCTCCTCACCGCGCGCCCGCTCGGCCCCCTCCGGGACGCGGCGGCGGGGAGCGGAGGCCCGCTCGAGGCCGCGCTGCGCTCCGGCGGCGACGTGTTCGCCGCGGTGGTGGCGGAGCTGGCCGGGCCGCGGGTCACCGCGGTCGTCGTCGAAGACCTGCACTGGGCCGACGACGCCACGCTCGACGTGCTGGGCTACCTCGCGCGGCGGATCGCCGACCTGCCCGCGGTGCTGGTGCTCACCTACCGCGACGAGGCGGCCGCCACCGGCCACCCCGTGCACCGGCTGCTGGGCTCGCTGGTGGGCCGCCGGGTGGTGCGGCTGCCACTGCGCGCGCTCAGCTCGGGCGCTGTGGTCGGGCTGGCGGCCGGGTCGGACTGGGACCCGCAACGGCTGCACGCGCTCACCGGCGGCAACCCGTTCTACGTCACCGAGGCGCTGGCCCAGCCGGGCTCGGGGGTGCCGGTCTCGGTGTCCGACGCCGTGCTCGCGCGGGTGGCGAGGCTCGGCGACGACGCCCGCGCCGCGGTCGAGCAGCTGTCGGTAGTGCCCACGATCGTCGGGTTCGACCTGGCGCACACCCTGCTCGGCGACCGGCTGGACGCGCTGGCCGAGGCCGAGGAGCGCGGCATCGTGACGTCGCGGGCGGACGGGCTGACGTTCCGCCACGAGCTGGCCCGCCAAGCCGTCGAGCAGAGCCTGGCCCCGCTGCGCAGGCGCACGCTGCACCGGGCGGTGGTCGCCGCCCTGCACGTCGAAGCCGCGCCCGACCTCGCCCGGCTCGTGCACCACGCCGCGGCGGCCGACGACGGTGCCACGGTCAGCCGCTACGCCCCGCTCGCGGGCCGCGAGGCCGCCGCCGCGGGCTCGCACCGCCAGGCGCTCGCGCACTTCTCGGCCGCCCTGCGCCACGGCCACCGGCTCGCCGACGCCGACCTGGCCCGCCTCGTCGACGAGCACGCCTGGGAGCTCTACAACGCGGGCCGGTTCACCGAGGCGCTGCACGGCGGCGAGCGGGCGGTGCGCCTCCGCAGGCGCAGCTGCCCCGACGGCGTCGATGCCCGTCCGACCGGCGACGCAGCGAGCAGCGGAGCCGCGGTAGACAGCGCGGTAGACGGCGGCGCGACCACCGGCGGCGGCGTGACGGGCGGCGACGCGACCGGCGGTACGCCAGCCGACGGGCGGGATGCGCTCGCGGCGGCGCTCGTGCGGCTGTCGCGGCACCGCTTCATGGCGGGCGACCCCGACGGCGCCGACGCGGCGGCCGCGGAGGCCGTCGCCCTGCTCGACCGGCCGCCCGAAGGCTCGCCGTCGGCGCGGGCGTTCGCCGCCACCTACCTCGGCGCCATCCGCGCGCTCACCGGCCACCCAGGCCCCGACCTGCCCGACGAGAGCACGGCGTACCCGCTCCTGCGCCGGGCGCGGGAGCTCGCCACCGCCGCAGGCCGCGCGGACCTGGTGGCGCTCTGCCGCAACTACGCGAGCCTCGCCCGCCCCGACCTCGACGACGACGCCCGCGTCGCGATGCTCCACGACAGCCTGCGCACCGGGCTGGAGAACGGCTTCTACGAGATCGCGGCGCGCGCCTACACGAACGCGGCCGAGCTCTGCTACCGCCTCCACCGGCTCGACGAGCTGGAACGTTGCGTCACCGACGGCCTGGCCTTCACCCAGGAGCGCGGCTTCTCCTCCCACGCCCACAACCTCGCCGTGCACGGCGCCCTGCTGGCGCTGCGGCGCGGCGAGTGGACGGCGGCGGAAGCGGCGCTGCGCCCGGGCGGGGCGGCAGCCGAGCCCGGGATGCCCAACGCCGCTGGGCCGTACGGCAGGCTGCTGGCCCGCCGGTCGGCGGACACCGACCCCGGCCTGACCGAAGCGCTTCTCGTCGGCGCCTGGGACACCGCGCTACGACGGCGCACGGTCACCGAGCTCGCGCTGGCGGGCACGGCGCTGGCCGAGTGGTCGTGGCTCGCCGACCGCCGCGACCGGCTGGAGGAGGTCGTCCGCGCCTGGCGCCCGCACGCCGCCCGGCCGACGGCCGCCCCGGCGTGGGCCGAGGTGCTGCGCTACGCACGGCGGGGAGGCGTCGCGGTGCCCGCAGGCATCACCACCGTCCCGGACGAAGCGCAGGCGGAGCTGCGCGGCGACCGGCGGGGAGGCGTCGCGGTGGTTGAGATCCCGGACGGCGCCGGTCCCTGGGCGGCGGGGTTGCGCGGCGACTGGCGGGCCGCCGCCGAGGGCTGGGCCCGCCTCGGCGACCCGTACGAGCGGGCGTTGGAGCTGGCCGAGTCGGGCGAGGTCGGGCCGACCGTCGAGGCCCTCCACACCCTCGACGACCTCGGCGCGGCCGCCGCGGCCCGGCACGTCCGCCGCAGGTTGCGCGCGCTCGGCATGACCCGCGTCCCCCGCCGCCGCGCGGCCAGCACGCGGGCCAACCCGGCCGGGCTCACCGATCGCCAGCTCGACGTCCACGCCCTGCTCGCCGAGGGGCTGACCAACGCCGAGATCGCGGACCGGCTGGTGCTGTCGGTGCGCACGGTCGACTCCCATGTCGCGGCGATCCTGGACAAGCTGGGCGTACGCACCCGCCGCGAGGCCGCGGCCCGGCTCTTAAGTCGGTAGCGCCTACCGACGCCGCGCCGGGCGCCGATCCCTACAACGGAGCGTATGACGACACGCACCGAGACGCCCGCGGCGCTGTTCGGGCCCGCGGACGTCGGTGCGCGCCACGCCGCCTACGCCGCGCTCACCGCGACCGGGCCGGTGCACCGCATCACCCTGCCCAACGGCATGCCCGCGTGGCTCGTCACCGGCTACGACGCCGTCCGCGCCGCGCTCAGCGATCCCCGTCTGGTCAAGAACCCCGGCCCGACGCCCCTCGAAGGGCTGTTGCCGCCCGACGTCAGCGCCGCGATGAACAGCGACCTCCTGCACAACGACCCGCCCGACCACACCCGGCTGCGGCGGCTGGTCTCCGGGGCGTTCACCCGCCGCCGGGTCGACGCGCTCGCCCCACGGATCCAGCAGATCGCCGACGGCCTCCTCGACGACCTCACCGCCGCGCTCGCCGAGCACGGCGAAGCCGACCTGATCGCGGCGTACGCCTACCCGCTGCCGATCACCGTGATCGGCGAGCTGCTCGGGGTGCCCACCCGAGACCAGGCCGGGTTCCGCGAGTGGTCGACGACGCTCGTCGGCGGCGCCGCGGTCGCCCCGGACGCGTGGGTCGGCGCGGCGACGGCGCTGGTCGCCTACGTGCGCGAGCTCGTGACCACCAAACGCGCGCACCCCGCCGACGACCTGATGTCCGCGCTGGTCGCGGCGCGCGACGGCGCCGACCGGCTCACCGAGGACGAGCTGACCTCCATGGTGTTCCTGCTGCTCGTCGCGGGCCACGAGACCACGGTCAACCTCATCGGCAACGGGATGTACACCCTCCTCACCCACCCCGAGCGGCGCGCGCTGCTGCAGGCCGAGCCCGAGTGCCTCCCGGCCGCCGTCGAGGAGCTCCTGCGCTTCGACGGCCCCGTGCAGGTGGCGACGTTCCGGTGGACGAGCGCGCCCGTGCGGATCGGCGACACCGAGATCCCGGCGGGCGAGATCGTCGTCCCCGGCCTGCTCGCCGCCAACCGGGACCCGGCCCGCATCGCCGAGCCCGCCCTGTTCGACCCGGCCCGCGACGCCACGGCGCCGCACCTCGCGTTCGGCCACGGCGTGCACCACTGCCTGGGCGCGTCGCTGGCCCGCCTCGAAGGCCGGATCGCGCTGGGCAGCCTGCTCGCCCGCCTCCCCGACCTGCGCCTCGCCGTGCCCGTCGCCGACCTGCGGTGGCGCCCCAGCGTGCTGATGCACGGCCTCGCCGCGCTGCCCTGCTCGCTCGCGCCCGCCGTGAACCGGGCGCACCCCTGAGGCCGTGGAGGATGGCATGACCACCGCAGACACCGTCTCCACCGTGGTACCGAGCCCGTGGCCGGACCTGGACATCCCCGACGTCCCGCTCACCGCGTTCCTCCTCGGCGCGGCCGCGCGCAGGGCCGACCACCCCGCCGTGGTGGACGCCGCGACCGGCCGATCGCTGACCTACGGCGACTTCGCCCACCAGATCGAGCGAGCCGCGGCGGGCTTCGCGGCGGAAGGGCTCGGCAAGGGCGACGTGGTGGCGATCCTCTCCCCCAACTCGCCCGAGTGGCTCGTCGCCTGCCACGGCGCGATCGCGGCGGGCGGCGTGGTCAGCGGCCTCAACCCGCTCTGGTCCGCCGACGAGGTCGCCGCGCAGATCCACGACTCCGCCGCCCGGTTCCTCGTCACCACCGGCCCCCTCGCGGCGACCGCACGGGCCGCCGCCGAGAAGGCGGGCGTCGGCACCCGGCTGGTGCTGCTCGACGGGCACTCCCCCGACACGCTCGGGCTCACCGACCTGCTCGCCTGCACCGATCCCGCGCCAGACGTCGCGATCGACCCGGCGGTCGACCTCGCGCTGCTGCCCTACTCCAGCGGCACCACCGGCCTGCCCAAGGGCGTGATGCTCACCCACCGCGCGTGCGTCGCCAACGTGCTGCAGACCGTCGCCGCGCTCAGGATCGGGCCGGACGACCGCACGCTCGCCGTCGCCCCCCTGTCGCACGCCGTCGGCTGGGGGGTGGTCGCCAACTGCGCGTTCCACGTGGGGGCGACGGTCGTCACCCTCCCCCGGTTCGAGCCGCACGCGTTCCTCGGGGCGATCCAGGAGCACCGGATCACCCAGACCGTCGTGGTGCCGCCGGTCGTGCTCGCGCTGGCCCGCCACCCCGCGGTCGCCGAGTACGACCTGTCCTCGCTCTCCTGGCTGGCCTGCGGTGCGGCCCCGCTGGCCGCCGACCTGCAGCGGGAGTGCATGGCCCGGCTGGGGATCCCGGTGGTGCAGGGCTTCGGGATGACCGAGGCCGTCGCCACGATCGCGGCCGACCGCATCGACACCGAGGTGGTCGCGGGCTCCTGCGGGCAGCTGCTGCCCGGCGTGCAGGCCCGGATCGACCCGGTGACCGGCGAGCTGTGGATCCGCAGCGCCGCGCTGATGACGGGCTACCTGGGCAACCCCGACGCCACGGCCGCCACCGTGGACGCCGAGGGCTGGCTGCACACCGGCGACGTCGCCCACTTCGACGAGAACGGCACGCTGTTCGTCGTCGACCGGATCAAAGAACTGATCAAGGTGAAGGCCTACCAGGTGGCGCCCGCCGAGCTGGAGGCCGTGCTGCGCGGGCACCCCGCGGTGGCCGACGCGGCGGTGATCGGCATCCCGGACGAGCGGTCGGGCGAGGTGCCGAAGGCCTTCGTCGTCGCACGTACGCCCGTCTCGGCCGACGAGCTGACCGCCCACGTCGCCGCCCACGTCGCGCCCTACAAGCAGGTGCGCGAGATCGAGTTCATCGACGCGGTGCCGGTGTCGCCGAGCGGCAAGATCCTGCGAAGACTGCTGCGGAGCCGGTGATGCGCATCCTGTTCACCGCGTGCCCCATGGTCGGGCACGTCAACACGCTCCTGCCGTTGGCGCTGGCGGCGCAGCGGGCGGGCCACACGGTGGCCGTCGCCACCGGCGGCGACCAGGCGGCCCGGGTCGAGCGGGCAGGCCTCTCCGCCTGGCCGGTCGGTCCGACGTTCGCCGAGGCGGGCTGGCCCCCGCGCTCGCCGATGGCGTTCATCGACACGGCGGACAAGCGCGTCGTCGACCTGCTGCCGCGCGCGGAGCGCTTCCGCCCGGACGTCGTCGTCTTCGAGGAGACCGAGGTCGCGGGGCCGATCGCCGCGGTGCGGTCCGGGGCCCGGATGGTCCGGCACGGGCTGGGGATCGCCGCGGCAGGCACGGGGTACGGCACCGAAGGCGGGCTGGGGGCCTTCGCACCGATCCTCGACGACTTCGGCACGCGGTGGCAGGTGGCCGACCTCGCAACGCAGGTGCAGGCCGCGCCCTTCCTGTCGATCTGCCCGCCGTCGTTGGCGCCGCCCAGCCGACCCACCGTCCGCCGCCTGCGCCCGGCGCTCTCGCCACCCGCGCCGGACGACGCACTGCCCCCCGCGTTCGCGGCGCTGCCGCACGCGCGCACGGTGCACCTCACGCTCGGCACGGTGTTCGGCACGACGGCGGTGCTGGCCGCCGCGCTGGCGGGTCTGCGGGAGCTACCCGTCAACGTCGTCGTGACCACCTCGGGCGCGACCCTGCCCCCGCAGCCCGCGAACGTCCTCCTGGCCCGCTACCTGCCGCACGCGTTGCTGCTGCCGCGCTGCGACCTCGTCGTGTCGCAGGGCGGCGCGGGCATCCTGTTCGGCGCGTTGGCGCACGGGCTGCCCCAGCTCGTGCTGCCACAGGCGGCCGACCAGCCCGCCAACGCCCTCGCCGTGGAACGGGCGGGCGCCGGGCTGGCGCTGGGGCCGGACGCCGTCACGGCGGAGCGGGTGCGCGACGCCGCGGAGCGGCTGCTGGCCGAGCCGGGCTTCGCCGCGCGGGCCGCGGAGATCCGCGCGGAGATCGCGGCCATGCCCGACGCGGACGCGGTGGTGGGAGCGCTGTGACCGGCGCGCCGACCCGGTCGCGGCTGGGCGCCGTGGCCGTGACCCCGCGCCCGCTGCCCGCCTACTGCGACATGTTCCAGCTGGCCGTCGACGACCTGCTGGCCGGTCCGATACTGGACTGCCCCGCCGGGGCGTCCTCGTTCGGCGCGCTCGTGCGGGCGATCGGCGGCGAGGTGACGAGCGTCGACCCCGCCTACGCGGCGCCCGACGGCCTCGTCGACCGGGTGGCGGCCGACATCGCGCGGATCAGCGCGTGGCAACGCGCGAACCCGGCCGGGTTCAACTGGGACTACCTCGGCTCGCCCGAGGAGCTGGCCAAGACGTGGGCCGCGGCGCTTTCGATCTTCGCCGCCGACTTCGCACCGGACGACGCCCGCTACGTCGCCGCCGCCCTGCCGCGCCTGCCGTTCCCGGACGACCGGTTCGCGCTGACGCTCTCCGGGTTCCTGCTGTTCGTCTACCCGGAGCTGTTCGGCCCCGACGAGTTGCTCGCCGCCCTGCGCGAGCTGACCAGGGTGACCCGCGGCGAGGTGCGGGTCTACCCCGTCCTGTCCTCGGCGGGCGAGCCGTACGCCGAACTGCCCGCCCTGCGCGCCGCGTTGGCCGCGCACGGCGTCGACACCGAGATCCGCAACACGGGCTGCGCGTGGAACACGACCCCGGGCAGCGACCAGATGCTCGTCTGCCGGAAGGAGCACACATGACCACCACGACCCTGCCCCAGGACCTGGCGGATGCGCTCGACCGCGTGTCGGCGGCGCTCGGCGCGATGGGCGAGGGCGACCCCGCCCCGTACGCCGCGCTGTGGGCCGACTCCGCCGACGTGACGCTGTACGGCGCGTGGGGGCCGATGGACCGCGGCCACGACGCCGTGAGCAGCACGTTCCGCTGGGTCGGGAGCCGTTTCTCCGGCGGCCCGATGGTGCCCACCAACGACGTGGTGGCGGTGAGCGGCGACCTCGCCTACACGGTGGGCACCGAGCGCGGCACCGTGCGCGTCGACGGCGGCGAGCCGTTCGCGATGACCATCCGGGTCACCCACGTGCTGCGCCGCATCGACGGCCGGTGGTGGCTGGTGCACCGGCACGCCGACTTCCCGCCCGCCGACCAGCGCCCGAACCGCTGACGGCGATTCTCCGTCCCCCGCGCGGCGAGACTCGATTCTCGGGACGCTAGGCCTCATCCAACATGTCCGCCGTGACGGCCGAGTCGGTGTCGGGGATGCCGAGGTCGGCGGCGCGCTTGTCGGCCATGTGCAGGAGCCGCCGGATGCGGCCCGCGACCGCGTCCTTGGTCATCGGCGGGTCGGCCAGCTGACCCAGCTCCTCGAGCGAGGCCTGGGTGTGCTCGGCGCGGAGCCTGCCCGCGGCCAGCAGGTGGTCGGGCACGTCCTCGCCGAGGATCTCCATCGCCCGCGCCACCCGCGCGGCGGCGGCCACCGCGGCCCGCGCGGAGCGGCGCAGGTTGGCGTCGTCGAAGTTGGCCAGGCGGTTGGCGGTGGCCCGCACCTCGCGGCGCATCCGCCGCTCCTCCCAGGCCATCACCGACTCGTGCGCGCCCATGCGGGTGAGCAGGGCGCTGATCGCGTCGCCGTCGCGGACCACGACGCGGTCGGCGCCGCGCACCTCGCGCGCCTTCGCCGTGACCCCGAGCCGACGGGCCGCGCCGACCAGCGCGAGCGCCGCCTCCGGGCCCGGGCAGGTGATCTCCAGGGCGGAGCTGCGGCCCGGCTCGGTGAGCGACCCGTGGGCGAGGAAGGCGCCACGCCACGCGGCCTCGGCGTCGCACACGCCGCCGGACACGACGGGCGGGGGCAGGCCGCGCACGGGACGGCCGCGGGCGTCGAGCAGGCCGGTCTGGCGCGCGAGCCCTTCCCCGTCGCGGACCACGCGCATGACATACCGCGCGCCGCGCCGCAGCCCACCCGCGGTGATGACGTGCGCCTCGCAGGTATGGCCGTAGAGCTCGTGGATGTCGCGCCGCAGGCGCCGCGCGACCGAGCCCGTGTCGACCTCGGCCTCCACGACGACCCGTCCGCCGACGATGTGCAAGCCGCCCGCGAACCGCAGCAGCGCCGCGACCTCGGCGCGGCGACAGCACGGCTTCGTGACGACGAGCCGGGACAGCTCGTCCTTCACCGCTGCGGTCATCGCCATGATCACGTCCTTCCTTCGGCCGCGACATCGGGGGTGGTCGCGACATCGGCCACCACCGCGGCGATCGCCGCGGCCAGGGCCACCGGGTCGTGGCTGGGCTCGATCGGGCTCGCGGCGACCGGGGCGAGGTGCACACTGCCACCCGGGCTGAGGATCGCCGTGGCCGCCGAGTGCAGCCGATCGGGCACGGGCACGGCGTCGACATCGGCCAGGACCGCGTCGACCCGCAACGCGGGGGCGTGCTCGCAGAGTACGGCGAGGTGCTGCTCGGGCGAGAACCCGGCCGTCTCCCCCGGCTCCGGCGCGAGGTTGAGCACGACGATGCGCCGGGCCGCGGTGTCGATCAGCGCGTCGCGCAGCTCGGGGACCAGCAGGTGCGGCAGCACGCTCGTGAACCACGACCCCGGCCCGAGCACGACCACGTCGGCGGCGTGGACGGCGGCCAGCGCATCGGGGCAGGCCCGCGGCTGGTCGGGGACGAGCCACACCCGCTGCACGCGGCCGGGTGTCGACGCCACCGCCACCTGGCCCCGGATGCGGTGCGCGCGCGCCGGATCGGCGCCCAGACCGGTGACGTCGGCGCCGATGTCGAGGGGCTCGGTGCACATCGGCAGCACCCGCCCCCGCACGCCGAGGAGGCCCGCGACGGCGTCGAGCGCCGCCACGGGATCGCCCAGCGTGTCGATCAGCCCGGCGATGAGCAGGTTGCCCACAGCGTGGCCCGCCAGCGCGCCGACGCCGCCGAAGCGGTGCTGCACGAGGGTGCGCCACCGGCGGCCCAGCTCGTCGTCCGCGGCCAGCGCGGAGATCGCCATCCGCAGGTCGCCCGGCGGGAGCAGGCCCAGCTCGCGGCGCAGCCGCCCGGACGAGCCGCCGTCGTCGGCCACGGTGACGACGGCGGTGACGTCGTCGGTGAGCAGGCGCAGCGCCGAGAGCGTGGCGTGCAGGCCGTGGCCGCCGCCGAGCGCGACGGCTTTGAGCGTCGTGGGGGGTGTGTTCATTCGCGCCCCAGGTCGCGGTGGGCGACGCTGACCGTCATGCCGGAGCTGTCGGCCAGCCGTCGCGCGATCTCCTCGCTGATGGCCACGCTGCGGTGCTTGCCGCCGGTGCAGCCGATGGAGACCGTGATGTAGTGCTTGCCCTCGCGGCGGTAGCCCGCTCCGACGAGGCCCAGCAGCTCCAGGTACCGGTCGACGAACTCCCCGCAGCCCTCCTGGGAGAGCACGTAGTCGCGCACCGGCTCGTCGCGCCCGGTCTTGTCGCGCAGCTCGGGGATCCAGAACGGGTTGGGCAGGAAGCGCACGTCGACGACGAGGTCGGAGTCCATCGGAAGGCCGTACTTGTAGCCGAAGGACACGATGGTGACGCGCGTGTGGTGCTCGTAGTCGGCGCCGAACGCGCGCTCCAGCGTGGCCCGCAGGGTGGGCACCGTGGTGGTGGAGGTGTCGACGACGAGGTCGGCCGCCTCGCGCAGCGGGCGCAGCAGCTCGCGCTCGCGGTTGATCCCGTCGACGAGGCGGCCGTCGCCCTGCAGCGGGTGGCTGCGGCGCACCTGCTCGAACCGGCGCACGAGCGCGGCGTCGGACGCCTCGAGGAACAGCAGGCGCGGCGGGTAGCCGCGGCCGTCGAGGTCCTTGATGACCGCCGCGAGGTCGGTGGTGAACGCCCGGCTGCGCACGTCCATGACGACGGCGATGCGGGTGATCTCGCCACGGGCCCGCGCGCCGAGGTCGACCATCGTGGTGATGAGCGCGGGCGGCAGGTTGTCCACGACGAACCAGCCGAGGTCTTCGAGGACCTTCGCCGCGGTGCTGCGCCCGGCTCCGGACAGGCCGCTGATCAGGGCGACGTCGATGCCGGGGCGCTCCTCGGAGATCGTCATGCGCCGGGCTCCCCGCCGAGCGCGGTGACCACCGCGGCCGCCGTGGACGGCCCGAACCCGGGCACCGCGGCGATCTCGTCGGCGCTGGCCGCCTTGAGCTTGCGCACCGACCCGAAGTGCTTGAGCAGCGCGGCCCGCCGAGCGGGGCCGAGGCCGGGCACGGAGTCCAGCTCGGAAACGGTCATGCCCGCCGATCGGCGCTGTCGGTGGTAGGTGATCGCGAACCGGTGCGCCTCGTCGCGGACGCGCTGCAGGAGGTAGAGGCCTTCGCTGGTGCGCGAGAGGATCACCGGGTCGGGCTCGGCGGGCAACCAGACCTCCTCAAGGCGCTTGGCGAGACCGCACACGGCGACGTCGGTGACGCCGAGCTCGGCCAGCACGTCCGACGCCGCCTCGACCTGGGCTTGCCCACCGTCGACGACCAGCAGGTTCGGCGGGTACGCGAACTTGCGGGGCCGCCCGGTCTCGGGGTCGATTCCGGGACGGTGGTGGTGCGTGTCCGGGTCGGGAGCGTCACCGGATCCCTCGATCGCGGCGGATCCGACGTTACCCCCATCGAGATCGCGATGGGTGATCGGGCGTGCACCGCCCGCTGTCGCACCACCGCCCGTCTCCGCGAGGTAGCGGCGGAAACGCCGCCGCACGACCTCGGCGATCGAGGCGACGTCGCCGCCCGCCGCACCGTCGCGGATCTCGAATCGGCGGTACTCCGACTTGCGCGCCAGCCCGTCCTCGAACACGACCAGCGAGGCGACCACGTTGGTGCCCTGCACGTGCGACACGTCGATGCACTCGATGCGCAGCGGCGCGGAATCCAGCCCGAGCGCGTCCTGGATCTCCGCCAGCGCCGCGGAACGCGCGGTGAGGTCGCCCGCGCGGCGCAGCTTGTGCTGGGTGAGGGCCTCGGCGGCGTTGCGGGCGACGGTCTCGGCGAGCGCCCGCTTGTCGCCGCGCTGCGCCACGCGCACGCTGACGCGCGAGCCGCGCAGCCCCGACAGCCACTCCGTCAGCGACGCCACCTCGACCGGCAGCTCCGGGACGATGATCTCCTTGGGCACCGGCTGGTGGGCGTCGTCGGACGCCTCGGCCAACGCCGCCTGCTCGCCGTAGAACTGGGTGAGGAAGCGTTCGACGAGCTGCGCGGTGTCGGTGGGCT
>Ga0207675_100004061_pt1 | contig 14174 bp, 12 predicted proteins | sample KBSSwiS42_FD_184305 | JGI IMG/M metagenome (GOLD analysis project Ga0207675, IMG submission 184305) | Switchgrass rhizosphere microbial communities from Kellogg Biological Station, Michigan, USA - KBS Switchgrass S4-2 (SPAdes) (version 2) | ecosystem: Host-associated > Plants > Roots >... | reverse complement strand
CATTTTCAGTTTCCTTCTTGTCGGGCCACAGTACTCACGCCAGACAGTACTCACGCCAGAGAGTTGAGCCAACCACCGTCGACGTAGAACGTCGACCCAACGCAGTAGCTGGCGCAGGGCGAACACAGGAACACGAAGAACTTGGCTAGCTCTTCCGCGCTGGCAAAGCGCCCGATGGGTGCGTTCTTCTTGGCGATGTCGTCGAGGTAGGACTGCCAGCCGTCGCCCGCGAGCTGGCGCGCCGTCTTTTGCCAGTCGGGCGTGAGCACGAGACCCGGGTTGACGCAGTTGACCCGGATGTTGTCCTTGATCACCTCGTTGGACAGGCACTTCGAGAACATCATCAGCGCCGCCTTGGTCACGTTGTAGATCGGCTCGTAGCCGAGCGGCTGCTTGGCGCAGATCGAGGCGTTGTTCACGATCACGCCGCCGCCGCGCCGCTTCATCGCCGGGACCAAGCCACGCGACAGGCGCACCGCCGCCATCGTGTGCAGGTCCCAGTAGTATTGCCACTTCTCGTCGGACGCATCCTGGATGGTCTCATTGCTGCCGGTGCCGGCGTTGTTGATCAGGATGTCGGCGCCGTCGAACACCTCCGCCGTGCGCGACAGCACCTTCTGCACGCCGCTCGCCTGCGCCACGTCTGCGCCCACGCCGATCGCGCGCACGCCGTAGCGTGCGGCAATTTCCTGTGCGCGTTCCACGACCCGTGCCTCGTCGCGCGCGCACAGCAACAGCTGTACGCCCTCTTCCGCCAGGGCTTGGGCCACCGCCAGACCGATGCCCACGCTGCCGCCGCTCACCACGGCCACTTTGCCTTTTAGACCCAGATCCATCTCTCTCACTCCGATCGACGAGGATTTCGTCTACCCCGAACCGGCGCGCGCGCCCAGTGCCGATGGAGATCGCGGCCCGCCGCGCGCTGTGGGTGCACTTTTTCTGCGCAGCCATAGTTCTGCGCAGCCAGTTCTGCGCAGCCATCTTTCGGCGCGGCCAGCGTCTGCGCAGCCAGGGCGGCTCAGTTCGGGCTCGACCGGCGCTGCTCGCTCAGGCGCCGCTCCAGGAACTCGAGCACCCGCCGGGCGCGCGCGTCCCAGGTGAGGCCTGCGGCCGTCCGCCGTGCCGCGTCGGCGAGGCGCTGCGCCAGACCCGGCTCGTCGAGCAGGCGCTCGACCGCGTTGGCCGCGGCCAGATGATCGCCGGGCGCGACCAGTAGCGCATTGACGTCGTGCTCGAGCACCTCGCGCAGGTCCGGTAGATCGGGCGCCACGATCGGGCGTCCCGCTGCCAGATACAGAAAGATCTTCATCGGCAGCACGGTGTTGCCGATCAGCCGCAGCGGCACACGGCTGGGCGGTTGCAAGAGCACGTCGGCCGCCAGCAAGTAGCGCGTCACCATGGCGAAGGGCTGCCACGGCACCAGCTGGATGTTGCCCAGCTGCCGCGCCAGCGTCTCTACCAGGCCGCGCCCCTCGGAGCCCACGAGCAAGAAGAGCGCCCGCGGCAGCCGCCGCGCCAGCTGAAATACCGTGTCGAGCCCCTTGGTCAGGTTGATGTGCCCCGTGTACACGACGAGCGGGCGATCGGCAGGCAAGTCGAGCGCGGCGCGCAGCTCCGCGCGGCTCGGCGGGTCGAGGAAGCGCGCCGGATCGTGACCGTTGTGCGCCACGAGCAGGCGCTGTCGATCGACGCCGAGCGCGGCGTAGCACTCGCTCGCCAGCTGCGAGTGCAGGATCGCGCCCAGGCAGGCCCTGCTGCCGAGCGCGGCGCGAAACGCCGGGCGCAGCACCCGGAACTGATCGGGCCAGGGCCGATAGGTCTCGTAGGCGAAGGCTTGCCCGCGGCGCGCGAGCGCAAACAGCGTGGGAAAGTTGCGCGTGTACACCACGTCCGCCGACGTCACGGCAGGCAGACCGAGCGCGTGCGTCGCGTGCCACCACTTGCGCGCGCTCGGCAAGCGCTCGAACGGTGTCGGCACGCGGACGAGCTCGAAATCGCCCTGCACGCCGTAGTGTGCGGCGAGCTCGCGCGCCGTCTTGGGCGTCCGCTGCGCAGGCAATACCAGCCGGACTTCCGCGCCCTGGCGCGCGAACGCCGAGAGCGTCTGCAGTGCTTGCTCGGAGTCCGTTTCCCGAGCCGGCAGGGGCCGGTCAAATACGTAGGCGATCTTCATGCGCGTGTGGCGGCAAGGGGCGCGGACCCCGTACCACAGGTCTCGCGAACGAACTGCCCTGGCCCATGGGCCCAGAGCCTGTTTGCTCGTGCTCGCCCCGCAGCGCGCGTGCGCCGCCGGGGCGCTCGAGTCGCGCTGCGCATGCGGCGAGTGGAGCGCGCTCGAGCGCACGCCTGGGGCCTGTGCGCGGCGGCCGCCTCGTGTCTCATCGCGAGACCGCGATCGCCCGGTTCGAGCACGCTCCGAGCGGGCTCGCGCGGCGGCTCCAGTGGTGCGATCTGTTTGTTGTTGACGATTGCGGCAGAGCTTCGTGACCCGGTGGGTCAGCACGCCTTCCGCGCGCCGTGCAGGTCGATGGGCGTGGGGCGGCAAGCCACTCGACGTTGCCATCACGTGTGATGCGAGGCGTTATGCCGAAGCTCCCGCGGGCACGAGTGAGGGCTTTGTCATAACTGCGGAATGTGTCTATGCTGCCCCTGGCTCGAGAGCCCTCCTCCATAACCTTAGGGTGCGATAGATGAAACGAGTGACCAGAGTAAATCCAGGGTTTGTGCTGATTGCCGCCAGCGCTGTCGGGCTGCTCCTGGCAGCTTGCGTGAAGGAGGGCGATGACGCTCCGCCACTGACCGGTCTGCGCGGTAACGAAGCGGCCGCCGGCACCGGCGGCGGTGGCACCGGCGGCACCGGCGGCGGTGCAGGCATGGCGGGCATGTCGGGCATGGGCCAAGGCGGCAGCGCGGGTCAGGGTGGCAGCGCGGGCGGCGGCGCCGGCAGCGCAAACATGCCCGACGGCGGTACCGACGCGGGCGACGCGGGTTGATTCATTCGCTCGCGAGCTGATTCACGCGCGAGCCGATACGCTCGCGAGCAGTGACTCGCGAGCGCGGGCTCCTGCCAGCTCGACGGTTCAGAGGGGAAAACAGGGGCGGTTCGAGCCGCCCCTGATGCTTTTGGGCGGCCCGTATGGCGACCGCGGCGCTCGAGCCGAGCGCCTCGCGAGCCGTCTACCAGGTCACCGGCGGTGTCGGCAGGCGCTCGGGTCTGGCGAACAGGTAGCCCTGCAGTAGGTCGCAATCCAGCGTGATCAAGGTATCGCGCTCTTCCTCGGTCTCGATGCCCTCACAGATCACGCTCATGTCGAGCTGGCCGCAGAGCTGCGCCAGGCTGCCGAGCAACTTCTGTTTGGTGCGATTGGTGCCGATGTTCTCCACCAGCGAGCGATCGATCTTCACGATGTCGGGCTCCAGGTGCGCGAAGCTGGTGAGCCCGGCGTAGCCGGCGCCCAGGTCATCGAGCGCGATGCGGTAACCGAGACGGCGCAAGGCCGCCACGCGTGCGCGAACGTCCTTCATGCCTTCGAGCGTCGCGCGCTCGGTGATCTCGAGCACCACGCGGCGCGAGTGATCGGTGAGCGGACAATCGCCGTGCACCAGCTCGTCATCCAGCAGATCGAGCGGGTGCAGATTCACGAAGATCTGGGCGGGCTCGGGGAAGCCTGGAATGTCCTTGGCCACCATGCGTCGAATCACGCGCCCGAGCTCGTGTACGCGGTTCAAGCGCTCGGCGGCGTCCAGCACGGCCAGCGGGCACGGCAACGTCGGCTCCGGGCTGCGCAGCAACGCCTCGTAGGCGAACACGCTGTGCGCGGACCACAGCACGATCGGCTGATATGCCATCCACAAGCTCGACAGGCAGCGGCCGAAGCCCGCGTGCAGCCCCGCGAGGTCGCCGAGCTGGCGATCCTGCATGCCGAGCTGGGACAGGGCTTCGCGCTTGATGCGGGCCAGACGACTGAGGCCCACCGCCTTGTGTGCGATGCGCTCCAGCTCGCTGATGTCGATGGGCTTGGTGAGATAGCGCATGGCCCCGAGCGCCACGGCCTCGGTGGCGGAGGCGATGTCCGGCACGCCCGTCATCAAGATCACGGGTACGTCCAGGTCCAGCAGGCGCAGACTCTCGAGCAGCTGCACGCCGCTCATGCCGGGCATGTTGATGTCGCTCAACACCAGATCGATGCCCTCGCGCTGAAACAGCTCGCGAGCCTGCACGGCGTTCGAGGTCGTGAACACGCTGAAGCCCCCGCGGCGCAACGCCTTTGCGTACACGCGACTCACGGCCTCGTCATCGTCGACCAACAAAATCCGCCCGGCGTCCGCCAGCGCCGTCACACCCATCGCAGCTACCAAGTTGGTTCCCCCCTGGCACCTTCGGCGCCACGGCCCCCGCGCTTAAGCTACCTCGGCTGAAATGGTGGGCGTTTCGGGGCAGGAGTGAGCGGGCCGGAACCCGCTCAGAACGCTCGGTCGAGCACCGCTTCGGAGCGCTCGAAGCGCTGCAGATTGGCGATGAAATGGTCTACCAGGCGATCTCCCTCGTCGTGATGGCCGCCGGCGGAGTGTGGTGTGATGAAGCAGTTGGGGGCCTGCCACAACGGATGATCGGGCGGCAGTGGTTCCGGATCGGTCACGTCGAGCAAGGCGGCCTGCAGGCGGCCCTCTGCCAGCAGGGCTGCGAGCGCGCGCTGATCCACCGTCGAGCCTCGGCCCACGTTGTAGAAAATCGCGCCGGGCTTGACGCCCGCGAGGCGCGCCGCGTCGAAGTACAGCTTGGTCGCATCGGCGCCGGGCAGCAGGTTCACCACGTGGTCCGCCTGCGCCAGAGCCGCCGGCAGCGCCGGGTCTTCGAAGCGCAAGGTCGCGATGGGCTCGTCGCCGCGCAGCTGCCGCCGCACGCCGGTGAGGTGCGGAGTGAAGGGCCGCAAGAGCTCCACCAGGCGCGCTCCGATCGAGCCCAGCCCGAACAGCAGCACGCGCTGATTCTCGAGCAGCACCGAGTGCTGCCGCAGCTCTCCCTGCGGCCAGCCGCGCTCCCCCCATTGCGTGCGCAGCGCCCAGGGCAGCCGGCGCGCCCAGCTCAGCATGAAGGCCAGCACGTGCTCGGCGCAGGGCGAGGCATATACGAACGAGCTCTTGGTGAGCACGCTACCGCGCGCGGCGAATACGCGCCGCGTCTCGGGCTGATCGTAGCTGGCGTAGCCGGCGCTCGACAGTTGCACCCAGCGCACGCGCGGGCTCGCCAGCACGTCGGCCAGCGGCGGCTGACCGAAGGCGACGTCTGCCTCGCTCAGCTCGGGCGCCTTGCCGCCACCGGGGCGAAATACCAGCCGCGCGCTCGTGGCCCGCCGCAAACGCTCCTCTTGAGCCGCACTGAAGCCGTGATTCGTCCAAACCGTGGGAGAGGTCACGCCTCGCTCATAGCCCGACTCCGAGCGGGCTGTCAGCCGCCAACCAGCGCCAGGTGCCGGCGCAGCGACGGAAAGGTTGGCTCCCGTCGAGCGGGGCGCTCCAGGGGCGGCCTGCCGCAGGCAACCGCGTGGTACGTTTACAAACCGCGCTGCCGTTGCGGCGAACCCCCCGGTTCGTGTTCGTGCACGAACCGGGCATTGGGCAGTCCTGGTGGGCTCGGTGCCGTGCGTCGACGAGCCCACCAGGATGACCCCAGCGAGCGGCGCTGACGGCGATGCGTCAGCTGCCGCTCGCCCAGCGCCCCCGCAAGCCGGGCCTCAAAAGTACGACGAGCACAGCTCGCGCACGCGCTCGGCGATGGCTTCGCTGGCGGTCACGCCCGGCGATTCGATGCCGATCAAGTTGATCCAGCCGGGCAGACCGTGCGGGGCGGCGTCTTCGACCACGAAGTCGCGAAAGTCGTCCTTCGGTCCCTGCAGCTTGGGGCGAATGCCCGCGTAGTCGGCAGAGAGCTGCTCGTCGCGCAGCTCCGGCAAGTAGCGGCGCGCGGCGCTCGCAAACTGGCCGCGCTTGTCCGCATCGACTCGATACGAGAGCTCCGTCACGTACTCGGTGTCGGGCCCCAGCGTCATCCGACCCCCCAGATCAAACGTGATGTGGATGCCCAGGCCGGCGTGCACGGGCGCCGGATACACCAGGTGGCTGACCAGGCCGCGCAACGAGGGATCGAGCGCAAAGTAGTCGCCTTTGCACCAATGATAGCGATAGCGCAAAGCGTCGATGTCGAGCCCCGCCCGCTCCGCGATGCGATCGGCAAACAACCCCGCGGCATTGACGACCACCCGGCAAAGCAGCGTCGCGCGCTCTGGTTCTGAGCCGCCCGTTGATCCCGCCGTTGATCCCACCGCTGATCCCCCCGTCACCGACGCTGGCGTCGCGCGTCGTGTCGCCAGCTCGAAACCGTGCGCCGAACGATCGATGCCCTCGACCTCGGTCTGAAACACGAATAGCGCGTCGTGGTCAGCGGCTTCTTTCTGGTAGCTATACATCAGCTCGTGCACGTCCACGATGCCGCTCTCGGGCGACCACAGGCCGCTGATCGCCGAGACCCTCGGCTCCAGGCGAGTGATTTCTCTGCGCTCCAGGTGGCGCAGCTCGCCCGCGCCATTCTGCTGCGCGCGCGCGTAGATGGCTGCCAGCTTGGCCTCCTCTTCGGGGGCCGTGGCGACCAGCAGCTTGCCCGTCTGGCGGTGGCCGATGCCCTGCGCGCGGCAGCGCTGATAGAGCAGTCGGCGCCCCGCAACGCACAGCGTCGCCTTGAGCGAGCCGGTCGGATAGTAGAGCCCCGCATGGATCACTCCGCTGTTGCGCGTGGACGTCTCTTGACCGGGGCGCGCGTGCCGCTCGAGCAGCACCACCGAACGCCCCGCGCTGGCGATGCGCGCCGCGCACGCCAGACCGATGATGCCGCCGCCGATGATGCCGACGTCGAAATCGGTCACGGCTGCTCTTCGGAGCCGCCTGCTCCGGAGCCGTCACCCGGCTTGCTCGTGCGTCGACGCGCCTTGAAGCCTTCGATCAACGAGCGACCGAGCAGCTCCAGGCCGAACGGGGCGTCGTGCCACAGGTAGCGCTTGCCCAGGCGCTTGGGCTCGCTCGCCAGCCGGTGCACCCACTCGAGCCCCGTGCGCTGCATCCAGAGCGGCGCGCGCGAGCGCTGACCCGTGGTGAAGCTGAAGCTCATGCCCACGCCGATGAACCAGCAGGCAGGCAGCGAGCGTCGCAGCTTGCTGATCAGCCACTCTTGCTTGGGTGACCCGAGCGCCACGAGCACGATGTCGGGCCGCGCCTCGGTGAGCGCTTGCCGGGTCGGCTCTACCGCTGCGTCGTCTGGCTCGGTCGGCAGCCACGGGCTGGAGAAGCCGGCCACGGCCAGCCCCGGAAATTCCTCGGCGAGCTGCCGTGCGGCGGCTTCTGCCGTGCGGCCCTCGCCGCCCAGAAAGTAGATGCGCCGGCTCTCCGTCGCGGCGCGCTGAGCCAGCGGCCTGAGCAGCGACGAGCCGGCGATGCGTTCGGGCAACGGTGTGCCCTGCAGGCGCGCCGCCCAGACCAGCGGCATGCCGTCGGCCACGCGCAGATCCGCTTCGGCGTACAGCACCTGCATGCGCTCGTCTTTGTTGTAGCGACGCAAGAAGTCGAGGTTGGCCGTGATCAGCCAGCCGCCGCGCTGATGGGCGAGCGCGTCGAACAACGCATCGAGCAGCTGTGCTTCGGAGCAGGAGGCGAGCTGCATGCCGAGCAACTCGATCGCCTCGAGTCCATGCTCCCTCGCATCGCGGGGCTTCGATTCAGGGCCCGGTTCGGCGCCGGGGGGACCGCGGAGCGGGCCACGCAGGGGGTCGCCCGGCAGGACGTTCCTCGGGTCACTCCTGGGTTTGTTGCGCGGAGAGGGCTCGGGCGCGGTCATGCTGGGGAGTGAAGATAGCTCAGGATTTGGCGAAAAGCATCGACGGCCCATTGGCGCGGCACTAATGAAATGCTCTGCTAGCGCCGCATGTCGTCCGTGTCGTCCCCGCCCGCTGCCACCCCGGCCGTGTCACCGAATGTGGTGTCAGCCGATTCGGTGGGTGTGGTGGTGATCGGTCGCAACGAGGGCGAGCGGCTGAAGCGTTGTTTGCGTTCCTTGCTCGCGCAGGGGGCAGGGCCGATCGTCTATGTCGACTCGGGCTCGACGGACGATAGCGTCGAGTTCTCGCGCTCGCTCGGCGTGACTGTCGTCAATCTGGATACCAGCATTCCGTTCACGATGGCGCGCGGCCGGAACGCAGGCTTCGAGGAGCTGCAACGGCGCTTCCCGACGCTGCGCTGGGTGCAGTTCGTGGACGGCGACTGCGAAGTGCGGCCGGACTGGATCGCGCGCGCGCGCGCGGCCTTCGTCGATCATCCGGAGGTGGCGGCGGTGTGCGGCCGGCGCCGCGAGCGCCACCCCGAAGCCTCCCTGTACAATCGGCTCGCCGACATGGAGTGGAACGCGCCGCTCGGTGAAGTGGAAGAGTGCGGCGGCGACGTGCTGTTTCGCAGCCCCGTGTTTCTGGAGCTGGGCGGCTTCAACCCGCGCATGATCGCGGGAGAAGAGCCGGAGCTGTGCGTGCGCGTGCGCGGCGCCGGCTACAAGATCTTGCGCATCGACGCGGAGATGACGCTGCACGATGCCGCCATCACCCGCTTCGGGCAGTGGTGGACGCGGGCCGTGCGCGGCGGCCACAGCTTTGCCGAGGGCATGGCGTTGCACGGCGCTGGGTTCAGCCGCCACAACGTGCGCCAGACGCTGAGCTCATTGTTCTACGGGCTCGGTCTGCCGGCACTCTATTGTGGCACGCTGGTGTTCGCCGCCGCGGGCATCGGCTTCGGCCCGCTCACGCTGCTGGTCCTCGGGGGCGTGCCGGCTGCCTATCTGCGGGCGGCGCTCGCTGCCTATCGCGAGCGGCGGCGCCGCAACGATCCGCGTTCCCACGCCGCGCTGTACGCGGGCTTCTGCATGCTCGGCAAGCTGCCGGAGACGATCGGCGTGCTCACCTACTGGGGCAACCGCCTGCGCGGTCGCTACTCCGGGCTGATGGAATACAAGCCGGCGCCCGCGGCGCGCGTGCCGGGCGACGTCAGCGCCGCGGCCGCCGCGGTTGCGGGCAACGGCGGCGCGCGAGCTGTTGCCTCGAGCAACACTGCGCGCGGAGACGCTGCCGCCAATGGCGCCTCCCACGCCGCCGCAAATGGCGCGGCCACTGGGGCATCGCGCAACGGTGTGACTGAGTCATGCTGAGGCGTCTCGGTCGTCTGTCGCTCCGGCCACAGCGGCAGCGCGGCCCTGCTCTCGCCCAGGCGCGGGTGCGGCTCGCTCCGGCGCTGGCGGAGCTGCGCGCCCGGATGCAGCCATACGCGCGCGATGGGCTCGCGCGCGCTCTCTCTCTGCTCGGGGCGACGCGCCCGCGCCGCTTCGCGCGCGGCGCGCTCACGGCCGTCACGTTTCATCGCGTGCTGCCCGCCGAGCGTCTGCGGCAGTATCCGCTCGCGGGGCTGGCGGTCACCCCCGAGCAGCTGCAGGCCATTCTGGGTCAGCTCGCGCAGCACTTCGCTTGTGCACCCCTGATCGATGCGTACCGCAGCTGGCAGCGCCAACCCGGCGCGGAGCGGCCCGCGCTCGGCATCACCTTCGACGACGGTTCGCTCGACAACTACGAGCACGCCCGTCCTGTGCTCGACCGCCTGGGCCTCAAAGCCAGCTTCTACATCCCCGTGGGGCTGGTGGAAGAGCGGCGCTGCCCCTGGCATGACCGGCTCGGTTTTGCGCTGGTGCGCAGCGCCGCCGCCATCCGCAAGCGCCGGGAGCTCGACTTCGAGGCCTTGCTCGCCCCCTTCGGCTTGAGCCGGAGCGCCTTCGCTGCGGTCCTGCCGGCGGACGCGCTGACCCTCGCCGCGCAGGGCGTAGCGGCCGCCAAGCAGCTCGGCGCCGAGCCGCGTGAGCAGGCGATTGCCGCGCTCGAGCGAGCGCTCGGCGGAGATCAAGTGCCGGATTGGGCGGGTCTCATGAGCTGGCAGCAGATCCGCGAGCTCGGCGCGCAGGGCCACGAGATCGGCAGCCACTCGCTCACGCATCCGCTCTTGACGGATCTCGATGCCGAGCAGCTGGAGCGAGAGGTGGTGCGCTCGCGCTCGCAGCTCGCTGACGCCGCCGGCTGCGAGGTGGCCTCCTTCTGCTACCCGAACGGCAGCTACGACACGCGCGCTCTGCAAGCGGTGCAGGCGGCCGGCTACGACTGCGCCGTGACCACACGCTGGGGCCTGAACCGCGGCGGCTCCGCGCATGAGCTGCTGCGCTGCGACATGGACTACGCGCGCCTGCAGAGCCGGAACGGCGAGTTCTCGGCGCAACGCTTGTGGCTGCGCCTCAGCGGTCTGCAGCCAGGACTGAAGAGCGCGCCCCTCTACGCAGTGTGAGCTCGTCGAACAGCGCACTGAACTCTGCCTCCTCGCGCTGCGCCTCTGCCAGCGCAAAGGACACGGCGCGTGTCCGCTCGAGGGCCGTCGGGGGCGGCACCCAGGCACCCTCGAGCGGTTCTACTTCCACCGTGGAGAAGTCCCGGAACGCGCAGATGAAGGTCTGACCGCTCCGAATGTCGAGCACGTGCAGCACGACCCGATTCCCATCCAGGTGGGGCTGGCCCAAGGGCAGCACGTTGGCTTCCGCGCTCGCCGCCAGCGCAGCCGGATCCAGGGCGACCGTTTCGTCGTCGAGCTCGTCCTCGGGCTCGGCTCGTGTTTCGACGGCCTCCGGCTCCGCCGTGTCGCTCGCCGCTACGCTCGGCGGCCGCGAGCGCGCCACCAGCACGGAGCAGGTCGCCTCGCGCACCACCCGTTCTGCCACCGAGCCCATCAGCAAGTGGCTGAGGCCGTGCCGCGAATGGCTCCCCACCAGCACCAGATCCGCCCCGAGCTCGCGCGCTCGAGCGAGCAAGCAATCCGCCGCGGCGCCGAAACAAACCAGCGGCAGCACGCGCCCCGGCGACACCCCGAGCGCCTGAGCCCGTTTCTGCACGAGGCGTACCAGGTTGTCCTTGGCGCGCATCACGAAGTCGTCGGTCGTGGCCGCCGCTTCCTCGAGTCGGCTCGGTGCGGCCTCTGGCAGCGCCAGCAGCGGGATCAGGCGCGTCGCAGCAGCAGATTCGGTCGACATCTGCAGCGCCTGGTCGAGCGCGGGGATACAGAAGTCCGAGTAGTCGATGCCGACAATCAGGGTGCGTTCAGCGAGTGCCATGGCTCACACATCGGGCCGCAGCGGCGCCAGAGCAAGCCCAGCGACCCTGGAAGCCGTCCAGTGCGGTGTTTCGGTCCCCCTTCTTTTGTTGTTGGTTTTCGCCGCTCTCGGTGGCAGCGTCAGAGTACTCGGCGACTCTCCTCTCGAGTCGCCATTGCACGGTGGTTGGTCACGCATGGGCAGTCGCGCTTTCTTTCGGGCTTTCTGGCTTATCTGTGCTCTGGGGGTGTGGCTCGGCAGTTGTGCTCCGCCGCAGCCCTTCGTCTGGGCCAGTCGCCTGCCGCCTACGGACGAAAAAACCAGCTCCTTCCGCATCGGCCCCGGCGACGAGATCTACGTCCTGGTCGCCGACCAGCAGGCGCTCTCGGGCGCCTTCACCATGGGCCCGGATGGCAGCTACGTGCAGCCTGTCGTGGGCAACATCTCGCTCAACGGCCTGACCACCAAGGAAGCCCAGCAGCAACTCACCGCGCGCCTCTCCGGTATCCTGGTGCGCCCACAGGTCACGGTCTCCGTGACCAAGCGGCGCCCGATCCGGATCTCCGTGCTCGGCCAGGTGCAGAAGCCCGGCCGCTTCGAGCTTCCGTACGACGAGGGCTTGCTCTCTGCCATCGCCAACGCCGGGGGCCTCACCGAGTTTGCCGACGAGGACTCCATCTACGTCGTACGTCGCGACCCACACCTCTTGCGCATCCGTTTTCGCCTGCGCGACCTCGCCGCGCCCGAGGCCGTCAGCGCGCGCTTTCGCTTGAACGACAGCGACGTCGTCGTGATCGAGTGAGCACGGCACCAGGCGCTGTATCGCAGGGAATGTCGCAGGGAACCGGGCCGAACAGGATCTGACAGCACCTCTATGCTCGGACCTGCGTGTTGCCTGCTGCTTGCGGCGTTCTCGTCGTCGGTAGTCGAGGGCGCGATCGGGGCAAGCGGGGAAGTCGCGGCCGGTCGCGCGCCCCTCGACTATGCCGGCCCGGCGCGCGACTCGCTCACCTTCACCCTGGTCCCGGGGGTCGCGGCGCGGCTGCGCTCGCCCGACAGCACCCTGACGCTCAGCTACAGCCCGCGCATCTTCTACCGGCTGCCGAACGCGCTCGAGCTCAATCATCCGCTCATCCTCCACCAGGTGGGCCTCGACCACACGCTCAGCATCGGCAAGTGGCTGGCCTGGTCGAGCAGCGCGCAGCTCGCTGTCGGGCAGATCGACTACACGGCGGCGGGGGTCGTCTTCGATCCGGGGCTCGTCTCGGCGGTGCGCACCTCGATCACCGACATCCTGCGCGCCACCCTCACGAGCGGACTCAAGTATCAGGTGCTGCCGCGCCTGTCTCTGCACCTGGACGGTGGGATCGAATACACGACCACACTCGACAACACGACCGTGGTGCCGGCACCGGAAGCCGTCGCTGCCGGAGCGAACGCTGCCGCGGGGTCGACGGTCTACGGCAGCGTCATCCCCGACAGCTTTCAGCTGCGGGGCAAACCCGGTTTCGCAGTCTCGATCGGTCGTGCCACCCACGTCGGCGGAGCCGCGGAGGTGACCTACCAGTGGTTCAAGTCCACGGCCCGCTACCTGCTGTTCTCTCCGGAGCTCGAGTGGGACACCAAGTTCGGGCAGCGCACCACGCTCGGGGCGGCAGCCGGCATCGCCTACGTCTGGACGCTGGACGCCTATGATCCCAAGGCCAGGGACAACTCCGTGGGCGGCACCGGCAACATCGACATCAAGTCGCTCGTCTATCGTGGCCAGGGCTCGAGCACCACGCTCGGTCTGAACGCGGCGCTCGATTGGTTCTTCGATCCCGTCCTCGGCACCTCGCAGCCCCGCGCGGGCGTCACCGCGACGGGCGCGATCCAGATCGGGCGCGACTGGCAGATCGCGCCGCTCGCCTCCTTCTTCACGCTGCTGAAGGCCACGCGCTACCGGCTGCTGCTCAACGGCGTGCCGCTGGCGTCGGACGACCCGGCCGTGATCGCGGCACAAATGCAGCAGGCCGTGGCGACGCCCGACGCCACGATACTGCGGCTCGAGCTCCCGTTCGACTATCGCATCTCCGATGCCGCGAGCTTCGGCTTCGGCGTGCGCGCTGCGCTGCGCGGTCGCCCCATCAGTGAGCCCGGCTTTCGGCTCGCCGAACAAGTCGAGATCTGGGCCTTCGTCGGGCTCACCGTGCGCGCCGCAACTTCGCTCGATAACACCTGGCTGCCCTTGTAGGAGGGGTCGAGGGGTCGAGGGCAAAGCGGGGTGGGGGGGCGTCGCGGCCCCCGCCGCGCAGCACGAGTCCGCGAGCGGAGGCGGGGGAGGGAACCTGACGCCCGTTTCCCACCGCAAAGGGGTCCCGGCAGAAGTGTTGGTGGAACAGGCCGCCTCATTGCAGCCCGCGCGCGCCAGTTCCGGGCGTCTCTCGGCCACACTGACGGCTGCGCGTCAGTGCTGGCGGCGCGTGCGCGGCACGACCGTCGCCACGATGGAAGCATTGCTTATCGGCGGCCGCGAGCAGGGGCTCATCGTTGCTGCCCGTCATCGGCTTGGTGACCACAGAGCTGCCGACCATAGCGCTACGCGGACAGGGCTTGCCGGCGACGGGGCTGCCGAGGACAGGACTGCCGAGGACAGGACTGCCGGCGGATGGGCTCCCACGTCACGAAGCGCTCGAGGTGGCTTCGCCGGGTAAGGGGGGCTCGACGCCTGCCCTCCCGCGAGCCGTTTGCGTAGTTCGTACACAAACCACCTCTCGTCTGCCGCAACCCGGCAGCCGCAGGACGGGCTGCCCTCCCGCGGGCTGTTCGCGTGGTTCGTACACAAACCACCTCTGTCTGCCGCCAACCCCCGCAGCCGCAGGGCGGGCTGCCCTCCCGCGAGCTGTTTGCGTAGTTCGTACACAAACCACCTCTCGTCTGCCCCAAACCCCGCAGCCGCAGGACGGGCTGCCCTCCCGCGAGCTGT
>Ga0207675_100004060_pt1 | contig 14177 bp, 9 predicted proteins | sample KBSSwiS42_FD_184305 | JGI IMG/M metagenome (GOLD analysis project Ga0207675, IMG submission 184305) | Switchgrass rhizosphere microbial communities from Kellogg Biological Station, Michigan, USA - KBS Switchgrass S4-2 (SPAdes) (version 2) | ecosystem: Host-associated > Plants > Roots >... | reverse complement strand
CATCCCAGCAACATGAACGGAGCAATGTCGAAGCGTTTGAACATCGAACCTCGTCCGGGAGCCCTGATGTTTTCGAGGCGGAACCGGCCCCGCTCGTTCACGAACGAGGCCGATTCTTTTCCCCGGTTACTTCGTTCCTGACATTTCCTTGAAGAAGGCTTCTCCCGCCGCCTTAGTCTCGGCCGGAGTCATGTCCTTCTTGTGGGTGGCAATCGTCCAGTGGATACCGAACGGGTCCTCGAACTGACCCATCCGGTCTCCCCAAAACATGTCGCTCACCGGAGCAGTCTGCTTGCCTCCGGCATCGATGGCTTTCTTGAACGCCGTGTCGCAATTTTCCACGTAGAGGTAGAACGACACCGGCGAGCCGCCATAGGATTTGGGAGAGCGCGATCCCATGACTTCATCCATGAGCATGATGCGCGCGTTACCCACTTGAATTTCAGCGTGCATGATTTTCCCGTCGGGTCCGTCGAAGCGCCCGCGCTCCGTCGCGCCCAGCGCCTTCTTGTAGAAGTCGATCGCTTTCGGGGCGTCATTTACGGTGATCGAAGGCGTCACCGTGGTGTATCCCTCGGGAATCGGCTTTGTATCGGCCATGATTAGAACCTCCAACTGTTAGCGATTTGATGAGGGGAAGTGGAGAGGACGGATACGAAAATTATTACCCTGCGCGAGTCGTTTGTCTCCCAAAATCGAGCCGATTCGGCCGAGCCATTCAAAGGATTGGGGCGCATCGTTCTAGGAGTTGTTTTGTGCCGTCCTGCCTGGGAGAATAATCGATTCAACCCAGGGTAACAGGAGGACTGCACGCATGACCGGAACCCCCGCGCCCCGCGGCCTGGAGGGTGTCGTGGCCGCCCAGACCCGGCTCTCCCATGTCGATGGGTTGGCCGGCCAGCTCATCATCGGTGGCTACGAGCTCAAGGAATTGGCCGGGCGAGTCAGCTTCGAAGACGCCGCCCACCTGCTCTGGCACGGTTCGCTCCCCCCCAAGGGCGCGTCCGTGGACCGCGAGCTGGCGTCCCTGCGTGCCGTTCCCGAAGAAACCATGCGCCTCATTCGGGCGGCGAAAGACGCGCCGCCAATCGATGCGCTTCGCATGGCCTGTTCCACCCTGTCCCTCGATCTCTCCAATCCCAACGATATTTCACCGGCTGCGGATCTCGCTTCGGCCCGAATGTTGACCGCCCGGTTTCCAACCATCATCGCCGCGCACGCGCGGTTGAGCGAAGGAAAGGAACCGATCGCGCCCCGCAGTGATCTGTCCCGCGCGGCGAACTTCCTGTACATGGTGCACGGCAAGGAGCCCGATCCCATTGCGGCCCGCGCCATCGATACGTACTGGGTGACCGTGATCGATCACGGGATGAATGCATCCACGTTTGCGGGGCGAGTCATTGCGAGCACGCGTTCCGACATGGTGAGCGCGGTAACGGGAGCAATCGGGGCATTGAAAGGACCGCTGCATGGCGGGGCGCCGGGGCCGGTGCTGGACATGCTGGTGGATATCCGCTCTGGCGATCGCGCCGATCAATGGGTGCGAAACGAGCTCGCCCAAGGCCGTCGCATCATGGGATTCGGCCACCGCGTGTACAAGGTGCGCGACCCGCGGGCCGACGTGCTGAGCAAGGTCGCGGATGAGATGAGCGCCGCGCATCTCGAAGATCGGAAACTTTTCGATCTAGCGCGGTCGGTGGAGCAAACCGTGCTGAAGGTTTTGGACGAAGTGAAGCCGGGGCGCAATCTCCGCACGAACGTGGAGTTTTACACTGCGCTCGTGCTGCAGGCGTTGGGGCTCAAGCCCAAGACCTTCGTGGCCATCTTTGCCTGCGGCCGCGTGGCCGGCTGGTGCGCGCACGTCATCGAACAGCATGCCGAAGACCACCTCATCCGGCCGCAGTCGGAATACATTGGCCCCCGCGGCTTGACGGTGAACTAGACCTCCAGTTCTCCCGGCAGGGCGGTTCCCGAACATTGCGGGCCCCTGCTGGTCCATGCCTTATCTCCTCGAATCTTTTGATCTTCTGGTAATCTTCGGCTCTATTTCCGTCTAATAATGAGAGTCACTGGAGGCACGTCTATAGAAGCGTAGATACCCGGACTTGTGAGGTAACACCGTCATGTATTTCATTTGTCGCCGCGCAGCGTTGTGTCTTTTCGCGCCGTTATTATGTATTCCGGCCTCGCTGCCAACCGCCGTCCTGGCTGCGGAAAACATGACTCAGTTGAGCTTCATAGGGGATGGAGAGGCTTACCAACTCGTCCTGAACGGCACTCACGGTTATCTGGCCTCCGGATCCTTCGTGAAGATCCTGGACCTCATAGATCCCCGATCCCCAAGCGAAGAAGGACTCATTCGAGTCCCATCCAATTCGGCTTTGGCGGCTCTCGTGGTCGGTGGATATTTGTGTTTAGGTGGTGCCGAAGGCCTGGATCTATATGCGTTGACGAATCCATCGTCACCGGTGCTTGCTTCTTCGTATCATGACGGAAAAGTCACCCGTCTGGTGAAGACGGGGCCGGACAGAGTATATGCGGGTGGATCTGGGTTCTGGATCTATGAAACTCTGGGTCCAGGATCTCTCGTTCTTGAAGGAACGTGGACGGATCCCAGTCTCGTCTGCGTTACGGATATCGATATCGTCGGTAACTACGTTTATTTGGGCATTCTTGAACGGGTCATCGATTACGACGTTATTTACAGCAAGCCACAACTGATAGTTCTGGACATCTCTCATCCCGACGCACCCGTCGAAGTGTTGCGTTGGGATTCGAATGAAGGCGCTCCCGGAGGCGCCCTGGCAGTTTCGGGAAACTCCGTGTATTTCGGTTACGGTCAAACCTTGGTCCAACTATTCGTATTTCTTGGAAGTTCTTCATATGTTTATCCGACGAATACCTTTACGACTGACGGCTGGATAAACGACGTAATTATTGACGGGGAACGCCTCATCCTCGATACAACGTCGGGACTGCGTATTTACGAGAACCAGAATCTCCTTGCTTCTTTGGATATCTCGGCCTGGGGAAAGTGGCTCACGCAATCCGAAAACCTCCTTTATCGTCCGGGACGAGAGCGCGGACTCGATGTCATCGATATTCAGGATGCCACGCATCCCCAATTGGTGTCGCATCTCAACCGCCCCACCCGAGTGGACTACATAACTTTGGATGGAACACTTGCCTATGTTTCCGCTGAAACCTTCTTCATCATGGATGTGGCGGATCCAGCAACGCCCCGGGTCGTGAAGGAGATCCAGATCCCAGCGGGACGTTCTATTGCCGACGGGGACCGGCTGTACGTAGTGACGTATCCGGATCGGCGCTATCCGAATCCCGACCCGTATCGGGTCGTGGTTTTCGATCGCTCGGACCCCGGAGATCCGCATGAGCTGGGGCACGTCGATTCACCGACTCAGATTTCCGACTTCTGTGAGACCGGCGGCCGGGTGTATGCAGCGGCGTACCGGAGTCTCGAGGTCTACGATTGTCGCGATCCTCTTGACGCCTCGCTAATCGCCTCACTTCCTCTGGGCCACCAAACGAGTCAGATAGCCAGGTATGGGTATTACCTCTACATGGGGGGCTACGTAGCGGATGGCTCAAAAATCGACGCTTTGATCGTGAAGAATCCTCTCCGGCCTCGCATCGTTAGAACGCTGAGCATGCCCGGAGACGTCCGTGACGTGTACACCTGCGGAAACCTTCTCTACGTTTCCAACACGAACACCGGACTGAAAACGTTCGACTTGAGCACGCCTAAAAATCCAACCCTGTTGGACACCCGCCCTAATCCAGCCAGGGCGGCTCACCGCTGGCAAACATGGGTCGCTCAGGCTCTCTATCCAGGCGGCGTGAGCGTTTTCGACGGAACCAACCCTGCCAACCCGATTGAAATTGCTTCGCACGAAGGCCCGGTGAATAACTACGCTTACGACCTGGCCATCCAGGGCAGCCTTGTTGTGGTCGGGTACACGGAGGGGCTTGCTACCTATCGCATCGAAGATGTCGCGACTGTGCCGAAGCCGGAAGCCGCTCCCGTGGCTTCGATACTGGAGATTTCGCCCAATCCCCTGCGACAAGGTGTGGCTTCCCTCGGCGTGACCATCCCCGAAAGCGGCCACGCTTCGATAACGGCCTATGACATAGAAGGTCGGGTCGTGCGTTCGTGGGAGATCGCTGGCGCGGCTGGGTCGACGCAGAACATCCAATGGGATGGAAACTCAAGCGAAGGTCGTCGGCTCGCTAAAGGTATGTACTTCGTTCGCCTCATCGCGGGTGAGACGGATGTAACCCAACGCATGCTCATCGTGCGATAAAGCGAGGGTGGCGCTTAGAACAACCCCACCCTGCTGGATTTTCAGCTTGCGATAAGGTTTAGGCCCTGAACCGCGTCCGGTTCTGCGAATCGAACATCGTGCCCAGGCTTGCCGCCCGCGCGCGCGTTCTCGATTCCAGCTCCAGGAGTTTCTTGACCTCGGCGTTGCCGGAGCTGTCCGTGCTTCGCACCCGATGACTCGGCACCACGATCGGTATCGGGTTGGCGGCAATGGCCGCCTCGACCGCTCGGGTCGACGAGGGACGCCCGATTTCCTGCGCCACGTCTTTAGTGCTCACGGTCTCGCCGTAGGGAATTTGCAAGAGGGCCTGCCACACTTGGCGCTGGAACGGTGTGCCCTGCTCGAGATCGAGCGGCAACCGGAACACCAGACGACGTCCGTCGAAATACTCTTCGAGCTGGCGGCGCACGTCGTCGAATGGTTCCAGGCGCTCACGGCCCACTGAACCAAACGTACGTTCCACTTCGAACGGAAAAGCCGCGGGATCGGCCTTGATCGCAATGCGGGCGAGCTTTCCGCTCCGCTCGACCAAACCCACCGGACCGATGGGCGACGTGCAAACCGTTCGTGAAACCTGAGGAAGGGAGGCGAACGATGAAAATGACATAATCAAAGACTCCAGGGCGGGGAATTGTGATTGCCTAGGAAGTACTCGAATCATATCCGAGGGGCATCCCCGGAATCCAGCTTCTTGGCAACTTATTTTAGGGCAACAAAGTAGGTCTATTCTTACCGGGCGAGTTGACCCACTCGGGCTTCAACCTCAACCCCCGATTGCCGATAACCGTGGCGAGGTGGAGTGGGCCACCTGCCGTTCCCCGAACCGAGCAGGAAACGCATCAGTGACACGTCGTAATGTCCCGGAACAACCGGAAGATCGTGCCCTTCCGGGCGGCGAGCATAACGCTCTGCCCGTGGGTCAATTCGGCCGCGAGAGCGTTCTCTCCGATCGCATTTTCAACCTCGACGCCGCCGACACATCTTCGGAAACCGATGTTCCCACCAACGCATCCGAAACCCCCGAGCTGGCCGGCGTGCGTAAGCTCGTCATCGCCCTGGCCAAGGCGGTGAAAGCGTCCCAGCTATATCCGGTCGACAATCCCATGTGCCGCAAGTTCGCCGAAGAGTTCATGGGCCGGCTCAATGAGGTGTTCCAACTCATCGACAGCGTGCGGCTCTCGGTCGGTAAGACCAAGCTTTTCTTTGCCGGTGAAACCGTATTGGAGCAACCGGGTCGCGAAGAGTCAGTGCCGGGCCGCTTGTTCTGGGCGGGCGTGCGGGAGATCACGTTTCACGTGGGTCTCACCTCGGACGAAGCGTTCAAGCTTTTGGGCGTGTTCCGGGCGACGGCTCAGGAAGAAGGAAAAGAGCTGGCTGACGTAGTGACGTTGCTTTGGGACGGTCACTTCGATCACGTCACCTACATTGCCATCGACGACATTCTCGATCTCAACGATGATGAAGATCCCATTCCCGCCGAGTTCGGCAACGATTTCATGAACTATGTCGATCTCGAGATGCACGATCTCGATGATGACGACGTGGTGGAGCAGAAAGCGTCGGAAATGGCGCAGCAGATCCGGGAAAAATTCAACGACGAAGACGCGGCCCTCTTCGGAGTCAGCCCGGAGGAACGGAACAAGCTGCTCCAGGAAATTCATGAAGAGGAATCGCCGCGCATGCTGGTCGACATCGTGAAGATGCTGGCCGAAGCGGTCCTGCTCGAAAAAGACGAAGCGTCGTTCGTCGATCTGGTTCAAGTGCTCTCGGGTTCCTTGGTCGCGCTCATCGGCGAAGGACGCATCAGCGAAGCGCACGAAGTGCTGCACATGTTGATCGAAGTCCGAACCGAGGCTCAAGACCCCACTCCCGCAATGCGGCTCGCCCTCGACCAGGGCATTGCCGGCGCGTATGACCGCCCGCGCCGGGACATCCTGGCCCGTCAGCTCGATCAAGGACGCCGGAGCGTGCTCGACGCGCTCGACGCGTTCGTACGCGCGTTGCCCAACGAAGCCATCGAGGCGCTTTGCGATATGCTCGGAAACCTGCAGACCGTTCCCGCCAAGCGCCGTCTCACCGCCGCGCTCTCCTTGCGCGCCAACGTGGACATTCGTCCGTTTCTGCCCTTCCTGCGTGATCAACGCTCGGAGCTCGTGTCGATGGTGGCCCGTATTCTTGGCGACACGAAGAACGACCGCGCCGTGGAGCCTTTGACCGGATTGCTCAAGCATCGCGACCCGAACGTCCGCCGTGAAGCGGTGGACGCGCTATGCAAACTGGGCACCGGAAAAGCCATGGATGCCATCTTCCATGCGCTCTCGGATCCCGATCCGCGCATTCGCATCATTGCCGCCAAGAATCTGGGTCAGCTTGGCCGCTCCGCGGTGCCCGCATTGCTTGCGTTGGTTCAGGCCGAGGACTTCGACGGCCGCCCGCTGCCGGAGAAGCGCGCGTTCTATGAAGCATTGGGAATGGCGGGGGGCGAAGACATGTTGCCGGTGATGAAGGAGGCGCTCCGCCGGAAGAGTCTCATTCGGCGCGGGCAAGGGGATGAGCTTCGCGCGTGCGCGTGCGAAGGGCTGGGCCACATCGGTGGCCCGGAAGCCGAGGCGCTTCTCGCCAAAGCGATGACGGAAAAATCCACGCTCGTGCGCACGGCCGCGCAATCCGCGCTTCGCCGTCTGGCCGGTGGCGAGCCGGGACGTGAGGCGGCCGCCTGATGAATCAATCCGCGTACCGGCTCAACCTTTCCGAAGATCCGCAAGGGATGGGGCGCGAGCTTGCCCGTAACCTGCAGGTCACGCTACGCCTGGGCCGCACGCACGGCTGGGCGAACGAGGCCTCCGAAAGCGCACTCAGCACGCTCGTGTCGGTGATGAACGCGCTCTTCGCCGCCCGCGGCGAGTACGCGCTTCACGTCGCCGCCGACTTCCTCTATCTCGACGACGTGCGGCTTCGCACAGAAGGCATGCGATACGGGTTCATGGATCTGTTGATCGGCGAGCTCACCACGCGCGGCGTGGGCAGCTTGTTCGTGAACGCGGCCGTGCATCCGGGGCAGATGAGCCAGCTCCTCGATCTTTTGAACGCGCAGCAAGTGGGCGACGAGGAAACCGTGCTTCTGGTGAACGAAAAGCTCGCCCAAGCGCAGGTGCCCCTCGGGGTGGGACCGGTGCGCGAGATGAAGGAGCTCATCACCAACGAGGCGGAACAAGTCACCAAGCGCGAGCGGTGCAAGAAGGCCTTCTTCAAGGCGGTGAACGTAACCAAGGCGGTCATGGCCAGCTCGCATCTTGGCAAGCGGCTCGAGCTGCGCCACGCAAAACGCGTCATGCAGTCCATGGTGGACCTCATGATGGACGAAGAGTTCACGCTCCTTGGTCTCACTACCCTCAAATCCCATGACAACTACACGTTCTATCACTCGGTCAACGTGAGCATCTATTCGCTCGCGTTAGGAAAACGCGCGGGGATGAATCGCGTGCAGCTGGCGGATCTAGGAGTCGCGGCGCTCTTTCATGATCTTGGGAAAACGAAAGTGCCACTGGAAGTGCTGCGGAAGACGGGAACCTTCACCCCCGAGGAATGGGAAACCATGCAGCAGCATCCGGAGAATGGCGTGAAGGAACTGGTCAAAATGCGCGGGCTCTCCGGCCTTGCCTTCAAGTCCATGGTAGCGAGCTTCGAACATCACATGAACTACAACGCATCCAGGGGTGGATACCCGAAGGTGCGACACCCCTATCGTCCGCACGTCATCGGGCGCATCGTCGCGATAGCCGATTGTTTCGATGCCATGACCACCAAGCGCATATACGTGAAGAAGGCGATGCCGCGCGACAAGGCGCTCTCCTACATGCTGAGTCAGGCCGGAATGAAATTCGATCCTGTCCTGTTGCGCCTCTTTGCCAACATGATCGGCGTGTATCCGGTGGGAACGATCGTGCGCCTGACCAGCGGGCGTTTGGGCGTAGTGGTGGCTTCGGCCACGCTCCCCGACCAGTCCCACCGCCCCCGGGTCCGGCCGATCACGGACGCGGCGGGGATCGAACGTGAGTTTCCGGAGATCGACCTGGCCGAGGCCGGGCCGGACGGAAGCTACCCCGATGAGATCGTGGCCCCTGTCGACCCGGAGACGCTGGGCATCGATCCCTCCAAATACTTCATTTAGGGTGGCTTGGGCGACCCTTTCCGAAGCCCGTAACCCGGCTTGGTCTTGACAGTTTTCCGATCTGCTCGTTATCCTGCTGGGGCTTTTTGGCTGGTCTCTCCCTCTCTCAGGACTGCCTAATGGCGGTCTCTTTTTTTCCTCGGGCTTTGAGTTCAGTTCAGGAAGGTCACTCCTTGCAACGATCACCTTGGCTTCGTGGCGGGGCGTTTCTGTGTCTCGCCCTGTTGGCCGCCGGATGCACCAAGCTCGTCCCTGCCTCGTCCACCGATTTCGGAGCGGAAAAGAACATTCTGGTCACGCTCCGAGATGGTGAAACGGTCAAAGGCCACATCGAAGCCGGGTCCTGGGTCACCTACACATCCATCGGTCGGGTCTATCGGGCCCAAGTAGATAGCGTGAGCCTCGGGGGAGACATCGTGCTCAAGCGCCCCTATCTCCAGGAGGAATACGGACGCTATTCGTTGCAACGCGACCGCATGAGTGGATCGATGCTTCAGATTCCAAGCGGAGTGGAACGCATCGAAATCAACGCGTACAAGATCGTCAAGGTCGAGGAAGTCGCGTTCGATCGCGCGAAATCGGCCCGAGCGGCTGGATTCTGGGGTGTCACGCTGTACGTTGCGGCTTCGATCCTGAGTGCTCGGCTGTGAGGCGTTTCACAATGTCCCGAATGTCGACTGGATTGTTGCTGTTACTCGGATTGATGAGCATTGTCGCGGCGCGAAGCGATGCGCAAGTCAACATTGACACCGATACCGTATCCGCCCCGCTTTTCCCCGATCGTACCGGGGCCGAAAACGGATGGCTTTCGCGCTTCAACTTGGATCGTGAGCCCTTGGGCGGACGCTCGCGGGCGATGGGCGGCACCGGCATGGCCATGCCGGGAGGCGCCGACTCCCACGTGTACAACCCATCTGCGATTTTGGGCTTGAGCTCGGTGGAGCTTGGCGCTGAATTCAAATTGTATTCAGGACACGGTTCGGCGATCAGCTTTCCGGACCAGCTTCAAGTGACCCCGACGGATTTCCTGGATGCGAGCGATTACCGCGTCAAACCCCGCGGCGCGGAGACCTATAACGCGTTGACGCTGGGGATCCCGGTCATGATGGTGGGAAATCGAGGCGCCTTCGCGCTCAGTTATCGCCGCGTTGCCTTGACCGGATACGGGGATGAAAGCCGGGTGCAGCTGCAAGGCGCGCTCACCAGCAACGCGGAAGCTATTTATGGTGAAGAAGATCTTCCTCGTCACGGCATGGACGCCGTTTCATTGAGCGTGGCTCGCGCCATCATCCCCCAGGCTGATTTCGGGCTGAATTTCAACTGGGAGGGCGGCACGCTGAAGCGCAGCACCAGCACCAGCGTGGCTGTGTTGGGTAACGTGTTCGCCAGTGGATCGTCGAACTTCCAGCAGGATGTGTCCGCGTTCAGCATCGACGCAGGGACGATGTTACACTTCGGTTCCCTTCGCTTGGGTGGGGCCCTGTACGTCGGTCACGATCTGCACTTCCGAAACGGCGAAGCGCGCACCACCACCATTCCCGATGCGCCCACATTCACCCATCGCTTGTTGATCCTCGGTCATCCGCTGGATGAGGACCTGTCCGTTCCCCACAGTTTCTCGGTGGGATCGTCCTACGCAATTAATCAACGCGCGACCGTGGCCGCGGATTTCCTCTATCGTCCGTGGGGACATTCATGGATCACACGCACCCGCGTGGAACCATTCGTTGGCTTTCTGGACCCCGCCGACCCCAGCACGTACTTCTTCAGCCTGGTTCCGGCCACGGACACCGCACACTGGAATCAGCTCGCTCAGGCGGGATTGATCTCGAATCCCGACGTGAAGGAAGAGACATTCTGGTCGGGCTTGCCCAACACGCACAGCCTGCGCGTCGGCGGCGAGTACTACGTGAAGAGGTCCGCCAAATTCGATTTTCCGGTCCGGGCGGGCTTCCGGCTGGAAAACATGCCCCAGCGCAATCTCGTCATCCCGTCAGTTGACCCCAGCGCGACCGGCTCTTCGGCGTACACGGGAGCCATCGCCCTCTACTACCAGTCGCTGCAAGCTGACCCGGGGTGCAATACCGGCGCGTGTCAGGCCCAGCGTGATTACTTGCAACGCATGGCGGAGTTCAATTACTTGAATTTCGTGAACGACACCGCGCCGGTCGGCACGACCACCATCACCCTGGGGTTTGGGGTGCGCATCTCCGAGTGGAGCGCGGATCTCACCCTCGAGCGGACCGATTTCAAGGTCGAGCGGTTCTTCCTCAGCAACTTCGACCCCTTGTTGAATCCGGTGCCCGCCACCACCTTCGAAAACCAGAGCCTGCTCAACGTCGTATTTTCGACGCACATGCGCTTCTAAGGCCTTCCCGCCGACTTACAACCCTTTTTGCTTGTGACCACTTGGGCGGAGTTCTGCCTTTTTCCACCGAGTAATCCACAACATCTTGTGGATTGTGGGATAATAACCTACAGGAATTTGTATTTTTGCTCTTGACCACCCCGGCCAAGGGCGATAGAAACTGGTCCCCCAGCGGATCCCTTTTCCGCGCTTCAAGGAGGACGAAGCCCATGCCAAAGAAATCGAACAAGCCGCAGGCTGGCTCCACAGAGAGGGCCGGCTCCGCAGAAACCCGCCGGCCCCGGGAGGCCACCCTGGAGGGAGGCCTTCGGTTCGAACGCCGGTTTACCCGTCCGGGTATCGATCCCTTTTCCGAAGTCGAGTGGGAGATCCGCGACGCTGTCATCTCCAACGAGCGCGGGGAGACCGTGTTCGAGCAGCGCGGGGTTGAGATTCCCAAGTCATGGTCGCTGACCGCGACCAACGTCGTGGTTTCGAAGTATTTTCGCGGCAACTTGAACACCCCCGAGCGGGAGCGCAGCGTGCGCCAGCTCCTTTCCCGGGTGGTGGACACGATGACGGCGTGGGGCTACGAGGGTGGCTACTTCGCCTCGACCGAAGACCGCGACATCTTCCACGACGAGCTGTTGCACCTGGTCCTTCACCAGAAGATGGCGTTCAACAGCCCGGTCTGGTTCAACGTCGGCGTGGTGGAGCGTCCGCAGTGCTCGGCCTGTTTCATCAACTCGGTGAAGGACTCGATGGAGTCCATCCTCGACCTGGCCAAGACCGAGGGCATGCTGTTCAAGTGGGGTTCGGGAACCGGAAGCAACCTCTCCAAGCTGCGTTCGTCGCGCGAAACCTTGAAGGGCGGCGGCACCGCATCAGGTCCGGTCTCGTTCATGAAGGGTTATGACGCCTTTGCCGGCGTGATCAAGTCGGGCGGCAAGACACGCCGCGCGGCCAAGATGGTCATTCTCGACGTCGAGCATCCGGACATCATGGATTTCATCCGGAGCAAAGAAGTCGAGGAAAAGAAAGCTTGGGCGCTGATCGAGGCCGGTTACGACGGCGGGTTCAACGTTCCGGGCGGCGCCTACGACTCGATCTTTTATCAGAACGCCAATCACAGCGTACGGGTGACGGATGGGTTCATGGAGGCGGTGGAAGGCGATCGCGACTGGACCACGCACGCGGTGACGAGCGGCGAGCCGATGGGCACCTTCAAGGCGCGCGAGATGTTGCGTGCGATCTCGGAAGCCACGCATGTATGCGGCGACCCGGGCATGCAGTTCGACAGCACGATCAATCGCTGGCACACCTGCAAGGCCACCGATCGCATCTATGCCTCGAATCCGTGCAGCGAGTACATGTTCCTCGACGACACGGCCTGTAATCTTGCCTCCTTGAACTTGAAGAAGTTCGCGACCGAGGACGGCCGGTTCGACGTGGACGCATTCGTGCACGCGGTCGATCTCACCATCACCGCCATGGAAATCGTGGTCGACAACTCCTCGTACCCCACGCCCAAGATCGGCGAGAACAGTCATGCCTACCGTCCGTTGGGGCTTGGCTATGCCAACCTGGGCGCCTTGCTCATGAGCTGGGGCGTGCCCTACGACAGCGATACGGGACGCGGACTCTCGGCCGCCATCACCGCCCTCATGTGCGGGCAGGCCTATGCCACGTCGGCCCGCGTTGCGGCACAAGTCGGTCCGTTCAGCGGGTACGCGGGCAACCAGGAATCGATGCTTCAGGTGATCGACATGCACCGTGACGCCGTGGAAGGCATCGATGCCACGCAGGTCCCGGAGGATTTGCTGACCGCGGCCCGCGAATCGTGGCGTCGCGCGCGCACCCTGGGCGGGGAGTACGGATTCCGGAACAGCCAGTCCACGGTCTTGGCGCCCACCGGCACGATCGGTTTCCTCATGGACTGCGACACGACCGGCGTGGAACCCGAGCTAGCGCTGGTGAAGTACAAGAAGCTGGTCGGCGGCGGCATGCTCAAGATCGTGAACATGTCGGTGGATCCCGCGCTGGCACATTTGGGTTATGCCCCCGCGGATCGCAATCGCATCATCCAGCACATCGAGGAGAAGGGGACGATCGAGGGCGCGCCGGGTCTCGAGGAGCGTCATCTTCCCGTGTTCGATTGCTCGTTCACGCCCGCGGGCGGCTCGCGGTCGATTCATTATCGCGGTCATCTGCGGATGATGGCCGCGGTGCAGCCGTTCTTGTCGGGTGCCATCTCGAAGACGATCAACATGCCGCCCGACGTTACGGTGGACGACATCGCGGATGCGTATGTGGAAGCGTGGAAGCTTGGATTGAAGGCGGTGGCGCTCTATCGGGATGGCTCGAAGCGCACTCAGCCGTTGTCGACGCGGAAGGACTCCGGGGCGGCGGAGGGCACCGCCCCGCGGAGTCCCGACCGCAAGCCCTATCGCCGCCGGTTGCCGGATGAGCGCCAGTCGCTCACCCACAAGTTCTCGATCGGCGGGCACGAGGGCTACATCACCGCGGGGATGTACGAGGACGGAACCCCGGGCGAGATCTTCGTGGTGATGTCGAAGGAAGGCAGTGTGGTGAGCGGTCTCATGGACGGCTTCGCCACCGCGATCTCGCTGGCGCTGCAGTACGGGGTCCCGCTCAAGGTGCTGGTGAGCAAGTACAGCCACATGCGGTTCGAGCCCTCGGGATTCACCCCGAATCCCGAGATTCCGATGGCGAAGTCGATTCTCGATTACATCTTCCGTTGGCTGGCCAGCCGGTTCCTGTCGGAGGGCGAGCAGAAGGTGGTCGGAGTGAATCGACCCGAGGGCGACGAGACTGGACCATTGGCCACCGGGTTGGAGGTGGCCACGCCTCTTCCCACGCCGAAGACGGCGGGCAATGGGAAGCCGCGGATGGAGACGGTGGTGGAGGACCCGTCAACCTTCCGCTTGCAGGAAGACGCTCCGCCCTGTCACGAATGCGGCGCGATCATGGTGCGCGGCGGTTCGTGCTACAAATGTCTCAACTGCGGAGCGACGAGCGGTTGTAGTTAGTTTTCCGTGACCCGCGGCGGGCTGGCAACACCTTCCCGAACCCACGTTGCCAGCCCGTCGTGAAAGCCGGCCAGCGAAAGATCGCCGGGATGATTCGCCTCGGTCAGCGATGTATTAGCTCCTGACGGCTCCTCGGCCCGCGCTACTTCGACCCTCGAGGCGATTCCATGATCCGCTACCTCTTGTGGATGCTGGCCTTTGGTTTGTCCCTCTTCCTCGGCGAGGCACTCGGGGATGACTCTCACAATGCCCGCGCGATCGTTTCC
>Ga0207675_100004058_pt1 | contig 14181 bp, 16 predicted proteins | sample KBSSwiS42_FD_184305 | JGI IMG/M metagenome (GOLD analysis project Ga0207675, IMG submission 184305) | Switchgrass rhizosphere microbial communities from Kellogg Biological Station, Michigan, USA - KBS Switchgrass S4-2 (SPAdes) (version 2) | ecosystem: Host-associated > Plants > Roots >... | reverse complement strand
CCAGAACCCGCGCGAGCTGCCGGTGTGGGAAGCGGCCATCGACCGGGGCCAGTTGCCGGTGTGGCGCGGCCTTTCGCTCGATGCCGACGACCGCGTGCGCGCCGACGTCATCCAGCAGCTGATGTGTAATGGCATGGTCGACTTCGCGGCCATCGAGCGCCGCCACGACATCGAATTCAATGAGTATTTCCGCGGCGCGCTGCTGCGGCTGCAGCCGCTGATCGAAGACGGGCTCGCGGAACGCACCGTGACCGGCATCGCGGCCACCGCGCGCGGCCGCCTGCTGCTGCGTATCATCGCGATGTGTTTCGACAAGTACCTGGACGGCAATGCCGCCGCCGCGCGGCCCCGATACTCGCGTGTCATCTGAACGATCTGAACGGGGACGTTCCTCATTTGCCTGTCACAATCCGCCGACGGCTGCGCTGAGACCGCGGTTCGAGGATCATGACAAGAAAATGAGGAATGTCCCCATTTCCGACGACGGCGATGCGCTCAAGTTCTGCAGTACCTGCGCGTTTTCTTCCGCCTGTCTCGAGCAGGGCTATGACAAGAGCCGGCTCGCGGAACTGCACGTGCTGGTCGAACACGTGGGGCCGTTCGCCGAGGGCACGCACATCTTTCGCGAAGGCGATCGCTTCGATGCGATCGCTGCCGTGCGCGCCGGCACCGTAAAGACCTACGTCACCGACAGCGAAGGCCGCGAGCAGGTGCAGGGATTTTTCCTGCCCGGCGAAGTGATCGGGCTCAACGCCATCTCGCGCGACAGGTACCCCTGCAATGCGGTGGCGCTCGATTCGGTGATGCTGTGCAAGTTCTCGTTTCCCGGCATCGCGGCACTCGCCACGCGCATGCCGGGCGTGCAGCAGCAGCTGTTCAAGCTCCTGAGCCAGGACATCGGCAAGGCGGCGCTGCTCGCCGGCAACTACACCGCGGATGAACGCATGGCAGCCTTCCTGGTGTCGCTGTCGCGGCGCTACGCGGCGCGCGGCTTCTCCCCGACACGCTTTCGCCTGACCATGACGCGAACCGACATCGCCAACTATCTGCGCCTGGCGTCCGAAAGCGTCAGCCGCGGCTTCCGGCGCCTGCAGGACACCGGCCTGGTCTCGGTCGAGCGGCGCGACCTCGAACTCACCGACCTGCCAAAACTCGAAGCCCTGGCCAGCAACATCCTTCGCGGCTGACCGGCCGAAGCGCCTGCGTCAGATACCCGCCTTGACAAGCGCGTCGACGAGTCGCCGAAGCGTCTCGGCGAGTGCGGGATGATCACCTTCGAACTTCACGGCAAGAGATTCCAGCCGCGACGAATCCGTCGTGGGCACGACCGGGTTCTTGCCGAGCGCCTTTTCGATGTCGCCGAGTATCGCGCCGAGCAGGCGCTTGTCCTCGGCGGTCAGCGACGGGGCGCCACCCAGGCGGGCATGCAATTGCGTGAGCAAATTGCGCAGATCAGTTTCACTCATCGAGAGACTCCGGTGTGATTCCGCCTGACCATAACGCAACAGTACCGGGTCAGCGCCGGATACGCGATGGCAATACGCGTGAACCCGTAGTTCGCACAATCTGATCCGGATTCCCATCGGCGCCGACTCGATCACCATCTGATCCAGATCAGGGCGGGTGTTCGCCCGCGCGGCGAACATGGCCCCGCCTTCCAGGAGAATCACATGAAATCGAATCGCAGGTTGTGGGTGGGGCTCGGCGTCCTCCTCCTCATTTCTTTCAGCGTGCTGCTGTGGGTCGGCACGGAAATCCACCGTGTCATGCCGCCGATCGCGGCCAAGGTCGTTTCCGAGCGCGGCGAAGTGCTCTACACCCGCGCCGATATCGAGAAAGGTCGCGTGGTCTGGCAGTCCATCGGCGGCCAGCAGCTGGGTTCCATCTGGGGTCACGGCAGTTACGTGGCACCCGACTGGAGCGCCGACTGGCTGCACCGCGAGGCGCTCGCGATTCTCGATCTCGACGCGCAGCGGCTGCATGCGACGCCCTACGCGAAACTCGACGCCGACCAGCAGGCCGCCGCCATTGCGCGACTCACGCCGCGCATGCGTCACAACAGCTACGACGCCGCCACCGACACGGTGACCGTCGATGCCGAGCGCGCTGCGGCCATTCACAGCGTCGCGACTCACTACGAAAGCCTGTTTGGCGACGATCCGGCTCTGCTCGAGTTGCGCAAGGCCTACGCCATGAAAAACGGCACGGTGCTCGACGCGGACAACCGCCATGCGTTGACCGCCTTCTTCTGGTGGTCCGCCTGGGCGGCGACCACCGAGCGGCCGGGCAAGGCCATCACCTACACCAACAACTGGCCGCACGAGCCCTTGGTGGGCAACACGCCGCCGTCACATCTTTTGATGTGGACGGTATTCAGCGTGCTGTTCCTGATCGCCGGCATCGCCTTGCTGGGCTGGCACCATGCGCGCCACAAGGACGAGGCGCCGCCGCAGCTGCCGGCCAGCGATCCGCTGGCGCTGATCCGCGTCACGCCTTCGATGCGTGCCACGGCCAAGTACTTCTGGCTGGTGATCGCGCTGTTCCTCACGCAGATTTTGTTGGGCGCGATCACGGCTCACTACCAGGTCGAGGGCCAGGAAGCCTACGGCTTTCAGCTCGCCAACATCCTGCCGTATTCACTGTCACGCACCTGGCACACCCAGCTGGCGGTGCTGTGGATCGCGACCGCGTGGCTCGGCATGGGCCTGTACATCGGACCCGCGATCTCGGGTCATGAACCGAAGTTCCAGCGACTCGGCGTCAACGTGTTGTTCACCTGTCTCATCATCATCGTGGTCGGAGCGTTCACCGGTCAGTGGCTGGCGGTGATGCAGAAGCTGGGCCTGGCGAAGAACTTCTGGTTCGGTCATCAGGGCTGGGAGTACGTCGACCTCGGGCGTTTCTGGCAGATCTTCCTGTTCGCGGGACTCGGCATCTGGCTGACACTGGTGGGACGCGCTCTCTGGCCGGCGATCAAGCGCGGTGGTGAGTCGAAGTCCATCGTCTCACTGCTATTCGCCAGCACCGTGTGCATCGGCCTGTTCTACGGCGCCGGACTCATGTGGGGCGAGCACACGCACCTGTCCATGGTGGAGTACTGGCGCTGGTGGGTGGTGCACCTGTGGGTCGAAGGCTTCTTCGAAGTGTTCGCCACGGCAGTGATTGCCTTCCTGTTCACGCGCCTCGGACTGCTGCGCGCGAGCAGCGCGACCACCGCGGTGCTGTTCGCGACCATCGTGTTTCTCTCCGGCGGCGTGCTCGGCACGCTGCATCACCTGTACTTCGCGGGCACACCGACGGCGGTGATCGCGCTCGGTGCGAGCTTCTCCGCGCTCGAGGTGGTGCCGCTGGCGTTCATCGGCTTCGAGGCGTACCACACGTTCAAGCTCGGGCAGGCGACGCCGTGGATGCAGAAATACCGGTGGCCCATCCTGTTCTTCACCGCGGTCGCGTTCTGGAACGTGGTGGGCGCGGGGTTGTTCGGCTTCCTCATCAATCCGCCGCTGCCGCTGTACTACATGCAGGGCCTGAATCTCACGCCACTGCACGGTCACACCGCGTTGTTCGGCGTCTATGGTTTCCTGGGCATCGGGCTCATGTTGTTCTGCCTGCGCGGACTCAAGCCGCACCTGGCCTGGAACGAGGGCGTGCTGAAGACCAGCTTCTGGGCGTTCAACATCGGACTGGCCGCGATGGCGTTACTCACTCTCCTGCCCATCGGACTCATCCAGCTCAACGGCGCGCTCGAGCACGGCTACTGGTACGCACGGTCCGCGGATCTCATGCAGAAGCCCATCATCCACCTGCTGGTGTGGATGCGAGTGCCCGGCGACACCATCTTCAGTGTCGGCGCTCTGGCACTGGCGTGGTTCGTGGCGCGGCTGTGGATCGCGCCCAGGCGCACAACCGGAGTGGTTGAAGGCGGAGCGACCCAGCCGTGACGACGCGCCTTGCCAGCGATTGTGACAAGGAAATGAGGAATGTCCCCATTGCCGTTGCGCGTCTCATGGCCGCGGCGCCGCACCGGATGTTGTTCCTGGTCGGCGCGGCCAATGTGCTCGCGGCCATGGCGTGGTGGGCCAGCTGGCTGGTCGCCACGCGCTGGCATCCCGGTGAGGCGGTGCAGCCGCCGCTGCCCGCCGGCTGGATGCACGCCATCATCATGCAGTACCAGGTGCTGCCACCGTTCATCTTCGGATTCCTGCTCACGGTGTTTCCGCGCTGGCTGAGCCTGAAGCCGCTCACCCCGCGACACTATCTACCCGTCGGCGTCGGACTGCTGGGCGGCCAGGTGCTCACCCTCGCGGGTCTTGCCGGCAACCTGGCGCTGCTGCGCGCCGGTGCGTTGTTCACGCTCGGTGGCTGGATCGTGGGCATGACGTTGCTGGCGCGGATCGCATTGCGCGCCCAGGGCCGCCCCTGGCATGCGCTCAGCTGCCTGCTGGGACTCGGCTTCGGGCTGGTCGGCCTCACCTTCTACGTCCTTCTCACGTTCCGCATCGACGCACAGGTGGCATTCGTCGCCATCAAATTCGGCGGCATCCCGATGCTGCTGCCTGTCTACTTCACGGTGTGCCACCGGATGATCCCGTTCTTCACCCAGGTCATCCTGCAGGGACGGGCGATGCCGCGCCCCATGTGGGTACTCGGCGTGGTATGGGGGCTGCTGATCGCACACCTGGCGCTCGAGCTGCGGCACGGTTATGTATGGCTCTGGATCGTGGATGCGCCCCTCGCGCTGTTGTTCATGGGGCTGATGGTGTCCTGGTGGCCGCGCGAGCGCATTCCGGCGCTGCTGCGGGTGTTGCACCTCGGCTTCGCGTGGCTGCCGATCGCCTTCGCACTGTTCGCCTGGCAGAGCGCGTACTTCGCCATCAGCGGGGAGTTCCTGCTGGGACGCGCCCCCGCGCACGCACTGTTCATCGGATACTTCGGCAGCCTGCTCGTGGCCATGGTCACACGCGTCACGCAGGGTCACAGTGGTCGCCCGCTGGTGCTGGGCTCGGTGGCCGCGGTCGCCTTCGTGATCGTGCAGCTCGTGGCGGTGACGCGCGTCGTCGCCGAGCTGGTGCCGGACGCGCTCGCCTGGCAGGCCGTCGCGGCGCTCGGCTGGCTGATCGCCTTCCTGCCCTGGGTGCTGCGCTCCGGATGGATCTACCTCACGCCGCGCGCGGACGGGCAGCCGGGCTAATTGGGGACATTCCTCATTTCCGCTGTAACAATTGTCCACAACGGCGATGCACTAACAAACACCGGCAATTGTTACAGCGGAAATGAGGAATGTCCCCGTTCTACCTTGACATCAAGTGGGTGCATATCGCGGCGGTGATCGCGAGCGGCACGCTGTTCGCGCTGCGCGGCGCCGGCGTGCTGGGCGGTGCGGCCTGGCCCATGTGGGCGCCGTTGCGCTACCTCACCTATACGATCGACACCGTGCTGCTCACCGCCGCGCTGATGCTCGTCACCATCCTGCATCAGTATCCCTTCGTGAACGGCTGGCTCACCGCCAAGGTGTGCCTGCTGGTGGTGTACATCGTGCTCGGAACATTTGCGCTGAGGCGCGCGCAAACATTGCGTGCGCGCGGCTGGTGCTACCTGGCGGCGCTCGCCGTATTTCTCTTCATCGTGTCGATCGCGCGCGCGCACTCGCCCTGGGGAATCCTGGCGTCCGGTAGGTAGAAAACCGCTGCGTCGTCGGAGTCGTACGGATACCCGCGAAGCCGCGCCCTCGCCAAGCTACTTCTCACAAACTGAGGAATTCGCCATGGCCATCGATCGAATCGTGTTTGCTTTTTCGGGCGCCATGATCACGCTGAGCCTGATTCTCGCGTGGCTCGTCAGTCCGTACTGGCTGGCACTCACGGCATTCTTCGGCCTGCACCTGCTGCAGGCGCCGTTCACCGGATTCTGCCCGCTCGCGATGATCCTGAAGAAGCTGGGATTCGCTCCCGGTCCGGCGTTCCGCTGACGCAGCGTGCATCCATACCCGCATAACTACCGAGTATCCGCGCTCGGCTCGGCCAGCGGCAGGGTTGACGTGGCATCGCCCGGCCTGCCCTCGCTCGAAACCGCACCGCCCCCGGAGTTCGACGGCCCGGGCGGCGTCTGGTCGCCGGAAACGCTGCTCTGCGCGGCGGTGGCGGACTGCTTCATCCTCACCTTCCGCGCCGTGAGCCGCGCCGCCGCGTTTCCGTGGTCGAAGCTGGAATGCCGTGTCGAGGGAACGCTGGAGCGCGTCTCGGGCGGTTCGCAGTTCACGCGATTCGCGACACACGCGACTCTCACCGTGCCTGCCGGCGCCGACGCCGCCAAGGCTCGCTCATTGCTGGAGCGCGCCGAACACGGCTGTCTGATCGCCAATTCGCTGCGCGGTGAGCGCACGCTCGAAGCCCTGGTCATCCACGCGGATTGAGCCCGCGCCATACGGGCGAACGCGTATTCGGCGGCACATGATTCCGGGCAACTGCCTATCGACGCTGCAAGCTGATCTGGGTCAAGGTTATGCCTCGACGCGGGACGCAGAATCCCTTTGAACAATCGCCCGGAGGCCTCACAAATGTCCAAGTGGTTAGTTGCCCTCGTCGCAGCCGCGACACTCGCCGCCTGCAGCCAGCAGCCTGCCCCCACCAGCGCGGCGGCCGCCGAAACCGGCGGCTCTCTCAAGGGCGATTTCGGTCCTCCGCAGGGTGAGCCGGTGAACGCGGTGCTCACGAGTCCCCCCCTCGTGCCACCGCCCACCGGCCGCCATGCGCCCGCAAAGGTCATCGTCGAGCTCGAAGTTCGCGAAGTCGAGCGCGAAATCACCGCCGGCGTGAAGTACACCTTCTGGACCTTCGGCGGCACCGTGCCCGGCAGCTTCATTCGCGTGCGGCAGGGCGACACTGTCGAGTTCCATCTCAAGAATCATCCGAGCAGCAAGATGCCGCACAACATCGACCTGCACGGCGTCACGGGCCCGGGGGGCGGCGCCGCATCGAGCTTTACCGCGCCGGGTCACCAGTCGCAGTTCACGTTCAAGGCGCTGAACCAGGGCATTTACGTCTACCACTGCGCCACGGCGCCGGTGGGCATGCACGTCGCGAACGGCATGTACGGCCTCATCCTCGTCGAGCCGCCCGAGGGGCTGCCGGCGGTCGATCACGAGTACTACGTGATGCAGGGCGACTTCTACACCGTCGGCAAATACCGCGAGAAGGGCACGCAGGCTTTCGACATGCAGAAGGCCATCGACGAGAACGCCACCTACGTGCTGTTCAATGGCGCCGAGGGAGCGCTCACCGGCCCGAACGCGCTCAAGGCGAAGACCGGCGAGCGCATACGCCTGTTCATTGGCAACGGCGGCCCGAACCTGGTGTCCAGCTTCCATGTGATCGGCGAGATTTTCGACCGCGTGCAGCAGGAAGGCGGCACGCATCCCCAGGAAAACGTCCAGACCACGCTGATCCCCGCGGGCGGCGCCTCCATCGTCGAGTTCCACACCGAAGTGCCGGGCAACTACATCATGGTCGATCATTCGATCTTCCGTGCCTTCAACAAAGGCGCGCTGGCCATCCTCGAAGTCGCCGGCGAGCCGCGGCCCGACATCTACTCCGGCAAGCAGGCCGACGAGACCTACATCGGTGACCAGGTCGGCAGCTTCGCGCCCGTCGCGGCGGCGGCCGAGGCCAAGGCGGCCGGCAAGCTCACGAAGGAACAGCAGATCGCCGCGGGCCAGGTACTGTTCAAGGGCACCTGCTCTGTCTGCCACCAGGACAATGGCCAGGGCATTCCGGACGTGTTCCCGCCGCTCGCGAAGTCCGACTTCCTGAACCAGGATCACAAGCGGGCGATCGGCATCGCGCTGAACGGCCTCACGGGCAAGGTGACGGTGAACGGCAAGACGTTCGATTCGGTGATGCCGCCGATGAGCCAGCTCAACGACGACGAGATCGCCAACATTCTCACCTACGTGCTCAACAGCTGGGACAACGGCGGCGGCGTCGTCACCAAGGAAGAGGTGCAGGCGTTGCGCGCCTCCACGAAGCGACCGGAGGGTGCGGCGCATTGATGAACCGGCGGGCGAAAAGCACGAGAGCGGCGAGCGTCTGGACGGCAATGACCTGCCTGGCGCTCGCCGCCCTGTTCCAGGACGACTTGGCCCACGCCGATGCGGCCCCGCAACGCGCACGCGTCCCCGGCGGCACGTTCGCGACCGTGTTGCCGCCGGCGAACGACATCAAGACCGCGACTGTTCGGCCCTTCGAGCTGGACCGCACGCCGGTCACCAACGCCGACTTCGCGCGCTTCGTCACTGCGCATCCCGAGTGGCAACGCGACCGCGTGGCGCGCGTGTTCGCCGACCAAAGCTATCTACTTCACTGGGCGGGACCGTCGAGGCCGGCCGCAGGCACCGGGAATCAACCGGTGACGCAGGTCAGCTGGTTCGCCGCGAACGCGTATTGCGAAGCACAGGGCGCGCGCCTGCCCACCTGGTACGAGTGGGAGCTGGTCGGCGCCGCGAGCAAGGACCTGGCCGACGCGCGCGCCGATCCGGCCTGGCGACAGTCGATTCTCGACTGGTATGCGAAGCCAGCCGGCAACACGCTGCCCGAGGTGGGACGCACCGAGCCGAATTTTTACGGTGTCCGCGACATCCACGGCATGGTGTGGGAGTGGGTGCTCGATCTCGGATCCATGATGGTGTCCGCCGACAACCGCGAGCAGGGTGATCCGAACGTGAGCAAATTCTGTGGCAGCGGCGCACTGAGCTTCGAAGAAAAGGAGAACTACGCCATGCTGATGCGCATCGCCACCCTGTCGAGCATGCAGGCCAGTTACACCTCTTCCACCATGGGATTCCGCTGCGCAGCGGACGCGGCGGCCAAACCATGAAACGCGCGTTCCTGATCCTGGCCGTGGTGCTGGTCCCGATACTGGGACTGCTCGCGTGGACCACGCCGCTGGCGGCGCGCGAGTCCGATACACCCACGTCGCTGTACCAGCTGCAGGCGGCGCTGACGAACCAGGATGGCAAGAGCCACGGGCTGGACGTGTACCGCGGCCATCCGGTGTTGATAACTCTCTTCTACTCGAGCTGCCAGGCCACCTGCCCGCTCATCGTGGACACGCTGCGCGTGACCGAGCGCGAGCTGACCGCGGCGCAGCGCTCGCAGCTGCGAGTGCTGATGATCTCGATCGATCCGGAGCGCGATACGCCGGCGGCGTTGCACGAGATGGCGAACTCCCGCCACATCGACACCTCGCGCTGGACGCTGGCGCGTGGCGACGCATCAACGGTGCGCAATGTCGCCGCGCTGCTCAACGTGCAATACCGGCAGCTGCCGAGCGGCGAATTCAGTCACTCCACGGTGATCGCACTGTTATCCCCCACGGGAGAGCTCGAGACCAGCAGCTCGACATTGGGTCACGCCGACGCCGCGCTGCTCGACCGATTGCGCAAGTAGGCGGCATCGGACGGCCGGACCGGCATTCATGGGTTGCAGTGGTTCACACTACGTACCGATGCGCATCGCCGCGCGGCGCGAGTTGTCCCAGAATGTGGCTCGTGAGCTCGCAACCTGATGAACGTCGCTGGGGACCGCGCATCGAAGTCGATTTTCCGGTGCGCCTCGAGTTCTCGCGGGGCCGCAGCGCACCCGGGCGCATGCGCAATGCCAGCATCAGCGGCGCGCTCATCGAATGCGCCATCGAGTTGCCCACGTTCGCGCAGATCCGCGTCGAGATCCTGGTCGCGGCCGATGGCCTGAGAGAACCCCTGCTGCTGCCGGCGCGCGTGGTGCGCGCCGAACATCCGCGCATCGGCGTCGAGTGGCGTGATCTCGCGCCGCGGGAATACGCAAAACTGCTGCAGGCGAATGGTCTGACCAACGGGGTCTGACTACTGCTTCTCCTTGGCCTCGCCGTTCGCCGCGACGCGCCGGGCTTCCTTCTCCGGCACCGTGGCACGCCAGATGGTATTGCCGACGTCGTCGGCCACCAGCAGTGCACCGCGCTTGTCGAGAGCGACGCCGACGGGCCGACCGAAAGCCTCGCCCTTGTTGCTGACGAATCCGGTGAGCACGTCGACCGGCATCCCGTTGGGCATGCCGGCCTCGAAGGGCACGAACACCACCTTGTAACCCGACGGCACGGCGCGATTCCACGAGCCGTGTTCGCCAATGAACATGCCGTTTTCGAATGGCAGCGCGGTTTCGCCCGCGTACGCAAGCCCGAGCGCCGCGACGTGCGCGCCCAGCGAGTAGTCGGGCGGAATGGCGCTGGAGACCAGATCCGGGCGCGGCGGCTGCACGCGCTCGTCGACGTGTTGCCCGTAGTAGCTGTAGGGCCAGCCGTAGAAGGCGCCCTGCTTCACGGAGGTCAGGTAGTCAGGCACCAGGTTGTCACCGAGTTCGTCGCGTTCGTTGGCGACCGTCCACAACTTGCCGCGACGCGGCTCCCAGGCCATGCCGTTCGGATTGCGGATGCCGGTGGCAAACAGCCGTTTCTCGCCGGTCGCGACGTCCACTTCCCAGATCGCCGCGCGCCCCTGTTCGGCGTCGACGCCGTTCTCGCCCACGTTGCTGTTGGATCCGACAGTGGCGTAGAGCTTGCTGCCGTCCTGGCTGGCGATGATGTTCTTGGTCCAGTGGTGGTTGATCTCGCCGCCGGGCAGATCGGTCAGCTTCGTGCCGGGACCGGCGATCACCGTGGCGCCGGGGACGTAGCGGAATTTCATGATCGAATCGGTGTTGGCGACGTACAGGTCCTCACCGATCAGCGCCATGCCGAAGGGCGAGTTCAGGCCGGCGAGGAATACGGTGCGCGTCTCGGCGACGCCGTCGCCATTAGCATCGCGCAGCAGCGTGATGCGGTTCGGTGATTCGACCGCGGCGCCGGCCTTGGCCTGCATCTTGCGCATCACCTTGCCTTTGATGCCCTTGGCGTCCTCGGGCCGCTCGGGCGCATTCGTTTCGGCGACCAGCACGTCACCGTTGGGCAGTGTGTACACCCAGCGCGGATGCGTGAGGCCGGTGGCGAAAGCCTTCACCTCCACACCCTGTGGCGCGGTGGGCTTGCCGCCTTCGGGCCAACCCTTGGCCTCCGCCACCTGCACCACCGGGATGGTCTGCTTGTCGGGTTTGGCGAGTGCGGGATTCGGGCCGACGGTGTTGGGCGGCGATTGCGCCGGCGCGCGATCGGTGGGACCGACCTTGCAGGCGACCAGCAGCACGGCCGTGACCAGGGCGATCTGGGCAATAGATAAATAGAGTCGGATTTTCGACATGGCACACCCCCAGGCGAGGTACCGGGAGGCTCACGATAGGCAGCGACGCCGTTCCCGGTGATTGGCCATGCCCTCCGCTGGCTGTAGGAAGCCGCCGCACCGTCGGTTGAGGCCGGTGCCGACGGCGTCGTTACCATGTCCCTCCGCAAGGGAGGATCCGCATGAAACTGCGTTCGTTATTCGTCGCCGTGGCGCTCGCCGCGGTCTGCTGCATCCCGGCCCATGCCGCGAAACGCGTGAAGAGTCCGCGACTCTACGTGCTCGATTGCGGCGACATCAGGCCCATGGACCCGACGCTGTTCGGTCTCAAGAAAGAGGAGATCGCGGGCGACGCGCACTTCGTGACGCCGTGTTATCTCATCGTGCATCCCAAGGGCACGCTGATGTGGGACGTGGGCCAGGTGCCCGATGCGCAGATCCCGGACGATGGCACCGAGGTGGTGGTGCAGGATCTGCTCAAGGCGAAACGCAAACTGCTGCCGCAGTTGAAGGCGCTGGGATACGAGCCCAAGGACATCACCTATCTTGCGATGTCTCACTACCATCTCGATCACACCGCGAACGCCAACCTGTTCGCCGGCTCGACGTGGATCGTGCAGCAGGCCGAGTACGACGCGATGTTCGGCGACAAGCCATTCGGGATTCGCGACCCGTCGAGTTACGACAAGCTGAAGGACAGCAAGCGCATCACGCTGAACAACGAGGATCACGACGTGTTCGGCGACGGCACGGTGGTGATCAAGACCGCGCCCGGCCACACGCCGGGTCACCAGATGTTGTTCCTGCGATTGAAGAAGTTCGGTCCGCTGCTGCTGGAGGGCGACCTGTATCACCTCCCCGAGGAGCGCACGCTCGATCGCGTGCCCACCTTCGACTTCGATGCCGCCATGACGCGCGCGACGCGCGTCAAGACCGAGGCCTTCCTCAAGGAGACCGGCGCGGTGATGTGGATCCAGCACGATCCGCCCACCAACGAGAAGATCCGCAAGGCCCCCAAGTTCTACGAGTAATGGGGACATTCCTGATTTTCGCTGTCACATAGGAAACGCCTGTAGCAAGGCAGGCGCACGCGGTGCGATCATTGTGTCGATTTCGGCGCGGTCGCTCGCCGGCTTCGCCGTACGCAGCCGGTGCAGCTTGCGCGGGGACCGTCGACAGCTTTTGCCAAGAGAACGGCGCTGCAGTCCCTGGCCCCGCGCTTCGCCCCCCGGCTGCCTCGCTCCGACGCGCCTGTGTCGACACAATGATCGCGTCGCCCACGCCCGCTTGACCACCAATGGCGTACCTTATGTGACAGCGAAAATGAGGAATGTCCCCATTTCCATGTGGCGCACGGTACTTGTTTACGGCGCGGCGCTTGCGGCCGGAGCATTCGGCCTGCAATGGCTGCAATACCGGATGCTGGTGCGCACGCACCCGGTCGAAATCTACTTCGCCCTGTTCGCCCTCGGCTGCATGGCGCTCGGCGCCTGGGTGGCGATGCGCCTGTGGCGGCGCCCCGCCTCGCCGGCGGACCTCGACCCCGAAGCCTCCCAGCGGCTCAAGATCAGTGAGCGGGAGCTCGAGGTACTGGGGCTCATCGCCTCCGGCCGTTCAAACAAGGAAATCGCCCGGCGACTCGAGGTCTCCCCTAACACGGTCAAGACGCATGTGGCCCGGCTGTTCGAGAAGCTCGGGGCGAAACGCCGCACCCAGGCCCTCCTCAAAGCCCGCGAACTCGGCGTGATTCGCTGAATCACCCTTTTTTACGATTGCTCGCGCCCCGCCGAGGGCGCTTTCATGCCTGCGAACAGAAACACAGGGGAGCTCCATGACCAAGATCATCGTTCGTTACGGAATCATTGCGGGTCTGATCGTCGGCATTCCGATGGTTGCGTACATGTGGTGGCTGCCCGCCGACGCCCCGGGTCCGATGGCCATGAACATGGTCACCGTCTACCTCGTCATGCTCGTGGCCCTGAGCATGGTGTTCGTGGGCATCAAGCATTACCGCGACCGGGTGCTTGGCGGCGGCATCAAATTCGTGACCGCGCTGCTGGTCGGCCTCGGGATCACGCTGGTGGCGAGCGTGTTGTACACCCTCGCCTGGGAGCTCTCGATGCAGGTGAGCGCATTCGACTTCGCCGCGTGGTACGCGAAGATGTACAGCGATCCGGTGGAAGCACAGGAATTCCTGCGCACCTACTCGAATCCCCTCTACCGCATGGCGTACACCTTCATCGAAATTTTTCCGGTGGGCGTGCTCGTCACGCTGGTTTCCGCCGCCATCCTGCGCAGGCGCGCGCCGGCGCCAGGCTGATCAGTCGCCCTCGCGCACCTTGCGCTGCATCTCGTCCAGGTAGGCATCCAGCTCCGCGATATTTTTGAACAGGCCGCCGGCCGGGATGGCCTTGACGATGTCGAGCACCTTCTGCACCGCGGGCTGCGGATTCACGATGGCGATCTTGCCGCCCTCGGGTTCGAGGATTTTGCGCGCGCGGATGAAACAACGGATCCCGGCGCTGCTCAGGTACTCGAGCTTGCCGAGATCGAAGATCAGGCGCTTGATCCCCGCCGACATCAACATGCGGTCGAGCGCGGCGTCCAGCTCGGGCGCGGTGTGCGTGTCGAGGCGCCCCTCGAGCGCGAGCGTCGTTGGCCGGTCGGGATCCAGGACAATTTTGAGACTCATGAAAGCTCCTTACGATTCAGCCGGATCTCGAGCACGTTCTCGCCGTTCTCGCGGGAGTAACCCACGTGGTCGGCGAGCTCACGCACGATGTGAATGCCCAGACCGCCCACGTCGCGCACCTCGATGTCATCGTCGAGACGCGGCGCGGCTTGCGCGAGCGGATCGAAGGGCGCGCCGTCGTCGCGGAAGACCAGCATGACCTCGCGCACGCCGATCCGGCACTCGACCGTGGCGCGGACCCCGCGGC
>Ga0207675_100004056_pt1 | contig 14185 bp, 13 predicted proteins | sample KBSSwiS42_FD_184305 | JGI IMG/M metagenome (GOLD analysis project Ga0207675, IMG submission 184305) | Switchgrass rhizosphere microbial communities from Kellogg Biological Station, Michigan, USA - KBS Switchgrass S4-2 (SPAdes) (version 2) | ecosystem: Host-associated > Plants > Roots >... | reverse complement strand
CGTAGTCGGTGCCGAGCAGCACGAAGCGCTTGGCCGAGCCGCCGTCCTTGCTCATCAGGTACTCGACCGCGGGGATCGCCTGCTGGTTCGGCGCCGCGCCCGTGTAGAAGACGTTCTTCGAGAGCTCCTCGCCCTCGTACTGCACCGGGTAGAAGAGGAGCGCGTTGTTCTCCTCGAACACCGGCAGCACAGACTTGCGCGAGACGCTCGTCCAGCAGCCGAACACGGCGGCGACCTTGTCCTGCGCGATCAGCTGCTTGGCCTTCTCGGCGAACAGCGGCCAGTTCGACGCCGGGTCGACGACGACCGGCTCGAGCTTCTTGCCGAGGACGCCGCCCTTGGCGTTGATCTCGTCGATCGTCATCAGCGCGACGTCCTTGAGGACGGTCTCCGAGATCGCCATCGTTCCCGACAGCGAGTGCAGGATGCCGACCTTGATCGTGTCGGCCGCGAGCGCGGGCAGCGAGACGAGGCCGGAAGCGGCGATGGCGGCCGAGATGGCCTTGAGCGCGAAGCGACGTTGCATGAGGATCCTCCCGATGGCGTGAATGCGAGCGTGATGGCGCGGCGAACTGCGGTTCGTCGGCGGCGTCGTTCGCAAGCCCTGTGCCATGTCGATCGCGCGTGGCGACGCGATGCTTGCACCACGCCGAGGCGGACTCCGCACCAGCGTGGGATCGGCGCGCGACGCCAGCGCGCCGCGACGTGCGTCAGTCCTCGAACGGAGGCCGGGTGTCGCGCGTCGGCTGCCACCAGACGGCGCCGTCGCGCTCGACGACGTCGATCGCGACGAGGCGGCCGCGGCCGCACGGTCCGCCGATGCAGCGGCCACTCTCGGCCGCGTAGGCGGCGCCGTGGATCGAGCAGATGATGAACTCGCGGTCGGCGTCGAGGAACTCGCCCGGCTGCCAGTCGAGCTCGGTCGGGACGTGCACGCAGCGGTTCAGATAGGAGACGACGCGGCCGTCGAAGCGCAGCGCGAAGGCGCGCGCCGGCTCGTGGAAGTGAACGACGTCGAAGACGATCGCGCGGCCGCGCTCGACGAGCTCGTCACCGCCGCACAGGCGCTGCGGCGGCAGCGCCGGAGGGACCGGCAGCGGCGATCCGATCGCGCGCTCGTCAGCCATGCTCGGCGAGCCAGGCAGCGAGCTCGGCGGTCGAATGCGCGATGTGCAGCGGCGCGTGGGCGGTGAATTCGTCGTGGCCGTGGGCGCCGAAGCTCACCGCGACGCTCGCACAGCCGGCGTTCGCGGCGAGCTGCAGGTCGTGCGTCGTGTCGCCGACCATCAGCGTGCGCTGCGGCGTCGCGCCGAGCTCGTGCATCAGCTCGTGCAGCATCATCGGATCGGGCTTGCCGCGCGTCTCGTCGGCGGTCCGGGTGGCGTCGAAGAGGCCCTGCAGCGGCGACGTCTCGAGCGCGGCCTCGAGGCCGCGCCGTGTCTTCCCGGTCGCGACGCCGAGCCAGTGGTTGCGCGCCTTCAGCGCGAGCAGCATCTCCAGCGTGCCGTCGAAGAGGACGATCTCGTCCTGGCGAGCGAGGTAGTGGTGGCGGTAGCGCTCGGCGAGCTCGCGGTAGCGCTCGCTCGGCACGTCGGGCGCGGCGTGGCGGAGCGCGTCGGCGAGGCCGAGGCCGATGACGTAGCTCGCGTCGCGATCGCTCGGGATCGCCGCGCCGAGGTCGGCGCACGCCGCCTGGATGCAACGCGCGATCAGGCGCGTCGAGTCGAACAGCGTCCCGTCCCAGTCGAAGACGATCAGATCGAAGCGGCGCGGCGGCATGGCGCCGATTCTTGCGCCATGTCGTCCGCGCCGCCGGGGCGCCGCGTGATCAGATTGCGAGCGGCGTGATCTTCGTGCCGTCGAGGCTCAGGTTGGCCATCAGGCCGCCCTTGGTCAGCACGTAGCCGACGATCGCCTGCTGCGCGGTCTTGCTGTCGACCTGCGCGTTGGCGCCGACGTTGACCAGCGTGACCGACGCATCGGCGCCGACCGTCCAGCCCTCGCTGGCGCGGAACTTGGCGAGCGCTTCATCGGTCATGAACAGCAGGAACACCGACTTGGCTTCGGCGCCGGCGAGGAGACCCACCGATCCGGCGGCGGTGCTGTAGTAGCGGGCCGAGTGGCCACCGACGCGAAGCGCGCCTTGGCCGTACGAGCCGCCGATCACGAAGCCGGCGCTGATGACCGACGGGAAGACGAGCGTGCCGCGCGCCTTGGCGACCATTTCGCGAGCCGAAGGATCCTGGGCATAGAGGCGAGCCAGCGCGGCGTCGACGTCGGCGTCGATGGCGCGTCGCTTGGCGGCGGGGCTGTCGGTGGCGCTCGCGTCCTTGGTGGCCGTCGTCGAGCAACCGGTGATCGAGCCGACCGCGAGCGCCGCGGCGGCGACGATGGTGAGCAGCGGGTTCTTCATGGCGGAATTCCTCTGAGTTTTCGGGATGCGACGCGCCCGCACGAGGCGCACGCGACTGCGTCGCCATTGGGCTCCGCGGGCCGGACGAAGCCGAGCGGACGACGCCGGGCCGCGGCGTAGGAAGGCGCCGCGCTCAGGCGGCGCGTGCCGCCAGGGCGTCGAGAAGCGCGACGCAGGCCGGTGGCAGCGCCGACGCGAGCTCGAGCGGCGTCCCTGCGGTCGGATGGACGAAGCGCAACCGCGCCGCGTGCAGGAACATCCGCTCGAAGCGCAGCGGCGGCACCGCGCCGCCGCGCGCGAGCGCGTGGTTGAGCGCGAAGTCGCCGTACTTCGGATCGCCGACGATTGGATGGCCGGCATCGGCGAGGTGGACGCGGATCTGGTGCGTGCGCCCGGTCTTCAGCGCCACCTCGACGAGGCTGAAGTCGCCGAAGCGTCGCGCCACGCGCACCAGGCTGATCGAGCGACGCGCGCGCGCGTCGTCGGCATCGACGGCGCGAACGTGGCGGCTGCCGTCGGCCGCGAGGTCCTTGCGCAGGGCGACGTCGATCACCTTCAGCGACGCCGGCCAGTCGCCGACGACGAGCGCCGCATAGCCCTTGGCGAACTCGCGCCCGGGCCGTCGCGTCCTGAGGTCGTTCTGCAGCGCGACGAGCGCGGGCCGAGTCTTGGCGACGAGGAGCAGGCCCGAGGTCTCCTTGTCGAGGCGATGGACGAGCTCGAGGAAGGCGCCTGGCCGTGCCTGGCGCATCTGCTCGATGACGCCGTGGCTCTCGCCGCTGCCGCCGTGGACCGCGACTCCCGCGGGCTTGTCGATGCAGACGATCGCGTCGTCCTCGTGGACGATGCGGTATTCGCGCGCCGGGGCGTCGGCGCGGCTCGCGCGGTCGGCGACCCGCATCGGCGGGACGCGGACCCGGTCGCCGAGCGCCACGCGGCTGTCGGCCGCGGCCCGGGCGCTGTTGATGCGCACCTCGCCCGAGCGGATGACACGGTGCAGGTGGGCACGCGGCACGCCCTTCAGCACCTTGGCGAGAAAGTTGTCGAGTCGCTGTCCGGCCGAAGCCTCGTCGACGCGGACGTTTTGCACGCGCGGCGCCACTGCGCGAAGCGCCGGCATTGCCTTGGCCCGCGAGGCTGCGGCCGCCGGGCGCTTGCCCCCTATAATCGCGCTGCTCCTCTCGCTGGCCGCAAGTTGTTGATTCTTCGGAGTTTAGCGTCGCAAAACAGAGGCGACGGAGACGGTCCGGAGGGAGCGGTCGGATCCCCGACCACCCGGTGATGCAACGTCGCGTCGCCGGAGCAGGCAGCGTACCCAAGCGACGCTGCGGCCCCCAAGCGCGACGGCAGAGCAAACAAGAACGAATCCGCGACAAGGTTTACCAGCCGCAGACGATGGGAAGTCGAGGCCCCGCGCCACGCTCCTCTTGCGCTGCGACTTGCGTCCAGTGACCCAAAGCTCGCTTCCCAGCCGCTTCTTCACTGTCTCGCGCGCGCCAACGCTGGCAGCTCGCGCGGTCGTCTGACCGCGCCCGGCCAGTCCAGGGCGATTCCTTCGGTTCCTCTCGTTTCTCGTGCATCTTTGGCCGCAGCGGGCCTGCCCGCGGCGGCGTGATTGAGCGCGGCCTCGAGAGGCCGCCGAAGGAGTGCGCATGAAACGGATGCTGATCAACGCGACCCAGGCCGAAGAACGCCGCCTGGCGATCGTCGACGGCCAGAAGCTGATGGACTTCGAGACCGAAATCGAAGGCCGAGAGCAGCGGAAGGGCAACATCTACAAGGCGGTCGTCACCCGCGTCGAGCCGTCGCTCGAGGCGTGCTTCGTGGACTACGGCGAGGATCGCCACGGCTTCCTGCCGTTCAAGGAGATCTCGAAGAACTACTTCCGCGACGGCGCCGACGCGCGCACCGCGCGCATCCAGGACGCGATCAAGGAGGGCGACCAGCTCCTCGTCCAGGTCGAGAAGGAAGAGCGCGGCAACAAGGGCGCGGCGCTCACGACCTTCGTCTCGCTCGCCGGCCGCTATCTCGTGCTGATGCCCAACAACCCGCGCGGCGGCGGCGTCTCGCGGCGGATCGAAGGCGAAGACCGCGAGGAGCTGAAGGAAAACCTCGACCAGCTCGACTACCCGAAGGGCATGAGCCTCATCGCCCGCACCGCCGGCATCGGCCGCACCGCGCCCGAGCTGCAGTGGGACCTCAACTACCTGCTCAAGCTCTGGACCGCGATCGACGGCGCCGCCAAGGCCGGCAAGGGCGCGTTCCTGATCTACCAGGAGAGCTCGCTCGTCATCCGCGCGATCCGCGACTACTTCACCGCCGACATCGGCGAGATCCTGATCGATACGGACGACATCTACGACCAGGCGCACCAGTTCATGAGCCATGTGATGCCGGAGACGGCGCACAAGGTCAAGCGCTACCGCGACGACGCGGCGCTGTTCAGTCGGTTCCAGATCGAGCACCAGATCGAGACCGCGTTCGCGCGCACCGTCAACCTGCCGTCGGGCGGCGCGATCGTCATCGACCACACCGAGGCGCTCGTCTCGGTCGACGTCAACTCGGCGCGGGCAACGCGCGGCTCGGACATCGAAGAGACCGCGACCCGCACCAACCTCGAAGCCGCCGACGAGATCGCGCGCCAGATGCGGCTGCGCGACCTCGGCGGCCTGATCGTCGTCGACTTCATCGACATGGAGGAGTCGAAGAACCGGCGCGAGGTCGAATCGCGGCTGCGCGACGCGCTGCGCACCGACCGGGCGCGCGTCCAGTTCTCGTCGATCTCGAAGTTCGGCCTGCTCGAGATGAGCCGGCAGCGGCTCCGCCCTGCCCTCTCGGAAGGCAGCCACATCACCTGCCCGCGCTGCAACGGCACCGGCCACATCCGCGACACCGAGAGCTCGGCGCTGCAGATCCTGCGCATGGTCCAGGAAGAGTCGATGAAGGACAACACCGCGGCCGTGCACGTCCAGGTGCCGGTCGAGGTGACGTCGTTCCTCCTCAACGAGAAGCGCACCGAGATCACCAAGATCGAGCTCAAGCAGCGCGTCACCGTGCTGCTGGTGCCGAACAAGAACCTCGAGACGCCGAACTACCGCCTCGAGCGGATGCGCCACGACGATCCGCGCCTCGAGAACCTGCAGGCGAGCTACACGATGGTCGACGACGCCGAGGACGAGGTCGGCATCACGCGGCGCGAGAAGACGAAGGCCAAGCAGGAGCCGGTCATCAAGGGCATCCTGCCCGAGACGCCGGCGCCGCAACGCGTCGAACGGCCGCAGGCGGCCGAGCCGGTCGCTGCTGCCCCACGTGCGCCGGTCGCGGCGACGCCCGTGGCCGCACCCGCTGCGGGCAAGGGATTCTTCGCGTGGGTGAAGAGCTTCTTCGGGCCGGCCGAGGAGACACCGCGGGCGCCCGTCGCGGCGCTTCCGGCACCAGCGACGACCGGCGGCGAGTCGCGTCGCGATCGTGGCGAACGCGGTGGCCGTGGCGGCCGCGGTGGTCGCGATGGCCGACGCGGCGAGCGCTCGGGCGAGCGCTCAGGCGAACGCGCGCAGGCGAACGGCGAAGGGCGTGCACGGCGCGACCGTGGCGACGCACCGCGCGAGGCCGGCGGTTCCGAAGCGCGCGCCGGCGGCGAAACGCGCGAGGGCCGCGGTGGTCGAGGCGAACGCGGTGAGCGCGGGGAGCGCAGTGAGCGCGGCGAACGCAACGATCGCGGCGACCGTGGCGATCGCAATCGTTCCGAGGCGCGTGGCGAGCCCCGTGGCGAGGCGCGTGGCGAGCCGCGAGGCGAGTCCCGTGGCGAAGCGCGCCGCGATGCGCGCCCCGGTGCGCAGCGCAACGATGCGCCGGTCGCCGAGACTGCCGCCGAAACGCAGGAGGCGATGCAGCCGGCGTTCGCCGACACCTTGCCGCAGGGCGACGAGGCGACGGCCGCGGGCGAGCGTCAGGGCAGCCGGCGGCGGCGCCGCGGCGGCCGTGGCCGCGATCGCAACCGCGACGACGTCGCCGGCGATGAGCGCGACGGCGTGGCTCCGGACGGCGAGCCGCGCGACTCCGGTCCGGCAGCGGACCCGATCGCTGCGACCGAAGACGATCGGATGCGTGCCGCCAACGACGACGCGCGCCCTGCGCGGACAGCGCGCGAAGGCGAAGGCGAGACCGGCGAGGCGGGCGAGCAGCGCGGCGACGGTGGACGTCGGCGCGGCCGCGATCGTGGCCGCGACCGCGGTCCGCGCGAAGGCGTGCGCTTTGCCGACAGCGAGGCACCGAGCGTCGACGCAGCGGCCGGCGAACACGCAGACCGCGCCGACCGAGACGACCGCCCGGCGCGCGACGAACGCCTCGCGACGCCAGCGGCGCAGCCGGTTCCCGGCGTCGTCACCGGCGGCTTCGAGAGCGCCGGCGACTGGCGCTCGGCGGCGGCAGGCGCGGCGCGCGCGGCCGAAGTCGAGGCGGTGCGCAGCGAGTCGCCTGCGCGTGCTGCGTCGACGCCGCCGCGCGCCGAGCCGTACGCGCTGCCGGTCGACTCGCTCGCTTCGGTCGCCGAGTCGGCGGGCCTGCAGTGGGTGAACTCGGACGCGAGCAAGATCGCCGCCGCACAGGCGGCGATCGCCGCGCTGCCGACACCGCCGCGGGTGCCGCGCGAGATCGTCGCGGTCGCCGTCGTCGACGAAGGTCCGCTCGTGATGGTCGAGACGAAGAAGGACCTCGGCCAGGTCAAGCTGCCGTTCGAGACGACGGCACAGGAGACGCAGGGCCTCTGAGCGTTCCCGCGAAGCGCTGCGGTCCGTGACCGCCGCGCTCGCGACCCTCTGCGCTGCTAAGGCAGCCGCTCGAGCGCGCGCTGGTACGCCGGGTCGTGCATCAGCTCGTCCCACGGCAGCGGTGCCGTCTGCGGCAGCAGCATGCGCCGACGCGCCTCGCTCTCGGGATCGGCCTGCCACTGACCGGCCTGCTGTGCGGCGAGCAATTCGCCGAGAAGCGTGTCGACGGCAGCGCCGCCATCGACCGACTGGTTGCAGAGCAGGACGAGGTCGCAGCCGGCGGAGAGCGCGAGCGCCGCCGCTTCCGCGTACGTGACCTCGACACCGCCGACGCGGCGCGCGCCTGCCATGCTGAGGTCGTCGCTGAAGACTGCGCCGTCGAAGCCGAGCTCGACGCGCAGGATCTCGCGCAGCCAGCGCTGCGAGAACCCCGCGGGTTGGTCGTCGACCTTCGGATAGACGACATGCGCGGGCATCACGCTCGCGAGCGTTCCGGCGAGCCACTCGTACGGCCGCGCGTCGTCGGCAAGGATCTTCGCGAGCGGGCGCTCGTCGACGGGAACGTCGAAGTGGCTGTCGGCACGGACGAAGCCGTGACCGGGAAAGTGCTTGCCGCAGTTCCTCATCCCTGCCTGCAGCAGCCCGAGGATCAGGCTCTGCGCGAGGACGGCGACGACGCGCGGGTCGCGGTGGAACGCGCGGTCGCCGATGACGCTGCTGCCGCCGTGGTCGAGGTCGAGCACCGGCGTGAAGCTGAGGTCGACGCCGCACGCGCGCAGCTCGGCGCCGAGGACGTGGCCGGCGGCGCGCGCCTCCTCGATCGCGCGCATCGCACCGCTGCCGCGGGCGCCGTGCGCATCGTTCATCCACATCTCCCCGAGCGTTCGCATCGGCGCGATCGGGGTGAAGCCGTCGCTGCGGAAGCGCTGCACGCGCCCGCCCTCGTGGTCGACGCAGACGAGCAGGTCGGGCCGGATCGACTTCATCTCGGCGACGAGATCGACGAGCTGGCGGCGGTCACGCCAGTTGCGCGCGAACAGGATGGCACCGCCGGTGAGCGGATGCGCGAGCCGGCGGCGGTCGTCGCCGTCGAGCGCGAGGCCGGCGACATCGAGGACGACCGGTGCGTGGCTGGGCGTCATCGCTCGGGCTCCTGTTCGACGACGACGAAGCTCGCCGCGTACTCGGATTCGTCGGTGACGCTGACGTGCGCGCGCAGGCCCCGCGCCGCAAACCACTCGGCGAGCGCGCCGTGCAGGCGAATCTCGGGCTTGCCGGACGGCCGCTTCGCGATCTCGCAGCCGCGCCACGTCATCGGCATGCGCATGCCGAGGCCGATCGCCTTCGAGAACGCTTCCTTGGCGGAAAAGCGCGTCGCCAGGTAGCGGACGCCGCGCTCCTCGAACTGCGCGCGACGGGCGCGGAAGACCTCGATCTCGTGCGCGCCGAGGACACGCTCCGCGAACGCGTCGCCGCGCCGCGCGAGCACGCCGCGGATGCGGCGGACGTCGCAGATGTCGGTGCCGATGCCGAAGATCATCGGCGTCCGCACGGCCGCCCGAAGGACGCCGAGCGCCCCCTCGGGGGGCAGCGACCGAAAGGAGCGTGGGGGTACGTCATTTCGCCTGGGCGAGCTCGATCGCACGGCGGTACGCGCGCACCGTTTCCGCCATGCCGAGCTCGAGCGCATCGGCGATCAGCGCGTGGCCGATCGAGACCTCGAGAACGCCGGGAACGGCGGCGAGAAACGCGCCGAGGTTGTCGCGGTTGAGGTCGTGGCCGGCGTTGACGCCGAGGCCGGCGCGTTGCGCTGCCTCCGCGGCGGCGCGGAAGCGCGCGAGCTCGCCGGCCTCGCCCGCCGTGCCGAACGCCGCGGCATACGGCTCGGTGTAGAGCTCGACGCGGTCGGCGCCGAGCGCGCGCGCGCGTTCCATCGCGGCGGGATCGGCGTCCATGAAGACGCTGACGCGAACGCCGAGCGCGCGTGCCTCGGCGACCAGCGGTGCGAGCCGCTCGCCGTCGCGCGCGAGGTCGAAGCCGTGGTCGGAGGTCGACTGGCCGACCGCATCGGGAACGAACGTGCATTGATCGGGACGCGTCGCGCGCACCAGCGGCATCAGGTTGTGGAACGGATTGCCCTCGATGTTGAACTCGGCCTCGGGCCAGTCGGCGAGCAGCGCCGCGAGCGCTTCGACGTCGGCGGCGCGGATGTGGCGCTCGTCGGGCCGCGGATGGACGGTGATGCCGTTCGCGCCCGCCTCGAGCGCGATCCGCGACAGGCCGACGACGCTCGGGATCACGAGCGCGCGCTGGTTGCGCAGCAGCGCGATCTTGTTGACGTTGACCGACAGCGCGGTCGTCGCGCGGCGCGAGTCGCTTCCGGTCGTGACGAGGGGATTCATCGGTCGAGCGCCTGCGCTTCGATCATCACCTGGCGCGTGCGCAGCTGCGAAGTGCCGAGATGATAGTGAAGCTGCGCCCGCAGCAGCGGCCGCAGCTCGGCGAGCGCATCGGCGGCGGCGCGCTGCAGCTCGCGCAGGTCGCCGTCGGCGAGCGCGGCCTCGAGCGCGGCGAGCGTCGCGCCGCTCGCGGTCGCGTCGCGGCCGTCGTCGGACTCGACGACGCCGGACTCGGCCACGACGAGATAGCGCCGTGCCGCGACGACCGGCCGCCGCGACGCGGTCTCGGTCGCGAGGTCGGGCAGCAGCCCGATCTCGCGCAGGAGGACGATCTCGAACGCGCGCAGCGCGGCCTGCGTCGCCGCGTCGTCGGCGATGCCGAGCGCGGCGACGGTCTCGCCGTAGACGTCGAAGAGCTTCGGATGCGGGTCATGGCGCGCGAGCAGCTTCATCAGCAGCTCGTTCACGTAGAAGCCGCTGAAGAGCGCCGGGCCGGTGAGCATCGCGTGGCCGCCGGCCCAGTCGGCGGCGCGCAGCGTGTGCACCTCGCGCGACTCGTCGCCCGCGGCGTCGCGGCCGAGCGAGACGTGCAGGCGCTGGAACGGAAGCAGCACGCTGCGCAGCTGCGAGAACGGCCGCTTCGCGCCCTTGGCGGCGACCGCGATCCTGCCTTGCTCGCGCGTGAAGACGTCGAGTATGAGGCTCGATTCGCTCCAGTCGTAGCGGTGCAGCACGTACGCTGCGAGCGGCGCATGGCGCGCGGCGCGGCTCGCCATCGCTAGCGGTCGCTCGCCGCGCGCGATTCGGTCAGCGGCCTACTCATAGCCGTACGAGCGCAGATGCGCTTCGTCGTCGGCCCAGCCGCTTCGCACCTTGACCCAGAGCTCGAGAAAGACGCGGGCGTCGAACAGATGCTCGAGCTCCTGCCGTGCCTCGGCACCGATCCGCTTCAGCCGTTCGCCGCCGGCGCCGATCACCATGCCCTTGTGCGCCTCGCGCTCGACGACGATCGTCGCGGCGATCCGTCGCAGCTGGCCCTCCTCCTCGAAGGAGTCGACGACGACGGTCGAGGCGTACGGCAGCTCGTCGCCGGTGAGGCGAAAGAGCTTTTCGCGGACGACCTCGGCGGCGAGGAAGCGGTCGCTGCGATCGGTGAGCGCGTCCTCGGCATAGAGCCAGGGCTGCTCGGGCAGGTACGGCTCGACGATCGCGAGCAGCCGGTCGACGTCGGCGCGACGGGTCGCGCTCATCGGAACGAACTCGGCGAACGCGTGGCGTTGCTGCATCTCCTGCAGCCACGGCGCGAGGTCGGCGCGACGGCCGACGAGGTCGAGCTTGTTGGCGACGAGGAGCACGGGCTTGCTCGCATCGACGAGGGCGAGCACGGCGGCGTCGTGCGCGCCCCACTTGCCAGCCTCGACGACGAGCAGGACGATGTCGACGTCGGCGAGCGTGCCGGTGACGGCGCGGTTGAGCGAGCGGTTGAGCGCCGCCGCGTGGCGCGTCTGGAAGCCGGGCGTGTCGACGAAGACGAACTGGCTCGCGCCCATCGTGCGGACGCCGGTGATCCGGTGCCGCGTCGTCTGCGCCTTGTTCGACGTGATGCTGATCTTCTGCGCGACGAGCGCGTTGATGAGCGTCGACTTGCCGACGTTGGGCCGGCCGACGATCGCGACCAGGCCGCAGCGCTGCGCAGCAGCGGGCCGGTCGGTCGCCATCAGGACCTGAGCGGGCTCCCCGGCTCGTCGCTCGCGCGCAGCGCGTCGAGCATGCGCCGGGCCGCTTCCTGCTCGGCCGCGCGTCGCGACTTGCCCTCGCCTGTCTCCTGCAGACTGAGCGCGGGCACTGCGCACTCGACCTCGAAGGTCTGCGCGTGCGCCTGGCCGCGCGTCGCGAGGATGCGGTAGCTCGGCACCGGGATGCGGCGCGCCTGCAGCCACTCCTGCAGCTCGGTCTTGGCGTCCTTCGCCCAGCTGCCGACCTCGGTCGTCTCGATGACTTCGCCGAACAGGCTGTGCACGAGCCGGCGCGCCGCCTGCAAGCCGCCGTCGAGGAAGGTCGCGCCGATCAGCGCCTCGAGCGCGTCGGCGAGGATCGACGCGCGCATCGCGCCGCCGCCGCGCGCCTCGCCTTCGCCGAGGCGCAGCGACTCGGGCAGTCCGAGCTGGAGCGCGGCGCGATAGAGGCTGTCTTCGCGGACGAGGTGCGCCCGCACCCGCGTCAGGTCGCCCTCGTCGGAGTCGCCGAGGCGATCGAAGAGCAGGCTCGAGACGACCAGGCTCAGGACGGCGTCGCCGAGGAACTCGAGGCGCTCGTTGTGGTCGGCACCGAAGCTTCGGTGGGTGAGCGCGCGTTCCAGGAGCGCAGGGTCGCTGAAACGGTGGCCGATGCGCTGCTGAAGAGCGTCGAGTCGGGAATCCATGCGTTCGAGATGGCTCGGGGCGGAAGACGGCGGGCCGCGAGACTAGTTCGACCGGCCCTCGAACTTGATGAGAAGGAAAACCGGCTTCACAAGTTCCACTTCCTTGTCGTATGCGAAGGATACGACCACCTTTTCGTTTTCCTTGGTGATGACGAGGTCCTTGCTGGTGATCGAGACGATCGAGTACTCGATGTCCTTCTGCCGGTCGAAGGCAGTGCGGATCTCGGCGACAGTCGAGCCCTCGGTGGCGATCTTGTTGACCGTCCGCTTGATGGTGAAGTACTCGTTCACCGACGGCAGCACCCGCATGCCGATGAGCGCTCCGAAGCCGATGATGATGGCCCAGAACAGAAGCCCGAACAGGGTGACGCCGCGCTGGCGGCCCGATTTGCCGATCATCCGCCCCTTCCCGCCCTTCTCGGCGACGGCTCGCGCCTCACCGGAACGACCCAACTCGCTTGAGATCGCCGAAGTTCATCCAGATTAGGAATGCCTTGCCGACGATGTTCCGGTCGGGGACGAAGCCCCAATAGCGCGAGTCGAGCGAGTTGTCCCGGTTGTCGCCCATCATGAAATAGTTGCCCGGCGGCACCTTGCAGGCGACGCCCTCGGCACTGTAGCGGCAGTTCTCGCGGAAGGGAAACTGGTTGTCCTCCTGGGTTTTCCAAAACTGCGCGGACTGAGGATTAATGAGGATCCTGTGCTCGACGTCGCCGAGCTTCTCCTTGAACTCCGGGACGTAACGACGTGCTTCTTCGTCGTAGAAGCCGGGTGGCGGCAGCGGTTCGGCCGGCACCTGCTGGCCGTTGACGAACAGCTGCTGGTTGCGGAAGACGATCTCGTCGCCGGGCAGGCCGACGACGCGCTTGATGTAGTCGGTGCTCGGGTCCTTGGGAAAGCGGAAGACCATGACGTCGCCGCGCGCGGGGTCGTGGTTGTCGACGATCTTCCTGTTGATCACCGGCAGCCGGACGCCGTAGTGGAACTTGTTGACCAGGATGAGGTCGCCGACGAGCAGCGTCGGCATCATCGATCCGGACGGAATCTTGAACGGCTCGAACAGGAACGAGCGGAGCAGGAAGACGACCAGGATCACCGGGAACAGGCCCGCGGTCCAATCGAGCCACCACGGCTGCAGCAGCAGCGCCTGGCGGGTCGAGGCGACGTTGTCGTCGACGCGGGTGATGCCCTGGCGCGCCAGGCTTTCGCGTCGCGCCGCGTCCTGCTGCTCGAAGGTCGAGACCGCGGCGACGCGGCGCGGGGCGAAGTAGAAGCGCTCGGCCAGCCAGTACAGGAACGTGACGACGGTGAGGACGAACAGCAGCAGCGAGAAGTTGCCCGACCAGCGGTTGAAGTACCAGCCGACGCCGTACACGGCCAGGCACGCGTAGAGCGCCGCGGTGAGCAATCCCATCAGTCTTCCACCTGGAGGATGGCGAGGAACGCTTCCTGCGGCACCTCGACGGAGCCGATCTGCTTCATGCGCTTTTTGCCGGCCTTCTGTTTTTCGAGGAGCTTTTTCTTGCGCGTGATGTCGCCGCCGTAGCACTTGGCGATCACGTTCTTGCGCAGCGCCTTGATTGTCTCACGCGCGATGATGTTGGCTCCGATCGCTGCCTGCACCGCGACGTCGTACATCTGGCGCGCGATCAGCTCGCGCATCTTGGCGACGATGGCGCGCGCACGATACTGACTCTGGCTGCGGTGGACGATGATCGCGAGCGCGTCGACCTTGTCGCCGTTGAGCAGGATGTCGACCTTGACGACGTCGGCGGCGCGGTACTCCTTGAACTCGTAGTCCATCGAGGCATAGCCGCGCGAGACGCTCTTCAGCTTGTCGAAGAAGTCGAGCACGATCTCGGCGAGCGGCATCTCGTAGGTGATCAGCACCTGGCGGCCGTGGTACGACATGTTCACCTGGGCGCCTCGCTTCTGGTTGGCGAGCGTCATCACCGGTCCGACGTACTCCTGCGGCATGTACAGCCGCACCGTCACGATCGGCTCGCGGATCTCGGCGATCCTGCCGAGGTCGGGCATCCGCGACGGGTTCTCGACCTTCAGCACCTCGCCGTTGTTGAGCTGGACCTCGTAGACGACCGAAGGCGCGGTCGTGATCAGGTCCTGGTCGAACTCGCGCTCGAGCCGCTCCTGGACGATCTCCATGTGGAGCAGGCCGAGGAAG
>Ga0207675_100004053_pt1 | contig 14187 bp, 9 predicted proteins | sample KBSSwiS42_FD_184305 | JGI IMG/M metagenome (GOLD analysis project Ga0207675, IMG submission 184305) | Switchgrass rhizosphere microbial communities from Kellogg Biological Station, Michigan, USA - KBS Switchgrass S4-2 (SPAdes) (version 2) | ecosystem: Host-associated > Plants > Roots >... | reverse complement strand
CGTCCTGGTCGAACGTTTCACGGCCGTGTTGCGACGGAACGACTTCGTCGCGCTCGTGGGGCCTAACGGCGCGGGCAAGTCATCGTTCATCTCCACCATCATTGGCGATCGCGAACCGGCGAGCGGTGAGGTAAAGATCGGCGGATCTGTGACGCCCGCGTGGTTTCGGCAGGACCTCGCTGACCTCCCGCTCCGAAAATCGTTGTACGATGCGATTCAGGATCAGCGGCCATTGTGGAGTCGAGGCCAGGTGCAGAATTGTCTCGGCGCCTTTGGGTTCAGCGGCGACGAAGTGCAACGCGAGATTGGCACCTTGAGCGGTGGCGAGCGGGCGCGCGTTGCCCTCGCGCTCATGACGCTCAAGCGTGCCAATCTCCTCATCCTCGACGAGCCGACGAACCATCTCGACGTCGAGAACATCGAGGCGCTCGAGGACGCGCTCGAGGAATACGAGGGGTCAGTGCTGCTGGTGAGTCACGACCGAGCGTTCCTGCGCGAGGTTGCGACGCGCGTGTGGTCGTTCGACGGCACGCACTTGAGGGACTTCGATGGCCCATTCGTCGAGTGGGAGGAGGACCGCGCGCGCCGCGCGGCGCGCATCGACAGTCGGAGTGCATAATTCAAATGGCGTTAGGCAGCAGCTCAACCGACGAGTGAGGAGAGCCACGTGTCCCGTTACCGTTGCCTCAATGTCTTGCTCGGTGCGACACTCCTGGGCACGACCGCCGCAGTCTCCCAGTCACTCGCACAACAGCCAGTGCAATGGATCACGCGCGACTCGGCCGTCCTCGATCAGTGGCCGTACGTCGCCCCCGACGGTCACACCATCACGTTCTCGCGATCGACCGATGGCGGCGCCACGTGGCAGCTGATGATGATCGACAGGGCCGGCGGCGTAGCGCGACCGTTCCTGCAGAACCCGCCGGTGGTAAGCGCCACGCGTGGCTCATGGTCACGGCGTCACAATCGTCTCGCGTTCACGGGCGGCACCCGCAATGACGAAACGACCGCTGTGTGGGTGAGCAACGCGACGGGAACGGAGGTTACTCGGATCGCCGCACTCAACGTATCGCCGAGACTGATGTATCCCTCGTGGACACCAGATGGCCAATCGGTCGTGGCAGTGGACTACGGAGCGGCCGGGGGCAGCACCCTCGTCCGCCTCGACCTGACAACGGGCGTTACTGTCCCCCTTACGCAACCAGCGCAGTTCCTCGTAGGAATGCCGACCGTGTCCCCCGACGGTGAGTGGATTGCGTTCGCCGGGCAACAGAATCTCGGCCGTCCTTACGACCAACAGAAGAACCAGATCTGGCTGCTGCCGAGATCCGGTCCGCCAAGGGAGGTTAGCCGAGGCCAAGGTCGACAACCGGATTGGTCGCCGGACGGAAAGTGGCTGGCCTTCACCAGCACTCGCGGTGACAGCGCAGGACGACCGGCCATCTTCATTGTTGCTCGCGAGGGCGGAGTTCCCGTGCAGCTCACAGAGCATGAGGTGAACGCTGGACATCCGGTCTGGTCGCCCGATGGACGCTGGCTCGTGTTTTATGCATCGTTGCCTGAGAAACAGACTGCAAAGGGCCTCGCGGTCATCGGTGTCCCTGAGCGCCACTAAGGGTGCTGCCTAACCACGCCAGCAAATCCTCGATCGAGATGCGGGGTGTGACCGCGCGCTATCGCGTGCGCCGGTTCGTGCCGCTCGCCCTCCTGCTGGCGGCGACCGCCTCCGGCCAGTCGATTTTTCAATCACGCGACCAGCCGCCGCTGACGCTCTGGTACCGTACCCCGGCCACCACATGGAACGAAGCCCTCCCTATCGGCAACGGCCGGCTGGGCGCCATGGTCTTCGGCGGCGTCGAGCAGGAACATCTCCAACTCAACGAAGAGACGCTCTGGAGCGGCGGCCCGTACGATCCCGTTGTGAAAGGAGCGGCCGCGGCGCTCCCGGAGATCCGCCGGCTGCTGTTCTTGGGCGACATCGCCAGGGCCCACGACCTGTTCGGACGTCGCATGATGGGCAAGCCGTACGAGCAGATGAAGTACCAGCCGCTCGGCGACCTGCTGCTCGACTTCCCCAAGACAGGCGCGGCAACCGACTACCGGCGCGAGCTCGACCTCGACCGTGCGATGACCCGTGTGACGTACCGCGCTGCCGGCGTCACCTACACGCGCGAAGTCTTCGTCAGTGCTCCCGACCAGGTGCTCGTTATGCGGCTGACGGCAGACCGCCCCGGGGCGGTGACCTTCTCCGCCGTCCTGCACGGCGTCCGCAACCCCGACCACTCGAACTACGGCACGGACTACTTCCAGATGGACGGCGTCGCACCCGATGAGCTGCGCCTAACGGGCAAGAGCTCCGACTACCTGGGGATCCCCGGACGCATCCGTTACGAGGCCCGTCTCGTCGCCCGCACCTCTGGCGGTCACGTGAACGTCGACTATCGAACGCTGCGGGTCACCGGCGCCGACACCGTGGTGCTGCTCTTCGCTGCCGCGACGAACTTCGTTTCGTACCGCGATGTCAGTGGCGATCCGGCCGAGCGCGTGCGCACCACGCTGGAACGTGTGCGGTCGCGGACGTTCGACGCGCTCGAGCGCGACCATCTCTCGGAGTACCGCGCCTGGTTCCGTCGCGTGGGTATATCGTTAGGTGGCACGCCGCCCGCCCTCCCGACCGACGAACGCATCAAGCGAGTGGCCGAACACCCCGATCCCGCGCTCGCCGCACTCTACTACCAGTTCGGCCGCTACCTGCTGATCTCGAGCTCGCGCCCGGGCACCCAGCCGGCCAACCTGCAGGGGATCTGGAACGACAACCCGAATCCGTGGTGGGACTCGAAGTACACGATCAACATCAACCTCCCCATGAACTACTGGCCCGCTGAGAGTGGCAATCTCGGCGAGCTGGTGGAACCGCTCGACCGCCTGGTGAGTGACCTGGCGGAGGCGGGAACGGAGACCGCACGTGAGCACTGGGGAGCGCGCGGATGGGTCGTGCACCAGAACACGGACCTCTGGCGCGCCACGGCGCCAATGGATGGTCCGTCGTGGGGAGCGTGGCCCGTGGGCGGGGCGTGGTTGATGACGAATCTCTTCGAGCACTATCGGTTCTCGGGCGACGAGCGCGACCTGCGTGCGATCTATCCTCGTCTCCGCGACCAGACGCGTTTCCTGCTCGACATTCTCGTGGAGCATCCGCAGAAGCACTGGCTGGTGACCGCGCCGTCCAACTCGCCGGAGAACTTCCCGGCGTGGCCCGGCAACGAGACCTTCTTCGACGAGGTGAGTGGCATCGAGTTGACGGCGCGCACGATGACGGCCGGCCCGACGATGGACATGCAGATCATCCGCGAGGTCTTTCGTGAATTCGTCGAGGCCTCCGCGCGCCTCGGCACCGACAGCGCGCTGGCCACCGAGGCACGCGTGGCGGGCGCGAGGCTCGCGCCTAACCAGGTGGGCAAGCACGGGCAGCTGCAGGAATGGCTCGACGACTGGGATGAGATCGAGCCGCATCACCGGCACCTGTCGCCGCTGTGGGGTCTGTATCCCGGGCGTGAGATCACGCCCGAGTCGTCCCCCGTCTTCGCGAAGGCCGCGGAGGTCACGCTCGACCGACGGGGGACCGGCGGGTGCGGCTGGTCGTACGCGTGGAAGATGGCGCTGCGGGCGAGGCTGGCCGAGGGCGACAGCGCGTGGGCGCAGTTCCGCGCGATGCTGGGGAAGTCGTCGCTTCCAAACCTGATCTCGTTATGCGGCCGTGCGTTCCAGGTAGACGGCAACTTCGGCGCGGCCGCCGCCATCGCGGAGATGCTGCTGCAATCGCACGACGGGACCATCCACCTCCTTCCCGCTCTTCCCGCAGACTGGTCGAGTGGGTCGGTTCGTGGGTTGAGGGCGCGCGGTGGACTCGAGGTGGACATCGCGTGGGAGGGTGGGCGGCTCGTGCGTGGGGTACTGCGCTCGTCGCGCGGAGGGCGAGTTGCCATTCGGGACGGCGGCGTGCTGCGAGTGGCTCGCGGCGGAACGAACGTCCCGCTCACGCGCCAGGCGCGCGGGGTCGTGACGTTCGAAACCGTGGCCGGCGGCGTGTACGAGATCCATCCAGCAGGATCGACGCAGCGCCGTTAACGACGACGCGATCGCGGCTGCGAGCATGGAGCGCCGACTATCGGGTGACGCTCCGTTTCAGGAATCGGACGCTCGCGACGACGGCGAATCCGGACGAGCAGGCGATGATCCGACAACTGTGGCCCGAGCAGGCAACGTTCACGCGCGAGGAGCAGCGCCGGTTCGAGGTCCTCGCCGCACATCGGGATCTGCCGGTCACCGACATCACAGCAGCGGAACGATGGTTGTTGGCGATGGGTCCGGCAGTCAGGCGTCGCGAGCAACGGACCCGTCGCAGGATAGGACCGGGGCCAGCCATCGAGAGGGCGACGTTCGGACGGACGATCGATACCGCGAACGTGTCGATCTGCCGATTCTGAAGGCGACACGATCGGGAACGTTTCGAGGTGTGTCACCGCTTCATACAGGGAGACAGGACCATGTCGAACCGCCAAACGAACACTTGGAGGGCGCGTGCCTCTTCCAGCCCTCGCTCACGGTTGCCTTCTCGGGGACCAGTCGCCCTTCGTGGATTGCTCGTTGCCGCGCGCGTGCTTGTCGCGCGTCTCGCGACGACGCAGGGGCCCGCCGATAGCCTGGGCCGATGGGCGTCCGATAAGCGGCGCGTCCTCCGATATCTCGCCGAGCGGGGTCCGCGGGCGATCGTCGAGCTCCCGCTCGGATGGCTGGCGGCGAGTCAGTACGCGCAAGCGGTCATCGCCGATTTGGTGCGTGCCGAGCTGGTCGAAGTTCGCTCTGAGGCGAGACGACCCGCGATGGTCGCGATCACGGCCTCTGGCCGGTCGATGCTGCAAGCCTCGGCCAGGGATGTCGGGCTGCTCGCGCTGGAACACAGCGGTCTCACCGCCGGTCAGCTTGAGCAGGCCACGGCGGTGCTCGCCGAGGTGACCCGAGCGATGGTGACGAGCGCTGCGCGTTAGGCGCGGTGTCGAATCTGGGAGTTCCTTGAAATAGGCTTGTCTCCCCCTGTGCCAAGCAGTCGCGGCTCTACCTCGCATGCGGAACAATCTCTCCCGGCACGGAGCGAATTGTTCTGGAAGATGAGCCGTCAGTGATGTACAGGTTCACGTCGCGGTCTAGGCTCAACGCTTGTAACCCGTTGTCACGGGGGCGACTGTCGGTGAGGGCTCCGTAGTGACTCTACGGGATTCGACGATTGCAGTCCTCGCGCAACTGCGATAGCCTGCCGTCCGCCCGCCGGTCGTAGCATTGTCAATCGTGGCACGAGGTCTATAAGCAAGCGGCGGCACGCCCGCGGCCTAACGTTCGTTGGAACTGCCGGAGCGACCGGCATCATATTGTCTGCCTGGGGAGTAGGTGCGACCTTTCGCTATCGCGGCGCCCGCAACCAGGGCGCTCCGCAGCTCACCTTGAGGCGTTAGGCGGCACAATAGTCTTTCCAAGGGTCCAGCCGATGTGGAAAGTGCTCCAAACGGTTCCCCCCTTGTCTCTCGCCGCAACCGCCGCGATCGCGATCGCCGCGTGCAGCAGCCCTCCACAACAGGTGGACGACGCGAGACTCCGCCAGGCCGACGCGGACACGGCCAACTGGCTCACGCACGGCCGCACGTACTCGGAGCAGCGCCACAGCCCGCTGAACCAGGTCAACGATACCTCCATCGCGCGCCTGGGCCTCGCATGGTCCGTCGACATGCAGACGCTGCACGGACTCGAGGCCACGCCGCTCGTGAAGGATGGCGTCATGTACCTCACCGGCACGTGGAGCGTTGTCTACGCTCTCGACGCCCGCACCGGCGCCCAGAAATGGAAATTCGACCCCGAGGCATCGAGGGACCACGACAAGTTCATGTGCTGCGGCGTCGTGAATCGCGGCGTCGCGCTCTATCGCGGTCGCGTCTACGTGGGGACCATGGATGGACGCCTGATCGCGCTCGACGAGCAAACGGGTAAGCCCGTGTGGAGTGTGCAGACGACACCCGCGGATTCGGCGTACTCCATCACCGGCGCGCCGCGCATCGCCGGCGGCAAGGTCATCATCGGAAATGCAGGCTCGGAGTACGTCGTGCGCGGATACGTGTCGGCCTACGATGCCATGACAGGCACGCTCGCGTGGCGCACATACTTGGTGCCGGGCGACCCCTCGAAGCCGTTCGAGTCCGAGGCGCTGCGCCGAGCGGCCAAAACGTGGTCCGGCGAATGGTGGAAGGGTGGTGGTGGTGCGAGTCCGTGGGATCCGATCGTGTACGACCCGGACCTCGACCTGATCTACGTGGGCACGGCCAACCCATCGCCATGGTATCCCGAGCTGCGCGGCACAGTCGCCGGCGACAACCTGTATGGCTCGTCGATCGTCGCGCTCAACGGCCGCACGGGTGAGATCGTGTGGCATTACCAGACGACGCCAGGTGACGCCTGGGACTTCGACGCCACACAACCCATCGTCCTCGCGAACTTGAGCGTTGGTGGTACGCCGCGTCGCGTTTTGATGCAGGCGAACAAGAACGCGTTCTTCTACGTGATCGATCGCGCGACGGGCAAGCTCATCTCGGCGACGCCGTTCGCGAGCATGACGTGGGCGACGGGGATCGATAGCGCGGGCCGCCCGCTCATCGTGCAGTCAGCCATCGCGTCGAAGGCGCAGGGCACCGTCGTGACGCCGGCCAACTTCGGCGCGCACAACTGGAACCCCGTGTCGTTTTCTCCGGCGACGGGCTTCGCCTATCTCGCCGTCGTCGACGAAGGGCAGGACCTGCACGTCGTCGACCCAAAGTTCGAGTTGCGTCCCAGCGATCGCACCCTGGGACGCGACCCACGCTATCACGGGCCACTGCAGGCGAAGCTCGCTGCCGCGAATCCCAAGGGACGGTTGATCGCGTGGGACCCCGTGGCCAGGCGCGAGGCATGGCGCGTCCCGCATCCAGTCGTTAGGAGCGGAGGCACGCTGAGCACTGCGGGGAACCTGGTGTTTCAGGGACGCGTCGACGGCATCTTCGCCGCCTATCGCGCGACAGACGGGAAGGCACTCTGGCAGTTCGATGCCGGCGTCGGCATCGCCGCCGGACCGATCACATACGCGGTGGGCGATACGCAGTACGTCGCGGTGCTCAGTGGTCCGCCGGCCCTCTTCTCCGACGCAGCCTCACGCACGGGTCCAAACCGGGTCCTCGTATTCGCACTCGGCGGCACGGCCAAGCTGCCGCCGCCTCCGGCGCCGCGTGATCCGATCCCCGCGCCTAACGTGAATATTCCCGCGACCACGACCGAGCTCGCAGAGGGAGGGGCGCTGTTCGCTGCCTACTGCAGCCGCTGCCACAGCTTCACCTCGAACCTCGTGAAGGGAGGCGCCGTCCCCGACCTGCGCCGCACGACGACCGCCGTGCACGCGACGTTCGCCTCGATTGTCATCGGAGGTGCGCGACGCGCGCTCGGCATGCCGTCGTTTGCGAAAGACTTGAGCGCGGCACAGGTACGACTGATCCAGGCCTACGTCGTCGACGAGGCGCAGCGCGCGTCGAACCCATCGCGCGTTCGCCCTTAACCTAGAGCGTCGGTCTCTCTTCTCTCCATTTTCCACGCGTAAAATCCGGGAACTTCACCGGCGCGCTCCCCTTCGCGACCGACATCTCGCTCAGCGGTCCCGGCGCCGACCACGCGGCTGCGTCGTAGACGTCGAAGTCCGGAACGAGTCCCTCTCGCAGGCATTGCACCAGTCGGAAGGCCATCACGTAGTCCATCCCGCCGTGACCGCCACTGCGCGCTTTCTCCCCCAACTCGCGCCAGAGTGGGTGTTCGTACCTGGCCTTGTAGCTGTCGATCGAGGCCCAGCGATCCTCCTCACCCTCGCCTTCGATATAGATGCGCGCCGGGTAGTCCTCGAAGATCCCGTTGGTCCCCTGGATCGAGTTGATGCGCGAGTACGGTCGCGGCGACGAGACATCATGCTCGAGCCGAATGGTCCGCCCTTTCATCGTCTTGATGAGCGACGTGTTCAGGTCCCCCGTGACGTACCGCTCCTTCCACCTGGGAGAATCGGCCGGCTCATGGTCCCTGCGCCACTTGGTGAGACCGAGCTCGCGTGTGCTCATCGACACGATGTAGTCGAAGGCATCGCCGCGGTTGATCCCCAGCATGAACGCGACGGGGCCGAGTCCGTGCGTGGGATACAGATTGCTGTTGCGTAGCGTGTGATGCCGGCGGCGCCACAGCCCCTCATCCCTGGTCTCGAACAGAATCGAGCGCAGGTCGTGGTTGTACGCAGCACCGGCGTGCTTGAGCTCACCGAACACGCCGCTCTTCACCATCTGGAGGACGAGCAACTCATTGTACCCGTAGTTGCAGTTCTCCATCATCAGGCAGTGTCGCCGCGTGCGCTCGGACGTGTCGACGAGCTTCGAGCAATCCTCGAGCGTGTAGGCAGCAGGAACCTCGGTGGCGGCGTGCTTCCCCGATTCCATCGCCGCCAGCACCACGGGCACGTGGAATTCCCACGGCGTGGCCGTGTACACGAGGTCGATGTCGTCGCGTCGCACGAGGTCGCGATACGCCTCGGGACCGTTGGTAAAGCGTGCCGGCTCGTAGTCATGCCCGGCCTTCCGCATCTGCTGCACCGCGAGCTCCACCTTCTCGGGCACGGTGTCACAGAGCGCGGTGATTCGCACGTTAGGCACGCCCATCCACTCGCCCAGCACCGACCGTCCGCGGAGCCCTGTCCCGACGATCGCGATCCGTACGGTCTCCCGTGGCTCGAACGGGACACCGGCCATCGACGCCGCGTTCGTCGTAAGCCCGGTGACGCGGTCGACGGTCGCTCCGTCAGTTGCAGCTTCTGCGGCATCGGCGGCGGTGGCATTGGCACCGAAAACGATCCCCGCCGATGCGACGGCGGCGCTCTTGAGAAGGTCTCGGCGAGAGGGGTGTCGAGTCATGTCGTGAAATGAGAAGAACAGTTGGTTTGGTCTGGTTCTCGGCCATTGTAATCCATCAACGACCTATCGTGCCCGCTCGAACGTCGCGTCCATCAGCACCCACAGATTCGGGTCCAGCCGCACATCGTTAGGCTGCGACGGCACGTCGATCCGAAACACATTCGCCTTCGCATTCATCTCTACCCGATGAATCGTCGGCGCCGCCTGCTCCGACGTGTACACCGCCACCTCCACCGGCATCCTGAACACACTCCCATCCGTCTGCACCTGATCGAGCGCGATGCGCACCTGCTTCGCACCCGCATCGTACGTCCACCGGCCGGCGACCTTGAGCGTCCCCGGCTTATATAGCCACTCGTCGAAGAACCAGGCGAGATCCCGACCGGACGCCTCCTCCATCGCCCGCCGAAAATCCGCGGTCGTCGCGTTCGCGTTGAAGTGCTGCTGGTAGTACGACCGAATACCGCGCTGGAACGCCTCGTCGCCGATCACGCCCCGCAACATGTGCAGCGTCCAGCTCCCCTTCTGATACGTGTGCGAGCTCGTCACGTCCTCCATGCGGCTCAGATTCCTGTGGACGATCGTGTAGTCCGGATGCGCCGCGGCGAACGTCGCCACGGTCTGACGGCTACTCAACATCCCGCGCACGAACTCGTCCCGGCCATACGCGTGCTCGATGTACAGCTGCGTGAAGTACGTCGCGAACCCTTCGCTCAGCCAAACGTCATCCCAGTCAGCCTCCGTGACGGCGTTGCCGAACCACTGATGCGCGATCTCGTGAATCACCACGTTCCGCCACCTGACGCTCTGCGTACCTGTCACCGACTTCTCGTCGTACATGATCGCCGACGCGGCCTCCATCCCGCCGCTCACCGTGCTCGACTGGACGTTCGCGAGTTTCTCGTACGCGAACTGGCCGACGTAATCACTGAAGAAGGCGAGCACACTCCGGGTCGGCGTCGCGAAGTCGGCGAATCCGGCGTCGCGATCCTGCGCATACACCCACGTCTCGATCGGCTTGCCATCGAACGTGTCCACCCGCTGCACGGCAAAGCGCGCGACGCCGAGCGTGAAGAGCCAGGGTGCGATCGGGATGGAATTCCTCCAGTGCGTCAGTCGTCGTTCGCCGGGCAAATCCGTCACCTCCACCCGCAACCCGTTCGACACGACCTGATAGTGACTCGGCGCGGTGACAATGAACTCGCTCGTGGCCTTGTCGTACGGGTGATCGATGGTCGGCAGCCATTGACGCGCCTTGTCAGGCCAGTTGTCACTGAAGAAAGTGCGGTCACCATACCTGTTCTTCTTGATGGCGAGGCCGGAAGCGGGCGTCCCCGAGTAGCGCACGACCACGCGCGAGCGCTGCTGGACGGCGGGGGCTGCCGTCAGCGGAATCAGCAGCTCGTCGTTCGCATGCGTGAACGACACCCCCGCGCCGTCCATCGTGACGGCCGACACCTGCATCCCCTTGCCGCCGTGCGCGGCGTCTGCTTTGGCGAGATCCAGTCGCACCGATCGGACGTTAGGCGCAAGGAAGCGCAGGTCCAGCGTCATCTCGCCGACGATCGCATCGGTCGTGTCCGACAGCTCGATGCGAAAGGCATAGTTGAGCGCATCGATGCCGGGATTCTTCGGATACGTGTCGAACGCCACCGAGGGCGCGGCGGCGAGTGACACGAGCGTCGCGAGTCGGCCGGCGATCGCGGGCATGTGAAGCATCATGGTCGGTTCACTTCCGATGGAGGAGCCTTGATCGGCTCGGAGTACCGCAATAGATCCTGTCGGGCATCTATGCGGAGGTGTGAAGGCATGGGCAAGCTCGTTTTCGGCATGATGCAGTCCCTCGACGGCTACGTCGATGGCGTCGCAGGCGGGCTGGAATTGCCTCCGCCTGGCGTTGCGCTTGGCCGCCATTTCACGGATCACGTCCGCGGCCTGGCCGGCTGCTTGTATGGTCGACGGATATACGAGATCATGCGCTACTGGGACGAGGATCGACCCGAGTGGGATGCGGGCGACCACGACTTCGCGGCGGCATGGCGGGCGCAGCCGAAATGGGTCGTCTCACGCACGCTGAAATCGGTCGGCGCGAACGCCACACTGGTCGCGGAGAACGTCGACGCGTTTGTTCGCAGACTGAAGGAGGACGTCGACGGTGAAATCGACGTCGCGGGGCCGGCCCTGGCGGCGAGCCTCACTGATCTCGGTCTGATCGACGAATATCGTCTCTACTTCCGCCCGTTCGTGCTTGGCGGCGGCAAGCCGTACTTTGCCGGCGCCCGGCCACCACTCCGCATTATTGCCAGCGATCGCGTTGGCGAGGACGCGGTTCGGCTGACGTGTGTCCCAGTGCCAGTTGAGGCTTGATGCTCATGCGCGATTCGTTAGGCCGGCCTCGACGCCGAACGATGCTGCTCATCGCCAGCGCATCGGTCGCCCTGCTCATACTCGCGGCGCGTTGGCAAGAGCGACCACCGCTCATCCGAGGCTTCACGGCCGCCTCCGCCGCTCGGGAACGCGCGCTCGAAGTCGAGCTCTCCCGCCGTGTCAGCCGCGACTCCACCGGCGCATTCTTCAAATACCTCACCGCCGAGCCGCATCCAGCGGGCTCCGTCCGGAACAAGACGCTCGCCGATTTCGTGGCCGCGCGCTTCCGCCAATACGGACTGGACGACGTTCGGACGCATCGCTACGACGTGCTCCTGCCCTGGCCGCGCGAGGTGAAGGTCGAGATGACCGCGCCTACACGCTACGTCGCAACCCTCAAGGAAGACGCGTTCCCGCAGGACCCGCAGACAGCGCAGGATCCCGGCCCCACCTACCTCGGCATGTCCGCCTCGGGCGACGTCACCGGTGACCTGGTCTACGCTTCGAGCGGCAACCCGTCGGACTACGATTGGCTCGAGTCACAGGGGGTGAGGCTCGAGGGAAAGATCGCGATCGTGCGCTACTCGGTGCCCTACAGCTACCGCGGCTTCAAGGCGCTCACCGCGCAGAAGCGCGGCCTCGCCGCTTTGCTCATCTACTCCGACCCGGCGGAGGACGGATTCGTCAAGGGCGACACCTTCCCCGTCGGGCCCTGGGGCCCGTCCAGTCACATCCAGCGTGGCGCGATCACCTACGATTTCATGATCGCTGGTGACCCGCTCACGCCCGGCTATGCGTCGCTGCCTGGCGCTCCGCGCATCAAGGCGGATGACGCGCTCTCGGTGCCGAAGATCATCACCGTGCCCATGTCGTACCGTGACGCCGAGCCGCTGCTTCGCTCTCTCGGCGGACCGGAGGCGCCGAAGGAGTGGCAGGGCGCACTCGGCTTCACGTATCACGTGGGCGGCGGCGGCGCGCCCACGACGGTGCACGTGAAGGTGGATATGGACAGCGCGACGCGTTCCATCTACGTGGTGGAGGGTCGCATCCGGGGCACCGAGGAGCCCGACAAGTACGTCCTGCTTGGCAACCATCGCGATGCATGGGTGTTCGGCGGGGTGGATCCGTCATCGGGGACGGCCACGCAGCTCGAGCTCGCGCGCGTGCTGGGCACGATGGCGAAGGAAGGCAAGCGTCCAAAGCGCTCGATCGTTTTCGCGGACTGGGACGCGGAGGAGTGGCACCTAACGGGCAGCACCGAGTGGGGCGAGAACTTCGCCGACGATGTGAAGAAGAACGCGATCGCCTACCTGAACGTGGACGCCTCCACGAGCGGGTCCGACTTCGAGGCGACCGCCGTGGCGTCGCTCAACGATCTCGTGACGGAGAGCGTCCGCGACGTGAAGGACCCGACGAGGGCCAGCTCGGTGCTGGATGCCTGGGGGCGCCGCGACACGACCGTGCACCGGCCGCTCGACTACCCTGCCAACGCACTCGGCTCCGGCTCCGACTATACCGTGTTCCTCAATTTCCTGGGCGTCCCGGTGGTCGAGATGGATTTCGATGGCCCGTACGGAGTCTACCACTCCGTGTACGACGACTACTACTGGATGGCGCACATCGGGGACCCGGGCTTCAAGTACATGACCGCGATGAGTGAGGTGTGGGGACGCATGGCCATGCGTCTCGCGAACGCGGACGTCTACCCGTTCGACTTCGCGCTGTACGCCAGGCGCGTGGGCACGTTCATCGATTCACTCGTCGCCCAACCGTCCGTTGCGGGTCAGCTCGACGTCTCGGCGGCGCGCAACGCGACGGCGCAATGGGCCACCGCGGCCGCGGCGCTCGACAGCGCGCTTTCCATCACGCTCGCCGCACCGAGCAGTCCAGCGCGCAGCGCACGGCTGCGCGCGGCGAACGACGCGATGCGCGCCATTGAACAGCATTTCCTCAACGACAGCGGGATTCCTGGGCGCCCCTGGTTCAAGCACGTTCTGTACGCGCCGAAGTACACGTACGCCGCGATGGCGCTGCCCGGCGTGCAGGAGGCGGTGGACCAGGGCGACTGGGCGCGGGCGCGCGCGCAGCTCGCGGTCGTCGTCGCGAAACTCGAGGCCGTGGCGACTGCGACGCGCGCGGCGGTGCCGAAGTGAGTGAGGCATGAGCACTCGACGCACACAGTGCTTCCTGATCACGCTACATAGTTGGCGTTAGGCTTCAAACAGAATTCCTCGAGGTGGACGATGGCGCTGCGTTACACTGTGTTGTGCAACGGCGAGCCGGTGGGCGTCGTCGATCTGTCCGCGCCCGACGACGGCTTGGCGGCCGGGCTTCTCGAGCCGCTACCCGCGTTCGCCCGCGTCGGGCCCGTCCTCGAACGCGGGCGACGGCTCGGGGAAGAGGCGGACATGCGCATGCTCAAAGCCCAACTCGAGGGCCGGCTGCCCCGACCGACTCCCCCACCCACCGCCTCGGGCGAGGCGTACGTCGAGGTGCGCACGATGACGCCCGAAGAGGGGGCGATATTCGGCGACGAAGCGCTGGAGGCGGCAGCGGCGGCTGGGGCGCTCCACTTCTCACTCCAAGATGCAACCGGGAAGCCCGTGCCAGGGGCCGAAGTGCAATTCTGGCCATTCGGATGGCCGGGCAAAGGCGGCCCCGATCGGCCCGAGCTTGACGTCTTCGTCCCCGCGTGGCGGCAGCCACGATCGGACGACGAATAGCCCACCCGCCATCGCGACCTGAAGCCTAACGTCCGTTGCATCTGCCAGAGCGACCGGCATCAGGTTGATCACCCGCCAACGGA
>Ga0207675_100004052_pt1 | contig 14192 bp, 13 predicted proteins | sample KBSSwiS42_FD_184305 | JGI IMG/M metagenome (GOLD analysis project Ga0207675, IMG submission 184305) | Switchgrass rhizosphere microbial communities from Kellogg Biological Station, Michigan, USA - KBS Switchgrass S4-2 (SPAdes) (version 2) | ecosystem: Host-associated > Plants > Roots >... | reverse complement strand
GTCATCGCGACGTTGCTGCTGCTCGCCCTTACGATCGTCGACCTGGCGCGCGGTGGCCGTCCTGATCCGCCAAATCTGCGCGCGGCCGCGACCCTGCTAGATGGCGCGTGGCGATTCCGCACCGGCGATGACCCACGTTGGGCGGACATCAATACTGACGACAGCGGTTGGGGGACGATCGATCTGACCGCTCCACCGGGCAGCCACGACGGCGATGTGGGTCTGCCCGATTACGTTGGCGGGTGGATGTCGCACGGTCATCCCGACTACACGGGCTACGCCTGGTACCGGCGCGGCGTGACAGTGCCGGCCGGACTGGCATTGTGGGACGTCCTCGGGCCGACCATCGTCGAGGATGCCTACGAAATTTACTGGAACGGGCAGAAGTTAGGCGGGTCGGGCAGGCTTGGCCCGGATCCGCGCGTGGTTGGCACGCGACCGCTGCGCTTCGCGCTTCCCGGCGATGCGGCGGGCACTCGCGGCGTGCTCGCCATCCGCGCATTCAAACTTCCGGGCGGGACGAGCCCGGACGGCGGCGGCATGCGCAGCGCGCCCATCCTCGCTCCGCGGCCGACCAGCGATGGGCTGCATCGCGCGCAATGGGAGCGGACCATCGCCGGTTACATCGTCGAGGCGATCGAGCCCATCGCCATGTTCGCGGTCGTCGCTCTGGCGTTCTGGGGCCGGTCTCGCAGCAGCCACCAGGGGTTCCTGATCTTTGCCAGCATCGCGCTGGCACTGATGGCGGCCCGACGGCTCAACAATGCGATCACGTCATGGACCGATCTCATGGATCTGCGTACATGGGCGTGGCTGGCGTCGGTCATGTGGCTGCCCACGCTGGCCGCTTGGGGCATGGCCTGGAATCGCTGGTGCCTGCCGGCATGGCGCAGCCTCGATGCCTTGGCCATCGTGCTCGCGGTCATCGGATTCATCGCCGTCGTACTGCACTGGGCCACCGTGATCACGGTCATCCGGTTCGGCTGGCTTGCATTGTTCGTCGTGCTCGCGGCGCGCATTGCCGTCCGCGGACCCCTGCGGATCGTGGCGCTGATCACGCTGGCCTCGATCGTGGCCGCGTATTTTGGCGGCGAGCTGCTCGATCCGCTCGGCGTGCCCGGCATCTGGTTCCCGTACGGCATCGGCGTGTCACGCACGCAGTACATTTACGTGGCTATCATTCCGCTCGTGGCTTTCCTGATGGTGCGGACCTTGAAAACCAGGCAGGCATGAGCAAAACCGTCGTTGGAAAAGATGGGAAGGCGCGTTGCTTCTGGAGCGGTGCCGCTCCCGAATTCCCCGCGTATCACGACCGCGAATGGGGTTTCCCGGTGGCCGACGACCGGCGATTGTTCGAGAAGATCTGTCTCGAGGGGTTCCAGTCCGGCTTGAGCTGGCGAACCATCCTGGCCAAGCGCGAGAACTTTCGTGCCGCGTTCAAGAATTTCGATTTCGACAAGGTGGCCCGATTCGATGCACGTAACGTCAAGCGCCTGCTGGGCGACCCCGGCATCGTGCGCCATCGCGGCAAGATCGAGGCCGTCATCAACAACGCGCGCTGCGCGCGGGAGATGGTGAAGCGCGAAGGCTCGCTGGCGGCCTACATCTGGCGCTACGAGGCGGGCGCGAAGCGCAAGTCCATGGCGGTCTCGGAAGAGGCGATCAAACTATCGAAGGACCTCAAGAAGCTTGGCTGGCGCTTCGTCGGCCCAACGACCGTGTACGCGTTCATGCAGGCCATGGGCCTGGTCAACGATCATGCCGCGGGCTGCGTCATCCGCGCGAAAGCCTTGAAGGCCCGCAAGGCATTCAAGATCCCCTGACTACCGCTTGCGCGCCGACTCGACCGCCGCCGCGAGCTTGCGTGCGGCGTCCAGGCGCTCATTGCCCGCGCGCAGTGCAGTTACCGAGACGATCATGCGTGACAAGAGGCTCGAGCGGACCACGGACCATTCGGGCGCGCTGGCTGGAAGCGACCATAACCGGTCAGAGCTGATCTTGAAATCAGGCCCCAGCTTTTCCGCCACGGCGGCGATGTCCGGCGCGATTTGCGGATGGTTCGAGGCCAGCCTCATCTGGATCAACCCGCTCATGATCACGTTCGTGTTGTACACCTGATCGACGAAGTACGAGTTGTTGCGATTGATGACTTCGAAGCGCTGGCTGGTCACCTGGTAGAAGTCGACGATGGCCTCGCGAAGCGCCGGGTCGTGGATCAGGCTCAAGTGGCCGGTGTTGACGAGATCGAGGTAGGTCGAGTTCTTGAGCACCATGGTTTGCCGGGTCATCAGATGTGACATGGCCTCCGACAACCTGTCGGTATCCGCCGCGGGCGGCGGCTGTACGATGGATCGCCGTGCCAGCGCCGCGTCTTCGATCTGCTTGGCTTCGAAAGCGGTGAAAGTCGTCAGGTCGGAGATGGTGCGCTCGAGATCGCCACTGAGCCGCGCCAGGTAGTTGGCCTCGGTCTTCGCGTCCTGGCGATCCTGGAACCAGGCATTGAGCGCCAGCGCCACGAGCACGCCGGCGACTACGACGACGAATTCGAACAGGAAACGACCCAGCAGCGAGTCGTGCGTCAGGCGAAAGCGCCATCGGCGTGAGACAGGATTATTCATTGGCGGCATGTCCTCCCGGACCAGCTTCTTGTTATTGCCCCTTGAATCCCTTCGCGACGATATAGACCTCGCGCGATTCCTTGCGCGACGCCTGCGGCTTTCGGATCAGTACCTTCTCGAAAGACTTGCGCAGTTCCTTCACGTATTCGTCCGACCCCGAGCCCTGGAACATCTTCGCGGCGAAGCTGGCGCCGGGCTTCAGCATCTTTTTCACCGAGTCCAGCGCCAGCTCCAGCAGGTACATCGAGCCTGCCTGGTCGGCGGAGTCGATGCCGGACAGATTCGGCGCGATGTCCGAGATGATGAGGTCGAACTTCCCGCCATCGAGCCAGCCCAGCAGCTGCTCGATGATCGTGTCCTCGGTGAAGTCGCCCTGGATGAAGTCGACGTTGGGCACCCGGTCCATCGGCAGGATGTCGGTGGCCAGCACGCGGCCTTTGCGGCCGACCAGCCGTCCCGCCACCTGCGACCAGCCACCGGGCGCGCTCCCGAGGTCGAGGATGCGCATGCCGGGCTTGATCAACCGGTCTTTCTCATTGAGCTCGACGAGTTTGTACGCCGAGCGCGAGCGGTAGCCGTCGACTTGCGCCTGTTTGACGAAGGGATCGTTGACGTGTCGGCGCAGCCATTCGTTGCTGCTCTTGGAGCGTGGCATGATGCGCGCATTCTACCTCTACCTCTGCCGGGTACACCGGCCAGGAAGTCGCAGTGATCCGTATCACTGAGTTGTCACTGCCACTCGATTACCCACCGGATGCGCTGCGCAAGGCGGTCGCGAATCGCCTGGCAGTCCGCGAAGCGGACCTGCTCGAATGCACGCTGTTCAAGCGCAGCTACGACGCGCGCAAGAAGTCCGCGATCAAGTTCATCTGCATCGTCGATGTGACGTTGCGCGACGAGGCCGCGGTGCTCAGGCGCTTCGCCCGCGACCGGCAGATAGGTGTCGCCCCGGATACCTCCTATCACCCGCCGGCGAAGGCGCCGGCCATTCTCAAGAGCCGGCCGCTGATCGTGGGCTTCGGCCCAGGTGGTTTGTTTGCGGCGTTGATCCTGGCGCAGGCGGGATTCAAACCCATCGTCCTCGAGCGCGGCCGTGACGTTCGCCGGCGCACGCAGGACACCTGGGCGCTGTGGCGCAAGCACATCCTCACGCCCGAATCCAACGTGCAATTCGGCGAGGGTGGGGCGGGCCTGTTCTCGGACGGCAAGCTCTACAGCCAGATCAAGGATCCGAAGTTCTACGGCCGCAAGGTCATGAACGAATTCGTGAAGGCCGGCGCACCCGGGGAAATCCTGTTCGTCAGCAAGCCGCACATCGGCACGTTCCGCCTGACCGGTGTGGTGGAGAAGATGCGCGCGGAAATCGTTGCACTCGGCGGCGAGGTGCGCTTCGAGAGCAAGGTCGTCGATCTGCTGCTGGACGATGGCCCTCATGGCCACAAGACAATCGAAGGCGTGGTTCTCGAGAATGGCGAGAAGCTGCACAGCCAACACGTGGTGCTGGCCCTCGGGCACAGCTCACGCGACACGATGCGAATGCTCGAACGCCGCAAGGTATTCCTCGAAGCGAAGCCTTTCGCGCTGGGATTCCGGATCGAACATCCGCAGTCGCTGATCGACACCGCGCGTTTCGGAAAATTCGCCGGCCATCCGGAGCTCGGCGCGGCGGACTACAAGCTGGTGCATCACTCCAGCAACGGTCGCTCGGTGTACAGCTTCTGCATGTGCCCCGGCGGAACCGTGGTGGCGGCGACGTCCGAGCCCAACCGCGTGGTCACGAATGGCATGAGCCAGTATTCGCGCAACGAACGCAATGCGAACGCGGGCATCGTGGTGGCGATCAACCCGGAGCCTGACTACCCGGGCGGCCCGCTGGCCGGCGTCGCCCTGCAAGAGGCGCTCGAATCGAAGGCTTTCGAACTGGGCGGCAGCGACTACAGCGCCCCGGGGCAATTGGTCGGTGACTTTCTGCGCGGCGTGTCTTCGACGCAGTTGGGCGCGGTGACGCCGTCGTATACCCCGGGCGTGAAGCTGGGCGACCTGGCGACAGCCCTGCCTGGTTATGCCATCGAAGCGATCCGCGAAGCGCTGCCGGTGTTCGGCCGGCAGATCGCGGGCTTCGATCGCGACGATGCCGTGCTCACCGGCGTCGAGAGCCGCACCTCTTCGCCGGTGCGCATCACGCGCGATGCGGAATCGTTGCAGAGTCTCAACGTGCGCGGGCTGTATCCCTGTGGTGAGGGCGCGGGTTACGCGGGTGGGATACTGTCGGCCGGCGTCGATGGCATCAGGGTGGCCGAGGCCGTGGCGCGGGCAATATGAAATTCGAAGACATCAAGAAGCTGCACCAGAAGAAGTTCCGCGAGGAGCTGCGGCATTTCATCGTCGAGGGCGAGCACCTGGTGCAGGAGCTGGAGAAAGCCGCGGCGCGCGACGCGCGGCTGCGCCAGAGCGAGATCTACGTGACGCGCGACTATGCGCATTGGTCGAGCCCATTGCCGATGCACGTGGTCAAGTCCGCGCAGATGGCGCAGATCAGCGAGACGCGCTCACCGCAGGGTATCGCCGCGGTGGTGCCGATGTTCGAGGCTCGCGAGCGGCGCGACGACGAGCGTGCCGTCTATCTTCACGAAATCCAGGACCCCGGCAATCTCGGCACCATCCTGCGCACGCTGGCCTGGTTCGGGAATTTTCGCTGTCTTTTGAGCCCGGACAGCGTCGATGTGCACAACGGCAAGGTGGTCCGCGCGAGCATGGGAGCCATCTTTCACGTACCGGTGGAAATCGACGTGCCGCTGGACGCATTGCGCGGGCGCTTCGCACGCATCGCGTGCCTGGATCTCGATGGCGAAGCCGTCGCTACGGCCGGATTCCGCCAGTTCGAGTGTTACCTGTTCGGCAACGAGGCTCGGGGCCTGCCGCAGGCAGCCAAGACGGGCGCGCGTGTCTTCACGATTCCAGGCACCGGCGCCATCGATTCGCTCAACGTCGCCGCGACCGTGAACATCTGCCTCTACGAGCTCAACCGGTGAGGCGGCGCGGCGCGAGGCTCGCCAGGCACCAGGCGGCGAGAACGGCGTGGGCCACGGCCACCGGCCAGAGTCCGACGGCGGACAGTTTTGCCACCCATGCGGCGTACAGCAAAACCGCGCACACGCCCGCGTTGTATAACGACATCGCCGATACCAGGCCGGTGGTCGCGCGCGAATCCGTATCGTCCCGGGCCCGCCAGCAGGCGACTCCCAACGTCAGCAGCGCGACACCCGCGACCCGCGCGAGGGTGATCGCCACGGCCGTCTCGAGCTCCGCGCCCAGTATCAGCCGGGCGCACAGCGACGGTAACGCCAGCAAGCCGAGACCGGTGGCGGTTTCGGCGGCGGCCATGATGATGAGCGGTTTCTTCATCTGGAAAGTATGCGCCGCCTGACACTTTAATTCCGAACACCCGCCGTGTTTTCGTCCCGTAGACTGGCCGAGGGGCGGGTCATCCACACTCGCAGAACTGGAAACGACATGAAATCCGGCATGGCCCTGCGCGCACTCTTGCTCATATCAGGCATCGCGTGCGCGGTTCCCGCATTCACGCAGGACGCCGCGCCGAAACTTCCGGCCGGTGCCCAGGACAACGCCAACGCCATCGCGAAAGAGGTCGAACAGATTCGTGGCCTGACGTTCAAGCAGCCCGTGCGCGTCGAGTCGCAGTCCATCGCGGACTTCAAGGAATATGTTTCGCGGGAGATCGACACGTCGGTGCCGAAATCGATCCGCGCGCACTACGGCGACATCGTGCGCACACTCGGCTTGTATCGCGGACCGCGCATCGAGGATTTCTCCGCGCTGATGACCACGGTCATGAGCTCGCAGGTGGGCGCCTACTACGATCCCGAGAAGCAGAGTTTCTTCGTCCTCGCGAGCAACATGCCCGAACTGATGCAGGGCGTGATGTACTCGCACGAGCTGTACCACGCGTTGCAGGACCAGTACTTCGATCTGACGCGTTACATGGACATGGGCCACAAGGCCGGAGCCAAACCGGTCAACGACCCCGTCTTCAACTCGGACAGCCGCATGGCGCGCACCGCGGTCGTCGAAGGTGAGGCGACTTACATCATGTCGATGTGGGTGATACAGAAGATGTCGCACCAGCCGGCGACGCGCGAGCAGATGTCCATGGTGGTGGCGATGCAGTCCAATCTCTCCATGGACCAGATGCGCGAGGCGCTCAAGCAACAGCAGGTTTCGGAGCTGCTCGGCGAAGACATGAAGGACACCATGAAGGCCGCGGATGAGATTCCCGCATTCATCATGGACTCGATGCTCGGCGTGTACTTCAAGGGCATGAGCTTCGTGTTCGCCGTGCAGGAGCAGGGCTGGCCGGCGGTCGAGAAGCTCTACACCGAGTATCCGCCGCAATCGACGGAGCACATCCTGCATCCCGAAAAGTGGCTGGCGCGCGAGGCGCCCGTGGGCTTCGAATGGCCGAAGTTCGGCCGGACGGCCGCGCTGCGCAACTGGGAGCTGCTGGATGACGACGTGCTGGGCGAATTCCAGTGGCGCATCATCTTTCGCGAACAGGGACTCGCGAAGGAGGCGGATTCCGTGGCGGCCGGCTGGGGAGGCGACCGCTACGCGGTGTTCAAGAAGAAGGACTCCGATGCGACGCTGCTGCTGCTACGCACCTGCTGGGACAGCGAGCAGGAAGCGAAAGAGTTCGCCGACGCCTACAGGCGGGTGCTGGCGACCAAGTACGCCGATGCCCCGGTCCCGACGCTGCTCGAACAGGAAGGCAGCGACGTGTACGTCGTCGAGGGCGGCGCAGAAAAAGACACCCAGGCGCTGATGAAACTCGTGAGAGGCGTGAAGCCGGTGAAGCCGAGGCGCGGCTGAGGCGCGCGCATCCGCTCAGCCGAGGAAACGCCTGACGATGGCGTTGTAACGGTCCGGCTGCTCCAGCATGGTCAGATGCGAGCAGCCGGGCATCACCTCGAGTTGCGAGCCGCGGATTCCCTTGTGAATCGTCTCGGCGCAGTCGAGTGTGACCTCGTCAAATTCTCCGGTGGTGATCAGGGTCGGTAGTTTGATGCGCCCGAGGTCGGCACGCCGGTCCCAATCCCTGGTGTTGCCGACGATGGTGAATTCGTTGGGGCCGTTCATGATGCGATAGGCGGGCGACTTCGCCAGGTTGGCGCCGACCGCCTCCATCTCGGGCGGTGGCGGTTTCACGCGGCACAAATGCAGGTCGTAGAAGAGCCCGACCAGGGACTGGTATTCGGGCGAAGCCTGCTGGCCCGCGGCCTCCAGTTCCTTGAGCTTTGCTCCGGCGCCATTCGGCAGCTGGTCGAGCAATCTGCGCATGCCGGCGACAGCCTGCGGCACGCTGGCCAGCGCACCGCCCATGATCAGTTTCTCGACGCCGGCGCCGTGTCCCGTGACCAGGTACTCGATGGCCAGCATCGATCCCCACGAATGGCCGAACAACACGATGCGATCGAGGCCCAGCGCCTTGCGCACGGCGTCGACTTCGTCGACGAAGCGTGCAATGCGGTACTGCGATTCGTCCTCTGGAGCGTCCGATCGTCCGCATCCCAGCTGGTCATAGAAGATGATCGGCCGGTCCGCGCCGAGCGCCTTCATCGGCAAAAGATAGTCGTGACCGGCGCCGGGTCCGCCGTGCAAGAGCAGCAGTGGCGTACCCCGACCCGTGCCGACGCGTCGCCACCAGACTTTTCCGCCTGGGACGGGTGCAAGACCGGTTTCGTCGCCTTCCACGGCCAGGGCCAGCGGTGCGAGCGCGACTGATGCGAGTACCGATCGACGTGTGAGGTTCATGGCCGACCTCCGTCTTGTTGTTGTCCGCGCCATCATACGCATTATCATTTCCGCCAGGCGGTTCAGGCGACGGTCACGCGTTTCAGGAATGCGTGCAGATCGGCGACTTCGTCCGCGCACAGCGAATGTGGCATCGGATAGCTGTGCCACTCGACGGCGTAACCCGCACTCTGCATCAGGGCGCGGGTCTCGTCGCCCAGCATGTAAGGCACCACCGGATCCTGCGTGCCATGCGCCATGAATATGGGCGTCGACTGGTTCGAGTTGTTGCGCAGCTTCGCGAACTCCCGCGACAACGGCAGATAGCAGGACAGGGCGATGATGCCGGCGAACCTGTCGGGGTGGCGCGTGGCGATGTGCAGCGCCATGGCGCCGCCCTGTGAGAAGCCGGCGAGGAGTATGTGATCGCTGCCGATGCCGCGCGCATGCTCGCGATGGATCAGGCCGCTGATCGAATCGGTGGTCTCGCTGATGCCCTTGAAGTCCTCGGCGGAGCGGCGGTCGATGCCGGCGATGTCGTACCAGGCGCGCATCGCATACCCGTTGTTGATGGTCACGGGGCGTACCGGCGCATGCGGAAACACGAATCGCAGCGCTGGCAGTCCGCCCTGGAGCTCGGGTACCAACGGCTCGAAGTCGTGGCCATCGGCGCCCAGGCCGTGCATCCAGATGATGGTGTAGACAGGGTTGGGGCCGGTTTCGACGGTGACCGTTGCGAGTGCGTTCAAACAATCGTCTCCGAGATCGTGCTCACCGTGAGATTCGCCGCCCACATGAGGGAATCGATGAGCTCACGCACTCCCGGGAAAAACGTGTATGCGGCCCAGAACAGCAGCACCGTGAAACCGATCCACATGAGGCCGTGCAGCGCGCCCCAGGCCGGATGGGAATTGGCGTGCTGCTGTCCGGCGTGACGCATCATGCGCAACGGTGCGGAAATCGCGCTGTAGATCAACACCAGCGCGATGATGCCCACCCACCACGGCATGCCGTGCGGCAGGTACCAGCCGAAGATGCTGTGCTGAGTGACGAGCGAGAACATGGCCAGGATCCAGGTGACGAAGATCACCGCGCCGATGAGCGCCGCGACCGGCGCCAGGACGCCGCTGAAAAAGCGCGCGGTGTTCCCGGCGATGGGTCCGGCCTGCGCGGTCGCCATGCGGATCTGCTCGTTCATGTGCTTGAACTGGCGGTTCCAATGCCGCTGCTGCCGGCGCCACTCGCGCCGCCAGCGGTACGTGTGGCCGAACTCCTCAAAGTTTTTTTTTGCGCGGCTGATCAGCTCTTCGGTATTGAAAGGCATACCGAAGGCCGCGGCGCGGTCTTCCGGAGTCGTGGCCACCGGCACCACGAACATCAGCACGATGTACACGATGAACCAGAAGCCCGAGCTGAAGATGGTGAGCAGCACGAAGGCCAGGCGTATCCACGTCACGTCGACGTTCAGGTACGCGGCGATGCCGTTGCACACGCCGCTCCACATCGCGCCCTCGCGGATCTGGTAGAGCCGCTTGCGCGGCGGCGGCGGGGTGAAAGTCTGCGAACTGCCGCCACCCGCGGCGGAGTCGGCCGACGCGCCCGCGGCCTTTTCGTCCGCGGATTCCACCGGGCCCATCTCTTCGATGATCTTTTCCACTTCCGCGGTGCTGACCACGGTCTTGTGCGGACCGAGCACGGCGCGGCATTTCTCGCCGATGGCCTGCTCGAGATCCGCCGTGACTTCGGCGCGATCCGGGCTGTCCTTCAGGCGGGATTCGGCGCGTTCGAGATACGCGCTGAGCAGGTTGTAGCCCGGTTCTTCGAGCTGATAGGCGATGCCGTTGAGGCTGATGTTGATGACTTTCTGCATGGCTCAATTCCCTAAATCGGCGAGTGTTTTGTTCAGGTTTTTCCAGTAATCGTTCAACGTCGACAGTTGCGTGCGGCCCTTGGCGGTGAGCTTGTAGTACTTGCGCGGCGGGCCGGCGTCCGACTCCTGCCACTCGTAATCCACCAGCTCCTCGCGCCGCAGCTTGCTCAGGAGGGGATAGAGCGTCCCTTCCTGGGTGGCGAACTCGGTGGGGCCCAGAAGCTTGAGCATGTCGGCGACGTAGACCTTGTCTCCGGCCACGATCTTCAGGATCACGAATTCGAGCAGGCCCTTTCGAATCGGCGCGAGTTTTTCGGTTGGGTCCATGGGTTTAAACAGCTACCTTGGCGGCGCAAGGTACTTGAGTTGGGCATGGTCGTCAAGAGGGGCTGTCCACACCGGTGGTCGTGCCGTACAATCCGCGCCCTCGGATGGGTAGGCGGTTCGACCGCGAGCTCCCAACGTGAGTCGAAGCCCCGCTGGGGCTTTAGTTTTTTTGGGGCTGGCCTTATTTACGGGGGCCAGCGGATGTGTGGGAGGGCCTTTGGGCCCTTTTTTGTTGGAGGGCGAGTGGAAACGGCACTGCACGACCGTCTCATCGCCCGTTTCGAGCCGGAATTGCAGGGGCTGGGTTACGAACTCGTGGACGTGGAGTTCGCGCCCGGTCCAGGTGGCGGGACGCTGCGCTTCTACATCGACAAGCCCCAGGAAGATGAGGGCATCGATGCCGAGGATTGCGCGAGTGTCAGCCACGCGTTGTTGGATTCGATTGAAGCGGATGATCCGCTCCCGGGTGATTACGCGATCGAAGTGTCTTCGCCCGGGCTGGACCGAGTGTTGCGCACGGCGTCGCACTTTGCCCGGTACGTGGACAACCGCGTGAAGGTGGAACTGCTGGTGCCGCGCGAGGGCCGCAAGCGTTACACGGGCATTTTGCGCCGTGCGGACGGCGAGAGCATCCAGCTGGATGTGGACAATTTTTCCGTGAGCATACGGCTCGCGGAGATACAGCGGGCGCGATTGGCGCCGCTTTGATGCAGAGGTAGTAGATAGTCATGAACAAAGAGATCTTGTTGGTCGTCGACGCCGTTTCGAACGAGAAGAGCGTCGACAAGGAAATCATTTTCGGCGCGCTCGAAGCCGCGCTGGCGTCGGCTACCCGCAAGAAACATGGCGAGGAGTGGGAAGTCCGCGTCTCCATCAACCGCAAGACCGGCGACTACGACACGTTCCGCCGCTGGAAGGTGTTCGCCGACGATTCGCGCGAGATGGAAGTGCCGCAACGCGAACTGCGCCTCGAAGACGCGCTCGACATGGACAAGAATGCCGTGGTGGGCGGGTTCGTCGAGGAACCGATGGAGTCGGTGGCCTTCGGCCGCATCGCCGCGCAGCAGGCCAAGCAGGTCATCGTGCAGAAAGTGCGCGAGGCCGAGCGTGCGCAGGTGGTCGACGCCTACCAGGATCGCGTCGGGCAGCTGGTCTCGGGCGTCGTCAAACGCGTCGACCGCAACGGCATCTACGTGGACCTCGGCGGCAATGCCGAAGGCTTCGTGCCGCGCACCGACATGATTCCGCGCGAGATCGTCAAGAGCCAGGACCGCATCAAGGCCCTGCTCAAGGAAGTGAAGAGCGCGACCGAACAGCAGCGCGGTCCGCTGCTGTTCCTGTCGCGCACCGACCGCCAGTTCCTGATCGAGTTGTTCAAGCTCGAAGTGCCGGAAGTCGGCCAGGGCCTGATCCAGATCCTGGGCGCCGCGCGCGATCCGGGCGTGCGCGCCAAGATCGCGGTCAAGAGCCTCGAGCCGCGCGTCGATCCGGTCGGCGCCTGCGTCGGCATGCGCGGCTCGCGCGTGCAGGCCGTGTCGAACGAAATCGCCGGCGAGCGCGTCGACATCATTCCGCACGACGACAACGCCGCGCAGTTCGTCATCAACTCGATGTCGCCGGCCGAGGTGCTGTCGATCGTGGTCGACGAGGATTCGCACTCGATGGACATCGCCGTCGCCGAGGACAAGCTGTCGCAGGCCATCGGCCGCGGCGGCCAGAACATCCGTCTCGCGAGCCAGCTCACGGGCTGGGACCTGAACGTCATGACCGAGTCGGATGCGGAAGCGAAGAGCGAGACCGAGGCCAAGACGCTGGTCGAAGCCTTCATGAAGCAGCTCGACGTCGATGAGGACGTCGCCACGATCCTGGTGCAGGAAGGTTTCTCGACCGTCGAGGAAGTCGCCTACCTGCCGCAATCGGAGCTCGCCAACATCGAAGAATTCGACGACGAAATGGTCAAGGAGCTGCGCAATCGCGCCCGCGACGTGTTGCTGACGCAGGCCATCGCGAGCGAAGAGACGCTCGAGTCCGGCATGCCGGCCGACGATCTGCTGTTGCTCGAAGGCATGAAGCCCGACCTCGCGCTGGCGCTGGCACGCCGCGGCGTGCGCACCCGCGAGGATCTCGCCGACCAGGCGGTCGACGATTTGCTGGATATCGAGGGGCTGTCGTCCGAAGAGGCCGGCAAGCTCATCATGAAGGCGCGCGAGATCTGGTTCGAGGCCGGACGCGCTTGAGGAGTTCGAATGTCTGATGTCACCGTTGCACAATTTGCCGAGGTCCTGAAAGTACCGGTTGACCGGCTGCTGGTGCAGCTCGAGTCCGCGGGAATCCAGGTCGCCGGACCACAGGCGCTGATCAGCGACGAGGCCAAGCTCGAGCTGCTCACGCACCTGCGGCGCTCGCACGGTGTCACCGAGCCCACCAGCAAGACCGCGGGTGCCGCGGCGCCGCGCAAGATCACGCTGGCGCGCAAGACCCAGAGCGAACTCAAGCAGGCCAGCGCGCAGGGCCGTGCACGCACGGTCAACGTCGAAGTCCGCCACAAGAAGACTTACATCAAGCGCGATGTTCTCGAGGAGCAGAACAAGCAGCACCAGGACGACGCCGACCTGAAGCGCAAGGAAATCGAAGCGGCCGAAGCGGCCGAGCGCGAGCGCCAGGAAGCCGCGCGCCGCGAGAGCGAGCGCATGGAGGCGGAGAACCGCCGCCGCATCGAGGACGAGGCGTCCAAGAAGAAGCAAGCCGAAGAGCAGCGCCGCGCGCAGGAAGAAGCCAAGGCCAAGCAGGAACAGGAAGCGCAGCGCCGTGCCGCAGCCGAAGCCGCCGCCGCCCATGTTCAGCCCGTGCGCCCCGAACGTCATGCACCGTCGAAGGCGCCCGCGGCGCCCGTCGATGCCACCAAGGACGCCACCCGATACGGACGCCAGGAGCTGCATGTCGCCGGCGACGTCAGCTCGCGTTACAAGAAAAAGAAGCGCGTCAAGGAACGCACCGGTTCAGGCAGCGTGAGCGTCGAGGCGAAGCACGCCTTCGAAATGCCCACCGCGCCGGTGAAACGCGAAGTCACCATCGGCGAGACCATCACGCCGCAGGAGATCGCGCAGAAGATGGCGGTGAAAGCCACCGAAGTCATCAAGACCATGTTGAACATGGGTGTGATGGCCACGATCAACCAGCCCATCGACCAGGACACCGCGATCCTGATCGTCGAGGAGATGGGACACACCGCGAAGGCGCTCAAGGCCGACCAGGTCGAAGAAGACCTGCAGGGCGAGAGCGCGCCGGAAACCGAAACGTCACGGCCGCCGGTGGTCACCGTCATGGGCCACGTCGACCATGGCAAGACGTCACTGCTCGACTACATTCGCAAGGCGAAAGTCGCCGCGGGTGAGGCGGGCGGCATCACGCAGCACATCGGCGCCTATCACGTGGAGACGCCCAAGGGCGTCATCACCTTCCTCGATACCCCGGGCCACGCGGCGTTCACCGCCATGCGTGCGCGCGGCGCCAAGGCCACCGACGTGGTGGTGCTGGTGGTCGCGGCCGACGACGGTGTCATGCCGCAG
>Ga0207675_100004051_pt1 | contig 14192 bp, 13 predicted proteins | sample KBSSwiS42_FD_184305 | JGI IMG/M metagenome (GOLD analysis project Ga0207675, IMG submission 184305) | Switchgrass rhizosphere microbial communities from Kellogg Biological Station, Michigan, USA - KBS Switchgrass S4-2 (SPAdes) (version 2) | ecosystem: Host-associated > Plants > Roots >... | reverse complement strand
GCTATCTCTATCTACCCGGCTTCCCGGACTCGGGCAATGCAGGGACGCTCGACCTGGTGCTCGCCTTGCGCTGGGTGCGCGACAACATCGCGGCGTTCGGCGGGGATCCGGGTTGCGTGACGTTGATCGGGCAATCCGGCGGCGGCGCCAAGATCGCGACGCTTATGGCGGTGCCCGCCGCGGCCGGCCTGTTTCATCGCGCGGTCACCATGAGCGGGCAGCAGCTGACGGCGTCGGGACCGCTGCACGCGGCGGGCCGCGCGCGCGTGCTGCTCGACGAGCTGGGAGTCCCGCCTGGCAGTGCCGCGACGCTTCCGCTGCGAGATCTGCAGCAGGCGCACGCCTCGACCATCGATCCCTACATCGGGCGCGGTCCGGTCTACCTGGGACCCGTGCTCGACGAGCGCACGCTGACGCGTCATCCGTTCTATCCCGACGCGCCGCCTCAGTCCGCCGGCGTTCCGATGATGATCGGCAACACGCACGACGAGACCCGTTCGCTGATCGGCCGCAGCGATACGGCAGCGTGGACCGTCGACTGGAATGAACTGCCGCGCAAGCTCGAACAGGAGTTGCGCGTCGACATTTCGGGGGACGTGGTCATGGCCGAGTATCGGCGGCTGTATCCGGACTACTCGCCGAGCGACGTGTTTTTCGCCGCGACGACGGCGGGGCGTTCGTGGCGCGCCGCCATCGTCGAGGCCGAATTGCGCGCGGCGCAGGGTTCGCCGGCCTGGGCGTACCAGCTCGACTGGCGCGCGCCGGCCGACGGCGGCAAGTGGGGCGCCTTCCACACGCTCGACATTCCGCTGATGTTCGGCACGCTGGGCGCACCGGGCTCGCTCACCGGTGACGGCGAGATCGCGCGGCGCGTGTCGGCCACCCTGCAGCAGGCGCTGCTGGCGTTCGCGCGCAGCGGAGATCCTAACTACACCGGACTGGCCCATTGGGAACCCTATACGCTGCCGCGCAGGCAGACCATGGTGTTCGATGCCGAGTCGCGGCTGGTCGACGATCCGCGCGGCGCCGAACGCCGGCTGTTCGCCAAGGTGCCGTTCGTCCAGCAGGGCACGTAATGGGGACATTCTCGGTTTGCTAGAAAACGGAGAATGTCCCCATTATTTCGGCGTCATGGTGGCGAGGTCCCACTTTGACGGGTCGAATGCCTGCTGCGTGGGCTTCACCTGCGGATATCCGCCCCACTCCGCCTGGCTGTCGATGATGTAACCGCGGCCCTCGATGGTGTCGGCGACGACGCGCGCGTCCTCGTGATCGCGTGGAAAGGCCCCGGCGTTCTTGATGACGTAGTCCTGCACCTGGCCGGCCGGCAAGGGCGTGACGCCGGGCAGCACCGGCGGCGCCAGCTTGAGGACCTTGATCGGCGCGTTGGTGTACAGACCGCGCATCGGCAGCGGATTGCCGAACCTGTCCACCGCCACGTTGTCGCGCTCGTACAGCGCCACATCTCCGGAGCCACCGATGGTGACCAGCGGTAGTTTGTCGACCGTCGATTGCCCGCCGCGCAATACGTTGCCGATGATGGCCATTTCGCCGGTCTGGTAGGGATGATCGCCCCACTCCTCGGCGATCAGGTTGTAGTGGATTGCGCGCTGGCCCGGGTCGTAGATCAGGTTGTTGACGATGGCGCCGCGCGCGCCGCCCTTGAACAGCGGGCTGCGCTCCTTGTCGTGCGCGTACAGGTTGCCGACGATGAGAATGTCCGAGGTGTTGTCGTGGATCAGCGAGCCCTTGGAATGTTCGCCCTTCACGTGCACCGAGTTCGCGAGCCCCTCGGCGATGATGTTGTTGCTGAAGGTGATGCGATGCGAGGTGCCCTGACGCCATTCCTGCGGCGAATTGCCGCTGAATCGCGGACCGGAGGCCGAAAGGTTCTCGTCCGTGGCCCAGGTGAGCGAGCAATGATCGACGATCACGTCGTGCGCGCCGCCGACCGTGGATATCGCGTCGTAGTCGTTGCCGGAGAGGCGCTGACGCCCGCCGTCCCCGGGACGCACGCGGACGTGGCGTACCACCACGTCGTGCGTGGCAATGTCGATGCCGCCGCGGATGAACGTGATGCCGGGTGACGGCGCCGTCTGGCCGGCAATAGTTAGGTAGGGCTCGCTGATCTTGACGGTGCTCTCCGCCAGGTCGATGACGCCACCAACTTCGAAGACGACGATACGCGGCCCGGGCTGCCGCACCGCCTCGAGGAACGAGCCGGGACCCGCCGCCACCAGTGTCGTGACACGGATGATCTGCCCGCCTCGACCCCCCGGAGTGGTCGCCGCCGCGCCCTGCGCTCCCGGAAATGCGAATTGGACGTCCGCCGCCGCGGCGCACTGCACCCACAGCAAGACCCCGAGCGCCCAGAGCCGATTTGACATGCAATGTCCCCCTCGAAACGTTGAAAATGACACCGGTTTCCCTATATAACACCGCTTGCACTGCAATGCTCGAAAAGAAGGTCCAGAAATTGGTTTCCGCTTTCTCCGATCGCGCCTTCGATGCCAAGAGAGTCGCCGCTGAATTCGTGAAAGCGCGGCGCTGCGCGGGCGCGCTCGACAGTTATCCCGGTCCCCTGCCTCCAGACCTGGAGTCGGCGTATCGCTGCCAGGACGAAGCCATTTCGCTCTGGGACGACACCGTTGCCGGCTGGAAGGTCGGGTGGATCCCCGAACCACTCAGCCAGCAGTTCGGCTCGCAGCGACTGGTCGGGCCCATATTCAGCCGAGCCCTGCGGCGGGTAAATGGCAGCGGGCGCATCGACGCGCCGGTATTCGCGCGCGGTTTCTCGGCGATCGAGGCGGAGTTCGTATTCCTGATCGCAAAAGACGCGCCGGCAAATGTGGTTGATTGGACGCCGGAAACAGCGCGTCGCTTCGTCAAATCCATGTATACCGGCATCGAGATCGCGAGCAGCCCGTTGCAGGACATCAACGACTACGGCCCCGCGGTCGTGGCCAGCGACTTCGGTAACAACGCGGGCCTGCTGCTGGGCGTGGAGATTCCCGACTGGCAGACGCGCGGTCTCGAGCTGCTGCATTGTGAAACCCGCATCGATGGCGTCATGGTCGGCCAGGGTAATGCCGCGGCGGTGAGCGGCGGCCCGCTCGCGGCGCTGGCATTCGCTCTGCGGCTCAACGCGCGCCGCGGCCGCCCTTTGCGTGCCGGCGATTTCGTCACCACGGGTGCCACCACCGGAGTCCATTCGATCGCCGCGGGGCAGTCGGCGGACGTGGTCTTCACCGGCATCGGCAGCCTGCGATGCGTCGCGGTTCCGATGACACCGGTTGCATGAGCTTGCTTGTTAGAGGACAAGACTGCCAGACAGCCGCCGCGTTCCGTACAATCTCCCACCCATGACGCGCAACCGGAAAAAGTCCGCCGGCAATCGTGCCGCGACCAGGGCACCCGCACCGGCGAAGCCGGCGGTCGCGCGGCCGTCCGGCATCAAGCCGGGCCGCAATGCCACGATCAACGACATCGCGCGGCTCGCCAGCGTGTCGAAGAAAACCGTGTCGCGTGTCATCAACCAGTCGCCGCTGGTGCAGGAAGAAACCCGCGCGCGCATCCAGGCCGTCATCGACAAGTTCGGTTACGTGCCCGATCCGCAGGCTCGCGGGCTCGCGTTTCGCAAGTCGTTCCTCATCGGCCTGGTCTATGACAACCCGAACGCGCAGTACATCGTCAACATGATGGAAGGTGTGCTCGACGCGGTGCGCAACACCGAGTACGAAGTCGTGGTGCATCCCTGCGACCGCAAGAAGCCGGACTTCGTGGCGGGCGTGCGCCGCTTCGCGGAGCGTCAGAAATTGCGCGGCGCCATCCTGCTGCCGCCCGTCTCCGAGAATGATGAGCTCACGCACGCGCTGACCGCGGCCGATTGCGCCTACGTACGCATCACCTACACGGTGCTCGACGACGCGTCGCGCATCGTGATCTCCAACGACCGCCTCGCGGTGGCCGAAGTCGCGAACTACCTGATCTCGCTGGGTCACAAACGCATCGGCTATATCGCCGGTCCGCCGGGCTTCCGCTCGGCCGTCGAACGACTGGCCGGCTTTCGCGAAGCGCTGGCGGCGCGCTCCATTCCGTTTCCCGATGAGCTCATCGTGGAAGGCGGCTATACCTACGAAAGCGGCGTCGCCGGCGGCGAGAAGCTGCTCGCGCTGAATCCGCGGCCGACCGCGATCTTCGCGAGCAACGACGAGATGGCGGCGGGTGTGTACCGCGTCGCCAACCGGCTGGGCCTCTCGATCCCCGGTGATCTGTCGATCGTCGGATTCGACGACGGCCCGCTGGCGTCGCGACTGCTGCCGTCGTTGACGACCATTCGCCTGCCGATCCGCGAGCTCGGCCGGCTCGCGGCGAACAAGCTTCTGCATCCGGAAGCGCCCGGCGGCATTCACGCGCCCGTCACGCCGCTGGAGCCGCACCTGGTGATCCGCGACTCCTGCCAGCCCCCCGCACGATAAACGGGGACATTCCTGATTTGCTAGCGAATCAGGAATGTCCCCGTTTTTTATGACACCGGTTTCCTCGCCGCTGTTCGACCCTGTAGAATCGCCCTCCCCGTTCATACCGGATGCTGCGAAAAATGAAGTTCGACACCCGTCACGCGAGCCACCCGAGCAGCATCGAGACTGCCAACACCGCCAGGTTGCGCCAGCTCTATCACGTGGCCGGGATATTTGTCGCCGACGACGTCAGCCTCACTTTCAGCCACATCGAGCGGCTGATCGTCGGCGGTGTCATGCCGGTGTCCAGGAGCGTCGAGCTCAACGAAGTTCCGGATCTCAACAAGGGCGCTTTCCTCGCGCGCCGCGAGCTCGGCGTCATCAACGTCGGCGGCCCGGGCAAGATCAGCGTTGATGGCAAGGCATGGCCACTCGCTGCGCGCGAAGGCCTGTACATCCCGATGGGCACCCAGTCGCTGACGTTCTCGTCGGACAACTCCGCGGCGCCCGCCAAGTTCTACCTGGCGAGCACGCCGGCGCACGCACGCTTCGAGACGGTGAAGATCGACCTGGGGCGCGCCAATCCGATGCCGGTCGGCGCCGCGGCCACGGCCAACGAACGCACCATCTACCAGTACATCAACCCGGACATCTGCAAGTCGGCGCAGCTGCTCATGGGATTGACCTCGCTCAAGGAAGGCAGCGTCTGGAACACCATGCCCTGCCACCTGCACGAGCGGCGCTCCGAGACGTATTTCTACTTCGACCTCAAACCCGATGCGCGCGTGGTACACATCATGGGCGAGCCGCACGAGACGCGGCACATTTTCGTCGCCAACGAGGAGGCGGTGATCGCGCCGCCCTGGTCGATCCACACCGGCTGCGGTACGTCTAACTACAGCTTCATCTGGGCGATGGGCGGCGAGAATCAGGAATACAAGGACGTCGCCTGGGTCCCGATGAACGTGCTGCGGTGAGCGATCGCTTCGATCACTGGTTCGATCTCCGTGGCCGCGTGGCGGCGGTCAGCGGCGCGAACACCGGCCTGGGACGGGCCATCGCCGAGGCGCTGGCCACCGCCGGCGCGGACATCGCGCTGGTCGGGCGCAGCGACCCGGCCGAGACGCTGGCGTCGATCGACGCGCTCGGGCGGCGCGCGGCGTGGGTCAAGGCCGACCTCGGCAGCAGGCCCGACTACGCCGGCATCGTGGCGCAGGTAATCGGCAAACTCGGCGGACTGCATGTGCTGGTCAACAATGCCGGCATCATCCGCCGTGCCAACGCCATCGACTTTACCGAGGCGGACTGGGACGCGGTGCTCGACGTGAACCTGAAGTCGGTGTTCTTCCTGTCGCAGGCGGCCGCGCGCCACATGATCCCGGCCGGCGGCGGCAAGATCATCAACATCGCATCCATGCTGTCATTCCAGGGTGGGATCCGCGTACCGTCGTACACCGCCAGCAAGAGTGGCATCGCAGGGCTCACCCGCCTGCTCGCGAACGAGTGGGCCAGCCAGGGAATCAACGTCAACGCGATTGCTCCAGGTTATTTCGCGACCAACAACACCGCCGCGCTGCAAGCGGACCCCAGGAGAAACTCCGAGATCCTTGCGCGCATTCCCGCGTCGCGCTGGGGCGAGCCACGGGACCTGGGCGGTGCTGCCGTGTTCCTGGCCTCCGCCGCGTCCAACTACGTGCACGGCATCATCCTGCCGGTGGATGGCGGCTGGCTGGCGCGCTGAGGTTATGATCGGGCTCCCTTAGGAGACGCGGCGCCGCCGATGCGAATTGCCTTCCTGGGTCTTGGCAGCATGGGTGCCGGCATGGCGGCGCGACTCGCTGCCGCCGGACACTCGATGTCCGTGTTCAATCGGACCGCCGCGCGCACCGAGGCGATGGCCCGCGCGGGAGCGCGCGTCGGCGGCACGCCACGCGCCGCGGCCGAGAAGGCCGACGTGATCATCGGCATGACGGCCGACGACGAATCGTCGCGCGCCATGTGGTTGGGCGACGAAGGCGCGCTCGCGGCCACGAATGCGCCGGACGCGCTCGCGATCGAATGCTCGACGCTGTCGCACGACTGGGTGCTCGAGCTGGCCGGCCATGTTCGTGCGCGCGGTTTTCGCTACGTGGACTCGCCGGTCACGGGCCTGCCGGACGCGGCCGCGACCGGCACGCTCACGCTGCTGGTGGGCGCCGATCCCGCCGACCTCGACGCGGCGCGGCCGGTATTCGCGTCACTCGCGACGCGCGTGCTCCATTTCGGCGTGGTCGGCCAGGGCACGGTCTACAAGCTGATGGTCAACCTGCTGGGCGCGGTGCAGATCGCTTCCGCGGCCGAAAGCATCGCGCTCGCCGAAGCCGCGGGTCTCGACCTGAAACTGGTGGCCGACGCGGTGTCGAGCGGCCAGGCCGCGAGTCCGCAGGTGGTCCGCAACGTGCGCCGTTTCATCGCCGGCAACCATGCCGGCAGCGTGAACTTCACGCCGGCGCTGCGGCTCAAGGACATCGAATACGCGTTGCGGCTGGCGCGCCGCCTGGGCGCGCCGCATGCCTTCGGCGAGGTGGCGGCGGGTTTGTATCGCAGGTTGTGCGCCGCCGGCTACTCGCGCGACAACGAGAGCCGCATCATCGACCTGGTGCGGCGCGGCAATCCGTGAGGTAGTTAGAGCGTGCAGACCGGCGCGGCCGAGGTCGCGACCGGCTTGATCAGGTTCTGCGTGACGGAATTCGACGGCACGATGCGCACCAGCATGCCCCATGGCGTGCTGCGAAAGGTCCCGGGGAAAATGCCGGGACCCGCCACCTTGACGTCGACCGCGTCGCGCGGCTCCGGGCGCAGCACGCGCACGCGCGCGGCGACCGATCCGTCGCTGGCGATACTCTGCAGCTGGACGCAGATTTCGTCCTGCGAGTTCAGCGAGACGTGGCGCGGCTGGTCGCCGAGCGTGACGGCGATGCGTTGTCCCGGCGGTCCGTTGTAACGCGCCGGGTCGATGTCGAGAAAATACGTGCTGCTGGTGGCCTCGACCTGTGCGAGGGCCACACCTGCGATGGCGGCAACTGCGGCCATCCCTGTAATGAGTCTGCGCATGGCCATATCGAGCCCGATTTTCGTGAGAAGTTCCCTCAGACGTAAAGCCTACACACTGTCGGCATGCGCCGACATTTACACATCCATTTCCGGCGCAGGCACGATCTTGGTGCGAAAGTGTGTCTTTGTGTACAGACACGCCTGCAGAGTAGTTAGGCGCCTGCCGGCGCCGTTCTGGTGGACGTTCGTTCCCACACGAAGTGAGTGTCGTTGCACCGCGCGGCGGTTCCGCGGTGGACTCTTTATATATGGGAGGGCATCCCATCAAATGGGACCAGCCCCTGCCTGCTGCAGCGTGTCAAAAAGGTTTCACGACCGCCAGGATCACGATCCCGATGAGCAGCAACGCCGGCACCTCGTTGAACACGCGATACCAGCGCTCGCTGCGCCGATTGCGGTCGGCGGCGAAATCCTGCAGCAGCGCGAAGCAGGCGCCGTGATACGCGATCAGCATCATGACCAGGAAGAGTTTCAGCTGCAGCCAGCGCATCAGCAGGTAATCGGGCGCGGCCGCGAGCATCGCGACGCCAAAACCGATGGAGAGCAGCGCCGCGAGGGTCATGATGCCAAACAGCTTGCGCTCCATGATCTTGAAGCGCGCATTGCCGGGGGCGTCATCGATCGGCGCGGTCTGTGAGCCCTGAATCTGGGAGTGATAAACGAACAGCCGCGGCAGATACAACAACGCCGCGAACCAGCTGACCACGCTCACCACGTGAAAAGCCTTCAGCCAAAGCATGCGGATCGCCCCGGAATGTCCGCGCTGTCGCCCGGCCCCGACACCAGGTCGCGCAACGCAGCGACATGATCGGGTCGCGCATTGAGGGCCGCGATGTAGCGATAGGTTTCGCCGCCGGCGGCCAGGAACGCGTCGCGGTTTTCCAGGCCGATCTCCTCGAGCGTCTCGAGGCAATCGGCGGCGAAGCCCGGACAGATCACGCTGATGTCCTTTACTCCGCGTTGCGCCAGTGCCGCGACGGCCTCGATGGTATAGGGCTGCAGCCAGCGCGCACGCCCGAAGCGGGACTGGAAGGACACGCTCCACGCATCGCGCGCCAGGCCGAGTTTCTGTGCGAGCAACGCCGCGGTGTGCTCGCATTGCACACGGTACGGATCGCCCTGCGCAACGAATCTCTCGGGAATGCCGTGGAACGACATCAGCAGGTGCCGGCTCGTGCCGAATTCGCGCCGGTGGTCCTCGACGCTGGCCGCCAGCGCGTCGATGTAGGCGGGCGCGGCGTGATATTCCGAAATGAAGCGCAGCGACGGCACTCGACGCATGACCGCGAACGCCGCGCTCATCTGGTCGAATACCGCGCCGGTGGTTGCGCCGCAGTACTGCGGAAACATCGGGATCACGATGATGTCGTCGACGCCCGCGGTGCGCAACGATTCGATGGCCTCGGCCACCGTCTTGCCACCGGTGTAGAGCATGGCCAGTTCCACCGGCATTCCCGCGGGGCGCAGCGCGTCTTCGAGACCGCGACGCAGGGCGTTGCTCTGCACGGCGAGCGGCGAACCCTCGGGCGTCCAGATCGCGGCGTACTTCTTCGCGCTGGCGCGTGGCCGCACCCTCAGGATGATGCCGTGCAAAATGGGCCACCACAGCAGCCGGGGAATCTCCACGACGCGTGGGTCGCCGAGCAGTCCGGCCAGGAACGCTCTCACGTCGCGCGTCGCGAGCGTCGCGGGCGTGCCCGAATTCACCAGCAGCACGCCGTGTTTCATGGACCCAGCCAGTCGCGCGGCTGCAGATAGGCCTCGAGCTTTGCTTCCGGCGAACCCGGCTCCGGGCGGTGGTCATAGCGCCATTCGGCGCGCGGCGGCAGCGACATCAGCAAAGACTCGGTGCGGGCCTGCGATTGCAGGCCGAAACGCGTGCCGCGATCGAAGGCCAGGTTGAACTCGACGTAGCGGCCGCGCCGCAGGCGCTGGAAATCCTGCTCGCGCCCGCCGAACGGCGTGGCGGTACGACGCTTCACGATGCGCAGGTAGGCATCGAGGTAGGCATCGCCGATGCGCCGGATCAGCGCGAAGCAATGTTCGAAGGTTCCGCCGACCTCCGCATTCACGTCGTTGACGTCGTCGGCGAACAGGCCGCCGATGCCGCGGGTCTCGCCGCGATGCGGCAGGTAGAAGTAGCGGTCGCAGGCTTCCTTGAGCACCGCGTACACGCGCGGTCCCGCGGGCATGCAGGCGCCGCGGGCGGCTTCGTGCCAGTCGCGCGCGTCCTCGTCGAATGGATACACCGGCGTCAGGTCGAAGCCGCCGCCGAACCACCACATTGCACCGCCGCAGGCTGTAAATAACCGCACGTTGGCATGCGACGTCGGCGCATAGGGATTCACCGGGTGCACCACCACGCTGGTCCCCATCGCGCGGAACGGTTGCCCGGCGAGCTCGGTATGGCGCTCGCTGGCCGCGGCCGGCAGCTTGGCGCCGGTGACATCGCTGAACGCCACGCCGGCGCGATCGAAGGTCGCGCCATTCTCGATGAGCGACAGCCGGCCATTGCCGGAAAGCGCGTCGCCGGCAGGACGCTGCCACTCGTCGCGTCGCTGCGGCGCGCCGGGATCCAGAGATTTCCACGCGTCGCTGAGGCGTGTGTGCAGGCCGGTGAAGTAGTCTCGAGCGGCTTCGATCTCGGCGGCGCCGATCGGCGTCACGCGGACCGGGGTTGCCGCGTTCACGGACTGCTCCGAAAAAGATACCCGCGTCCGCGCAACGTCACGATGTGCGTGGGGTTCTCGGGATCCGGCTCGAACAGCTTGCGCAGCCGCAGGATGAAGTTGTCGACGGTGCGGTCGGTGGGAAACTGGTCCATGCCCCACACCTCTTCCAGCAGGTCGGTGCGCGTCAGCGCCCGGTTCTCGTTGGCCGAGAACACTTCCATGAGCCGCAGCTCCTTGTCGGACAGCGACACTTCGCCCTCGTTGGTGAGCGCCTGGCCGGTGTCGAAGCGCACCCAGTAGTTCGCGAACGCCAGGCGCGGCGGCGCGCTCGGGGCGCGCCCGCTGGCGCGCCTCAGCAGCGCGCGCACGCGCGCCAGCAGCTCGTTCACGTCGAATGGCTTGGGTAGATAGTCGTCGGCGCCGGCGTCGAGGCCGCGCACCTTCGAAGTGGTGTCGGCGCGCGCCGTCAGCATCAGGATGGGTGCGCTCACGCCCTGGTCGCGCGCGAAGCGCGTGAGCGCGAAGCCGTCGCCGCCCGGCATCATGACGTCGAGGATGGCGAGGTCGAAAGCGCGCTGCGCCAGCAACGCCTTGCCCTCGTCGAAATTCTCGGCGCTGACGATCTCGTAGCCGGCGTGCCGCAGGTTGACGGCCACCAGCTCGCGCACCAGGCGCTCGTCCTCGACGATGGCGATACGTTCAGCCATGTGCGGTACCCTCGCGGCCCACGCTCGACGGCGCCTGTGGCGGTGCGAGCTGCAACGTCACGCTGAACACCGCCCCGGTTCCCGGGCCCGCGCTGTACGCGGTGATGTCGCCGCCCATGCGCCGCGCCAGCTGGCGCGCGATGGCGAGCCCGAGCCCGGCGCCGTGCGTCACGCCCTCGCCGCTGCCGCGGTTGTGCACGTCGAACAGTTTTTCCGCGGCCGCCGGCGCAAAGCCGCGGCCCTGGTCGCTGATGTCGAGGCGCCATTGGCCGTCGTTCACGCCGGCCGCGAGCTTCACGCTGCCGCCGCCGTACTTGTGGGCGTTGTCGAGCAGGTTCTCGAGAATGACGCGCAGCCCGTCACGGTCGGCGAGCACCTGCACGGCGTCGATGAGCGCCACCTGCACGTCGCCGCCGCTGGCGGTGCGCGAACGGTGCGCGAGCAGGTCCGCGATGAAACGCGCCGCGTCGATCGGCTGCACGCCTTCGCGCGGCTCGCGCGACATGGCGCGCTGGTACGCGAGGATGGTCTCGGCGAGATGTTCCAGCCGATCGCATTCCAGCTGTCCGAGGTGAATGAGCTCGGCGCGCTGGGCGTCGGGGATGCTGCCCATGGCCAGGCTTTGCAGGAGGCCCTTGACGCCGGCTACCGGCGTCTTGAATTCATGGCTGGTGAATTGCAGCAGTTTTTCCATGTCTTCGCGCTGCTGCTTGCGGCGCTGCGCCAGCAGGAACAGCACCACCAGGCTGCCCGACAGCAGCAGCCCCAGCAGCGTGGACTCGCCGGCCAGCATCACGTTGCGACGATCGTGGTGCGTGGCGATCTCTTCGAGTTTCGTGGCGCGCTCTGCTTCGCTGATGTTCACTTGCGCTGCCAGCGCTTCGCGTTCCAGCAATTCGTTGTTGTGCAGCTGGCCGCGCAACAGGATGGTCCACCAGACCACCAGCGACGCCGTGGTCAACAACGTGAAGCCGAGCACGACCAGCTCGGCGCGCTCCGCGAACCATTGACGGAAGCTGCTGCGCATCAGGCTTTTTCGCTCGTGGCCAGCACGTCCAGCAGTTTATCGACATCCGCCGTCGTGTGAGCCGCCGACAGGAAACACACTTCATACGCCGAGGGCGGCAGGTACACGCCGTGGGCCAGCCAGCCGCGATAACGCCGGTGATATTCCTCGATCGCGTTGCCGCTGATCGAGGAGGCCGCCACGGGCAGGGCCGCACGCGTATCGAAGTACGGCCAGACGATGGGGCCGACCCGCGGCAGCTGCGCCTGGGACTTGAGCGCGTGGCGCGCGTAGGTCGCGTCGAGGTGTTTGCCCAGCGCATCGAGATGGCGATACACGCCGCCCTCGGCCAGCTCCGTCAGGGTCGCGACGCCCGCGGCCAGGCACACCGGATTTCCAGCCATGGTGCCCGCCTGGTAGACCGGGCCGAGCGGCGCGAGCTGCGCCAGCAGTTCGCGGCGACCGAGCACCGCGGCCACCGGCAGTCCACCGCCCACGATTTTGCCGAGCGTGGTGAGGTCGGGCTCGATGCCCAGCACCTTGTCGTAACCGTGGTAACCGAACCGGAAGCCGGTGATGACCTCGTCGAAGATCAGCACCGCGCCATGTTGGCTCGTGAGTTCGCGCAGCTTCTGCAGCCATGCGCGCGACTGCTGCAGCAGGCCGTTGTTGGCGGGGAGCGGTTCAATGATCGCCGCGGCGATGTCCTTGCCGGCTTCCTGGAAGGCGCGCTCCAGCGCCGCGATGTCGCCGAGCGGAATCACCAGCGTGTCGGCCGCCACCGAGGCCGGCACCCCGGCACTGTCCGCCAGTCCCTGCGTGATGACACCGCTGCCGGCCTTGACCATCAGGTGATCGACGTGACCGTGATAACAACCGTCGAACTTGAGCAGCCGCCGGCGCCCGTTGCTGGCGCGCGCGATGCGCACCGCGGTGGCCACGGCCTCGGTGCCGCTGACCACGAAGCGCACCAGCTTCGCGTACGGATACGCCGCGAGCACGCGCTCGGCGAGTTCGCCTTCGTGGCGGTGCGCCGTGCCGAATGCCAGGCCGTCGCGCGCTGCACGCGCCACGGCGTCGACCACTTTCGGATGTGCGTGGCCGAGGATCAGCGGACCCCAGGCCATGCACAGGTCGAGATAGCGGTTGCCATCCTCGTCGATCGCGTGGGCGCCCTGGGCCTCCTTGAAGAACACGGGCGTGCCGCCGACCTTGCGGAAGGCGCGCACCGGGCTCGACACGCCCGCCGGGATCAGTGATTCAGCGCGCGAGAAGAGTTCGGCTGAGCGCGCGAGCGGCGGTTTCTGTGAGCTCGACGGGCTTGCAGCCGGCGACGGCTGCGCGGATGAAGGAGTCACGTTGCGAGTCCTTTACTGAGTCAGGCGGTAGTTCGATGCTGTTCGCCGCCCAGCCCTGCCGGGTGGCGATTCCAATGTGTGCGCGCTTGTCGATCACGTGGCAACCGAAGGGCGTGGAGCAACCGCCTTCGATGACGCGCAGGAATTCGCGCTCCCAGCGAGTCGCGTCCACGCAGGCAGGCTCCGAGAGCCGGGCAACCTGGCTTTCGATCTCCCGGTCATCGACGCGGCATTGCGCCGCCAGCGCGCCCTGGCCCGGCGCCGGCACCCACCACTCGGGCGCGAGTTCCACGACGGCGAATGGCCCGAGATCGAGCTGCAGGCGCGACAGGCCCGCGGCGGCGAGCACGATGGCGTCGACCCCCTGCGCTTCGGCGAGCTTGCGCACGCGTGTCGGCACGTTGCCGCGCAACGGCACGGCGCTCGCCTGCGGCGCGTAGCGCCCTAACAAGGCGCCGCGGCGCAGCGAGGAGGCGCCGACGCGTGCGCCGGCGCGCAGCGGCAGCAGGCCATCCTCGCGTGGCGTGTAGAATTCGCGGCGGATCAGCAGCCAGTCGGCCGCGCTGGCGCGCGGCAGGATGGTTCGATTCACCAGCCCCGCGGGCTCGGCGGTGGGCAGGTCCTTCAGGGAATGCACCACCAGGTCGATGCGCCGTTCGAGCAGCGCGACCTCCAGTTCTTTCGTGAAGAACCCCTTCTCCACGCTGCCGGCGAGGTACGGCGACTGGTCGACGTCGCCGCGCGTGGTGATCACGGTGATGTCCGACTGCCATTCGGCGGCGGGCTGGGTGCGCAACGCGGCCAGCACGGTGCGCGATTGCCACAGCGCGAGGTCGCTGCCGCGGCTGCCGATGCGTGCCTCGGTCATGGCGTTTCGCGCCTCGCCGCGGAGATGA
>Ga0207675_100004050_pt1 | contig 14194 bp, 11 predicted proteins | sample KBSSwiS42_FD_184305 | JGI IMG/M metagenome (GOLD analysis project Ga0207675, IMG submission 184305) | Switchgrass rhizosphere microbial communities from Kellogg Biological Station, Michigan, USA - KBS Switchgrass S4-2 (SPAdes) (version 2) | ecosystem: Host-associated > Plants > Roots >... | reverse complement strand
CGATGCGGCGCGCCGCTTCCGGCAGCGAGATGTTCGACGCGCGCGCCAGGTCGTTCACCTGCTTCAGCGTCGCGTCGCCCAGGCCGCGCTTCGGCACGTTGACGATGCGCTCGAACGCCAAGCCGTCGTCCGGCTGGTTGACCAGACGCAGATAGGCCATCGCGTCACGGATCTCCTGCCGCTCGTAGAAGCGTGGACCGCCGATCACGCGGTAGCGCAGACCGAGGGTGATGAAGCGCTCTTCGAACTCGCGGGTCTGGAAGCCGGCGCGCACCAGGATGGCGATGTTGTTGAGCGACACGCCTTTGCGCTGCAGGTTCTCGATCTCCTCACCGATCTTGCGCGCTTCCTCTTCGCCGTCCCAGGCGGCGGTCAGCTTGACCTTCTCGCCCTCGGCGACATCCGTCCACAGGGTCTTGCCGAGGCGCCCCTCGTTCTGCGCGATCAGGCCGGAGGCGGCGGCGAGGATGTGCGGCGTGGAGCGGTAGTTCTGTTCCAGGCGGATGACCTTCGCGCCGGGAAAGTCGTGCTCGAAGCGCAGGATGTTCTCGACCTCGGCGCCGCGCCAGCCATAGATCGACTGGTCGTCGTCGCCCACCACGCAGATGTTGCGATGGGCCTGCGCCAGCAGCCGCAGCCACAGATACTGCACCACGTTGCTGTCCTGGTATTCATCGACCAGGATGTAGCGGAACTGCTTCTGGTAGCGCGCCAGGATCTCCGGCTCCCGGTTGAACAGGGTAACGTTGTGCAGCAGCAGGTCGCCGAAATCGCAGGCGTTCAGCGTCGCGAGGCGCTGCTGGTATTCGCGGTAGATGCCGAGGATGCGCCCGCCGCCGACTTCCGCTTGCTCCGCCCCGCTTACCTTGTCGGGGGTCAGGCCGCGATCCTTCCAGCGCTCGATGATGCCGTGCACCACGCGCGACGGCCATTTCTGGCTGTCGAGTCCTTCGGCCTGGATGATCTGCTTGATCAGGCGCAGCTGGTCGTCGGTGTCGATGATGGTGAAGTTCGGCTTGAGACCCGCTGCCTCGGCATGGATGCGCAGGATGCGCGCCGCCAGCGCGTGGAAGGTGCCGAGCCACCAGCCCTCCACCGGTCGGCCGATCAATTGCGAGACCCGCGACCGCATCTCGCCCGCTGCTTTATTGGTGAAGGTCACAGCCATGATTTCGAACGGCCGCGCCTTGCCTGTCATCAACAGATGCGCGAGCCGCGTGGTGAGCGCGCGGGTCTTTCCGGTGCCGGCGCCGGCCAGCACCAGCACCGGTCCGTCCTGCGCCAGCACGGCCTCGCGCTGCCGGTCGTTGAGGCCGGCGAAATACGGAAATCTGAGGTCGAGTTCGAGCGTCGATTCGGTCATGGCGAACCTTATACACATCGCCCGCGGCGCTTGACAGGGCAAGCCCGGAGGCTGACAACCGGGGCCGAAAACCCTGGCCGATCAACGATTTTGCAGCGGGAGATGCGCATGCCGAGCGCAGCCGAAACCATCAGCCTGCCGGGCGCCATGCCGGGCACCCAGCGCCAGTTGCGCGTGTTCTCCTTCGGCGATCCGGGCGCGCGGCCCAAGGCCTATCTGCAGGCCGGCCTGCATGCCGACGAGCCGGCCGGCATGATGATCCTGCGCGAACTCGCCAAGCTGCTCGCCGCCGCGGAAGACGCCGGCGAGATCACCGGCGAAATCATCGTGGTGCCGATGGCCAATCCGCTCGGCGTCGACCAGGCGCTCAACAGCGCCATCATGGGCCGCTTCGAGCTGCGCTCCGGCGCCAATTTCAACCGCGCCTGGCCAGATCTTGTCAGTGGTCTCGCCGAATCCGTGCGCAAGCGGATCGGCAAGGACGCGGATGAGAATGTCGAGCTGGTGCGGCGCGAGCTCAAGCGGCGGATCGCCGCACTGAAGCAGGACAATCCGGTGATGGCGCAGCGCATCGCCCTCGCGCGGCGCGCCTATGATGCCGACCTGGTGGTGGACCTGCATTGCGACGACGAAGCCCTGCCCTACATGATGACGCCGGACGAGCTGTGGGACCAAGCGAAGCGGTTCGCGGCCGACGTCGGCGTTCATTCGCTGCAGCCGAACGGCGACAGCAGCGGCGCCCATTGCTTCGACGAGTGTTTCTTCGAACCGTGGCAGGCGCTCAGCGAGGCGTTCGGCGAACGCGTGCCGCTGGCCTGCAATGCCTTCACCTTCGAGATGGGCGGCGTGCTGGATGTCGATTCCAAGCGAGCCCACCGCTACGCCCAGGGCTTCTTCCGCTACCTACGGCGCATCGGCTGCATCGCGGGCGCGGCGCCGAAGCATCGCGCCAACGGCCTCAACGAGTTCCGCACGTTCGAGATGCTGGACAGCCCGGCCGGCGGGCTGTTGCTCTATCGCCAGGAGCTCGGTGACTGGGTGTCGCCGGGCGACGTGCTGGCGGAGATCGTCGACCCGACCGCGCCGGACCTCGACACCGAGCCGACGCTCATCAAGGCCAGCATGAAAGGCTGCGTGGTGTCGCGCCGCCTGTCGCGCCAGGTCGCGTTCGGCGATTTCGTGGTGATGCTCGCCGGCCACGAGCGGCCGGCGAGCGGCAAGTCGAAATCGCTGATGGATTGACGCGGGGTCAACGCAGGCGTCGCCGGGTCACTCCGCCGACGCGTTCCAGTCCGGCGTCGCGCAACAGATGTTCCGACAGGCGTTCCGGTGACGGCCGCCGCCAGCGACGCGCCAGCCGGCCCATCAGCTTCGAGAACCGGTTCGTTTCACCAAGCCCGATCTCCACGGATCGCGGCTGTACCAAAGAGCTATTCACGATATTTCTCCATCCGCCCGCCAAATGGCGGGCGGAACCAGTGATGTCCCCACATTTGGATCGTCGCCTTCGAGGCTTCGGCGACGCTTATCGCTGCGCCTTCGCACCGATTGGCGGATGATCCTCCGCTTCGGTATCGCTGTAGCGGCGGCCCGGCAGCGGGATCAGCATCGAGACCTGCCGGCGATAACTCCGATACTTGTCGCCGAACATGTTGACCAGATCGCGCTCCTCGAACCAGATCCCGATCAGGATGTAGCCGGTGCATGCCACCGCGAACAGCAGATGCCCCATAGTCATGGTCGACGCCGACCAGAAGGCGACGACGAAGCCCAGATAGAGCGGATGACGGACGCGCTTGTAGAGGAACGGCGTCCGGAACTGCGGTTCCGGTGTCGTCCAGCCCATCGTCCGCGCCAACACCTGGCGCAGGCCGAACAGTTCGAAGTGATTCAGCAGGAAGGTGGACAGGAGCAACACGCCCCAGCCGATCCAGAACAGGCCGTGGATGACGGCGACCGCGATCGGGTCGGTGACGCTCCACACGACGTCCGGCATCGGACGCCACTGCCACAGCAGCAGCGCCAGGGCGGCAGTCGCGAACACCACGAAGGTGCTGCGCTCGACCGATTTGGGTACGATCCGGGTCCACACCCGCTTGAAGCCCTGGCGCGCCATCACGCTGTGCTGGACGGCAAAGACGCCGAGCAGGACGACGTTGACGATCAGGGCCTCGATCAGCGGACCCGGGGTCCCGGAATCGATGGTTTTCGGCACCACGAAGTTGCCGATGAAGGCAATGGCATAGGCGAATGTAACAAGGAACGCTACATATGCGCCCAGGCCGTAAAGAACAGCAAGGATCCCTCCCATGACGAATCTCCTTCCGTGTGGGGAGCGGACGGTCTAGTCCTCGGGTGTCAGCAGACCCGCAATCTGCGATCAAAGAAGCATCAAAAGTGCGACATCTTGTGTTGGACTCTCCACAACGCACGATGGTTGCGCCGGCGTGTGATGGGGCTCACTCTGGATAGGCCCCCTTTGGCGTTAACGAATGGCGGTTTGGGGCTAGGGGCACATGGCACGGATCTATGTGAGCATGCTGGGCGGATTTGCCGCCGTCGGGCCGGACGGCGCGCCGCTCGCGCTGCCCACGCGCAAGGCAGAGGCGGTCCTGGCGCTGTTGCTGTGCCGTGTCGGCGAAGCCCAGCCGCGCGAGCGGCTGATCGGCCTGCTGTGGGGTGACCGTGGCGATAGGCAGGCCCGCCATAGCCTCAGCCAGACTCTCACTGCCATCCGCGGCGCGATCGGGATTGCGCCCGATCCGTTTATCGCCGAGCGCGAGACCGTGGCCATCGAGCCGGGCGCCATCGGCGCCGACGTCATCGACCTGGCGGCGCTGGCGGAACGAGACGATCTCGACAGCCTGCGCGCGGCCGCAGACCTGTGCCGTGGCCCGCTGCTCGAAGGATTCCGGATTCACGACGCGGCCTTTGACGAGTGGCTGTCGCAGGAGCGGTCGCGCTTTCATCAGCTCGTCGTTTCTGTGCTCACCAAGCTTGCCGCACGCGAGGCGGATGCCGGCGATGCCGAAGCCGCCAGCGCGGCGCTCGAACGCGCCCTGGCGCTGGACCCGTTGTCGGAAGAGGTCCACCGCCGGCTGATGCGGCTCGATCTCGATTGCGGCAACTATAATGCAGTCATCCGGCACTATCGCGCCTGCAGCGAGGTGCTGAAGCGCGAGCTCGGCACCGTGCCGGAACCCACGACGACCGCGCTGTATCAAGAGGCGCGCACCCGGCTTAAGGATGCGCCGCCGCCCTCGCCGGTCGCGATGCCTCTCGATCGCCCGCCTATGGGCGATGAGAAGCAGGACATCCGATTCTGCGTTACCGCCGATGGCGTACGCATCGCGTTTGCGAGCGCCGGCAAGGGTCCGCCGCTGGTGAAGTGCGCGAACTGGCTCAATCACCTGGAGTTCGATTGGCAAAGCCCGGTCTGGCGCCACCTGCTGCGCGAGCTCAGCTCCGAGTTCCGCCTGATTCGCTACGATGAGCGCGGCAACGGCCTCTCCGACTGGAAGGTCGATGATTTCTCCTACGAAGCCCTGGTGCGCGACCTGGAGAGCGTGGTCGACGCGACCGGGCTCGAGCGCTTCCCGCTGCTGGGCATTTCGCAAGGCTGCGCGGTCGCTATCGGCTATGCGGTGCGCCACCCCGAGCGCGTGACGCGCCTGGTGCTGCATGGCGGCTATGCCAAGGGCTGGCGTGCGCGCGCCAATCCCTCCGAGATCGCCCGACGCGAAGCGATGCTGACCCTGGTGCGCGAAGGATGGGGCCAGGAGAATCCGGCCTTTCGCCAGATATTCACCTCCTGGTACATCCCCGACGGCAGCCCGGAGCAGTGGCGCTGGTGGAACGACCTCCAGCGGATCTCGACCTCGCCGGAGAATGCGGCGCGGCTGATGATCGACCTCGGCAACATCGATGTGAGCGACCTGCTGGCTCAGGTGACCGTCCCGACATTGGTGCTGCACAGCGTGAACGACGCGGCGGTGCCGTTCTCGTCCGGGCGCGAGCTTGCCAGCTCGATCCCCGGAGCGCGTTTCCTGCCGCTCGACAGCTGCAACCACGTGATCCTGGATCACGAGCCGGCATGGCCGCGATTCCTGGAAGAGATCCGCACATTCCTGCATGAAGACGGCGATATGGCGCAGCGCCGATCCACCGGCTGAGCTTGACTTATTAAGGACGGCTGGGCGTAATTTGCCCTTCCCCGTCATTCGAAGAGTACTTCCATGAGCAAAGTCGTTCAGCGCATCGATCTGGATTCCATGAGTCCAGGCACCGAGCGTTTCGTGAAGGCACAACGCTACGGCAAGCCGGGCGCGCGGCCGAAGGCCTATCTGCAGGCCTCGCTCCATGCCGACGAGATTCCAGGCATGCTGGCGGCGCATCACCTGATCGGCCTGCTCGATGACGCCGACGCACGCGGCGAGATCAAGGGCGAGATCATCGTGGTGCCGGTCGCCAATCCCGTGGGCGCCGGACAGGTCATCAACACCACCTTCGCCGGCCGCTACGACTTCCGCAGCGGCATCAATTTCAATCGCCGCTGGCCCGATCTGTCGCAGGGCCTCGCCGCCAAGGTCAAAGGCAAGCTCGGCAAGGACGCCGACGCCAATGTCGCGATCGTGCGCACGGCGCTGGGCGAGACCGTCGACCAGATCTATGCGGTGGGCGAGAACGCCAAGCTGCGGCGCGAGCTGATGCGCCTCGCTTACGATGCGGACATCGTGCTCGACCTGCATTGCGACGACATCGCGCTGATGCACATCTACACCACCAACGTGTTCTGGCCGCGCGCCCAGGACCTTGCGGCCGAGGTCGGCGCTGCGGCGGTGCTGCTGTGCGACGATTCGGGCGCGGCCTCGTTCGACGAGACCTTCTTCCTGCCCTGGTACCGGCTGCAGAAGGAAGTCGGGCCGGACTATCCGGTGCCGGCGCCCGTCCTCACCTCGACCATCGAGTTCCGCGGCCAGGCCGACGTCTATGACGAGCTGGCGAGCCAGGACGCGCGCGGCCTGTTCCGGTTTCTGCAGCGACGCGGACTGATCGCCGGCGATCCCGGACCGGTGCCGGCGCTCAAGGCCAAGGTCACCAACCTCGACGCGTGCGAGATCCTGCGCACGCCCAAGGCCGGCGTCATCGCCTATCGCAAGCGCGAGGGCGACGTGGTGAAGGCTGGCGACGTGATCGCCGACATCGTCGATCCGCTGGCCGACGATCCGAAGAAGGCGCGCATCGAATTGCGCTGCCAGTCCGACGGGCCGATCCTGTCGACCCGGTCCATGAAGGCGGTGGCGGCGGGCGATTCGGTGGTCATGATCGTCGGCGACAAGGCGATGCCCAACCCGACCGGATTGATGCTGAGCGACTAGGCGATGGCCGCGCTCACCGTCTTCGGTGCAGTCGGCTCCGGCTCGATCCCGGTCGAGGCGACGCTGACGCTGCTGGGTATCCCGTACGAGCTGGTCGAGGGCGTCACTTGGGTGGACGAAGCCGCGCGCAAGCGCGTCGAGTCCGTCAATCCGATGCGGCAGGTGCCGGCTGTGGTCTTTCCCTCCGGCGAGATCATGACCGAGAGCGCCGCGATCCTGATCCATCTGGCGGACGCGCATCCCGAAGCTCGATTGGCGCCGCCGGTCGGCGATCCCAGGCGCGTGCAATATCTGCGCTGGATGGCCTATGTCTCGTCTTCGATCTATGCGCTGTTCTGGATCAAGGGCGACCCCATGCGCATCGCCGCCAGCAAAGAGGATGCGCCGCGGGTGATCGACCGGGTGCACGACCGCATCGCCGCCTGTTGGGCCAACATGGACAAGCAGATCAATCCCGGCCGCTACATCCTCGGCAACGAAATAGCGGTGCTCGATCTCTACGTGACGGTCGTTTCGCGCTTCGGCCCGTGGCGCACGCGCTTCTACCGGACCGCGCCGAAGATGGCCGAGATCGTCCGGCGCGTGGACACGGACCCGCGGCTGCAGGATTTCTGGGCGCGACGCTATCCGTTCGAGGAGGGATGGGAGCGGTAGGCGCGATCAGCGCCGCTTGTTCCCGATCGCGATGCCCCGCCCCGCTTCCGGCGGCCGGGGCAGCTTGTCGTGGACCGCCTTGATCTCCGCCAGCCGGTCGAAGTACTCGTCCGGCATCTCCGCCACCCGGCGCTCGTTGAAGTTCACGAACAACAGCAGCCATTCGCAGGTGGCGGCGATGCTGCCATCGGTCTTGCGCATGATGTTGAACCAGCGGATGCGCTTGCGGTCGAAGTCGAGCAGGATGGTCTCCACCGAGAAGCGCTCGCCCAGGAACAGTTCGCCCTGATAGGTGATGTGGTTCTCGGCCGCGAAGGTGGTGAAGCCGCGCGCCTGCACCTCGGCGAAATCCAGGCCCCAATGGCGGTAGACGCTGTAGAATGCGTCGTCGAACGCCTTCAAGTAGAAGGCCACGTTCATGTGGTTGTTCTCGTCCACCCACTCGGGCAGGACCTTCAGATCGCTCCAGACGAACGGGGCGGGAATCGACATCATTTTCCCTCAAGGCGGAATGAAACGATACAGAGTGCGCCGCAACATGCCGGGGCGCTCCGCCGCCGGTCAAGCGCGGCACGAAAGCATCCCCAGGGCGGGTTTGGGAAAACCCGTGGGAAAGCCTCCGCCGCCCCTGCGGAATGACGGGGCGCCCGGCAGACTGACCTGCCGCGGCGCATCAGGGCCAACACCCTGTCGCGACGGTGGCAAGATTATGACCTGGGCGTTGACTCTGCTTGCGCAACGGCCCTAGGTTTCGGCCAAGGCAGCCCGCGAAATTCAAACAAGATCAAGGCTGTCCGACCTTCTAGTGGGAGACTGAAACAATGAACCGACGACTTTTGGGGGCCGTTGCAGCGGCCGCGCTCGCGTTTGGCTTCGCGAACGCCGCCGATGCCAAGACCCTGGTGTATTGCTCCGAGGGCAGCCCGGAGAACTTCAATCCGCAGATCAACACCACCGGCACCAGCTTCGACACCGCCTATCCGGTGTTCAACCGCCTGGTGGAGTTCAAGCCCGGCACCACCGAGATCATGCCGGGGCTGGCGGAATCCTGGGACGTCTCGGATGACGGCAAGGTCTACACCTTCCATCTGCGCAAGGGCGTGAAGTTCCATGCGCGCGGCGATTTCTCGCCGACCCGCGATTTCAATGCGGACGACGTGGTCGCCACCTTCAATCGCATGTGGAAGAAGGACGACCCGTATCACGGCGTGTCGGGCGGCGCGTACGACTACTTCAACGACATGGGCATGGCCGACCTCATCGGTGCGATCGACAAGGTCGACGAGAACACGGTGAAGTTCACGCTGACCAAGCCGGAATCGCCGTTCATCGCCAACCTCGGCATGGACTTCGCGGCGATCCACTCCGCGGAATACATGGCGCAGATGCTGAAGGCCGGCACGCCCGAGCAGGTCGACCAGGCCCCGATCGGCACCGGCCCGTTCGTGCTGAGCTCCTACCGCAAGGACGATCGCATCATCTACAACGCGAACGTCAACTACTTCCGCGGCAAGCAGCCGATCGACCGTCTGGTGTTCTCGATCACGCCGGACCAGGCGACGCGCGAAGCCCGGCTTGAGGCCGGCGAGTGCGACATCATCCCGTATCCGAACCCGGCGAACATCGCGAAGCTGAAGGCCAATCCGAACCTCCAGGTGCTGGAGCAGGAAGGCCTCAACGTCGGCTATCTCGCGATGAACGTGAAGAAGCCGCCGTTCGACAACGTGAAGGTGCGCCAGGCCATCAACATGGCGATCGACAAGGACGCCATCCTGGCGGCGGTCTATCAGGGCGCCGGCAAGGCGGCGAAGAACCCGATCCCGCCGACGATCTGGTCGTACGACGATTCGATCCAGGCCTATCCGTACGATCCGGCGAAGGCCAAGGCCATGCTGGCCGAAGCCGGCGTCAGCGACCTCAAGACCGACCTGTGGTACATGCCGGTGCAGCGTCCGTACAATCCGGATGCCAAGAAGATGGCCGAGCTGATGCAGGCGGACCTCGCGAAGGTCGGCATCACCGCCGAGCTCAAGACCTTCGAGTGGGGCGAGTACCGCAAGCGGCTGCAGGCCGGCGAGCACCAGATGGGCATGCTGGGCTGGACCGGCGACAACGGCGATCCGGACAACTTCATGGGCGTGCTGCTGTCGTGCGGCTCGGCCCGTGAAGGCGGCCAGAACGTCGCCAAGTGGTGCAACGAAGACTTCACCAAGCTGATCGACGAAGCCAAGTCGATCGCCGACGTGGAGAAGCGCACCGCGCTCTACAAGCAGGCTGAGGCGATCTTCCACGACCAGGCGCCGTGGGTGCCGATCGCGCACTCGCTGGTCAGCATGCCGATGAGCAAGAAGGTGTCGGGCTACAAGGTCCACCCGCTGGGCACGCACATCTTCGAAGGCGTGGACATCGCAGAGTAGCTCTTAAGTTGTCCTCGGGGGCGGGGGAAGGAAGCTTTCCCCGCCCCTCCTCTTTTGGCCGATAGTCATTCATGCTCCGCTTTGTTCTGACGCGCCTTGGGTTGGTGATACCGACGTTTCTCGGAATCATCCTCCTGACCTTTGTCCTGATCCGCCTGGTTCCGGGCGATCCGGTCGAAGTGCGCGTGGGCGAGCGCGGCATCTCGCCAGAGCGGCACGCCGAGCTGCTGCATGAGATGGGCCTCGATCGCCCGCTCTACGTGCAGTTCTTCGACTATGTCGGCGGCGTGCTGCAAGGCGATCTCGGCATTTCCGTCATCACCCACCGGCCGGTGATGGACGAGTTCCTCAGCCTGTTTCCGGCGACGATCGAGCTGGCGATCTTCGCGATGATCTTCTCCACCCTGATCGGATTGCCGGCCGGCGTCCTGGCCGCCGTCAAACGTGGCTCGGCCTACGATCACGTGGTCATGGGCACCAGCCTCACCGGCTATTCGATGCCGATCTTCTGGTGGGGCCTGCTGCTGATCCTTTTCTTCTCCGTCGATCTCGGCTGGACGCCGGTCGCCAAGCGGCTGTCGGACGATTTCTTTATCGACGAAGTCACCGGCTTCATGCTGATCGACACGCTGTTGTCGGACGATCCGGAATCGAAGGGATCGTTTCTCAGTGCGCTTCATCATCTCATCCTGCCGACCATCGTGCTCGGCACCGTCCCCTTGGCCGTGACCGCGCGCATGACGCGCTCCGCCATGCTGGAGGTGCTGGGCGAGGACTACATCCGCACCGCGAAAGCCAAGGGGCTCGGCGTCTATCGCATCGTCGCCATCCACGCGCTGCGCAACGCGCTGGTACCGGTGGTGACGGTGATCGGCCTGCAGGTCGGCACCCTGATGGGCGGCGCCATTCTCACCGAGAGCGTGTTCTCGTGGCCCGGCATCGGCAAGTGGCTGGTGGAATCGATCGGCCGCCGGGACTATCCCGCTCTGCAGGGCGGCGTGCTGGTGATCGCGGCCCTGGTCATGACCACCAACCTCGTTGTCGACCTGATGTACGGTCTGCTCAATCCGCGCATCCGGCACAAGCGTTAGGAGTGGCGCCATGACCGACACCACTCTTGCCGCCACGCCCGTCGCCAAGACGATCTCCCCCGCGCATGAAGTCTGGCTGTCGCTGAAGGCGAACAAGGGCGCGCTGGCCGGCCTCGTCGTCATCGTCGTGCTGGTGCTCGCCGCGGTCCTGGCCGACGTGATCGCGCCTTACGGCTACGCCGAAGTCTTCAAGGAATGCGTGATCAAGCAGTGCCCGCCGTTCTGGCAGGAGGGCAGCGACTCGCGCTTTGTCCTCGGCGCCGATGCGGTCGGGCGCGACCTGCTGTCCAGGATCATCTACGGGTCGCGCTATTCGCTGTTCATCGGCACCATCGTCGTCACGATCTCGCTGGCCGCCGGCATCCTGTTCGGCCTGCTCTCCGGATTCTTCCGGGGCTCGATCGATATCCTGACCATGCGGGCGATGGACATCATCCTCTCCATCCCCAGCCTGCTGCTGGCGCTGGCGATCGTCGCCATCCTCGGCTCCGGCCTGCTCAATGCGATGATTGCGGTCGCCATTACCTACATTCCGCATTATGCGCGCCTGGCGCGCGCGGCGGTGCTGACCGAGCTGCCGAAAGACTATGTCACCGCCTCGCGGGTCGCCGGCGCCGGAACCCTGCGCCTGATGCTGAACACGGTGCTGCCCAACTGCCTGGCGCCGCTGATCGTTCAAGCAACCCTGAGCTTTTCCACCGCGATCCTCGATGCCGCCGCGCTCGGCTTCCTCGGCTATGGCGCGCAGGCACCGACGCCGGAATGGGGCACCATGCTGGCCGATGCGCGGAATCTGATCCGCTCCATGCCCTGGGTCGTCACATTCCCGGGCCTTGCCATCCTCATCACGGTGCTGGCCTTCAACCTGCTGGGTGACGGGTTGCGCGATGCGCTCGACCCGAAGCTGAAGCGCTGACCGCCATGCCCTTGCTCGAGATCCGCAACCTCGCGGTCGAATTTCAGACCCATCGCGGCCCGTTCCGCGCGGTCGACGGCCTCGACGTCACGCTCGATCCGGGCGAGCTGCTGGGCGTGGTCGGCGAATCCGGATCGGGCAAGAGCGTCACCATGCTGGCCGTCATGGGCCTGATCGCCTGGCCGGGCAAGGTGACCGCCGACGTCATGCGCTTCGACGGCATCGACCTGCTGTCCCTTTCGGATCGCGCGCGGCGCCAGATCGTCGGCAAGGACATCGCGATGATCTTCCAGGAGCCGATGACCAGCCTCAACCCGTCCTTCACCGTCGGCTACCAGATCATGGAGACGCTGGCCGTCCACGAAGGCGGTTCGCGCGGCGAGCGCCGGCGGCGCACCATCGAACTGCTCGAGCAGGTCGGCATTCCGGCCGCCGCTTCACGCCTGGGCAGCTTCCCGCATCAGCTCTCCGGCGGCATGTGCCAGCGCGTCATGATCGCGATGGCGATCGCCTGCAATCCCAAGCTGCTGATCGCCGACGAGCCGACCACCGCGCTCGACGTCACCATCCAGGCGCAGATCCTGGACCTGCTGGCCTCGCTCAGCCGCGATCGCAACATGGCGATGGTGTTGATCACCCATGACATGGGCGTGGTGGCGGAGACCGCCCAGCGCGTCATGGTTATGTATGCCAGCCAGCAGGTGGAAGAACAGCTGGCCGAGCGGCTGTTCGAGCAGCCGCGCCACCCTTATACCGCGGCGCTGCTCGAGGCGTTGCCCGAGCGCGCCCATGGCAAGAAGCTCAATACAATTCCCGGCGTCGTCCCCGGCATTGCCGATCGGCCGACCGGCTGCGTCTTCAATCCGCGCTGCGGCTTCGTGCAGGAGCGCTGCCGGATCGAACGGCCGGCGCTGGAGACCAAGCTCGGCGCACGCGTGCGCTGCCATTTCCCGATCGGCGGAGGCGCGTCATGAGCGCCGTGGCGGCTTCCGTGCATGCGCCTGCCGCCGCGACCAAGCCAGTGCTCGAGGCGCAGGATCTGCAGCGCCATTACCGGATCGGGCGCGGCCTCTTCAAGCCTGCCGCGTTGCTGAAGGCGGTCGCCGGCGCCAGCTTTTCGCTGACCGCTGGCCGCACGCTGGCGGTGGTGGGTGAATCGGGCTGCGGCAAATCCACCCTCGCCCGCATGGTGACGATGATCGAGCGGCCGACCTCCGGCCATCTCATGATCGACGGCACCGACACGGTCGGCGCCAGCAAGCAGGCGCTGCACGCTCTGCGCCCCAAGGTACAGATGGTGTTCCAGGATCCCTATGGCTCGCTGAACCCGCGCAAGCAGGTCGGCCAGATCCTGGGCGAGCCGCTGGAAATCAACACCGCGAAGTCCGCCAAGGAGCGGACGGAGACAGCGCGCGCGATGATGGCGCGCGTCGGTCTGCGACCGGAATTCTACACGCGCTATCCGCACATGTTCTCCGGCGGCCAGCGCCAGCGCATCGCGATCGCGCGCGCGCTCATCCTCAATCCCAAGATCGTGGTGGCCGACGAGCCGGTGTCGGCGCTCGACGTCTCGATCCGCGCCCAGGTGCTGAACCTGCTGATGGACCTGCAGTCCGAGTTCAACCTCGCCTACCTCTTCATCTCGCACGATCTCTCCGTCGTGCGGCACATCGCCGACGAGCTGATGGTGATGTATCTCGGCCGGCCGGTGGAACAGGGGCCGAAGCAGATCATCTTCAAAGAGCCGCGCCATCCTTATACCCAGGCCCTGCTGGCGGCGACGCCGTCGGTCGATCCCAAGGCGCGCTCCAAGCGCCTGACGGTCAAAGGCGAGCTGCCTTCGCCGATCAATCCGCCGCCGGGCTGCGCCTTCCACCGCCGCTGCCCGTTTGCGACCGAGATCTGCGGGCAGGAGCGCCCGGAGCTGCGGCCGTTCTCCGGCCGCATGGTCGCCTGCCACCACGTGGAAAAGACCCTCTAGCCCGGTCGATTCGGCCCCCGGACGGACGCGTCCGTCGCCAGCGCCTCACGCACTTGTGCTGTGACCCGGATCGAGCGCCTACCTACGTCCTGTGCCATGCCTGGACCGAATCGCCAGATTCCGCCGCTATTAAGGTCGGTTTAGAAACATGGTTGACGTCTGGATGAGGTATTTCTGCCACAGACGCCTTCGGGTCCCTCCAACGGCCCGTTTCCGGTCTATGGCTTAATCCCCTGACCTATGCTAACTCATCGGCGGGGCGCGATAATCCTGGCATGGCAGTGTTTTTGCCGGCGTAAAGTTACGAACAGTTAACTTGCGCTGTGTGACGATCCGGCCACGCGTGGAGACCAGCGTCCTGAAGTATGGGGTTTCGGCGGCAGGGGTGTCGTCG
>Ga0207675_100004047_pt1 | contig 14196 bp, 5 predicted proteins | sample KBSSwiS42_FD_184305 | JGI IMG/M metagenome (GOLD analysis project Ga0207675, IMG submission 184305) | Switchgrass rhizosphere microbial communities from Kellogg Biological Station, Michigan, USA - KBS Switchgrass S4-2 (SPAdes) (version 2) | ecosystem: Host-associated > Plants > Roots >... | reverse complement strand
CGTCTCGACGACCTGGAGCCACTGGCCCTACCCGCTCCGACGATCGACTGGAGATATATCGAACGCCACGTCGCGTCCGGCCTGATCGACACGCACGAGACCGGCTTGCGCGAGATCGACCAGGTACGGCCAGGCGAGCGCTGGGACGCCGAGGGCAACGAAGTCAAACGCGTGCGACTCTGGGATCCCACCATCATCAGCAACACCGACGTCATCGACAATGCGCAGGCCGCAGCGGATACGTTGCGGGCCGTGACCAAAGCCTGCGTGGATGCGTGGGCCGCAACGTATGAAGGCATTCTGCTGGTGCTATCCGGCGGCCTGGACTCTTCCATCGTCGCGGCGATGCTCGGCCAGGCGCCGACGCGAACGCCGGTAACCTGTGTCAATTACTTCACAGCCGATCCGGAAGGCGACGAACGCACCTATGCCCGGGCGAGCGCGGGCAAGGCGGGCTTCGAGCTGATCGAGAAACAACGCGCACCGCGTTCCATCGACCTTCGATCCATCTTGCAGATCGCGGCGACGCCCTCCCCGTGGTTCTACAATTACTACATCGAGCACGGCGACTACGAATTCGAGCAAGCGCAACTGCACGGTGCAACGGCCGTATTCACAGGCGGCGGCGGAGACGGGTTGTTCTATAAAGCGGAGTCCGGATTTTCCGTCGCCGACTATGTGCAACGTCATGGCGTCACTGCGCGGCTGCCGGCGATTGCCTTGAATGCTGCCCGCCTCGAAGGCAAATCGTTTTCATCCGTGCTGTGGCACGCGTTCACCGATCGCCGCGCCGGAGCACGCCGCCGGGAATCCCTTTTCTATGCGAGCCAGCAAAGCATGGTGAGCGCGGCGATTCTAGACTCGCAACGCGAATTCCTGGCAACCCGCTTCGACAATCCGCATCGCGGCCAGGTGCCGCCGGGAAAATGGTCGCAGATCCGCACGACGTCCATCCCGCCGGTGTTCTACGATCAGTTCAATCACCCGCAGGCGCTGGAGCGCATTCCGCCGCTGGTGTCGCAGCCGATCGTCGAAGTGTGCCTGCGAATTCCCACCTACCTGCTGGTGGAGAACGGCTGGGACCGTTCCATGGCGCGCCGTGCGTTCTCGTCCGATCTACCGGCCGCCATCGTCAATCGCCGCGGCAAGGGCAGCATGCAGAACCACATGCGCGCCATCTTCAACACCAACCTGAAATTCATCCGCGAAGTCATGCTCGACGGCGAACTCGCCCGCCGCGGCATCCTGAACCGCACCCGCATGGAGACCGTGCTCTCCGGCCGGCAAGCCCTGGCCGGTTTCGAATTCACGGAAATCCAGGATCACCTCGGCACGGAAGCCTGGATCGGCCGGCACCTGCAACGCAGCGGAGCTAGCGTCGCGGCTTGAATGAAGAGCTCACACGGAAAGCGCCGAGGGCCAGACTCCTTTTCTGCCCCGTGTTCTCCGTGTTCTCCGTGCGATATATCTTAAGAATGCTGAGCCGTTGCCGCAGCGTTAGCGTGGCGATACACGGCTTCAAGATATATCGCACGGAGAACACGGAGAACACGGGGCAGAAATAGACAAGAATGGACCAAGCGGTCTTCGTGTATTCGCTCCAAATTCTCCGTGCGAGATCCTCCAAACCGCTACCAGCTCTTCTGGACCCTCAAACCCACGAACCGCTTCAGCAGGTCCGCGTTCTCGCGGTCGTAGCCGACGCCGGCGCTGTTGTTGACGAACGGTGGGTCGGTGTCGAACAGGTTCTGCACGTTCAATGAGAATGTACAGCCGGACAGCCAGCCTGACGTGTCTACGTCGACCGTGTAACTCAAGTTCAGGTCCAGAGTGGTCCAGGAGCCGACGCGGCGATGCGGGAAGCTGGCGTTGTCGAGATAGCTGCCGGCGTAGTTGACGGTGGCCATGGCGCCCAATCCATCCAGGTTCCATGAAACGCTGTCGCGCATCTTGAAGCGCAGCGGATTGCTGACCGTATCGAGGAGGCTGACCGCTGCAACCGTGGACGTCTGGGCTTCGGAGAACTTGAGGATATAGGAAACGTTGCTGTTGAACCCGAAGCGTCCCCGGTCGGTGTCGACTTCCATCGTACCCAGCAGGTCCAGGCCGCGGGTGTCCGATTCCAGCGTGTTGTTCAGACGTGCATCGACGATGGCCGCGATCGGCGCGTTCAAGCACCCTCCCGGGGTGTTGCTGAAGTTGCCGAGATAGTCGCCGCGGCTACAGACATTGGCGCGCTGTGCCAGCGTCGGATTGCGAGTGACGATGCCCGAAAATCGGACCGGATCCAGCAGGAAGGCATCCACCGAAGGCGCCGACTGGATCCGATCCTTGAAATGAATAGTGAAGTACGACAGGTCGAAGCTCGGATTCCAGGCGAGGCCGGACGACCATTTGACACCCGTACTCCAGGCGGTGGCGGTCTCGGGCTTCAGGTCGCGATTCTCTCCGAGCCAGGCGAGCACGGGAGAAGTTCCGGTGGGCGACTGCGGATCCGGCATCGACAAGATGTAGCTGATGACCTTGCTTTCGTCGAGGTCGGGCAGGTTCGGCGCCTTGAACGATTTGCCCCAGCCGCCGTGCACGACGATGCCAGCGAGCGGCGACCACTCCACACCAAAGCGAGGATTGAACGTCGAACCGAAATCGTTGTAGCGGTCGTATCTCGCAGCGAGCGACAGCTGGACCATCTCCATGCCTGGCACCCGGTTCGCATGCGATACGAGCGGGACCAGCAGCTCCGCAAATGCGGCACCGACATTCCGCACGAAACGTGGACTGGCGGTCGGTGCGCTCGCTTCACGGCTCTGGGAACGGGACTGGAACACCTGCTCACGATAGTCGGCGCCCGCAGCGAGCCGCATTTCCCCTGCCGGCAACGGCAGGAGCCCGCCATTGGCGAACAGGTTGAATCCCGTCACGTCGGAGTCCGAGGTGAACAGGGTCGGCCGCCTGATTCCGGCGAGCGTCGCCGGATTGGTGAAACTGCCATCGCCGAACAGGTTGAGCGATGTCACCGGGTTGGGATCTGCCAGCGCCGCATTGACTGCGGCGAGGCTGTAGTTGTTGCCTTGCACCTGGGTTACGTCCTCGGCGCCGTATGAAAACGTACCGTTGACTTCCCAACCGTGCGGCAGCCCGAACCTCGCGCCGAGCGCCGTCTCGATCGTCTGGATTTCCGCCTCGAAGGTACGCGGCCCCAGGTCCTTGCCGAAGTTGTACTGCACGAAGTACGGGCTGTTCGGCGCGGCACCTGCGGGCACCACCCGGAACGGATTGCTTGCCGGCACGGAGAATGTGTCCGATGCGCCGGCGTTCTGCGCGGTTACTTTGCGTTTTGAAAACAACGTGTCGCTCGACAGGGTGACGGCGTCGCCCACCGATTGCGCCATAGTCAGGAAGCCGCTGTGTCGCCACCACTCGCCATACAGGCCGCGATCCTCGTTCAGGTTATGCCAGTTGACGGTGTTGGGAACGAATGCATCCGGCGTCAGCGCCGTACCGTCCTGGTTGCGTGGAATCGCATACTGCTGGCCGCCGACGTTGACGGTGCCCGGATTGGACTCGCGCGAGCTGAAATTGCCGCCGCCGAAACGGCGCAGGTCGCTGTCCGCTGTCTGCTTGCGAGCCGTGGCGGGAAGCGAATCGCGATGGTAGTACTCGTATGAAAAAGTCGCGTGGCCCGAATCCCAGCGCGTACCCAGCAACTGGCTCGCATCGAGCTCCTGTAACGCTCCAGTCGTCACCGTGCCGTAGTGCGCCCGACTCTCCGCTCCCTCGTAGTCATCGAGCATGATGAAGTTCACGACTCCGCCGACGGCGTCCGATCCATAGATCGCGGACGCGCCATCGGTTAGCACTTCGACTCGCGCTACGGCAGAGAGAGGAATACTGGACACATCGACGAATGAAGACTTCGCACCGCCGAGCGCCAGTCTCCTGCCATTGAGCAGCACGAGCGTCGAACCGGCGCCGAGCCCTCGCAGGTTGATGCCGGTGCCGCGGACGACATTGTCGTTGTTGATCGTGTCTTCGCTGGGACCGCCACCGAAGTTCTGCGGCAACGAACGGATGACGTCCTGCACCGTCACGTAACCCGTCTGGTCCAACGCCTGACGGTCCAGGACGATGAGCTGCGAACCGATCGGATCGCCGCCGCGAATATGCGTGCCGGTGACCGTCATCTCTCCGAGCGGCACGAGAGGATTGACCGGGTGCGACGAACCGGCGGCCATCTCTACGGTCGGCGGACTCACATCGATATTGGCACCGTCCTTGCGGATCCTGGCGTTTGCGATCGGCCGCACCACTACGGCGTGCCGCACGGCTTCGTATCTGAGTCCGGTGTTCTGCAACAGCATGCGCAGCGCTGCGGAGCCTCGCAGCTTTCCCTTCACCGCGGTGCTCTGCATCTCGCCGAACAAGTCGGAGCTGCCCATGATCTGCACATCCGCCTGCTGACTGAATTCGATCAGCGCGGAACGGATCGGTTGCGCGGGAATATCGAACGAGGTGCTGCCGCCCAGCACATCGTCACCCAGCGCTGGGGCGGAAAAACCGGACGCAAAGAGAACCAGCCCCATTGCGATCGGGGCAGCGCTACGCAGATGAATTTGAATCATGTCCCTTACCCAATTCCTGGCACCAATTCCTGGCGCGAATTCCTGGCGCGAATTCCTGGCGCCAATTCCTGGCACCCACTCCCGCGCCCATGTCCTGCATTGAATTTCTCGCACCCACTTCAGGCGCTACAGTCGGCAACTCCCACGCTCCATCGCCCTGTTGCTGTCTCCCTTACCCGCGTTGCTTCTGATCGGCTTCGCCAGGAGCCGCCGAATTTCGTCAACGCTCGACGCCGCACCTTCCTGGCTGCTGAATTCCTTCGCTGGAACCGGTCGTCTACGACAGCGCGGCGTATCATCGCCAATGCGCGTCGAATTCCAAATTACACAAATCAACCAGCTGAAATTCTGCCGAAAATTACGGTCTGCATAAGGGATCTATGCGACCTTCGAGACAAGCGGCAGCCGCTGAATTGACAACGATCTCCGCCGCATCGATAAAAATAGTCTGCGCACGTAAGAGCGAATGTCTCCCAGGCAACATAGACAAAGTCAGAACGTACTTCGCGCGCAGCGGCCGTTGACAGATCTAGACATTCAATCGTCGAACGCGAGCCTGCGCATGTCGTTGCCACGACGTGCAGCTGTCGCTACATCATTCGCATCGCTGTTCGAATCGGATGATAGCCATGCATGCTCGGCGCGCCCGGCAGTAACGTCCGACGCAAAGCTGTCATCCGCAAGTGCAACGAGACGCGTAGACACCTCGTCGATTGCGTCGCTATGTCCTGCTCATCGCTAAATGCCGTGGCGTAGGCCACAGGGGTATTGCACCCGGCTGCCGGTTTCACGAAAGTAGCGAGCTTCGAACTGCGGCCGGCTTTGCCGTCCGAGGACTGGACATAACGGCTGTGTTCCGCCCGGCGTCGGGGGGCAGCTCTTCCGTGTAAAAGTCGCAATACGGACGGGTCGTCCGGCTCCTGGCCGGTTATCCACAGGCTTGTCGGCACCAGGACCGTGCCAACGGACGGTTGCGTGGCTGCCCGACGGGCCTACACTGTGCTCCGACGGCACATTCTTTGAACTGGCTCACCTGAGCTCCAGTGCCGAGACCACTATTATGGTGCCCCCCAAACCCCCGTCTGGAAATCGGATGTCGATGCAGCCGCATTCAGGTAACGATGATCTCGACCGTACCGACGAGCTGCCGCGCCTGGATGTTGCCGCCTATGAAGCCGGTCTCACCTCCGGGACCGGTGAACATGAAACGCTGAGCAACACCGACACCTGGGCGGTCGAATCGCTCGATAGCGAACCGGCGGACGACAACCGCGACAAGACCCTGATCAACGAATCGCCGTTCCGCGCTCGCGCCAAGGCCATTCGCCAGCAGCAGCAGAGCCGTCAGTCGGATGTCACGCTCGATGCCGACCGCATCCTCACACGCATCGCGCAGGTCGAATCGGAACTGGCCGCAGTCAAAGGCCAGAACACCGAACTGCGATTGAGCCGCGATGCCCTGCAAAGCGACCTGGCGCAGCGCGAACGCGATATCCGCTCGCTGAGCGTCGACAACGAGCGCCTGAGCGAACAGCGTGGCCTGATCCAGGAAAAGGCGCTGCAGCTCGAACAGGAACTCGCCCGTACGAAATCCGAAGCGTCGCAGGTCATCGGTGATTTGCGTACGTCCGCGGCGGCGAATCAAAGCAGTGCCGCCGAATCGATCCATGCCCTGGAAAAGCGCCTCGCGGACTTCACGGCACAGGCGGCGAAACTCAGCGATCACAGTTCGCAGCTCGAAGCGCAGCTCGCCGATGCCACCAGCCTGCTCGCGGCACGCAACGCCTCGATCGAACGGTTGCAGCGGGAGCTCGACTCGGAAACCCGCTCGGCTTCGCAGCTCGCGGATCGCAGCCGGCAGTTCGAAACCCATCTGGTCTCCGCAACCGAAGCAGCCAACTCGCGAGCGGCACGCATCGAGGAGTTGCAGCAGCGACTGGCGCACGAGGAGCAGCAGTCGGCACAACTGAATTCCATCCAGCGGCAGCTCGATGCCCAACTGCAGGCCGCCAACGAAGCCGCGACGTCGCGTGGCCAGACGGTCGAGATGCTGAAGCAGCGGCTGGGTGCGGAAGAACGTAACTCAGCGCAGCTCGCACGCCACCTGGCAGTGCAGCTCGCTTCGAACGAATCGATGACCAGCGACATCGAGCATCGCGATGTCACCATCCGCGGACTGAATGCGCAGCTCGACGAGCTGACCGAGCAACTGCAAACCACGCAGGCAACCGTCGCGTCTCTGACCAAGCAGCTCGACGACAACGGCCGGGCGCTGGCCATGGGCCGCAACGAGCTTGCCGAACGCGACCGCGTCCTGGCAGCACGCGAACAGAATATCGCGCAGTTGAACGCCGACCTCCAACGCACGACGGCGGAATTGCACGAAACTTCGGCAGTGCGCGACGCTATTCAATCCGCGCTGTCGCAGGAAAAGGATCTGCACGAACGCGCCCGGCAGGCACTGGAAGAGCGAGCCGCGGAGATCACGAGACTCACCAGCGCGGGCGAGTCGGCTCGTGCACAGATCGCAGTGTTGCAACAGGAAAAAGTTGCAGCGCTCAACGCGGCGGCTGCGGAGAAGCAGGCTCAGGAACGGATTCGGGAAACGCTCACGGCACGCGTTGCCGAGATTCACGATCTCGATTCGACCGCCGCCAAGGCTCACGCAAGAATCGATGCGCTCGAAGAGGAACTCCGAATCGCCCGCGATTCGTTCGTCCAGGAGCAACAGGCGCACCAGGGTGCACAGGAAATTCTCCTCGCGCGTGCCGGAGAGATCGATCAACTCAAGGCCTCCGTCGATTCGGCCCGAGCACGCATCGCCGAGTTGCTGCGTGAGCGCGACACCGCACTCGCCGGATTGTCGAGCGAGCGTGCAGCGCATTCCAATGCGCAGAAGACCGTCGCATCGCATACCGCCGAACTGCAGTCGCTGCAATCGTCTCTGGCGTCGGCGCGTGCCCAGATCGAGGATCTGCAGGCACAGCTGACCTCCACGGTAGGCTCGCTCGAACACGAGCGGACTGCAGTCACCCAGGCAAACGAAATCGCCGGCGAGCGGGCGCAGAAGATCGCTCATCTCAACGAATCGCTCGCGACCGCGACGTCGCGCGTCCATTCGCTGGAGAAGGATCTGGAGGCGGCCTCAAGCCAGTCGGCGGATCAGCAACGCCAACTCGACGATCTCGAGCGGCAGTTGGCTACGCTATCGAGCGAACGCAGCGCACTCGATGCGGACCTCACCGCCGCACGCTCGCGTGTTGCCGCGCTCGAAGCGGATACCGCCGATCTGCAGTCGGCACGAGCAGCGCTGTCGTCGCAGACCACGCTCTTGCAACAGGCCCAGGCGCAACTCGAAGCAGTGAGCAGCGAAGCGGCGACGCTACGCGAATCGCTGCAGCAGCAGTCGGCGACCAGCGAAGAACGCATCGCTGCATGGCAGGCTGCCGAAAAGGCCCTGGCCGAATTGCAGCGCGCTCACGAATCGCTGCAGGAAGAAAGCGCCGCGGCCCGCAAGTCGGCGGCGCAGTTCGAAGCCCAGATCATCGAGCAGACCGAACGTGTCGAGGCGGAACATGCCGAAGCGCTGGCGGCCCGCCGCGAACTCGAAGTGAAGATTGCCGCGAACGAGGAACTCGAAACGTCGCTGCGTGCACGCGACACGCTGGTCACGTCGCTGCGTTCGGAGCTGCAGACTTCGCTCGACGAACGCGTGAATATTTCCGGACAGCTCGAAAAATCCCGCGCCCGCAACAAGCATCTCACGCGTGAGATTTTCATACGCGACAACCGGCTGGCCGCGCTCAAGGCGGATCTCGCCGTGCACGTCGAGACGCTCGCCACGATCCGGCAAGACGTCAGCCGCGTCGGCGCCGACGGCTCGATCCTGCGCCCGGACGCGCAGGAGAAGTACCTGCAGCCCGTCGACCATGCCGGCGATCCGATCCCGCTCAACCGCAAGATCATGACCATCGGCCGCACCGACGAGAACGACATCTGTATCCCCTCGAAACTCATCAGCCGGCACCATGCCCGCCTGCTGATCGGTCCGAACGCGGTGATCATCGAAGACACCGGCAGCACCAATGGCTGCTACGTCAACGACCGCCAGGTGAAGCAGCAACTCATGCGCGACGGCGACATCCTCTCCATCGGCGATCTGCGTTTCCGCCTGCTCACCCGCGGCGAAGCGCCTGCACGCACGCCTCAGGGCAACAACGTGATTCCGTTCGGCGGCGAACCAAGCAAGCCGGAGTGAGTTACACCTGCGGCTATAATCACCTGCGGCTATAAACTGAGAGCGTAACAAGAAATATCGCACGGAGAACACGGGGAACACGGAGCAGAAAAACGAGGGCCGGAAAAGGGAAGCCCAAGTCCCAATTCCTATTTCCAACCCCTATTTTTTCTCCTCTGCCCCGCGTTCTCCGCGCGCCAATATCTTTCAAACGCCAAGCCGTTGGCCTCAGCACTCGTGAGTACCGCCGCTGCGGACGGTGGCAATAGCCGCCGACAGTGCCGACTGAAAGGACTTCAAGAATATGGCGCGCGGAGAACGCGGGGCAGAAAAGAGCCGAGAGATAAGGCCAGAGAAAAAAGGCAATCTAGTTCCTATTTCTGACCCTAGTTTCTTTTCTGCTCCGTGTTCTCCGTGTTCTCCGTGCGAAAATCTTCTTGAGGCCGACTTATCTACATTCGCTGGTGATCACTTCTTCGCCACCAGCAAAATATTCCCGCCCGAAGTCTTCGCACGGATGGCAGCGCCGCCGCCGTTGATCGTGCCCTGAACCCTGGATTCGCCGTTGAGCGTGCCGGTGATCGGCAGCTCGCTTTTCACCCTGCCGCTGCCGGCAGCCGCATCGACGGTAGCGGCGATCGACGCGGGCAGTTGCAGGACGATGTTCGAACCGGACGTGGCTACGTCGATGCCGCGGTTGGCGCCCAGCAGTTCGACTTCAATCGTTCCGCCGGAAGGGCTGGCCTGGACGGCGCCATCCATTTGTTCGAGACGGACGCCGCCGCCGGTCGTGCGGGCGGCCAGCGGGCCGGCAATCTTACGGGCCACGATATCGCCGCCCGAGGTTCCCAGTTTCACCGCACCGACGACGTCTTCGGCCTGGACGTCACCGCCCGAAGTATCGATCTCGATATCGCCGCGGACGCTGCGCACCGTCATGTCTCCACCCGACGATTTCGCATCGACTCGTCCCTGGACGGTCTCGATCCGCACGTCGCCGCCCGAAGTCCGCATGTGCACCGGGCCCTGTATATCGTTGACGCGGACGTCGCCACCCGAGGTCTTGCCGGTAACGGTTCCCTGCAACTGGCCGAAGACGAGATCGCCGCCGGAAGTGCGTACCTCTGCGTTGTAAGCCTTCGGCACCGTGACAGTCACGTCGAGGGCTTCGAAACCGAAGTGGAACAGGCTGCTCAGTCCCGACTTGCGTTTGACGACCACCGCCACGCCTTCCGCGCTCTTATCCGCCGACAGGGTCATATTCTCGAGCACGCTCGCCGCACCCTTTGCCTTGACGTGCACGACGACCTGCTTGCCTTCGACGGCGGTCACCGTGACATCGGCGCCATCGGCGTCGACGGTGAGCAGCCCGCCCGGACTGACATCGAGGGTGCGATCGAAATTACGTTCGTCGCAACGTGCGGCCGGCGCCGCAGCCGCCATGGCGAGAGCCAGGAGTATCGAAACTGTCGTCTTCATGTGTTCGTCCGCTTGAACCGTGGGTGCGGGTGAGATGCGCCGGAGCGGTCAAAGGTTGCGGCGGACATGCCTGGGATTGGGAACTCCTGGCGTGTCGGCTGTGGGCTGTGTCGGTCCCGGGACCGCATGACTGTCCCTGCTTGCACACAACAGCCGGCGTTACGCTTGCCAGGCGCATAAACGCTACAGTACGCACGGCAACGCTGCCTGCAAGAGATCGATCATGACCTGGACCCTGTCCGAGCGCGCCCGCAAGCTCACCAGCTCGGCGATACGCGAAATCCTCAAAGTCACCGAACGGCCCGAGGTGATTTCGTTCGCCGGCGGCCTGCCCTCGCCAGCGACCTTTCCGGTCGAGCGGATGCGGGTCGCCTGCGAACATATTCTGACCACTGCACCGTCGCCTGCGCTGCAATACGGCCCGACCGAAGGTTATCTGCCGCTGCGGGAATGGGTCGCAGCCAGGCACAGCACTGCGAAGCGTAAAGTTCTCGTCGACGAGGTGCTGATCACCACGGGATCGCAGCAGGCGCTGGACCTGCTGAGCAAGGTGCTGATCGATCCGGGCAGCCGCGTCCTGGTCGAAACGCCGACCTACCTGGGAGCGCTGCAGTCCTTCTCGCTGTCGGAGCCGGAATTCGTATCGGTGCCCTCCGATGACGCCGGCGCAATTCCTGCGGCCCTGGCTGAGCTGGATCCGGGCAGCGCGCGCTTCATGTATTGCCTGCCGAATTTCCAGAATCCCACCGGCCGCCGCCTGCCGCTCGACCGGCGCCGCGAATTGAGCCGCGTCGCCGCTGACAGCAGGCTGCTGCTCGTCGAAGACGATCCTTACGGTGCACTGTCCTATCGTGGCGATCCGCTGCCGACGCTGCATTCGATGCATCCGGAAGGCGTGGTGTACCTCGGCTCATTCTCGAAAGTCCTTGCGCCAGGACTACGAGTGGGTTACCTGATTGCGCCGAAGGAATTGCATCTCAAGCTGGTGCAGGCGAAACAGGCGGCGGACCTGCATACGCCGAGCTTCACGCAGCGCATCGTGCACGAAGTCCTCAAGGACAACTTCCTCGAGACTCACATCCCGCAGATCCGCAAGCTCTACGCCTCGCAATGCGCTGCCATGCTCGAATCGCTCGGCCGTCATTTCCCCGCGGGCGCCACCTGGAACCGCCCCGAAGGCGGCATGTTCATCTGGGTGAAACTCCCGGCGCACATCGACACCATGGTCTTGATCGACAAAGCCGTCGCCAACCACGTCGCCTTCGTTCCCGGCGCCCCGTTCTACGCCAACGAGCCCGAGCACAACACGATGCGGTTGTCGTTCGTCACCGTGCCTCCCGCGAAAATCGAGGAAGGCGTGGCGGCGCTCGCGAAGCTGATCGCAAGCGAACTGTAGCGATCCGCTGGAGAATCTCCTTAGCTACCAGCTGCGCAGGGCCGCGCTCGGCACCATTGTGGCGTTGGCCGATTCGTTTGCCGAACTGGGACTTGCCCAGACCGAGGCGATCGTCATTCGCGCCGGCGCGAAAATAAATCTGTCCCCTTTTAGTTGGCTGCCCCGACGCGCGACGCCAGTGCCCGGCGGATATCGGCGAGTCTCGGCGGCTTGCTCAGCACGGTGTCGACGTGCGCCGGTGTATCCCGGTCTTCGAGCAATCGTTGGCCCCAGCCGGTCAGCATGATGACCTGCACCGACGGGTCGGCGGCTTTGATGGCTGCGGCCACCTGGCGGCCATCGACGTGCGGCATGCCCAGGTCCGTGATCACTGCATCGAACGGAGTCTGCTGTGCGTGCGCCTTGAGGAACGCAGCGATTGCTTCGCGGCCGCCGATTGCCGAGACCACCGCATGTCCGTCGCTGCGCAATGCCGATTCCATGGCATGAATGATCACCGGATCGTCATCGACGATGAGAATGCGCATCGGCGTCGTGAGCGCCAGTTCGCTCGGTGACGCGGACGACTTGATCCGCATCCCCAAGGTGGCGAAACGGACGCGCACCTTGGTTCCTTTGCCGGGCTCGCTGTCGATCTCCAGGTCGGCGTTGTGGCGCTGGACCATGCCATACACCATCGCGAGACCGAGGCCGGTACCCCGTTCGCCCTTGGTGGAATAGAAGGGTTCGAGGCAATGACGCCGCACTTCTTCTTCCATCCCCACGCCGTCATCCGTCACTTCCAGCCAGACGGCCTCGCGTTCGCGATACTTGCCGCCGGGCGACTCGAGCATGCACGAGGTGCGAATGGTGAGAGCGCCGCCAGTGGGCATCGCGTCGATGGCGTTGAACACGAGGTTGATCAACGCATCGCGGATTTCGCTGTCAGCCCCGAGGATCGCCGGCAAGTCGGCGGCCAGGTCCGCGTACAGGGTGATGACGTGGCCGGTGGCCTGCGGCTGATCCCGCCAGCGCACCCGTGTCAGGTCGATGACCTGCAACACCAGGTCGTTGAGATTGATGCGGGACAGCTGCAGCTGTGCTTCGCGTGGCCGCGAGAATTCGCGCATCCGCGCCACCGTCTTGGCAACGTCGCCGATAGCTCGTTGAATGATCAACAGCGCCTCGCGGACGTTGTCGTCGAGAGACGCATGATCGAGCAACGACTCGGTGTACAACGCCACGGGCGAAATCGCGTTGTTGATATCGTGAGCCACGCCGCTCGCCATCTGGCCAAGTGCCCGCAGGCGCTCCTGCTGAAGCATGGCCTGCTGCGATTTTCGCAGGTCGTCGTAAGCCTGCTGTAACACGGCGTACAGCTGTGCCTGGTGAATCGCAAGCGCCAGGTGCTCACCGAGCTGCAACAGGAAATCGCATTCGCTCTCGACGAAGCTGTGCGCTCGCGTGCGGCCGACCAGCAACACACCGAAGACGCTGCTCTCAGCGACCAACGGCGCAGCGACGACCGCAGCGATGCCGGCGCTCTTGAGCTGCTGCATCAGTCGGCCGGGTAACGAACCGATGTCCGGTTCATAACTCAATTCACCGCGATTGGCGCGAGCGATGCAACGCGAATCCGTGGACAACACGATCCCTTCAGATAATTCACCCGCTCCTGTTTGCTGGGTGCGAGGGCCGAGCCGCGCGAGGTCGAGCGTCTGGGAAACGGTGTCGAACTGGGCGATGGCGGCAAAGTCCAGCGACAGGCGCTCTTCGAGCGTGGACAGCACGACGCCGAAAATACTGCGCAGGTCCTGCCGTTCGGCGATGGCCCGCGTCAGCCGGCGCAGCAAGTCCATGCTGCCGAGCTGGGAATGAACTACGTCCTCGACCTGCTTGCGATCGGAGATGTCCGTGGCGATGCCGCACACCGCGTACGGCACACCGTCGGCGCCGAGGAGCGGACTCTTCACGGAGATAAACGTATGCACCCGATCGGCGAGCGAGACGAACTCCTCGGCCTGGATCCGGCGGGCCGTGGCGATGACCTGCTCGTCGACCTTGCGGAAACGGTGGGCATCCTCCGCGGCGAACACGTCGAAGTCGGTCTTGCCTGGCATGGAACCGGGCGCTACGCCGAACACCTTCTCGAACTGGCGATTGACCATCAGGTAGCGGCCGGCGGCGTTTTTCACATAAACGACCGCGGTTGAGTGGTCCACGATCGCTTTCAGCAGGGACAATTCGGCCCCCTGCGTTTGCAGCGCCTCCTGCGCCTGCGCCAGTTCCTGTTCGAGGGAAGCCAGCCGCTCGAGCGTTGCCGCCTCCGACACCCGGACGGGCTTGCGATCGGTCACTCCCCTATGCTCCTGGCGATGCGAATGGGATCGGAGTTTCGCCGCAGTCCGCGCACTCTGCAACACCGCGTGGCGTATTGGCGACACAAACGCCGCCCGCTGTATTCATTCGCGGCGCGCTGGCAG
>Ga0207675_100004046_pt1 | contig 14201 bp, 11 predicted proteins | sample KBSSwiS42_FD_184305 | JGI IMG/M metagenome (GOLD analysis project Ga0207675, IMG submission 184305) | Switchgrass rhizosphere microbial communities from Kellogg Biological Station, Michigan, USA - KBS Switchgrass S4-2 (SPAdes) (version 2) | ecosystem: Host-associated > Plants > Roots >... | reverse complement strand
CATCGCATCCATCGCGGTCTCATCACCGACCGGCAGGAGCACATCTTCACCTGGATCGCGGTCGTCGTGGTGCTGCTGTACGTCACCGCGTGGATCGGCGCGCTCGTCGAGATTCAGCGTATCAGCAAGACGCCGTCGTTCGGTGAAGGCCCGCCCGGTGAAGAACCTCCGCCGCCGACGGAAAACATCACCGCGCAACTCTTCGGCCCCGAGGCGCCGTCGGCCGCCTATCTCACCGACGCGCTCATGGGATTTCTCTATCCGCTGCGCGGCGCGAGCGGCGAAGTGCGCTACGTTCCCGCGTTGCCCGGCGAAGAGGTTGTCGAGAAGCTGCCGGGCGGCGCGAACGTCGTCGTCGACGGAGAGACGAGCCCCGATTTCGTCGCACCCGAGGAGTCGGGGATCTACAAATTCGCGATCGAGTTGAACAAAGCGCGGCGCGCGATCGACGACATCAGCATCATCACGCTCGTTCCGCGCTCGCTCAAACGCGGCGGCCGCATCGGCAGTTACTTCCTCGGCAACTGGCCGTGGGAAAGCGGCGGGAAGCCTCGCACGCCCAGCTACGCGCCGCCGGCAGGATTCATCGAAGTCACTCCGCAGAATCGCGACTTCGCGGTCTCCGAGCATTTTCATCTGCGCGATTTCCTGACGAAGGACCAGCCGAACGTCTGGCCGAAATATCTGCTGCTTTCACCGAAGCTCGTCGACAAGCTCGAGCTCACGATTCAGGAGCTCGAGCGCATGGGCCTGCGCGTGGATCACGTGACGGTGATGAGCGGATTTCGCACGCCGCGCTACAACCACAGCGGCGGCAACACCGCGGGACGCGCGAACCTCAGCCGTCATATGTACGGCGACGCGTCGGACATTTTCGTCGACAACGACCGCAACGGGCAGATGGACGATCTCAACCACGACGGCCGCGTCGACGTGCGCGATGCCGAGGTGATCGGGCGCGCCGCGGAGCGCGTGGAGCGCGCTCATCCGGAGCTCGTCGGAGGCGTCGGCGTCTACACGCCCTGCTGCGGGCACGGTCCTTTCACTCACATCGACGTGCGGGGCTTTCGCGCCCGCTGGCGAGGAACCGGCAACGGGTAGCCAAGGGAGGGTTAAAAGTGGCAGAAATCATTCATTGTCCGGAATGTCAATCGAAGCGCACGGATCCATCGGCCGTCTGTCCGGATTGCGGCGCGCCGCCGGTGCGCACCGGCAATCTGCGCAGCGCGGACGAAGAAGTGCGCGAGCAGGATCTCGAGCCGTACATCGCGCTTCGCTATATCGCGAGACTGTTCAAGATCCTCGCGGTGCTGATGCTGATCATGCTCATCGGCGAGATCATCGCCGGCTTCGCGGCGGATGCGGCCGAGGCGCTGCCGACGCTGATCGGCGAGATCACGAAGATGCTGGTGCTCGCGGGATTGATGTGGGGCGTGGGCGATCTGACGCTGCTCGTGATCGACGCCGGCCACGACCTGCGCGTCTCAAGAATTCTCCTCGGCCGCATCAACGCCGAGATGCATCGCCGGGCGACCGAGGAGAAGAAACCGCCGGAACGCGCGTCAGCCTGACTTCGACAGCTCCTCCTTGCGCATCTGCATCCGCTCGCCGAGATCGCGAAGTTGTTCCTTGTCGATCATCTTCCGCGCGCGGGGAAACATCTGTTTCTCTTCTTCGCCCGCGTGATGCTCGACGAGGTCTTTCAGCACTTTCGCTTTCGCCTGCAGCTCTTCCGTGCTGTCGCCGTCGCTCGCCTCGGGTACAACGAGATCCACGACGTGATGTTCTTCGAGCGCCTCGAAGTACAGCTTCTGATCGGATTTCTTTCGCGCCGCGTCGCGATACGCCGGATAAAAGATTTCTTCTTCGATCTGCGTGTGGACTTTCAGTTCCTGTTCGACCTGGGTCAGCAGTTTCTCGTGGCGCGCGCCCGATGATTTCTCGAGCTGGCCGAGAAGACCGCGCACTTTCTCGTGATCCTGCTTGAGCAGTGCGATCGCGTCGGTTGGTTTTTTCGTCGCTTTTTTTCGTGAAGCCATAGATCCTCCTGCAGAGCAGGAGGATCATGATGCGTGCCTACTACTGGGTCGCGACGATCGCGCGCGTCATGAGCTCGCGCAGCTCGCTGAACACGTTCTCCGGCGGGATGCCGAGCTCGCGGTAACCCGCAGCGCGTTTGAGGAGAGTCTCCGCGGTCTTCTCATCGAAGATGCGCGAGTCGACGCTGCGGCTGTTCAACTCGCAGAACGCGACGAGGGACGCGAGCGCGACGCGGCGATTCCCTCCGCGGAACGGACGCGCCTGCAGCAACGCGAACACGAACGCGGCGACCTTGTCGGCAAAACTCGGATAGGCCTCGCGTCCGAGCGTCGTAACCTGCGGACGCTGCACGGCGCTGATCAAGCCGAACTGCGACTCGACGACGCCGGGATGCGCCTGCGTTCCGCCGAACTCCGCGGACACCGCGCGATGCAGCTCGATCACGTCGTTGACGGTGAGATACCGCACCCCTCCGTCAGTCGGTGAGCCGCCGGAAGGCGTTAGGAAACTTCTTGACGGCGCGCTTGAAGGCGGAGGCGATGACGGGGTTGGTGAAGCCGCCCGGCTCGGGGCCGCCGCGGGCTTTGGGCTTGCCGTTGGAGCCGCCGGCTTTGGCAACGGCTTTCGCGACGGCTTTTGCGGGCGCTGCGGCTTTGCCGCCGCTTTGCTGCTTTTGGGCTTCGGCTTTGGGGCCGGCTTGGACTGCTTTTTTACCGTTTTTGCCGCTTTTTGCGACTTGGCTGGCTTTGACGGCCTTGCTGCTTTTTTGGCTCCCTGAGGCTTTGCTGGCTGCTTTTTTCCCTTTTGCTTTGTCGCCATGCGTCATTTCAGTCCTCAGGCAGACATCGTATCTCCGTTAAGTACTTGAGTCAATGAAGTTTAGACGAAAGACACCCAATAACCGTCAGAAAACGGAAAATGGAAGACGCGTCTAAGTGTCTGAAGGAAATCGATTTAGCGGAATTACAAAGTGCACTGATTCTTGTGCATCATTCGGCGTCTTCAGTGCCTTCTTCCGCGGCCCCGCCTGCTTCCTCAACCAGCGGTTTCGCGTCTATGGCAAGGAACTCCTTGGCTTTCTCGGTGACCGCGAAGCTCTCGCTGTTTCCGTTTGTGGCCAGATAGCCCTTGTCGACGAGCGAAACCGCAGGCGCCTCGCCGCCGCCGAACGGATGCTTGATGGCTTTGATCTGATCGAGGGAGAGCGCTTCGGCGTTGAGCCGCCGGAACTCCTGCAGCACACGGATCTCGGGAGCGGTCAGGCCGCTGGGGAGGACGATCGCCATGCCGCGCATTATACGGGCTGGCACTTCGGACACCAGTACGTCGGGCGCACGTCGCGTCCCTGTTTCGCGAACGCGATCGGAGCTCCGCACTTGCGGCAGGGCTGCCCTCCGCGTGAATAGACATACCAGGTGTCGCGCCGGTTCATCGCGGCCGTGCGCAGCAGCTTCCGCGCGGTGCGCAGCACCACATCGAGTTGTTCGTCGCTCAAATCGCGAACGAGCATGAGCGGGTGAATGCGCGCACCGAACAGCGTTTCCGATTTGTAGATGTTGCCGATGCCCGCAACGACGCGCTGATTGAGCAGCACATCCGCGATCTCCTCCGCGCCGCGCTCGCGAATGCGACGCTTCGCTTCCTCGAAGTCGAATGTGTCGGCGAGTAGATCCGGCCCGATCTCGATCGCAGGGTTAAAACCGGCGACCGGGATGTTGAAGCCGACGGCGAGCCAGGCGTCTGTCTCGAGGACGATGCGCATGTCGCTTCGCCGCTTTCGCCAGCGCTCGCCGGGCCGGTAGAGATGCCACGCGCCGTGCATCCGCATGTGCGTGTGCAGATGGAGATCGCCCGAGAAATCGATGAGCAGATTTTTTCCTTCGGAGCGCACGCGCTCGATGGTGCGTCCCGCGACAGGCGTCTCGTCGTTGACGCGCAGGAGTTGCGGCAGGACGCTCTCGAATCGCGTGACCACGCGTCCCGCGAGCGCCGTGTGCAGCGTGCGCGCGGCGCGATGGATGGTGTCGCCTTCAGGCACGGTGCCTCAGCTGCAGCCCCATTGCCGTCGCCACGAAACCGTGTTCGATGAGGAATGGCGCAAGCGCGCTTCGTGCTGCCGGCTCCTCGTTGATCTCCGCGACGAGCAGCGCACGCCGTCGTCCGTCCTGCACGACGGACGCGAGCGCATCCGCAATCTCCCGCGCCACCATCGACCGCTCCGGTTCATCCTCGGGGAGAAAGACGTAGAGCTGCTTCTCGCCGCGCGAGATGTACGCGGCCATTCGTCCGTTCACGAGAATCACTTTCGCGCCGACGCTGCGCGAGAGCGTCCACCGCGACTCGGGCCACTTCACGATCGCGCCGTACGGATTCGCGGGATCGGTCGCGGCGAGCATCAGCGTCTCGGGCTGCTCGGGCTCGTCGCGCAGGGTGCGAAGCAGATCGACCGCGCCCGCGCTCGCGAACTGCGTCGCGCCGAGTCCCGCGACGAAGTAGCCGCGGCGGATGCGGCCCGCGTCTTCCATTCCCCGCAAGACCGGATAGACCGCGGAGAAGCCGGGCGCCTCGCGCGTGACGATGCCGTAGCGCGCGAGCAGTTGATGTGCGAGCGCACTCGCGCGCTCGGTCTCACTGCCGCGCGGCGGCGGGACGAGCGACCAGCGTCCCTGGGTCGATGCGGGCGCGACTCTGCGCGAGCGAAAGCCGGTCGCACGCGGCTGTTTCGGGCGTGTGTATGCGCGCAAGGCGTGGAACGTGTCGTTCGTGACGATGCCTTTCCAGACGAGATCCCATAGCGAGTCGACGAGGTCTTTCGGAAAGCCGCCGATCGCTGTGTGGATCTGGTCGAAGAAGGAGGCGCCGTGCGTGCGGAGGTAGTCTCCTATAGGACTTATAGGATCAATAGGACTTATAGGACGATGTAGGAGCGGCAGGTGATCCGTTAAAAAAAGCGCGATCCGGCCGTCCTTTTCGCCGAGGGGCTCGACGCCGGCCCACACGATCTCGCCGGCGGCGCTCAGCGTGTCGAGATCGGACGGTTTGTAGCCTTCGAGGCGCGCCGCGAGAATCTCGCTCTCGAAAATCGATGCGGCCATCGGGAATCCCTGCAGCGATTCGATGACTTCGAGCAGCGCGTCGAGGCCGCGGCGCTTTTTCGTCGCGTGCTGCCAGCTCGTGAACAGGCGCGCGAGCACGGGCGGATCGACCGGCTCGGCTTCTTTGCGCAGTTTCGCCAGCGATCTCCTCCGAATCGTCCGCAACACGTCCGTTTCGCACCACTCCCGCTGCGTTCCCTCGGGGCGGAACTCGCCTTCGATCAGCCGCCCGCGCTCGACGAAACGTTCGAGCGCTACGGTGATGACGGCGATGCCGAGGGCGTAGCGGCGCGCGACGTCGTGCGGCGTGAATGGGCCGTGCGTGCGCGCGTAACGGAGCACGAGATCGCCGACCGCGTCGGCGACCGATTGCAGATAGCGATCGGGGATGCCGTGCGGGATCGGAGTGCCGAGGGCGTCGCGGTAGCGGGCGGCGTCTTCGATGGCGATGAAGCGCTTTTGATGCGCGATGGTGACTTCGAGGATGCGGCGTTGTTTGACGAGCTCGCGAAGCGCGGGCGCAACGTTGATCGTGGATCGCGCCGTGATTTCTTCCGCGGTCAGATCGCCGATGCGGAGCAGAAGATCGTGAATCGCGTCGGCACTTCGCGCCTTTCGGTGCTCGTCGAGATGCTGCAGCTCGAGCTCCGTCTGCGCGAGTGCCTCGGGATCGAGGAGCTCGCGCAACTCGGGCTCGCCGAGCAATTCGCGCAGCTGGGATTGATCGATGGCGAGAGCCTGCGCGCGGCGTTCGGCGAGCGGCGCGTCGCCGTCGTACAGAAAGTTCGCGACGTAGCGGAACATCACCGAAGCCGCGAACGGCGATGGCTTTTCCGTGTCCGCGGTGACGACACGGATCGTGCGCGCACGAATGCGTTTCGTGATGTCGACGAGCGCGGGGACGTCGAATACGTCTCGCAGCGTCTCGCGATAGGCCTCGAGAATGATCGGGAACGAGCCGAATCGCGATGCAACCTGCAGCAAGTCGTACGCGCGCTTGCGCTGCTGCCACAGCGGCGTGCGCCCCTGCACGCGCATGCGCGGCAGGAGCAGGGCGCGTGCGGCAGCCTCGCGAAACCTCGCGGCGAACATCGAGCTTGCGCCGAGTTGTCGCAATAGAAGTTGCTCGACTTCGTCCGGATCGGGCAGCACGAGCTCCGCGGCGGGCGGCGCGTCGGTCTCGGGGAAGCGCGCGATGAAACCGTCGTCGCTCCACATCGTCTCGATGTCGATCGCGAGCTCGTTGCGCACCTTCGCGGTCACCGCCATCGCCCACGGCGCGTGAATCTTTCCGCCGAACGGCGTGAGCACGCAGACGCGCCAGTCGCCCAGCTCGTCGGTGACGCGCTCGACGACGATCGTGCGATCGTCGGGAACCGCGCCGGTCGCTTCCTGCTGGTCGGCGAGGTATTGCAGGAAATTCTCGGCGGCGAGCTTGTCGAGATCGTGCCGCTTCACGAGGCGCTGGATGGCCTCGTCGCGTTTCGTTTCGCGGATCTCGCGCACGAGCTTCCCGATCGCCTCGCCGAGCGGCACGCTGCGCTCGGCGGCGTCGGCTTTCCAGAACGGCATCTTCCCCGGCTGGCCCGGCGCGGGCGTGACGATCACTTTGTCGTGCGTGATCTCCTCGATGCGCCACGTCGTCGCGCCGAGCACGAACGTCTCACCGACCGAGGCCTCGAAGACCATCTCTTCGTCGAGCTCACCGACGCGCGCGGATTGATTTTTCTGCGCGCCGGCAAGGAAAACGCCGTACAACCCGCGGTCGGGAATCGTTCCGCCGCTCGTGATCGCGACGCGCTTCGCTCCCTCGCGCGTCGTGAGCGTATTCGCGACGCGGTCCCACGTGATACGCGGCCGCAGCTCCGCGAACTCGTCGGACGGATACATGCCCGAGAGCATGTCGAGCACGCCCTCGAACGAGGCGCGGCTCAGCTCCGCGAACGGCGCAGCGCAGCGCACGCGCGCGAACAAATCGTCCACGTTCCACGCGTCGACCGCGACCATCGCCACGATCTGCTGTGCGAGGACATCGAGCGGGTTGCGCGGATAACGCGTAGGCTCGATCGCGCCCTCGTGCATCGCCTCCGCGACCGCCGCGCATGCGACGAGGTCTCCGCGGAACTTCGGAACGATGATGCCGTTCGATGCCGCGCCGACCTGATGGCTCGCGCGGCCGATGCGCTGCATCCCTGACGCAATCGAGGGCGGCGCTTCGATCTGGATGACGAGATCGATCGCCCCCATGTCGATGCCCAGCTCGAGCGACGACGTTGCAACGAGCGCGGGAAGGCGTCCCGACTTCAGCGCGTCTTCGATCTCCACGCGCTGTGCGCGCGCGATCGAGCCGTGATGCGACTGCACCAGCGTCTCGCCGGCGAGCTCGTTGAGCGCGGCCGCGAGCCGCTCGGCGAGACGGCGCGAGTTGACGAAGATGAGCGTCGACGTGTGCGCGCGAATCAGCTCGAGCAGCCGCGGATGAATCGCCGGCCAGATCGATGGCGCGCGCGGGCCGGCCGAGGCGGGACCGCTCTGGATCTCCGTCGCCTCCGCGAGCTTCGCCATGTCCTCGACGGGCACTTCGACCTGGAGCGTGAGCTGTTTTTTTTCGCCGGTGTCGATGATGGCGACGGGACGGTTGCCAAGGAATCTCGCCACTTCCTCGAGCGGCCGCTGCGTCGCCGACAATCCGATCCGCTGTGGCTCGCGCTCGCACCCCATCGCCAATCGCTCCAGCGACAGCGCGAGGTGCGCGCCGCGTTTGTTGGGAACGAGCGCGTGAATCTCGTCGATGATCAGCGTCTCGACGCTGCGCAGCGTCTCGCGCGCGTTCGACGTCAGCATCAGGTACAGCGACTCCGGCGTCGTGATCAGAATGTCCGCGGGCTCGCGCAGGAAACGCGCGCGCTCCTTTTGCGGCGTGTCGCCGGTGCGGATCGCGATCTCGGGAATCGCCACCGCGTCGCCGCGCGATTGCGCGACGTTCGCGATTCCGATCAGCGGCGCGCGAAGATTGCGCTCGACGTCCACCGCGAGCGCTTTCAAAGGCGACACGTACACGACGCGGCAGCGCTGCTCCTTCGGCGGACGAGGCGCGAACATCAATCGATCGAGCGCCCACAGAAACGCGGTCAGCGTTTTGCCGCTGCCGGTGGGCGCGAAGATGAGCGTCCAATCGCCGCGCGCGATGGCCGGCCAGCCGAGTTGCTGCGCGCGCGTCGGAAACGCGAACGAAGCCGCAAACCACTCCCGAACAGCAGGATGGAACGGCGCGAGCGCTGGGTCAGGACTTGAACTGCGTGCCATTGTGAGCAGCGTCACTCTGCTGGACAACCCGTGTGAGCGCTGCAAGAATAGTGGCTAGCCCCCATCGCAAGAAGTGTGAGGACGGGAGATGCGGCTGAAGGTGCTCGGCGCTTATGGTGCGTCGGATGCAGAACACAATCTGACCGGCTACCTGCTCGATGACTGGCTGGCCGTCGATGCCGGCACTCTCACCTCGAAGCTCTCCTTCGCGCAGCAGTCGCGCATCCAGGCCGTCTTCATCACCCATTCGCATGCCGATCACATCCGCGATCTGCCGCACCTGATCCACAACCGCTTCAGCCAGCAGGCCGGACCGCTGACCGTGTTCGCGACGAAAGACGTCATGCAGATTCTCTCGCGCGACGTCTTCAACGGCACGGTGTGGCCCGACTTTTCCGAGATCATCTCGCCGCTCACGGGAAAACCAGGCGTGCTGTATCGCGCGCTCTCGCCGGGAAAGCGGATCGTATTCAACGACGTCGGCATGACCGCGGTGGCTGTCGATCACGTGATTCCCGCGGCCGGCGTGATCGTCGAGATGGGCGGTCAGGCGATCGTGTTCACCGGCGACACCGGGCCGACGCAGGAGATCTGGAAGCGGACGAACAAGACGCAGAACGTGGTCGCGGTCGTAACCGAGGCGTCGTTCCCGAACGATCAGCAGCCGCTGGCGGACGAGACCGCGCATCTGACGCCGCAGACGTTCGGCGACGAACTGAAGAAAATCAGCGTCGACGCGCCGGTGTACGCGAGCCACCGCAAGATTCCGTACGAGCGCGACATCGAGTCGCAGATCCGGAACCTGCGCGACCGGCGCGCGAGGGTGCTGCTCGAAAAGAACTACACGCTTTAGTGAATCCCCATCGCCGCGTACACCGCGGCCGAGTCGTACACCTTCCCGTCCTTCACCACCGTCACCACGTTGTGAATGTCGCTGATGTTCGTCGTCGGATCGCCGTCGACGAGGATGAAGTCGGCGAGCTTGCCCGCTTCGATCGTGCCGAGGTCCTTCTCGCGCTTCAACAGGCGCGCCGGAGTGAGCGTCGCGATGCTCAACACTTCGGCCGGCGTGAGTCCCGCCTGCACGTATAGCTCCAGCTCGCGATGCAGCGAAAAGCCGGCGAAGGCGTCAGTGCCGGCGACGACCGTCACGCCGCCGTCGTGCATCGCCTTCACCAGATCGAGCATGCGCTGGAACGAATCGCGATAGCGCTGGTCCTTCCCTTCGGGAATCGGCAGTCCGCCGGTGTACAAGCCGCGCCGCACCTGCGGCGGAAGGCGATTCGCGACCCCTTCGAATCCCGGCGTGATCACGCCCTTGCGCGCGACGAGCATTTCCTCGAATGCATGCAGCGTCGGGTCGATCGCAACATTGTGTGATTTCAACTTCTCGATGAACGCACGCACTTCGCTCGAATGCACGTCGAGGTCCGCGCCGCGGTTCGCGGGCTCGGTGAACCGCGCCGGCGTGCGCGTTTCCTTGATTTCCGGCCAGAAGTTGAGCATGAGCATGTTCACGTGCTGGATCTCGTTGTAGCCGGCGTCGACCGCCTGCGACGCGGTCATGCCCGCGGGAATGTGTCCGCTCACGCGCAAGCCCTTCTCGTGCGCGTAGCGCGCGAGGAACGGCACGAGCTCCGGCTTGATCGAGCTGTAGATCTTCAGCCCCTCATAGCCGCGCGACACGAGGAAGTCGATCGTCTTCTTCCCTTCCTCTTCGTTGTCGACGAGGAGGTTCGTCGGGCCTTTGTACGGTCCGCGGCCGTCGATGAGACCGGAGAGTACGAGCCTCGGTCCGATCGCTTCGCCGCTGTCCCACTGGCGTTTCAGCTCCAGAACGGTGTCGCTGTCGTTGCCAAGATCGCGGGCGGAAGTGATGCCGGACGCGATGTCGAGCAGGCCGTCGATCTCGCCGACGTGCACGTGCATGTCCCACAAACCCGGCAGCACGGTCTTGCCGCTCGCGTCGATCACTTCGCCCTGCGCGTCAGCCGCCGTGCCCGGCGTGACGCTGACGATCCGATTGCCTTCGACGACGATGGTCATTCCGTTCGCGAACCCGCCGCCGACCGGATCGAACACGCGCGCGTTTTTCACGATCAGGCGACCGCCCGCGGGACGATGCGTCAACTGTTGCGCGAGCATCTTGCCGCGCTCCTGCGCGCGCGCGTCCTGCGCATCGACCAATTTCTTTACGTCTCCTTCATATCCCTCGCGAATCGTGGAGAACCACGACGACGCGGTGGCGAAGAAGTTCATCTGATCGTCGAGCCACACTTCGAACGGCGAGAGTCCGAAGCCGCTGATCTCGTACGCGTTGACGTGCGTGTTGCGCAGCGTCATGTCTCCGACTTTGCGGATCGACGCTTCGCCGCCGCCGGCGAGGGGCAGCTTCCCGCCGTTCTTCAGCAGGGCGTTCGCGAGAATGCCGATCTCCTCGGGCGGCCCGTACATGCTCGCGTAGAGCGTTCCCGCTTTGTCCTCTCCCGACTCGGAACTGTTCTTCCAGCTCGCGGCGCCGTTCTCGGTCGAGAACGTCTCCTCGATCTTCTCCTTCAGGTAGTCATTGCCGGTGGTCTGCGCCGACACCGGCATTCCGTCGCGCAGCTTCATCACCGTGTGCGTTTTCGGACCGCGGCCGCGATCGTTGTATTCGAAGTCGACGACGACTTCGTCGCCGCGCGTCGTGACGACCTGCGTGCCCGCGGTGTTCGTGCTCATCAGCACCGTGGAGCGGCGCGTCTGTTGTTGCTGCTGCGGCTGTTGCGGTTGTTGCTGCTGCTGGTGCGCGCAGGAGGCGGCCAGCAAGGCGAGGAGAAGGGCTCTTTTGCTCGGCATGGAGCGTAATTCTAGAATGCCCGCGGTCATGGCGCGCCAGCCTGTTTCCGCGATTTTGCACACCCTCAACGAGATCGAAAACATCGAGGACTGCCTCCGGTCCGTCGAGTGGGCTGACGAGATCTACCTGGTCGACTCGATTTCCACCGACGGCACCGTGGAGCTGATCCGCCAGAAGTTCCCCCGCGTCCGCCTCGAGCAGCGCGAATACCTCGGCGCTGCATCGACGAAGAACTACGCGATCGATCGCGCGAAGCACGACTGGATTTTCGTCATCGACGCCGACGAGCGCGTGACGCCGCAACTGCGCGACGAGATTCTGCGCACGCTCGAAGGCCCGCTCGATCATTGGGCGTACTCGGTCGGCCGCCGCAATTTCATGCTGGGCAAGGAAGTGAAATACAGCGGACTGCAGCGCGACCGCGTCACGCGCCTCTTTCATCGCGGCCACGCGCGCTACCCGAATAAACGCGTGCACGCGGACCTGCTCGTCGACGGACCGGCGTTCGATCTGCGGCACAAGATGGATCACTTCTACATCCGCACGTTCGATCACATGATCGCGAAGATGACGCGCTACGCGAACTGGGCCGCGGCGCAAATGTACATCGACGGAAAGACGACCGGGCTGTGGGGCATTTTCAGTCATACCCTGGGCAAGTTCGTGCGCGACTACGTGTTCAACCTCGGGTTTCTCGACGGCACGCGAGGCCTGATCTCCGTCGGCATGCACGTCTATTACACGTTCTGGAAATACGCGAAGCTGTGGGAGCTCACGCAGCTCAAACGCCTCGGCAAGCCGGTGCCGCTTCCGAAGCTCGACGAGGAAGAAGGACGCTGGGAATTGCCGTGGAAGAAGTCCGGCTAATCCGCCGGCTCGACCATCACTTTCAATCCATCCACGCCGCGTACTCGCACGCGCGCGCCTTCCGCGATCGATGTGCGCGCGGACGCGTTCCAAAGCTCGCCGTGCACGAACACTTTTCCTTCCGCGTTCACCGCCGTGCGCGCGACGCCGATCTCGCCGATCATTCCTTCCGTTCCGGTCGCAACGCGATTTTTGTAAGCGCGAATGACGAGCGTCATCAGGAAGACGGCGATCAAGCCGATGGGAATGCTCACCGCGATCGCGGTCCACAGATGCACGCGCATTTCAGGAATCGGTCCGTCGACGAGCAGCATGCCTCCCATGATCAGGCAAAACACACCTCCCGCGCCAAGAGCTCCGTAGGACGTGAACTTCGCCTCGAGCGCGAACAACGCGAAAGCGATCAGGATCATACCGACCGCGGCGAGGCTCGTCGGCAGGATGTTGAGCGCAAGGACGGCGAGGGAGATCGCGATCAGCCCGACGACGCCCGGCAGGATCGCGCCGGGATGATTGAACTCGGCGAACAGCGCGAGCAGTCCGACCGTCATCAGCAGGAAGGCGATGTTCGGATCGAGGACTTTGGAGAGCACGCGCTGCCGCAACGTCATCTCGAAGTTCGTGACCGGCTTGTTCGCGACGTGAAGCACGGTCGTCCTGCCGTCGAAGCGCTTCACGGTTTTTCCATCCGCCCAGCGGAGCAGCGACGGGACGTCCGCGGCGATCACTTCGATCAGGTGCTGCGCGAGCGCTTCGTCTTCCGTGAACGACTTCGCCTCGCGGACGCCGCTCTCCGCGACTTTCACGTTGCGGCCGCGCCGCTGCGTGATCGTGCGCATGTAGGCCGCCGCGTCGTTCTGCATCTTCATCTTCATGATGTCGTCGACCTTCTGGCCGATGGCGACGGGATGCGCGGCGCCGGTGTTCGTGCCGGGCGCCATCGCGGCGACGTCCGCCGATTCGAGGATGAAGAAGCCTGCCGATGCCGCACGCGCTCCGCTCGGGCCGACCCACACGATCACCGGCACTGGCGACTTGATGATCTTCTCGATCATGTTGCGCATCGACACGTCGAGACCGCCCGGAGTGCGCAGCTCGATCAGCACCGCGTCCGACTTGCGCAGCACCGCCTGATCGATCGCGCGAACGATGAACTCTTCGCTGATCGGATGGATGGCGTCGTTCAGCTCGACGCGGAGGACGTCGGCCGATGCGGTCGCGGCGATCGTGAGAAGAGCGAGGACGACGAACGTGGCGGTCTTCATGAGAGTCTCCTCACCGAATCGGAACGCGGCCATTCTCGCGTAGGATTCCGAGCATGGGCTACGGACTATTGTTCTTCGCCGCCTTCCTCGCGCTGATGGCGTTCGCGGCGCGGAAACCGTTGCTCGCCCTGCGCGAGCGACACGCGCTGCGGATGCAGCACCCCGGCGAGCCGTGGATGTGGCGCCGCGACTGGGCCGATCGCACCGTGCACGACGAGAGCGCGATCAAGAGCGGCTTCCTCTGGGTGTTCGGAATCGTCTGGATCCTGATGTCGCTGCCGGCGCTGTTCGTTCTGCGCGGGCGCTACGAGTTCGACCGCATTGTTTACTACTTTATCCTGCTGTTCCCCATCGTCGGCATCTGCGTGCTGATCGTCGCGGCGTATCACACGCTGCGCCGCCGCAAGTACGGCGTCTCGCTGTGCCGCTTCGAGCGCCTGCCGATCCCGATCGGTTCGGCATTCCGCGGGGAAGTGCAGGCGCGCGTGCGCGACGTGCCCGAGGGTGGATTTCAGGTGCGGCTCGCGTGCATTCGCCGCGAGGTCAGGAGCTCAGGGAAAAGCCGCTCCGTGCGCGAGACGACGCTGTGGGAAGACGCGAAAACCGTCGGCAGCGGCGCGGCGATGCCGAATCCCGACGGGGTGCGCATCCCGATTCACTTCGCCATTCCAGCCGATGCGGATCCGACGGATGACAGCAACTCCCGCGACTCCGTTCTCTGGCGTCTCGAAGTTCGCGCCGATGTTCCCGGAATCGATTACGCGACACGTTTTCAACTGCCGGTCTTCC
>Ga0207675_100004043_pt1 | contig 14209 bp, 14 predicted proteins | sample KBSSwiS42_FD_184305 | JGI IMG/M metagenome (GOLD analysis project Ga0207675, IMG submission 184305) | Switchgrass rhizosphere microbial communities from Kellogg Biological Station, Michigan, USA - KBS Switchgrass S4-2 (SPAdes) (version 2) | ecosystem: Host-associated > Plants > Roots >... | reverse complement strand
GATCCCCATCAGCGCCTTGCATCAACCGTCCGAGCCGCATGTCAGACATGCGGAGACCGGGGGCCCTATAAGGACTGCTATTTACGACGGCCAGCGCTGCGCCTTGCTCACCACGAAATCGCGGAACACCTGCACCCGCGCGACCGTCTTCAGCTCTTCCGGATAGACAAAATAAGTGTCGACCTGGATCGAGTCGGTTTCACCGAACAGTTGCACCAGCGCGTTGTTCTCCTCGACCGCTTCCAATGGCTCGACGAACAGCGTGGCGCCCGATCCCGAACGATCGAGCAGGAGGCCCGGCACACGCGCTTTGTGTTCCACGGGAACGGAGAGCACGTAACGTCCGTCCCGCAGCGTGACCAGGGCCGGCGAGTCACCCGTAGGGAGCTTGGCGGCCTGCCGCTCCAGACGCTCGCGAATGCGATCGCGTGCGGTCTCCTTCGCCCGGCGCAACCGGCGAAGCTCGGGGCTTGCTCCGTCTTTGACCACCCCTTCGGCATCGAGTGCGCTCTCCAGCGCATGTTCGAGCTGGGGAAACGGAGTGAGCGGCGTCCCAAGCGCGAGAATCTCGGGCGGGAGATCCTCGCCTTCCAGGCTCTTTTTCGCAATGCGGGTGCCGGCGAGAAGAGGCACCAGCTCGAGCAGATCCGGACCGGTCAGCACGCTGCCGGGGGTTTTGAGCCGGGCCAACACGATGCGCAGATCCCCGATTTCGAGGGCGGGCAAGCCCATTCCTTTTTCGTGACACCCCCGCAAGGTTTCCACCTGGGAGAGCACGCGCTCTGCATCATCCCGTTCAGCAAATGGAAGGAGTTCGGCTAGCAGCTCTGCGCCGCGAAACGATGTGGCAAACCGCAGAAGTACGTCGCGGAACCGCGGGAACTCGAGCCGTTCGAGATCAGCGTTACGCCGAGATGATCTGGAGCTGGATGGGGCGAAGGATTCTCGAATGATGGTGCGCCTCGGAAATCGCCCAGTGAAAAGCCAAGAGAGCTCGAGCCGTGAGGCGAGCTCCGTTTGCTAGGACGCGTCTGTCACAAGGCTCCGATGGGGTCTGTCGGAGCCGCGGCCGACCGAGGAGGACTCAGTCTTTTTGAAGCGCTTGGGCTTTCAACATCTTGCGGCGTGCCGCCGCGATCTTGCGCTTGCGCCGCTCGCTGGGCTTTTCGAAGTACTGGTGCCGGCGAAGGTCGGACAGGATGCCCGCCTTTTCGCACTTCTTCTTGAAGCGCTTCAAGGCTCCTTCGAACGACTCGCCCTCCTTGACACGAATTCCAGCCATGCTATGCATCACTCCTTGAAGAACGTGGGTTCCGTTACCAATAGGAACAACCCCCATGGGCCAGGACGAGGGTGGGAAAACGGAAGGGTGGTACACCACGGGCCATACAGACACCCTTGGGCGTACCAAATCGAAAATAATAATAGGGCAAGGGGCCCCGGGGGTCAACCCGCCAGATCTTCCCCCAGGACGAGTGCGGCCGTAACTAACGCAATGGCAGCCGTTTCGGCCCGCAGGCGGTTTCGCCCCAGAGCCAAAAAACGGGCCTTGCGCTCGGCGAGAAGGCTGCGTTCCCGCGACGACAATCCGCCTTCGGGGCCCACGACCAGCGCCATCATTTCGGGGCGCGTCACCTGCACATCCCTGGGATTTTCGCCTTCCGGATCCGCTGCCCAAATCTTGGCTTCCGGCGGAAGTCCATTCAGGAATGCCTCGAGCGTGCGCGGCACATCCACCTCCATGAGCTCCGCACGCCGCGATTGCTTGAGTGATGCGACGGCCAGTCGATGCCAGCGCCCTTCCTTGGTGCCTTCTCCATCGGGTTTCGCCACCGAGCGTTCCAACACCAAGGGCACGAAGCGGCGCACACCCAGCTCGCTTGCCTTCTCGACCAGCGTGTCCATGCGCGTCGATCGCAACACGCCCGCGCCCAGCCAGATGTTCGCGCGCGGCCAGACCGGCAGCAGTTCCTCCGCTTGAATTTCCACGTCCACGAACTGTTTTCCGAGATCGATCACGCGTCCCTGATAGCGGCGCCCCCGCCCGTTCACGAGATGCACGGCATCGCCGCTCCGTAGCCGCAAGCTCTTGCGCGCGTGATCCGCTTCGCTGCCTTCCAGACGCGTGGTCCCCCCCGGCGAAAGCATTGCGTCTTGATACAGCACTTGCTCCGGAGCCGGCGCGGCGCGCATCAAGGACGGCCCTCGCCATTGTCTTCGTGCTTCAGCAGATCCTCATACAACTTCCGATCCGCTTTGCTCAACTTATCGGGAATGCGCACCATGACGCGCACGATTTGATGCCCGCGCGATCCGCCGTGTCGGGGCGGAAGACCTTTACCCTTCAAGCGCAAGAGCGCTCCCGGTTGCACCCCCGAGGGAATCTCTATACTGGCGGAACCGTCGAGCGCGGGGACGGTAAGCCTACCGCCTAGGGCGGCGCGCGCAGGACCGATGGTGATCTCCGTTACGAGATCGCGTCCGTGACGCTCGAAACCCTCGCGCTCCTCCACATGAATGATCACGTGCAAATCACCGGGCGCCGCGCCTCGCGCGCCGGCGTCTCCCTGTCCCCGTAAGTTGAGGTAATCACCGCTCTCCACACCGGGCGGGATCTCGACCTGGACTTCGCCCTTGCCGGCCACCGTTCCCTTCCCGTGACAGCTGGGACATTGCTCGCGTACGCGCTTTCCGCGTCCACCGCACTGAGGACAGGGGCCCACGCTCACGAACTGACCCAAAAACGAGCGCTGTACACGTTGCACGCGGCCACGGCCGTGGCACATGTGGCAGACTTCCGGCTCTTCCCCACCTTTACCGCCGGTTCCGTGACACTCCGTGCAGGAGATTGCGCGGCGAAGCTTGATCGTCTTCGTCACGCCGGTCACGACCTCGTTCAACGTGATGCGAACCGCGACGCGCAAATCTCCACCCCGGTCCGCCGTCTCGGGCTCAACTTCGCCACCGAAGATGTCGCCGAAGTCGCGCATGAACGCGCGGAGCGCATCAGAAAGACCGAACTCGAAGCCACCCATCGGACTCATCCCGCCCCGAAGTCCCGCGTGACCATACGCGTCGTAGATGCGCCGCTTTTCTTCGTGACTTAGCACTTCGTAGGCTTCGGCGGCTTCCTTGAACTTGCCTTCGGCTTCGGCATTGTCGGGATTGCGATCGGGGTGATACTTGAAGGCGAGCGCCCGGTACGCTTTTTTGATCTCGTCGATCGACGCGTCGCGTTCTAGCCCTAGAACTTCGTAATAATCGCGGGGCATCAGGTCAAGAGCCGGCTAGGCGGCCGGCGGTGTTCCGCTTATCCGCTGGAGCTCTTCACGAAGCGCGCGCGTCACTTCGTCCACTGCGCGGGACAAGGGTCCGGGATGGGTTCCGCCGGAGGCGAGCATGTGTCCCCCGCCTCCAAATTGCGAGGCAACCCGATTCACGTTCATGCGTCCCCGGCTGCGCAAGGACAGCTTCACCTTCCCATCCTCACGTTCCAGAAAAAGCGCCACACCCTCGGATCCCATGGCGCTTCGGGCGATGTCCACGAATCCTTCGGTGTCCGCCGGCACTGCGCCGGTTTCTTTGAGCCACGCTTCTGGCAACACCAGGAGCACCAAGCGGCCATCCGCTTCGGTGCGAAGCTCAGACAGGGCCTTTCCCATGAGCTTGAGGCGAGGCAAGCTCGAATTGCCGTATACCTGCTCGTAAATCTCGCTCGGATCCAAGGCAAAGGACAGAAGCTCCGCCGCCGCCCGATGCGCGCGAGGATCGCTGTTGGAAAAACGGAACGATCCCGTGTCGGTGAGAATCGAAATGTAAAACCCCAGGGCCATGCGTCGGTCCAGCGGCCGTCCGCGGTCGCGCACCATCTCATACACGAGCTGTCCGGTGGCCGCGGCGCCCAGGTCCACGCCGTAGAGAGTGGCCATACCGTTGGATTCGAAGGGATGGTGATCGATGCAGATGGTGAGACCGCTCCGCCGGCGCAATCGCTCTCCGAGTTTATCGAGACGCTCCCAGCGTGAGATGTCGAGCACGATCACCACCTCGCAGCTTTCGATGAAGGCCTCGTGCTCCCCGGGATCGTAGGCCTCATATCGGGCTTCCTGACCCAGGAAACGGTACCGCGCCGACAGCGGGTCGGGATTGATAATGCGTACGTCCTTCCCCAACGACTCCAGGTAGGCGGAAAGACCCAGCTCGGCGCCTAACCCGTCGCCATCGGGGTTCATATGGGTGGTGATCAGGAAGTGATGATGGCGGTCGATCGCGTCCTGGATCTGAGGCCAATCGGCTCGAGGCATGGAGGTATCGCGCATTAGGAGAAAAAGTCTAGAGCTAGAGCGAGATGAGGGTCAATGAGCCCCCCACCCGGATCAATAATCTTGAAGTAGCACTTCCTTGGAGTAGATCATGTCGTCGAGCGAGGTCGTGTTGAGCTCGTACATTTTGCTCATCTCGATTGCCGACTTGGGGCACGCTTCTTCGCAGTAACCGCAGTTGATGCACCGGCCCATGTGGATCTTGAAATCGATCGGCTGGCGCTCCTTGGCGCGCGGCACCTCACCGGCTTGAAGCTCGATCGCGTTGGGCGGACATACCACCGCGCAAAGACCGCACGCCACGCACTTGGGCTCTCCCTGCTCGTCCATGACCAGCTTGGGATAACCGCGATAACGCCGTGCCATCTGCCAGCGTTCTTCCGGATATTGCATGGTGGTCGGCTTGGAGGCGAGCGTCTTCAAGGTAACGGCGTAGCCCTTCATGAGCTCCGGCAAAATGAGCCGCTCGCCCAACGTTTTCTTTTCGTTCGCCATGATTACGCGATCCTCTTCATCAGCGTGATCCCGTGCGGGGTCATCGTGATCCAACCCCGGCCAGCGCACGATCCGTGCGCGCGCCGCCCCGGCTTGCCTGACCATAATCCATGCCCGCGAACTGCGGCACTTCGCGTGCGATCTCCCGGAACACCTCGATGGGATCCGGTCCCTTCATCTTCACCCCCAGCATGCTGGCGACCCGATGCAGCACCTGCACCGGACTCGGGCCCCGGGGCACGATGTTGCGTCGCGCCAGCTGCACGATACCGTCCGCAGTCGTGTACGTGCCATCCAGCTCCGCAAACGACAGGCTGGGCAAAATGACGTGAGCCACATCCTGAACATCGGCACTGAAGAGATCGAATGCGGCGACAAATGGAATGCGTTTGATCGCGGCGCGTTCCGTGCTGGTGAAGGACCAGCGGTGCGGTCGACCCGAGTTCACCAAGAGCAAGGCTTGGATCTTGCCGTCCCCGGCCAGAGACATGATGTCCGGCCATTCGCGTCCCGGCTCACCCGAAACCCGCCCGCCCCAGCGGGTCTTCAAACCCTGCGCTTCGTCCGCAGTTACGATCTTGAGACCGGGATAATAGTGGGGAGAAATACCCAGCAACGACGCACCCCAGCGGTTGCTGCCCTCGTCCAGGACAAGGGTTTTCCACGTGGAGTCTTTGGGTCCGGACCCGAGGAACGCTTCGATGGCTTCCGCGATCTCGACGTTGGCGTCGCCGGCGTTTACGAGCAACGCCACTTTCTGGGCGCCGGCCAAAGTACCAATGGCCGGATGATCGCCGCCCTTCTTGATCTTCCCGGCCAGCTGCGTCAGCCATTCCGCGGCCGCCGCCGGCGCCACACGTTCTGAAAATTCAGCCACGTGCTCCAACCGCTCCGCTTCGGGCGTGGCCAGGAACAGCTTGGTTCCCCGCTCGCGGACGGCTTTGCGAACCCGGAGCGCATAGACCGGATGCGTGCGTTCCAAATCGCCCCCCAGAATGACGATCGCGTCCATCTGCTCCAAATCGGCGATGGAGGGCAGCATGCGTCCGCGGCGGACCAAATCCACTCGGGATGGCACGAGTGTTTCGCGACGTCCCATGGACAAATGGTTGCTGCCCAGGTTGGCGCGCACGAACTTCTGGAAGGTCCAGTACTCCTCGTTGGGAAGATGCGGCGCGAAGAGCGCCGCCACCTGATTCTGGCCCCGCGTCGCCGAGGCGCGAAGGCCCTCGGCCATGGCTAGAAGTGCGTCCTCCCATTCCACATCGATCATGCGATCGTTGACCCGCATCTGAGGATTCTTGAAACGCTCGGGATCGGCGGTGAATGCCACGTCGAACCGGCCCCGATCGCAAAGCCAGTACTCGTTGACCTGTGGATTCGGCCGCGCGGTCAGGCGTTCCACCGCGCCTTTTTTCGACCACACGAACGTGTTGCATCCCACCGAGCACGCGGTGCAAATACCTTCCGAAGACGCCATTTCCCAGATGCGGCTCTTGAATCGAAAATCCGACGACGTCAGCGCCCCCACCGGACAAAGGTCTACGACGTTGCCGCTATAGGGCTCATCCAGCGATTGCCCGGGCGGCGTGCCGACGACGGTGGCCGCGCCCCGTTCGCGGAGCATGATCTGGTAAGACCCCGAGACTTCCTGAGTGAAGCGCGTGCAACGCCAGCACAGGATGCAGCGCTCCTCATCCAACACGACGTGCGGCCCCAGAACCACGCGCTTTTGCTTCAGCACCTTGGGATCGGCCAAACGGCTTATCCCGGGACCATGATCGAACGCGATGTCTTGAAGCGGACACTCTCCGCCCTGATCACAGACCGGGCAATCGAGCGGATGATTGAGCAGCCAGAACTCGATGACCGCTCGTCGGGCTTTCTCCGCTTCGGGCGAATAGAGCGCAACGTCCATGCCCTCCACCGCCTCGGTCGCACAGGCCGGGGTCATCTTGGGCTGTCCCTTCACCTGACACAGACATACGCGACACACGCCGACGATGCGAAGGCCGGGGTGATAACACATCTGCGGCACTTCGAGCCCCAAGCGCTCCGCGGCTTGCAACAGCGTGGTTCCCTTCCGAACGTCGATCTCGCGTCCGTCAATTTTGATCTTGGGCATGACCTCTCCCGCCTCTACCGGTCCACTTCGCCGAGAACGATGTCGATGGAACCCAGCGCGGCGATCACGTCCGCGATGAGACGCCCTTCCACCATGGGCGGCAGGGCGCGCAAGTTGATGAAGGATGGTGAGCGCACGTGACACCGATAGGGATGGCTGGTGCCATCACCCACGATGTAATAACCCAGCTCGCCCTTGGGGTTTTCGGCGACGAAGTACACCTCGCCGGGCGGGGCGGCCACGCCTTCCGACACGATCTTGAAGTGATGAATGAGCTCTTCCATCGAGCCGTAGACCTTGTCCTTGGGCGGCAAGGAAATCTTGGGATCCTGAATTTGATACGGGCCCTCCGGCATCCCATCCAGCGCCTGGCGAATGATGCGAAGGCTCTGCCGCATCTCCTGGATGCGCACGATGTAGCGGTCGTACACGTCCCCGTTCTGGCCCGTGGGCACGTCGAACTCGAACTTGTCGTACAACATGTACGGCATCTTCTTGCGGACATCCCACGCCACGCCTGAACCGCGAAGGTTGGGCCCGGTCAGCGAAAGATCGATCGCTTGCTGCGCCGTGATGACACCCACGCCTTTGGTGCGCTCCATCCAGATTCGGTTCTTGGTGAGCAGGTCTTCGTAGTCGTCGATCTTGTCCGGCATGTAGTCGAGGAAGCTCCGAATCGCCTTCTCGATCTGCGGCGTCATGTCGAATGCCGTGCCGCCGACCCGCTGAAATGACGTCATCATGCGCGCACCGGTCAGCATCTCGAAGAGGTTGTAGATGATCTCGCGCTCGCGGAACATGAGGAAGAACACCGTCATCGCCCCGATGTCGAGCGCCCAGGTACCGATGCCCAGCAAGTGATTGGAGATGCGAGCCATCTCGCAGCCCACCGTGCGGATGTGGAGGGCGCGGGGCGGCGCTTCAATTCCGCAAAGCTTCTCCACTGCGAGCATGAACGTGACGTTGTTGTGAAACGGTGACAGGTAGTCCATGCGGTCCGTGTAAGGCACGAACTGGTGGAACGTCTTCTCCTCGGCCAACTTTTCCATGGCCCGATGGAGATAACCCATGTGCGGCACGCAGCTCAGGACTTCTTCGCCGTCCAGCTCCAGCACCAAGCGCAGCACGCCGTGGGTGCTGGGATGCTGCGGCCCCATGTTGAGGGTGAAGGTTTTTGTACGAAGCCCCGTTTCGGTGGGTATCACCTTTTCCGCTTGGTCGGGAGTGGGCAGAATGACCGCCGACTTCCCTGACTTCACGATTCAACTCCCACGTGACGGTCGAAGCGTTCCGATGCGTAATCCACCGAGCCCCCCTTCACGCGGGCGGTGGGAATGCCGAGCGGGCTTTCCCCAACCAAGAGCTTCCCGTCGGGACCGTACACCTCGGGCATATCGATGCGCCGGCCGCCGCTCTTCACGACCCGGCCCACCCGCAACGCACGCACGCGAGCCAGCTTGTCCTCGAAGAGCCGCGAAATTTCCCACTGCGCTTCGTGTTTCTCACGTGCCTTCGAGGGAAGCTCATCGGAACTGATGAGATCTTGAATGTGCTGGAGCGCAGAGAGCAGGTTCTCGGGTCGTGGCGGACAACCAGGAACGTAGACGTCCACCGGAATGACTTGATCGAGTCCCTGCACGGTCGGGTAGGAATGAAACATGCCCCCCGTGCAGAGGCAGGTGCCCATCGCGATGACCCACTTGGGCTCCGGCATCTGCTCGTAGATTTTCTTCACCACCGGCGCCATTTTGTGGACGAGCGTACCAGCGGCGATCATGCAGTCCGCCTGCCGGGGCGAAAACCGCAGCACTTCGCTCCCGAAACGGGCCATGTCGTAGCGACTCGCCGCCACGGCCATCATCTCGATCGCGCAGCAGGAAATACCCATGGGCATGGGCCACACGGAGTTCTTTCGTGCCCACTTGAGCGCGAAATCGAGCTTGGTGGTGAGAATGCGAGAGAGAACTTCTTTTTCGAGGGCCATGCCTCAGGTGTCCTTTTCTAAGGGTCTTGCCCCGGCCTGGAAACCCCGGTTTGGGATCGGAACACTCCCCCGATGTCCGGGGGTTAAATCAAAGACCTACCGTTCCCAAGGCGCTGAAATCCGGCGGAGTATAGGGGCTTGTGAAAATGGGCACAAGCCGCGCCAGGCCTGCCTAAGACCCTTCGAACCCCTGTTTCAGTTTGGTGTGGCGTGTGATTCAAAACAAACGAACGCGTAACCAAAGCAGGATCAAAAGCCAGAGTTCGGCGTGGATGCTGCCGACCTCCACGCGTAAGGCCCCCCGTAACGATGGCGCGACCGCCTCCCCAGCCGGGGTGACGCCTGCCGCCCGAAACCGCCAGCCCCAGGCCGGAACTCTGGCGCGATAGTCTGCGTACTCGGATGGAAACGCATACGCCAGCGCCCGTCCCTCACGACGAGCGTGCGTTCCATACAAGAGGGCAAAGCCCAAGGCGACTACGATCATGAACCAGGGCCAGGCGGCGCCCGTGGCCATGACGAACCCCAGGGTGAGCCATGCGTTCCCCCAGTAGAGCGGATGCCGGGTGTGGGCATAGGGACCGGTGGTGACGAGCTTGTGAGACAGGGGGCGGGAGGATCGCGCCGCAATGCCGAGATGCGCGGCACCCCAGCAGCGCAACGCTTCACCCAAGACCATCATCCCTATCCCGATCATCCACCACGGACGTCGCGGGTCCGCCCAGACGAACGCGGCGAGAATCGGCAGAACGGGAACCCATCCGCGATAATGATAAAACGCGTTGGCAACGCTCTCCCCGGTCGACGTTCGCCGCGTTTCACCCGGCGATGTGCGCATCCGTTCAGGGGGCAAACTCTGCGAACACTCCGTCGCTTAAAAATCGCGCCTCGGGGGTGAGCCGAATCCAGCCGTCCCCCGTTTCCAGTAACCCCGCCGAGTGAAGCCGCGACAGGATGGAGCCGTACCGTTCTTCGAACGGTTCGCCCCATTCCTCCAGATAGGCTTCAGTGGACAGTCCTTCCAGCAAACGCAATCGTAAAAAGATCCACTCGAACCGCGCTTCGTCCACCGGCACCGGCTTGGGCACCGGAGCCCGCGACGGGTCGGCATAACTCGCCAGCCATCCCTCCAGCGTGGCGGGATTGGCCCAGCGATGATTGGCCAGCAATGCGTGCGCGGAGGGCCCCACCGCGATCACGTCGTCGCGCCTCCAGTAACGCAGATTGTGGGCGGCTTCCTTCCCCGGGCGAGCGAAGTTCGAGATTTCGTAGGCGGCATACCCCACCTCACCTAACCGCTCCACCATGCGGGCATACATATCCGCCGCCCGGTCACCATCCGGGCGCTGCCGACGACCGGTGTCCACGGCCTCGGTCAGCACCGTGCCGGGCTCGAGCGACAGACAGTACGCAGAGAGATGATCGGGCTCGAGGTTAAGGGCGGCATCGAGCGACGTCTGAAACGTCTCCACGGTCTGCCCCGGCAAGCCATACATGAGATCGAGGCTTACGTTCTGGAAACCCGCGCGTCGCGCCACGCCGATTGCGGTGCCGACTGCGTTTCGATCATGCAGGCGCTCCAACATGCTCAGCTCACCGGCGTCGAAACTCTGTGCACCAAAGCTCACCCGGTTTACCCCCGCTCGCCGCATTGCGGACGCAATCTCCGCGGTGAAGCTTTCCGGGTTGGCTTCGGAGGTGAACTCGCAATCTGACGTGATGCTGAATGCAGACTGAAGGAGGGACCCCAGCCGTTCCCATTGGAGCACGGTGAGTGCGGACGGCGTGCCGCCGCCCAGGAACACGGTACAAAGGGACGGGTGCGCTGCCCACGTGCGGTCCGCGCGAACGGTTACTTCGCGCGCGACGCCTTCGAGCCAGGACCATGCCTGTGCTTCGTCGTAGATGCCCTTCGCGAACGTGCAATAGCTGCACATCGCGCGACAGAAGGGTACGTGAACGTACAGGCCGAGCGGAGCATCACCATGCCCCCAGAGTAGAGATGACAGTGAACCCGCTTCTCTTAATGAATGATCCGGCCCAACCGCGATAGACGGGGCCGCATCTTTTCCTTGTTCCACGACCAGTAAATGAAGAGGGCCTTGCCCTTGATGAGGTGACCGTCGAGCGGTCCCCAGAATCGGCTGTCATCGGAGTTGTCCCGGTTGTCGCCCATCATGAAGTAGTTTCCTTGGGGGACGACGTAGGGCCCGTAGTTGTCACGATTGCCTGCTCCAGGGGGGTAGATGACCGGGTTCTGATACTCCTTTGGTTGAATCCGCGATGAGGTGAATTTCACGAACGTTTGCGGTTGGGGCTCGCCGTTCACGAAGACGACCTTGTCTTTGATTTCGATCGTGTCGCCGGGCAGGCCGACCACGCGCTTAATGAAGTCGCGGCTGGGATCCTTGGGATACTTGAACACGAGGATGTCCCCGCGCCGCGGCTGGCGAATGGCCGGTGTGCGCGCGTCGGTGAAGGGAATAGGCGCGCCGTAGAGGAACTTGTTCACGAACAGGAAATCCCCGACAAGAAGCGTGTCTTCCATGGAGCCGGTCGGAATCCGAAACGCCTGGATGACGAAGGTGCGTATGACCAAGGTCAGCGCCACCGCGACCAGAATGGCCTCGGCGTATTCGCGCAGGGTCGACTTGCGTTTCACGCGTGTCTTCGATCGATCGTTCGCGCGGCCCATGGACACCTCCGCCGCGTCCCGCGGGCTCATCGTTCCACCTTGAGGACGGCGAGGAATGCGTCCTTGGGAATGCTTACGTTACCGACCTGCTTCATGCGTCGCTTTCCTTCTCTCTGTTTTTCCAAAAGCTTCCGCTTCCGGGTGATGTCGCCGCCGTAGCACTTGGCGGTCACGTTCTTGCGCAGCGCGCCGATGGTTTCCCGGGCGATGACCCGGTTACCGACCGAGGCTTGAATGGCGACTTGGAACATCTGCCGCGGGATGAGCTCCTTGAGCTTGGCCGCGACACTCCGGCCCCATTCGTAGGCCTTGTCCCGGTGGACGAGCACCGATAACGCATCCACGGCAATCTCATTAAGCAGTATGTCCATCTTGACGATCGCCGACTCTTCGTACCCCGTGTGTTCGTAATCCAGGGTGGCGTACCCCCGGGAGAGCGATTTCAGCTTGTCATAGAAGTCGATGATGATCTCGTTCAAGGGTAAACGGTACACCAGCTTCACGCGTTCGGTGTCGAGATATTCCATCTCGTGGAAGATGCCGCGCCGGTCCTGGCAGAGCTTCATGATGTTCCCTACGTACTCCGTGGGAACGAGAACTGTGACGCGCACGAAGGGCTCTTCCACTCGCTCGATACGCGAGGGGTCCGGCATCTTGGCCGGATTCTCGACGGTGATGGTTTCCCCGCTGGTCAGGGTCACCCGGTAGCGCACGTTGGGCACGGTGGCGATGAGATGCAGCCCGTACTCGCGCTCGAGGCGTTCCTGCACGATTTCCAGGTGCAAGGGTCCCAGAAAGCCGCACCGGAATCCGAACCCCAACGCTTCGGAGGTCTCGGGCTCAGACACTAGCGAGCTGTCATTGAGGGACAGCTTTTCCAGGGCCACCTTGAGCTCTTCGTACTCTTCGGTTTCTACCGGATAGAGCCCGCTGAAAACCATCGGTTTCATGGGCTTGTACCCGGGAAGCGGTTCCGGAGCGGGATCCTCGGCGTTCACCACGGTGTCCCCTACGCGCGCATCGCTAAGGGTTCGCACGCCCGCAATGAGATAGCCCACGTCGCCGGCCACGAGTACGTCCCGTTTCAGCATGTCGATGCGAAAGATGCCCACTTCGAGCACTTCATATACGACTTCGGGGTTTGAAAAGAACGACACGTGCTGCCCGGGACGGATCTCGCCGTCGGTGACCCGCAGGTAACAGACTACCCCGCGGTACTGATCGAACACCGAATCGAAGATGAGCGCCCGTGTCTTGTCTCCGCCTTGGGGTGGCGGCGGAATGTCACGAATGACGTGGTCGAGGATCTCTTCCACGCCTTGGCCGGTTTTGGCGGAGATACGAAGGATGGTGCTGGGATCACGGTCGAGCAAGAGCCCGATCTCCTCCGCGATCTTGTCCGGATGCGCGGCGGGCAGATCGATCTTGTTGAGCACCGGTACGATGCTGAGCCCCGCTTCCTGGGCCAGGATCAAGTTGGACAGCGTTTGCGCCTCGATGCCTTGCGCCGCATCCACCACCAGGATGGCGCCTTCGCAGGCCGCGAGACTCCGTGACACCTCGTACGAAAAATCCACGTGCCCGGGCGTATCGATGAGATTCAGCCGGTACGCGCGACCGTCCTTGCTCCGGTACTCCATGGTGATGGGATGCGACTTGATGGTGATGCCCTTTTCCCGCTCCAGGTCCATGTTGTCGAGCACCTGGGCTTTCATTTCATGCGGCAACAGCGTCCCGGTGACCTCGAGCAGCCGGTCGGCCAGCGTCGACTTGCCATGATCTACGTGAGCCACAATGCAGAAGTTGCGAACGTTCCGCGACATATCCCCCCTAATCCCACCGTGTTCGCAGGGCCAGCCCGGCCCCATGCGTTTCGGGGATGTACCCCACCGTGGCGTCGATGCGTTTGTCGAACCCACGCAAATGCGCGTCGACATAGGCATCGATCACCGATAACAGCATGGTCGCGCCGGCAAACCAGTATTTGGCATTCCGGCTCGAATCCAATCGATCGACTTCCGATTGCCAGAACAGTGAGTCGGCAGCTGAGGCAGCCTCATTGTAATGACCCACCGCATCCATCTTGTCCTGATTGAGCGCGACCGCCCAACCGAGAAGTCCGGTATAAGCGCCGAAAAACAGCCCGGCTTTGATCCATCGTTCGTTACCGACTTGACCGAGTCCGGGTAACAGAAATGATTTCAGGGCGGCGGTACTTGGTGATTGCGTGTGATCTTCCAATGAGGGTTGCGCCCCTACCCCCCGCGCGGTACAGAGCGCGGCGATCGCAACTACGATGAGTACACAACGTGATGCTGGCGGAGACGCGTGGGAATCGAACCCACCCCGGACGTGATTAGCGCCCGGCAGAAGGATTTGAAGTCCTCGGAGTCCACCAGGACCCATTCGCCTCCAAGGGTAAGAGAAGACCGTCACGGGGAGAGGTAACCGATGGCTTCAATCTCAACCCGGGCTCCCAACGGCAAGGCCGCCGCCTGGACGGTGGATCGCGCCGGCCGGTGTTCGCGGAACGCTTCGGCATAGATCGCGTTCATGGCCGGGAAATCGTGCATGTCGGCCAAGAACAC
>Ga0207675_100004041_pt1 | contig 14211 bp, 12 predicted proteins | sample KBSSwiS42_FD_184305 | JGI IMG/M metagenome (GOLD analysis project Ga0207675, IMG submission 184305) | Switchgrass rhizosphere microbial communities from Kellogg Biological Station, Michigan, USA - KBS Switchgrass S4-2 (SPAdes) (version 2) | ecosystem: Host-associated > Plants > Roots >... | reverse complement strand
CCGTTCAACCGGACCATCTCCGCCAGATACGCGACGCTGTTGGGACGTTGACCCGTTTGTGCTGGGAAGGACGTGGCTGTCTCTGCGATCGAGCCAAAGTTGGTAGTGTGATGGTTACGTCCACTCATGAGCGCTGCGCGGGTTGGAGAGCAGAGCGCCGTGGTATGAAACTGGTTGTAGCGAAGCCCGTCATTTGCCAGGCGCGTAGCCGTCGGCATGTGGATAGGTCCGCCGAATGCTTCGGACATACCGAACCCCATGTCGTCGATCAGCACAATCAGAACATTGGGCGCCCCCGCTGGTGCCTCGACCTCAAACCGAGGAGGCGGCGTTGCATTGCGGGCATTGAACACGGTGCTATTAGGAACTTTGGGTTCTGGAATCGGAAGTATCGTCCGGTCGGTAGGCTCAACTACTTTTGATTGAGCAGCCACGCGCACCGTCGAAATTGGTCCCACCAACATCACGAGGGTGAGCATAGTGGCGACAATCACTGCAATTCTCTTCATGACTTTCTCGTCTCCTTAATTTGTGTGCAAACCGCCCATTAGACCGCCACTTGCGTTGTTCAGGCCGAGAGATTTGATCCTTCCGCAAGCGTTTTTCTATTTCACTTGCTCAAGTCATTTCAGACCTCGACATTTTTCGGCGAGTAAACCAGAGCTGCAAAAGGCACCATGCGCCTAAGCCCAGATGCAAAACGATCGCCGGCCAAAGCAATGCACTGCGCAGGTCCAAACGAGTGCCGGCGTAGACGAGCACCATCGCGGCCGCAAAGTTGTAAAACGACATGGCCTCGATGACGCCGGTCGCCGGGCTTCCGCGTTCGCCTTTTCTTGATTGCCAACATGCGATGGCCAGGGCAACCAGGGCCGCTCCGGCGATCCGCCCCGCGACCAAACCAGTAGGTGTGTCCAGCGGCGCGCCAAGTAACGCCGAAACCGCCACGGTAGGTATAAGCAGCAAGGCCACGCCGGCAAGCGCTTCAATTACTGCTGCGATGATGAGTAGGAATTTCATGGGGCGCTAATTTCTCACGCATCGAAAGCCAAGATGGTTGGTGCCCGTGCCGACATCGCCCTTGCCACGCGTGCCAATGATGTAGCGCGAGCAATACTGATCGGTGCACAAAAATGATCCCCCGCGGTGAACTTTTTTCGGTTCGTTCGGTTCAGACGGATCATATGGCGAGTCTGGTCCGCGCGGATTGCGGACAACGCTCCCCGCCCGCGCCACTTGTGCGTAGTAATCCGGCCGGTACCAGTCGCTGGTCCACTGCCAGACATTGCCGGCCATGTCATAAAGTCCGTATCCATTTGCCGGATATCTCGCCACCGGCGCGATCCCGATGAATCCGTCCTGGCCGGTGTCTTTCATGGGAAATGTGCCCTGGTATGTATTAGCCATGAACTTGCCGCTAACACAGAACTCTTCACCCCAGACGAAGGGCTCGCCGGCACGGCCTCCACGGGCCGCGAACTCCCACTCGGCTTCCGTCGGCAGACGCTTCCCCGCCCACTTCGCGTAGGCTTCGGCGTCTTCATAGGCAACGTGTACGACCGGGTAGTTCTCTTTTCCTTTGAGGTCGCTTTTCGCGCCCAGCGGATGCCGCCAGTTTGTCCCCGGAATATAAGTCCACCATTGAAAATGATTATCTAAAGGCACGGGATGATCGGTTGGAGAAAAGACCACCGAACCGGCCACGAGATTGTCCGGCGGCGCTCCGGGAAAGTCCTCCGCGCGCGGTGTCCGCTCAGCGACGGTTACGTAGTTGGTGGCTTTAACAAAGGCGGCAAACTGAGCATTGGTGACGTCGGTTTTGTCCATGAAGAATCCGTCGACATACACACGATGAATGGGCCGGGCGTCTTCGGTGGCCTTCATACCGACTTCATCCATATCCGGCGGATCGTCTGCGCCCATGGAGAACTCGCCACCGGGAATCCAGACCATTCCTTCGGGACTAGCGCCAGGAGCGTTGGCAGAGTTTGAGACAGTCGCCGCGAATCTGTTGGCGCCCGCTGAAGTTGCCGGAGCATCGGTAGTCATGGAACTGGACCGTGCCGTGCTGGGTTGGACCGAACGCGGACGTGTAACCCTTACAGCCAGTTCGGCTCCGGCCGCGACTACGATCAGACCTAGCGCCAACCATAAACCGCTGCGCAGATTGAGGCTTAGTCGACCGGGCTCAGTCAGAAATGAATTGAAAATATGATGACCCAAGCGCGAATTCCAATCGAAATGAGCGTGAGTTCATGATATTTCTCCATCGAACCCAGTGCGCTAGAAACGAAGATGGCTAAAAGGATAAGGCCAGAGAATGCACCTGTCGGGGGAGATTACAGGGTCTCATAACCGGGGTGATGCGCTTACTGGCAAAGATGACAGGTAGGCAAGTTAAGTCGAACAGAGTCGCACCGGGTAACTGTCACCCTCCCTGACGATCAATTACAATTCGCGAATGATCGTTGTGTTGATGGGCGTGACAGGTTCCGGCAAAACGACCGTGGGAAAGGCGTTGGCCGCAAACCTCGGTTGGAAATATCTTGACGCGGACGAGTTCCACCCGGCGACAAACGTGGCCAAGATGCACGCCGGTGTACCGTTGGACGACGCTGACAGACAGCCGTGGCTTGAGACCCTGGCCCATCTTATCGGCGCTAATATTCAAGTCAGTGATTCAGCCGTGCTGGCGTGTTCGGCGCTGAAACAGACCTATCGCGATAAGCTTTCAATTAGCGCTGAGGTTCGATTTGTTTATCTGAAGGGCGATCGTGAAACCATCGCGGAACGTCTGCGCGCCCGGCGCGACCATTACATGAATCCGAACCTGTTAGACAGCCAGTTCGAAACTCTTGAAGAACCCACAGACGCGCTCGAGATCAATGTAACGTTGCCCATTGATGTGATTATTCAGAGAATCAGAACAGCACTCAAGATTTAGACGTTAAGCAAAATGCCAGCAACCAAAATCGCACCCACCGTCGTAGGCGAAGGTTCCGCGAGCACGGATCTCGCGCCACGGGAGCTGCGCCAAATACTCGAGCAGGCGCTCTTGCATGTCGCGCCGGATGCTCGCGTGCTGGCCATCATTCCCGACAAGACTCGCGACGACAACACCAACCTGTTGTTTCCTTTCGCGGCGGAGATCCTGTCAGAACGCGGCGTGGCGAAGTACGACGCGCTCGTCGCCCAGGGAACACATCCGCCGATGGCCGAGGACGAGAAGCGATCAAAGATCGGACTGGCCCATGGCACGTCTGCGGGCGTGGGTGAGATTTTCGATCATCAGTGGAATATTCCCGACGAGCTGACGACGATTGGCGAGTTGAGTGCGACGGACGTGTCGCGCCTGACGGGCGGACTGATCAACGATGCGGTGAATGTGACGCTGAATCGGCGACTGGCGCCGGGAGTCTACGACACAATTCTTATTTTTAGCGCTACTGTGCCGCACGAAGTCGCAGGTTTTGCCGGCGGCGCCAAGTACCTCTTTCCCGGCGTGGCCGGTCCCGATCTTACGCATGCAACACATTGGCTGGGCGCGTTGGCGAGCATCGAGAACGTCATCGGCCGCGTCGAGACGCCGACGCGACACATGATCGAAGCCGCGGCGGATCTTGTGACGCCGCAGATCATCACCCTGAATTCTGTCGTGACGCGTGATGATGCAAATCGGCTGCGCACGCACGCATTGTTTGCGGGCGATTTTCGCGAAGCATTTCGCCACGCTGCTGACGTCAGTCGTCAGGTGCACATCAAATACACCGGCCGAAAATATCGACGAGTGGTCGCATTGCTCGATGAGCATTACGACGAGCTTTGGGTAGGTGGCAAGGCGAGCTACAAGCTGGGCGGGATCATCGAAGAGGGTGGCGAGCTGATCATTTACGCTCCACATCTTCGTGCGATCTCGGAAACGCACGGCCGGCTCATTGAAAAATACGGCTACGCGCCGCTCGATCGCGTGCGCGAAATGGTGGCCCTGTCATCCGAACTGCAAAACAATTTGGCAGTGGCTGCGCATCTCGCGCACGTTTCCTATGCCGGACAACGCGATGAGTCAGGTCGCGTCATTCCCCGCTATCGGATCACTCTGGCCTCAGCCCTCGATGAGGAAACGTGCCGTCGTGTGCATCTGGGGTTCATGGATTACCGCGAGTTTCGCCGCGAGGATTATGAGGATGACGTGGATACTCTAGTCGTGGAGAGAGCGGGACGAGACCTTTACCTGGTTTGAGGGCTAAGTTTTTAGAGGAACGATTCACCTTCCCATCCAACCACCGTCAACCACCAGCACGTGACCATTTACATAGTCGCTCGCTGATGACGCGAGAAACACCGCCGCTCCCGCGAGGTCGGAAGGCTCTCCCCAGCGCCCCGCTGGTATGCGTTCAAGTATTTGCCGATTCCGCGTCTCGTCCGCTTGCAGTGCTTTCGTATTATCGGTACGCATGTAACCCGGGGCGATCGCGTTGACATTAATTCCCTGCCCGGCCCATTCATTCGCCAGCGCTTTCGTCAGTTGCGCAACGCCGCCTTTTGACGCTGCGTAAGCCGGCACCGTGACGCCACCCTGAAAAGAAAGCAGCGAAGCGATGTTGATGATTTTGCCGTTTCCTTGCGCGATCATTTGCCGTCCCGCAAGCTGCGACAGACGGAACACGGCTGACAGATTCACCTCGATCACCGTTGCCCAATCGTGCTCTGAATAATCGGCCGCGGGTGCGCGCCGAATCGTGCCGGCGTTATTGACGAGAATGTCGAGGTGCCCAAAATGTTTCAGCGTTGCCTCCAGCAGCGATTTCGGTGTTTCTTTGTTTGCGAGATCACCAGTCAACGGAAAAGCTCGACGGCCGAGGCGTTCGATTGCTTCGCACGTCGTTTCCGGCGAACGGGTATTGCCGTGGCAGGCAACGTCGGCGCCGGCTTCGGCTAAAGCGACTGCGATCGCCTGGCCCAAGCCGGCGGACGCGCCGGTGACAAGCGCAACTCGCCCGTTAAGTTCGAATAGATCGAGAATCATGAGTGCCTTGGAGCGATTTTATTCACGGAGTCGAAGTCAGCGCTGCTTTCTCCAGCGGCACCGGCTCGAGCTTGGGGGCGAGTAAGGTAAATATCGCGAGAGCCGCAAGATAAGCGCTGCCCGCGATGATGAAGATCGGAACATAGCTGCCGGTTGATTGCAGGATGTAGCCGACGATTTTCGAAATCAGCATGCCGCCAATCGCTCCGGCCATGCCGCCGATGCCGACGACCGACCCTACCGCTCGACGTGGAAACATGTCCGACGTGGTGGTAAAAAGATTTGCCGACCAGCCCTGGTGCGCCCCGGCGGCGAGCCCAACCAGCAGCACCGCAATCCAAACGTTCGAGGCCTTCGCCGCAAAAACAACCGGCACGACGGCCAACGCGCAAATCAACATCGCAGTCTTGCGCGCGCGATTGACGCTGACACCGCGTTTGATCATCGATGACGACAACCAGCCACCGGCCACGCTCCCAAAGTCGGCGATCAGGTAAACAATCACCAGCGGCAGGCCCACGCTTTTCAGATCGATGCCGTAACTCTTCTTCAGGAAATCCGGCAGCCAGAAGAGATAGATCCACCAGATCGGATCGGTCATGAATTTGCCGATCGCGAACGCCCAGGTTTGTCGATACGGGAGCAGACTCCGCCACGGAATTTTTGTTACCGGCTCGGCTGGGTCGCTGCGAATGTAGTCCATTTCAGCTTGCGACAGCAGCCGGTGTTCCTCAGGTCGCCGATACAACGCCAGCCAGAGAATCAGCCAGACGAATCCCGTGAGGCCGGTAACGACGAAGGTCCAGCGCCAACCGTACGTTAGCGTCAGCCACGGAACAGTGACGGCCGCGACCAGGACTCCGACGTTTGTTCCGGCGTTGAAGATTCCGGTCGCCAGCGCGCGCTCTTTCTTCGGAAACCATTCCGCTACTGTCTTGATGCATGCCGGGAAGTTGCCGGCTTCCCCCAAACCCAGCGCGAAGCGCGCAACGGCAAAACCGCCCACCGTGCTGACCAGCGCGTGGCCCATCGCCGCCAGGCTCCAAATCAGAACAGAAAGTGAAAAGCCCTTGCGCGTGCCGAGCCAATCCATCACGCGTCCGGCAATCAACAATCCGACGGCGTACGCGGTCTGAAATGCAAAGACCACCCAGGCATATCCGTTTTCGTCCCACACATGCGCCTGCTGCAGAGTGTCTTTGAGCGTGGCGATAACCTGCCGATCCAGGTAATTGATCGTTGCGGCAAAGAAGAGCAACGCGCAGATCGTCCAACGGACATTTCCCACGTGTGCCTTGATTCCGAGGGCGGCATCGGCGGCACCCAATGCGCTTGCGCCTGCCGATTGAGGCGGCGACACCTCCGACTGTGACTTTGGTAACGCGGTGGCCTCTACAGATTCGCTGATTCGATCCATTTGGACTCCCCTGGAGTGCGAACTTTTACAGCCGGGCTAATTACGATTTCTTCTTCAGTGGTTCAGCATAGATCTTGATGAGAATCATGGTGAAGTCTTTGTTCGCGGTGCTTCGTTGGTGTGGTGTGCCACGCGGCACAATCACCAGATCGCCTTTCTTGATTTCGATGGTCTTGCCATCGGTAATGCGCGGACTGCGCCATTCACCGGCGTCTGTTTCTTTCGGATCATCCAACTTTCCTCCGAGAATGAGCGTAGCCGATCCCTCGAGTACGTAATAGACGTCGTCGGAAGCATCATGCAATTCAGCAGCGGCGCCCACTTTGTTCTTCTCGTGCTGAACTGCCACGCGCAATTGCATGCCACCGCTGTCAATCAGCTCTGATGTCTTGTTCTCCGGCTGAAGCGTCTTCTGCAAATCATCCAGCGACTGCGCGGACATCACGACGAATGGTCGGGTTGCTTCCGTGGGTTTGCGTTGCGCGAACGCTGGAGACACTGAGGCCGCGCCGATGACAATAGCAAGCAGGCTGTACCGAATGGTCATATAACCTCCAGGCGAATCAAATGCTTCTGTTCTGTGTCTCAGTAAATTCCTCCGTGTCTCTGTGGTGAGTGAGTTCTCGTAAACATTCACCACGGAGACACAGAGGAATCACACAGGCACAGAGATTTCATTTGCGGCTTGCTTCCAAACCACTGCCGCTCTGATCAAATCCGGGCTGCACGGTTACCACTCCAAACTGACGATCTTCGACTTCCCGGTGCGCCGCCATCATCCAAACAAAATTAATGGGATGACCGGGCACAGACACATTTGGGTGAAAACCGCTCGGCATGATCACCGCGTCACCATCGCGGACCACGCCGATGAACTCGGGCTCGTCCGGGTTCGTGTAAACGAATTGCACGCCAAACGCGGGAGCCGGCATGTCGTAATAAACGTAAAGCTCTTCGAGAATCGCCGCGTGTTCGTGCGGCGGCCAACTGGTCCAGTGCCCCGGCTCGGATGTCGTGAAGCCCGCCAGAATACGTCCGGCTTCGACATTTTTTCCCAACGTGATGTTTACCGTCCGCGAATTCGACGGCCCACCAGTCTTGAATTTGAGTGAGCCATCCTTTTCCACATCGGCATAGCGCACAACTTGCAGCGGATATTTGTTTTCGACTTGCGCGGAACATTCGACAAGATCGACGTTACCGTCAGCCTTAATCTCGACCTGAGTGTCGCGTGGCAAATAGATCGAATCATACTGGCCGATTGAATTCGTCTCGCCTTCAGCCGTAATCGTGCACTTGCCGGAAAGACAAATTAGGCCGGATTCCGAATCTCCCGTTGCAAAGCTGAGGTCCGGCACTTCCCTGTCGAGAATTATCCGGCCGTAAACCAGATGCTTCATTGAGCTATTGTCCGGTGTGATGGAAATGTGGCGGCCTTTGCGCGCGTTCGTGTTACGAAAGATCATCTGCCCAGTTTCTCGTTTCATTTGTGCGCTCATGAATTTGTTCTCCTCCTGCGCCCTCCCTCACGGTCGGGCTACTGCCCCATGTTCTTCCAGCCATAAAAGATCTTCGAGTAAATAGTAATTGCCGTAAACGAGCGGCGTATCACCGGGCCGGGTGGTCGATCCATGACGCAAAACTCCCGGCGGCGTTTTGTCGTCAGCGGCCACCGGCGTCAGATATCGATCGATAAGCGACTGCACAATCGCCTCGCCTTGACGGCGATAGTTCGCGGCGCGCGTTGAGTCTTCAGTTGACGCAGAGAGCCGCAGCAATCCTCCTGCGATAATTGCCGCGGCAGACGTATCGCGATTTCGAAAGTGGACGCCTTCATCGGCGAAGTCATACCACGGCACTCCGTCTTCCGGCAGACGATCCAAAATGTAGCTTGCGATCTTCTCCGCCGTCGCCAACAAGCGTGGGTCCCTGGTTTCACCGTACGCGACCGCAAATCCGTACAATGCCCACGCCGCGCCGCGTGACCAGGTTGTGTCGGCCGCGAAACCCTGATGCGTGTGAGTGAAGACTCTTTCGCCGGCTTTCGCCTCATTCGGGTATCTGAGCGTGTTGGTAGTACTTTGTGAAGAAGTGAATTCCTGCCGATTGTCGCCCGGGTTGTAGTGAACCGATTGCGCGACTGACCCATCGCGTCGCACGAGCCAATCAGCGGATTTCAGCGCATGTTTTAGTCCGAGTTCGCGCCACTGCGCGTCGTTTGTCTCGCGCGCCGCCCACCACCAGATTTGCAGATTCATCATCGTATCGATGATCGTGTCGTCACCATTCACCGACCATGCAGCCACCAACTCTGTTGTCGGGTTATAGAGTTGCTTCAACCGCGCGGCTGCGCGCAACGCCCCGTCGCGATATTTCGGATCCTTTGTGCTGCGGTAGCCCAGCGCCGACGAGTAGAAGTTTAGGAAACCTGTGTCGTGGTTTTCGCTCGCCTCTTTGTTGAGCAGGCGCGCATTCCAAAGCTCGGCCCAACGCCGAAAGCGTTCGTCTTTTGTCTGGTCGTACAGCCGCCACAACTCGCCGACCCAAAAACTTCCAGTCCAGTAAAACCCCTTCTGCGTCTTCCATTCGCCCGTCTGGTTGTCACCCTCAGTGAAGAAACCCTGCCCCACCTCGCGCGCCGCATCGACGGGGGCCGTCTTTGCAATCGCCGGCTCCAGATTCTGCGCGGTGCGTTCGGCCGACTGCTTCAACAACTCGATCGCCTGTGCATATGTCTTCTTTTTGGCGGGCTTTAGAGTGTCGGGCGGCGCTGACTGAGCGGACGCGCTCGTGGAAACGATTTCAACTCGCGCCGGGTGTGCGACTCGGCTGCTGACTTGCCGAACGAAATTGACGAAGCCGTCAAACGTCTTCGCGGAAGGTTGCGGCAACGCAAGCGTGCCGTATCTAAACCGTGAGTCGGCGCGCCCCGCGCTCACGTTCAGATCGTCAGTGTCCTCCTGATCCCAAAGGCCGGTGACATACCACTCTGCCTTTCCATTCTGAAACTGCGGCTGGACCAGAAGGTTGAGCGGATCATCAGCGATCGACTTACTCTCCTGACCCATCGCAATTATCGCCAAACCCAGATTCTGGTTCGGCAGCATATGAATAGCCGTCGCCGGCGGACCTTCTTCTTCAACCTGATGGCCCCACCACGCGCGCGTGAAAACGGGCGCTTCGGCTGTGGGATTGAAACTCTTTTCTTCCAACTCCGGTTGGCGAACAATTCCGGTCACTAGTGTCAGGCCGTCTGCTCCTTCGGCGATTACCCGGTGATCAAAGCCGCGTTCGCCGCTCCATTGCGTCATGCGGCTGGTCAAATTTACTTCGCGTCCAGCAACTTTCCAGCCTTTGTAAGTCAACTCAACCATCGTGCGCACGGGACCGGCGCTGATGATGCGCCATTTGCGTTCGGCAACATCGGAAACTCTCACCGCCTTGCCATCAACCAGCGCGGCGACTGCCCCGATTCCAATCGCGTCACCGATCCGATAGATGTCGCGACCGAAGGGCGATTCCCAGTGATAGACGTACTCAGGCGCGCCGAACATCTCGAGATACAAACCCGGACGACGCTTACCCCAAACGTCGATCGCGTTGCGCTTGTCGAAATAGATGCGCCATGCAGTCGCTTCCGACTCCCACCCGAGACCATCGAACTTCATGGTGAATTTCGCCGCAGTCCGTTTGGGATAGGCGCTGCGCAGACGCTGAATAGTCGCAGTCTCTCCGTAGGCAATCGTGACGATGCGCGTCTGTTTCGGTTTCAGGTCAATTTGAAACGCGAGCTCGTCGTACTTGTTGTCACCGTCGAGATCGTCCGCTTGCGAAGGCAGCTCGATGGTTTGCAACGTGCGCGCGTCCTCTTCGAGCGTGGCAGCGTCGCTGGTCGTGACAACCGCGTCGCCCGCTCTGAAATCAGGCGCGACACGTTTCAGATCCGCAACGCTGACGACGATGTCTTCCGCCAGCCGAAGCTCATCCGTCCTGTTTGTGACGGCAATTTTCAACACCTTGATGCGCGGAACACCGAACGCCGAAACGGCGGCTGCAAACAAGATTAAGACGATTAGGCTGATTGTTCTGATGAGTTTGGGCATCCTCAGGCAACGACGGCGCGGGTCGCGCCGCACGACTCGCGCACGACCAGTTCAGGCTCGACAATGATGTGTTGTTCTTTCGGCCGCTTCTTGTGTTCTATTTGATCTATCAACAAACGTCCGGCCGCCTGTCCCATCTCTGAAGTTGACCAGGCAACAGTCGTCAAAGGCACTCTGAGCATGTCGCCGTAGTGAATATTGCCGCCGCCGACAATGGCGATGTCCTCGGGAATTCGCAGGCCGGCTTCGCTGATCGCACTCATCGCGCCAATCGCCGCGGGATCGTTAGCCGCAAAGATGCCCGGTGGCACATCGCCTTCTTTCAACCAGGCAGCCATTGAGTCGTAGCCATCCTTCTCTGTGAATCCGCAGGCGCGCACCAGAGATGGGTCAAAGGGCAGGCGATGTTTCTGGAGCGCTCGCTGATAGCCTTCAAAGCGCTGCACGGCCGTGGACGCGCCCGTGCCTTTCAGGTGTCCAACTTTGCGGTGACCGAGATTGATCAGATGCTCAGTCGCGAGCAGGCCGACTTTCACATCGTCAGTCGTCACGGTGCTGGCACGCACGCCCTCAAATTGTCGATCGATCAAAACGACGCGGCCGTTTTCGCGAATGGTGCGCCGCAAGAACTTTGTATCAGCCGGCGAGGCTGACGAAGCGAGAATCAATCCGTCAGTGCGCGGCAACAGCGCCTCAATTTCCGCTTGTTCATTCGCTGCATTTTCGTCTGTGCTGCAAATCAAGTCCTGGTAACCGAGCGGTTTTGCCACCGTCTCGATTCCGCGACAGATTTCCGCAAAATACGAGTGCATCAAGTCGGGAACGATCACGCCAAGCAGGTAAGAACGATTGGTGGTGAGCGCGCGGGCAAACTGGTTTGGCCGGTAGTTCATCCGGTGCGCCGCTTCCAGGATTCGGGCGCGTGTTTCCGGACTAATCTCCGGGTGATTGTTGATGGCGCGGGACACCGTCATTTTCGAGACGCCCAGCGCACGCGCAATGTCTGCTAAGGTTGTCGCCATGAATTCGTTCCCTCTTCCTCTGGGAGAGGGAGTTACTTTCCGCTCTTCAACGCTCTGGCAATCGCGGCCTCTGCCAGCGGCGTCATGATCGCGTAGCCGTTCGCGTTCGGATGCAGTCCGTCTTGGCTCAATTCCTCTCTGAGAAATCCTTTGGCATCTATCATAGCCGAATAGTAATCAACGTAAGTCAATTTATTCTGCGTGACATAGTTGCGCATCCACTCGTTGAGCGCTTTGATTTTTTCCGGCGGGCGTTGGCTCGTCCGCATGATCGGTTTTCCGTCGCGCGATTCGTAATCGCTGATCGGCAACACAGACGCCAGTACCACGCGAATGTGATTGGCTCGGGCGAGTTCGGCCATCGACACCAAGTTGTCCTCGATCGCTTCCAACGTCATCGGGCCGGTGTCACCCGCGAGGTCGTTTGTGCCGGCGAGAATGACGACCACCTTTGGCCGAAGTGCGATCACGTCAGCGCGGAAGCGCACCAGCATCTGGGGCGTGGTTTGCCCACTTATGCCGCGATCGATGTAGGGCTTACCGGGAAAGAATCCGCCATATTTCTGATCGTCCCAGGAATCAGTAATCGAGTCGCCCATGAACACCACCCGCGCCTCGTTTTTGGCGGGCGGCACGACCTTCACGTTCGCATCGTGATAACGGGCCAGCGCCGGCCAGTCATTCAATTTCGTTTGCGCGCGCGTCAATTGTGTTTTCGTTTCCGCGCAATCGTTCGCCGCTGTTTGTGCCTGCGCATTGCCGGCAAACAGCAGCAGAGCGAGGACTGGCATCAGCAATTCGAATCTCATTCTCAAAACTCCATGCTCAATTGCGCTCAGCGCCAATCGCTGTCTGTAGAACTGACTCGGGGGTCCACTCGCTGATTGGCCGCGCCGGCGATAGGTAGCCCCGACTCATCACGGCCAGCCGATCGCACATACCGAAAAGTTCCGGCAGGTAAGAACTGACCATCATTACGGCTTTTCCCTGCGCGGCGCACTCAGCGATGGTTTGATAGACCACTGCCTTGCTGCCGATGTCGATGCCGCGCGTCGGCTCGTCCAGCAGCAAGACGTCTGCGTCCTGATGCAGGAGCCGGCCGAGAGCGACCTTCTGCTGGTTGCCCCCTGAAAGCGACGCGACCTTTTGATTCACATCACGCGCCTTCACCGATAGCGAATGGGTTACTTTCTCCGCCTGCTTTCGCTGCTGGCTAAGATTCAACCAGCCCCAGCGTGAACATGACTCGACATTGGTCATGGTCACGTTGTCGGCAATTGAAAGTGTGACGCTGAGGCCCTCTCCCTTTCGATCTTCGCTGAGGTAACCGAGTTTTTGTTGTACTCGATCGGATGTTGCGGGTCGGCGGAGTTCTTTGCCGTGAATGCGAATCGAACCACGCGCCGCGTCATCAAGCGCAAAGAGCGCCCTGACCAATTGCGTCCGGCCAGAGCCCATCAAACCTGCGATGCCGAGTATCTCGCCGGGCCGAAGGTCAAAACTAGCGTCTTTCAGAAGTGGCGGCGCGTTCACGTTGTGGACTTCGAGAACGGGCAATGTGTTCGTTTTAAGAGGCGACGTCCGCTGCGGGAAAAGGTTTTCAAACGAACGGCCAACCATGTGCGCAATTAATTCGTCGTTGGTTACGGAGGCGATCTGTTCCGCCGCTACGCTCCTTCCATCGCGCAGCACCGTGAAGCTGTCGGCAATCTCGCGCACCTCTTCGAGAAAGTGACTGATGTAAACAACAGTAATTCCCTGCCCGCGGAATTTACGAATCAACCCAAACAGGTGCTGCACGTCATCACGCTGAAGGCTGCTCGTCGGCTCGTCCATCAGAATGATGCGCGCGCGCGCGGCGATCGCGCGACAGACTTCCACAATCTGACGCGCAGCAATCGACAGATTGGCCACGCGCGTCTCAGGTTTGATTTCCGGATGGTGAAAGGTATTCAGCACTTCCTGCGTACGCTCACGCAGTGCCGCATCGTCGAGAATTCCCCAACGCGACGGCTCGATACCCATCATGATGTTTTCGGCCACGGACAAATGTGGAAACAGAGAAAGCTCCTGATGGATTAGCGCGATTCCTTTCACGCGCGCATCGAGGGGACTCGACGGACAATAAGCGGCTCCTTCGACTGTCATCGAGCCACCGTCGGGTGGTACCAGCCCGGCGAGCACATTCATCAGCGTACTCTTGCCCGCGCCGTTCTCTCCGATGACCGCGTGCACTTCGCCCTCGGGTAAACTGAGACTTACCCCATCCAACGCGATAGTCGGACCAAAGCGTTTGCTGATGTTTGAAAGTGAAAGGACAGTCATTGTCAGTAGACGGTTGTCAATGGCTAGTTGCTTGCAGCAGTTTCGGTTTCCGTAGCCCAGGCGTTCACGCCTGGGTCCAAAATCAGAGATCTGAATCACGAGCCTCTTTCAGGAGGCTGTCGCGAATAAAGTTTCGCATTCTCACCGCCCATAAGTGGGCTCCGGAATACCAGACTCCTTCGCCCCAGGCGCAAACGCCTGGGCTACCGAAAAATCCTGTCGGTTTTTCCACGCTTCTCCACCCGGAAACTCGTAGTAATCAAGCGACGCAGCTTTCATTTCGATACTGTACCCCGCGTCCGTGGGCGGCATGTATCG
>Ga0207675_100004039_pt1 | contig 14213 bp, 13 predicted proteins | sample KBSSwiS42_FD_184305 | JGI IMG/M metagenome (GOLD analysis project Ga0207675, IMG submission 184305) | Switchgrass rhizosphere microbial communities from Kellogg Biological Station, Michigan, USA - KBS Switchgrass S4-2 (SPAdes) (version 2) | ecosystem: Host-associated > Plants > Roots >... | reverse complement strand
TCACCGGGTGTTGTCCGGTGTCGTCGAATGCCGTTGTCATATAGGGAATTCTGGCATCGACCACCGACACTCTCGGGTCCAGGACAGGGTTTCTGCCCGGCATGTGGACAAGCATTTTCGGGGGCTCCGGGGGCGGCCGATATCGGTGGTCTCGACAAGCTCGACCAGCGGGAACGCGGGGGTCTCGATACGCTCGACCGGCGGACAAAGCGGTGGGCTCGACAGGCTCGACCGGCGGGCAAGCGGTGGCCCCGAGACGGCGCTGGGCGCCTCCTCAACCATCCGTCATGCCGGAGCCGGGAGCAGACCCCCGCCCTGCGCTGTACCTCTCCCCGTGGCTGCGTCCCTATCCACCACAGACCACCCCCGACCGCTGGAGTGGTCTCGACACTCGCTCGCTGGCGCTCGCTGCTCGACCACCGGACAGCTGAGGCGCTCGCTACTCGACCAGCGGGAAAGCAGAGGTCTCGACAAGCTCGACCAGCGGGAAAGCAGAAGTCCGGCCCGAGGACCCCGCACTACCGCCCGCCGGGGTCGCGCACCGTCGCCGCCAGGTCCGCCGCCCGCGACGACGTGACCACGTCCTCCAGCAGCAGCGGCGCACCGTCGGGGCCGGAGAGCGGGACGCGCCAGTTGGGGTGCTCGTCGACGGTGCCCGGCTGGTTCTGGGTGCGGCGGTCGCCCACCGCGTCGGTCAGCGCGACGCACCGCAGCCGGGACGGTGTGAGGGCGAGGTAGGCGTGCAGCGCGCGGACGGTCTGCTCGACGTCGGCGTCATCGGGGAGCAGCCCGCGCGAGCGCACCTCGGCCAGCCACGACTCCCGCTCGACGTCGTCGGCCGCCCGCTCCTCCGCCACCGGGCGCGTGAGCAGGCCGAGCTCCTCCCTGAGCCGGACGTGGTCGCCGGCCAGGAAGCCCGCGCTGGGCGGCAGGTCGTGCGTGGTCACGGACGCCAGGCACAGCTCGCGCCAGCGCTCCGCGGGCAACGGGTGGCCCTCGTCGTCGCGCTCGAACCAGAGGATCGAGGTGCCCAGGATGCCCCGGCGCCGCAGGAACTCCCGTGCCGACGGCTCGACCACGCCGAGGTCCTCCCCGACCACGACGGCCCCGGCCCGCTCGGCCTCCAGCGCCAGGACCCCGATCAGTGCCTCGTGGTCGTAGCGGACGTAGGTGCCCTCCGACGGGCGCTGCCCCTCAGGCACCCACCAGAGCCGGAACAGCCCGATCACGTGGTCGACGCGCACCCCGCCCGCGTGCCGGAGCACGGAGCGCACGAGGTCGCGGAACGGCGCGTAGCCGCTCTCCTCGAGCCGCTGCGGCTGCCACGGTGGCTGTCTCCAGTCCTGTCCGAGCTGGTTGAACGGGTCCGGGGGCGCGCCCACCGTCACCCCCTCGGCGTACGTCGACCGCATCCGCCACGCGTCGGCGCCACCGGGGTGCACGCCGACGGCGAGGTCGTGCATGGTGCCCAGCGCCATCCCGGCCTGGCGGGCGCTCGCCTGTGCGGCGGCGAGCTGCTCGTCGAGCAGCCACTGCAGCCACTTCTCGACGTCGACCGCCTGCTCGCGCCAGGCGCGCACCGCCGCCACCGCACCCGAGCCGGCATCGCGGAGATCGGCCGGCCAGGTACGGAAGTCGGGACCATGCTCGTGCGCGAGCACCCGCCAGGAGGCGAAGTCGTCGAGCGCCTCGCCCTCGGCCTCGCAGTGCTGGCGGAACGCCGCCTCCCGCTCGTCACTCCGCGGCACCGCGTGCAGGATCTCCAGCGCCGCGCGCTTCGCCGTCCAGGCGGTGTCGCGGTCGACCACGTCGCCGCCGTCGAGCGCGGCGTGGACCTCGGCCGTCAGCCGGTCGACCTCGGCGCGGGCCGGCGCCGACAGCGCGGTGTACTCGGGCACCTCCTCGACCCGCAGGTACAGCGGGTTGAAGAACCGCCGGGACGTCGGCAGGTACGGCGACGGCTCCATCGGAGCGGACGGCTCCGCGGCGTGCAGCGGGTTGACCAGCACGAAGTCCGCGCCGAGCTCCTTGCCGGACCATGCGGCGAGGTGGGCCAGGTCGGCGAGATCGCCCACGCCCCACGACTGCCGAGAGCGCACGCTGTAGAGCTGCGCAGCGAACCCCCACCCCTTCCGGTCGCGCAGCGACTCCGGCAGGCCGAGGAACGCGGGGGTCATGATCAGAGGGGTGGAGCTGCTCCGGCGACCGGAGCCCGCGCGCAGCCGGTGGTAGCCGGGCGGCAGGTCACCAGGCACCTCGAACGTAGCCTCGCCGACCAGGTGGCCGTCGACCTCGCGCGGCTCGACCCAGTTGTCCACCTGCGTCAGCTCGCGCACGGTGCCGTCCTCGAGCTCGGCCACCACATGCACCGCGTCGCCGTGCGTGACGTGCACCGGCACCCACCGTGCCGTGCCTCGGGTCGCCACGACGCAGGGCGGCAGCGCGCGTCGCCACGCGTCCTCGCGGCGCCTCCGCAGCGCCGACGCCGGATCGCCGACGTCGACGCCCATTGCGGACAGCACGGCCTCGACGGTCGCCCTGGACACGTACACCTGGTGGCCCTTCCAGTCCACGTAGTCGGTCACGACGTCGTAGGCGCGCGCCAGGTCGGCGAGGTCAGGGGAGAGGGGCACGGCCCGATCCTAGGGAGGCGCCGTCCTAGGGTGGCCGCGTGTCCGAGCTGAGCGACCCCGACGACCGCAAGCTGGTGACGCTGGCGCGTGCCACCCGGGCCCGCACCGCCGCCGCCGAGGGCGCCGCGCTGCGCGACGCCGACGGTCGCACGTACGCGGCCGCGACCGTCGACCTGCCGTCCCTGCGTGTGTCCGCCATCGGGGTCGCGGTCGCGATGGCCGTGGCCTCCGGCTCCCGTGGCGTGGAGGCGGTTGTCGTGCTCACCGCGGCGACCGCGGTCTCCGGCACCGATCTGGCCGTGGTGCGCGACTTCGCGGGAGCCGGCGTGCCGCTCCACCGCGCTGACCTGCGAGGCGACGTGGCGGAGACTGTCTCCACCTAGTGGAACCCCCGGTGCGCACCGTCCCCTGGCGTCGGTAGCCTTCGGGTGTGGTGTTGGCGGGTCGAGGGGCACACACGGCTGCGGTGGCGCGGCTGGTCGAGTCCTACTCGCGCATCCCGGCGGGGTCTCCGGTGCGGCTGTCCAAGCGCACTTCCAACCTCTTCCGGCCCCGCGCGGCGAGTGACATCCCGGGGCTCGACGTCAGCGGTCTCGGCGGCGTCGTGTCGGTGGACCCGGTCGCCCGCACCGCCGACGTCCAGGGCATGTGCACCTACGAGACCCTCGTCGACGTCACGCTCCAATACGGCCTGATGCCGCTGGTGGTCCCCCAGCTCCGCACGATCACGCTGGGCGGCGCCGTCACCGGACTCGGCATCGAGTCGACGTCGTTCCGCAGCGGGCTGCCGCACGAGTCGGTGCTGGAGATGGACGTGTTCACCGGCGCCGGCGAGGTGGTGACCGCACGGCGTCCGACGGAGGGGGCCGACGACGAGCACGCCGACCTGTTCGCGACCTTCCCCAACTCCTACGGCTCCCTCGGCTACGCCACCCGGCTGCGCATCGAGCTGGAGCCGATCGCGCCCGTGGTGGCCCTGCGCCATGTGCGGTTCGACGACCTCGGCCTGCTCGCGAAGACCGTCGCCGAGATCACCGAAACCCGCACCTGGGAGGGCGAGCAGGTCGACGGCCTCGACGGCGTCGTCTTCGCGCCCGGCGAGGCGTACCTGACCCTGGCCCGCTGGGCGGAGGCCGACCCCGGCATACGCACCAGCGACTACACGGGGCAGCAGATCTACTTCCAGAGCGTGCGCCAGCGTGAGACCGACGTGCTCAGCGGCTACGACTACCTGTGGCGCTGGGACACCGACTGGTTCTGGTGCTCCGGCGCGTTCGGGTTGCACGACCCGCGGGTGAGGCGGCTGTGGCCGTGCCGATGGCGCCGCTCCGACGTCTACTACCGGCTGGTCGGACTCGACGCCCGGTTCGGCATCATGCGCCGGCTCGACGCCCGCGCCGGTCGCCCCGAGCGGGAGCGCGTGGTGCAGGACATCGAGGTGCCCGTCGAGCGGCTGCCCGAGTTCCTCGCCTGGTTCGACGAGCGGGTCGGTATGCGCCCGGTGTGGCTCTGCCCGCTGCGGCTGCGCGAGCCCGACGGTCCCGGCAGCGCCCGCACCTGGCCCTCCTACCCGCTGCGCGCCGGCACCACGTACGTCAACGTCGGCTTCTGGGGCACCGTCCACGTCGGCCCCGACGCGTCCCGGGGCCCCACAAACCGCGCGGTGGAGGAGAAGGTCCACCAGCTCGGCGGCCACAAGTCGTTGTACTCCGAGGCCTTCTACGACCGCGAGACGTTCGACCAGCTCTACGACGGACACAACCTGGCCCGGGTCAAGCAGCGTTACGACCCCGGGTCCAGGCTCAGCACCCTCTACGACAAGGCGGTGACCAGCAGATGACGCTCACCAACAACCGGCCGGTCAGCACGACGACGCCGGCCGACCTGAGGATCGGCGAGATGATCGACCGGCTGATCAAGGGCGGTCTCCCGGTGCGCTTCACGGCGTACGACGGGAGCAGTGCCGGCCCGCCCGGTGCGAGCATCGGGCTGCACCTGCGCAACGAGCGCGGCCTGCGCTACCTGCTGACCGCGCCGGGCGACCTCGGTCTCGCCCGGGCCTACGTCACCGGCGACCTCGAGGTCACCGGCGTGCATCCCGGCGACCCCTACGCCGCGATCTCGCTGATGAAGGAGCACACGCACTTCCGGATGCCACCCGTGGGCGACGCGCTGCGGATGATCCGCGGGCTGGGCCTGGCCCAGCTCAAGCCGCCGCCGCCGCCGCCGCAGGAGCACCTGCCCCGTTGGCGCCGGGTGGTCGAGGGCATGCGGCACTCGATGACCCGTGACGCCGAGGCGATCCACCACCACTACGACGTCTCCAACCGCTTCTACGAGCTCGTGCTCGGGCCGTCGATGACCTACACCTGCGCGTGCTACCCGACCGCCGACGCGACCCTGGAGGAGGCGCAGAGCTTCAAGTACGACCTCGTGGCCCGCAAGCTCGGTCTCCAGCCCGGCCAGCGCCTCCTCGACGTCGGCTGCGGCTGGGGCGGCATGGTGCGCCACGCCGCCCGCGAGCACGGCGTGCGAGCGCTAGGTGTGACGCTGTCCGAGCAGCAGGCGCTGTGGGCGCAGGAGGCGATCAAGCGCGAGGGGCTCGACCACCTGGCCGAGGTGCGGTTCATGGACTACCGCGATGTGCCGGAGACCGGCTTCGACGCGGTCAGCTCGATCGGCCTCACCGAGCACATCGGGGTGCGCAACTACCCCGCGTACTTCGCCTCGCTGCGCGACAAGCTGCGCCCCCAGGGGCGGCTGCTCAACCACTGCATCACCCGGTCGGACAACGCCGCCAAGGACACCGGGGCGTTCATCGACCGCTACGTGTTCCCCGACGGCGAGCTCACGGGCTCGGGCCGGATCATCACCGAGATCCAGGACTCCGGGCTCGAGGTACGCCATGAGGAGAACCTGCGCGAGCACTACGCGATGACGCTCGCCGGCTGGTGCCGCAACCTGGCCGACAACTGGGACGCCTGCGTCGCCGAGGTGGGCGAGGGCACGGCGCGCGTGTGGGGGCTCTACATGGCCGGCTCCCGCTATGGCTTCGAGACCAACGAGATCCAGCTGCACCAGGTGCTCGCGGTGAAGACCGACGCCACCGGGCGGGCCGGGTTCCCACTGCGCCCGACCTGGGCCAGCTGACCCCTCCGACGCTGGACGTGAGGGACTTGCCCACCGAGGCGGCTCGACCCGGCGCGGCCGTGTCCGACGGATAACCTCGGCTCATGTCCTCCCGAGCCGGTGCGCCGAAGCCGGCGCGCGTTCTCGAGCGTCGGGTGCTGTCGGACCACCTGGTCCGGCTCCGGCTCGGACTGACCGGCTGGACCACGAGCGGCGTACCCGACGAGTGGGTGGCGCTGACCGTGCCTGGGCAGTTCCAGACCCGCTACTACACGGTCCGCTGCGCCACCCCCGACGAGATCGTGCTCGACGTGGTGGTGCACGCCGAGGGACTGGTCACCGGGTGGGCGAGCGGCGACTGCGTGGGCGACGAGGTCGGGATCTCGGCGCCGAAGGGCTCTTTCACGCTGCCCGACGACGCCCGCTGGTTGGTGCTGGTCGCCGACCTCACCGGCCTTCCCGCTCTCGCGCGGATCCACGAGTGGGTCGCCGCGCACGCGCCCGGTCTCGCGCCCACGTCGTACGTCGAGGCGCCGGAGGGGACATCGGACGCCTATCCGGAACTGCCCGCCGACGCCGACGTCCGCTGGCTGACCCCCCCTGGCGACGGGGACAGCGCGCTTGCCGAGGTGGTCCGCGGGATCGGCTGGCCGGCGGGGCCCGGCTACTTCTGGATGGCCGGCGAGTCGGCCCAGATGCGCGACATCCGGCGCTACCTTCGTCACGACGTCGGCTTCCCGGCGGGTGCCTTCGACGTGATGGGCTACTGGAGCGGCGCGCGCGGCCGCCGTGCGCGTGCGGTCGACCCGGGACCGATCTACGCGCGTGGCAAGCGCGATGGGAAGTCTGACGAGCAGATCTGGGCCGACTACGACGCAGCGAGGCACCCCCGATGAACACGACCCGATGACCGAGCACCGCAGTGGTTTCGTGTCCTTCGTCGGGCGCCCCAACGCCGGCAAGTCCACGCTCACCAACGCGCTCGTGGGCAGCAAGGTCGTGATCACCAGCTCAAAGCCCCAGACCACGCGCACCGTCGTCCGCGGCATCGTGCACCGCCCAGACGCCCAGCTGATCCTGGTCGACACTCCTGGCCTGCACCGGCCGCGCACGCTGCTCGGCGAACGCCTCAACGACCTCGTGAAGACCACGCTCGCGGAGGTCGACATCGTCGCGGTCTGCTTCCCGGCCGACGAGAAGGTCGGCCCCGGCGACCGGTTCATCGTCAACGAGATGGCGAAGGTACGACGCACCAGGAAGGTCGCGGTGGCCACCAAGACCGACCTTGCGACCGGCGAGCAGATCGGCAAGCACCTGCTCGACATCGCGGCACTGGGGCAGGCCACGGGCATCGAGTGGGCCGAGATCGTGCCGGTGTCGGCGCGGTCCGGCGACCAGGTGAAGCTGCTCGAGGACCTGCTGGTCGGCCTGCTCCCCGACGGGCCGCAGCTCTACCCCGACGGCGACCTGAGCGACGCCCCCGAGGAGGCGATCGTGGCCGAGCTGATCCGGGAGGCCGCCCTCGAGGGTGTCCGTGACGAGCTGCCGCACTCGATCGCCGTCGTCGTCGAGGAGATGGGTCTGCGGGAGGAGCGCCCCGCCGACAAGCCGTTGCTGGAGATCCACGCCAACCTGTTCGTGGAGCGGGACTCGCAGAAGGGCATCGTGATCGGCCACAAGGGCGCGCGGCTGCGCGAGGTGGGCACCGCCGCGCGCCACCAGATCGAGGCGCTGCTCGGCACCCCGGTCTACCTCGACCTGCGGGTCAAGATCGCCAAGGACTGGCAGCGCGACCCGCGCCAGCTCCGCCGCCTCGGGTTCTAGGGCGCAGCGCTCAGGCCTTGTCCGGCACCCAGCACAGCCCGTAGCGCTGGCCGGCGTCGAACGCCTCCTGGCTGGGCCACTGGAACGCCCACTTGATCTCCAGCGGGTCGGTCCCCTGCTGCTCGGCCTCGTCCTTGCACGCACGGTCCGCAGCCGCCTGCTGGGCGGCGCCCTCGTACCGGGCGCCTTCGGGGATGTCGACCACCGACACCGCCCGCCAGGTGTGGGGCTGGGCGCAGGGGATCGCCTCGAAGCGCTTCTTGTCCGCAGGTGTCGCGACGCTACAGGTCCCGAAGCGGTCCAGCCCGGCCGAGTCGTCGAGCGCCCCCTTGGTGGCTGTGATCGCGACGAAGGACTTCTCCCCACGTTTGGCGACCAGGTCGCAACGGAACCAGTCCGCGCCCGCGTCGGACGCCGCGAGCGTCGGGCTGAACCAGGTGGCCTTGAACCGGCTCAGCCGCTGGTCCTCCTTCGACCCCCCTACCCAGTCGCCCACCTTGCTCGGGCAGAGCTTCGCGATCTGCGCCTGCACCTCCTCGGAGTCGACGGCGAGCAGGTGGCCGTCGACGATCGGGTCGAACTCGCCGACGTAGATCGTCACGGACGTGTGCTTGTCCTTGCAGGGCACCGGCTTCGCCTTGCTGGTGCCCCGCAGGCTCTCCTTGTAGGTGAGGTCGTAGCACTTGCCCACCTTCGGCGCCGGCGGCGGAGGACCAGGCGCCGACTGGGTGGCGGTGGCGCTCGCCTCGGCCTTGGCATCGACCTTCGCCGCTTTCAGCGCAGAGCCACAGCCCGACACCAGGAGGGTCGCCGCCACGGCAGCGACCAGCGCGCCCGTCGTACGTCGTGTCACGTGTCCGTCCTCGCCCAGCAGATCGACCGTCGGTTGCCAGCCTTCCATTCCGCCTCGTGGAACACCGTCACTCCGTAGTCGTAGTTGGTCGCCGGGTAGTTGAGCCAGGCCCCGACGGAGTCGGAGCAGTACTGCTGGCTCCGGATCTGCGCGATCCGGTCGCCGGGGTAGGCGTCGTCGGGCTGGCCGAGCTTGATCGTGGTGACTGCCCGCCAGTCGTGCTTCGTGGAGCATGGCACCTTCTCGGATCGGGCCACCTTGGTGCCCCTCGCGCAGAGCGTCCAGTCCTCGTCGGGCCGGGAGGACATGAACCCCCTGAGCGTGCGCGGCAGCGACCGGTACGACGAGGCGTCGATGGGGCCGCCCACCACGTCGCAGCGGTACCAGCGTGCATGCTCCTTCCACGCCTGCTCAGACGGACGGAACCACGCCCAGCTCAGCAGCGAGCGCATGGTCTCGGACTCGTCGCCGCCGAGGAACGCACGGAAGGCCTTGCCGCAGACGTCGAAGACGAAGCGGCCCAACGTCGCGTCGTCGTATGACGTGGACGCGAAGCGGTCGGGGAAGGTGCCGATCGCGAACGTCTCCGCCGTGTGGTCGCCGGAGCAGGAGACCGGCTGCGACGCGTCGCTGGGCTTCGCGACGTCCTGCGGGTCGAGCGCGTGGCACGTGCCCAGCTCCGGCGCCGTCACCCGGTCGGCCTCCGCCTTGCCCTTGGGCGACACCTTGTCTGCGCAGCCGGCGAGCAGCAGCAGCGCCAGCACCGCGCCCAGCGCGGGCAGCATCACGCGTCGGACGACGGGCGGGGTGGACACGGGGGTGACCTCGACGGGGTCGGAGCGGGCTGGTCCCGGCGATGGTACCCGCGGCCGGGGCGGCACTAGTGTCGCGCCATGGCACCCGCTCCCAAACGTCAGCAGCTAGTGATCGACGTCCTCGAGGAGGCGTTCGCGCCGCTCATGAAGGCGGACCCCGCGGCGTTCCGTGGAAAGTACCGGAAGATGGCCGCCGACCCGTTCGCGTTCTACCGCGGTACCGCCTGCCTCTTCGACCACGACGTGGCGAAGCGCCGGGACCCGTGGGCGGACGAGCGCACCGGCCGGGTCTGGATCCACGGTGACCTGCACGTCGAGAACTTCGGCACGTACATGAACTCCCACGGCGAGCTGATCTTCGACGTCAACGACTTCGATGAGGCCTACCTCGGCCCGTTCTCGTGGGACCTTCGGCGCTTCCTCGCCTCACTGGCACTGATGGGCTGGCAGAAGGCGCTGCCGGAGGAGGCGATCCGCGGGCTCTCGCAGGTCTACCTCGAGGCCTACCTGGGGCAGGTGCACGGGTACGTCGACGGCACGGCGGACGGCGAGTTCGCGCTGCGCCTGGACAACACGACCGGTGTCGTCAACGACGTGCTCAAGCAGGCGCGACTCTCCAGCCGGATCGACATGCTCGACGGCGTCACGGAGATCGTGGACGACGAGCGCCGCTTCCGCGACGGGCCCGGCGTGCGGCGGCTGCCGAAGGCCGAGTTCGGGTCGGTCATGGCTGCGTTCCGGCGCTACCTGACCACGATCCCGGAGAACAAGCGTGTGGTCCGCGACCTGTTCTACGACGTCAAGGACATCGTCGGGAGCTCCGGCTTCGGCATCGGCAGCGCCGGGCTGCCGGCGTACAACCTGCTGCTGGAGGGGTACGACCAGGCGCTCGAGAACGACGTGGTGCTCTCCATGAAGCAGGCCAATGTGCCGGCGCTTTCGCGAGTGATCGACATTGCGGAGGCCCAGGAGTACTTCGAGCACGAGGGTCACCGCACCACGATCAGCCAGCGTTCGCTGCAGGTGCACTCCGACCCGTTCCTCGGCTACACGACGCTGAAGGGGGTCGGCTACGTGGTCGACGAGCTGTCGCCCTACGAGTCCGACCTGGTCTGGGACGACATCAACGAGCCCGAGGACATGGAGGGCCTGCTCCGCGACCTGGGGCGGGCGACGGCGAAGATCCACTGCGCCTCCGACGCCGACAGCGACGAGTCGCTGGTCCGATTCCAGACCGAGTACGCGATCGCCGACGCGCTCGAGGGGCGTGAGGGGGAGTTCGTCGCCGATCTGGTCGACTTCTGCATCGCCTACGCCGGGCGCGTGCGCAAGGACCACGCGCTCTTTGTGGACGCCTTTCGGGAGGGTCGCATCGGCGGGGTCACGGCGACCCGAATCTGAGCGCATCCGACTCTCGACATCCGGCCGCTCCGGGCGCACGATCAGATCATGACGGGGATGTTGTTGACAGGGCGGCGGCCAGACCGGGCCGAACGACGACGGCTGGCGCAGCAGGACCGGGTGTCGGCCCGGCTGGCCGAGCTCAGCACGATCCAGACGATCCTGGCCGACGCGCAGGAGGTGCTGGGCGCCGGCTGGACCCAGGGCACCTGGGCGACGTACGACGGGGTCTGCCTGGTGACCTCGGTCCGTGACGCGGGCGGCGGCGGTCAGCGCACCGCCCGTGCCCTCGACCTGGTCTGGCACACGCTGTATCGCGACGAGGCGGGCATCCGCTGGGTAGCGCCGCCGGACGTCCGGCTGGCGCGGGTGCGCGACCTGGCCCGCTGGAACGACCGGGCGGAGCGCCGGCTGCCCGAGGTGCTCGCCCTCCTGGCCGAGGCGGTCGTGGTCGCCGGACGCGAACGCGTCAGGCTCTGGACGTCGGCGAGCAGCGCCGCGAGCGTGCGCCCGAGCTCGTACCCGCGCTCCTTCTCCTCCTCGCCCATGTCGCCGACCACCGAGAGCACCTCCGCCGACTGCCGCCAGGCCAGTGACTGCACGATCGAGGTCACGGAGCGGATCGCACCCTCGGTGTCGTAGCGCCCGTGCACGTAGAGCCCGAACGGCTTCGCCGTCCTGGCGCCCTCGCTCGCGGACCCGTCGTTGGCCGGCCCAGGACTGCACCGTGGGCGTGGGGAAGTGGTGGACGACGCGCAGCGTTGCCATACGCCGAGCGTGACGTGGCATGAGTACTATCGCCACGGTGCAGTCGCCGACGGGCACACCGACCGAGGACACTCGAGCAACGAGGAGGTGTCGCCCATGCGGGTGCGATTCGTCTTGTTCAACGCCTACCTGGGCGGGGGCACCGTGCGCACCACGTTCCTCTTGGCCGGTGAGCTGACGCGCCGCGGGCACGACGTCGAGGTGGTCAGCGTGTATCGACACCTGGCCGAGCCGCAGATCCAGCTGCCCCCGGGTGTGCGGCTGCGCCCGCTCATGCCCTTCGCAGCTGCCGACGGGCCACCGCGAGGGGCAGGCGCGCGGCTGGCCCGGGTGCTCCTCGGTCTGCTGCGTCGGGTGCCCAGCGTGCTGAGCACCCGGCACGACGCGCGCTATTCGCAGTACTCGCTGGCCGGGGACCTGATGCTGTGGCGCTACCTGCGCACGCAAAGGGGCAGCGTCGTGGTGGGCACCCGGTGCGGCGTCAACCTCGCGCTGGCGCGATCCGCCCCCGCCGGCGTGAAACTCGTGCTCCAGGAGCACCTGCACCTCGGCCGCGCTGGACCCTCGCTGCGAAGGCTCTACCGCCGCTGGTATCCCCGCGCCGCGCTCGTGACGACCCTCACCCGAGTCGATGCGGAGCGTTACCGGGAGCTGCTGGGCCCGCTCGTCCCGGTACTCGCGCTGCCCAACCCGGCCGTCGCCCCGTCCGGCTCGAGGGGAGACGGGAGGCTGCCGGTGGTGGTGGCCGCCGGCCGGCTGAGCCGGCAGAAGGGCTTCGACCTGCTGATCCGGGCCTGGGTGCGGGTGCACCGGGCGCATCCCACCTGGACGTTGCAGATCTATGGCGCGGGTCCCCGACGGCCGCGGCTGGCGAGGATGATCGAGAACAGGGGACTGGCCTCGAGCGTGCGGCTCGAAGGATTCACCCCCCACCTGCAAGAGCGGCTGGCCGAGGCCGGCGTCTTCGTCCTCTCCTCGCGCTTCGAGGGCTTCCCGATGGTGCTGATCGAAGCGATGTCCGCAGGCACACCTGTGGTGGCGTACGACTGCCCGACCGGGCCGGCCGAGCTCGTGACCGACGACGTCGACGGTCTGCTGGTCCAGCCCCAGTCCGTGACGGGACTGGCGGAGGCGCTGTCGCGGTTGCTGGCCGATCCGGCGCAGCGGCAGCGTCTCGGCGACGCCGGCCGGGCTCGGGTCGCCGAGCTCGCGCTGGACCGCGTGGCCGCGCGATGGGAGCACGTGCTGGCCGGGCTTCCCGGCGGCTCCGACACACCGGCAGGCGTGGGCGAAGGGGCAGTCAGCTAGCCGGAGGCGCCGAACTGCTCCACCCGGATGGCGTCGGCGCGCATGCCGGACTCACCGAGCAGCCGCTGGGCGTACGACGCGAACCCGACCGAGCCGCACACGTAGGCGCGCTCGGTGCCCTCGACGAGCGGGGCCACCTCCTCCGGGTAGGGCGGGGCAGCCACGCGGCCGTTCAGGTTCTCGCGGGTGAGAGCCACGAGCGCGCCGTACTCCCGGAGCTCGTCGGCGTAGGGGAGCGCGTCGAGGGTGCGGGCCACAGCGACCACGCGGAGCAGGTGCTCCAGGCCGAGCCGGCGCGCGTAGCGCATCATCGCAACGATCGGCACCACTCCGGAACCGCCGGCCACCGCGACCGCAGGCACCTCGCCGGACCACGTGAACCAGCCGCCGATCGGACCGCGCAGCTCGAACACGTCGCCCACCCGCGCCTCGTCGTGCATGAACCCCGAGACCTCGCCGTCGGGCAGGCACTCCACCATCAGCTCCAGCAGCGGGTCGTCCGGGTCAGAGGCAGCGGAGTAGGAACGCTGGGCGGTGTAGTCGTCCGGTGCGCGGAGCCGGAGCACGTAGTGCTGGCCGGGCAGGTGGTCCACCCGGTCGGCCACCTCGAACCGCAGCCGCACGAGACGGTCGGAGCGCTTGACCTCCGCGAGCGTGCCGGTGGTCCAGGCGCCGGCGGGGGCGTCCGTCACGGGGTCCCCGCCGAGGCGTGAGCGCAGCGAGCGACTTGGTGGGGTGGTACTCACGGGTCTCCCTGGTAGCGCTGCTCCAGCCACGGGTCACCGCGGTCGTGGTAGCCGTTCTGCTCCCAGAACCCAGGCCGGTCGCGGTCCATCAGCTCCAGCCGGGTGACCCACTTCGCCGACTTCCAGAAGTACAGGTGCGGCACCAGCAGCCGCACCGGTCCGCCGTGGTCCACAGGCAGCGGTCGGCCGTCGAACTCCCAGACCACCCAGGCCCTGCCGCCGGTGACGTCCTCGAGCGGCAGGTTGGTGGTGTAGCCGGTGGTCGCGTGCGCCATCACGTATGCCGCTTCGGGCAGCGGCTCTGCCTGCTCCAGCAGGGTGTCGACGCTGACCCCGGTGAACGTGGTGTCGAACTTGCTCCACGTCGTCACGCAGTGGATGTCGCCGTGGTACGTCGACCCCTCGAGCGCGTGGATCTCGCGCCAGTCCCAGGTCCGGGGCGTACGCACCAGCCCGTCGACGACCATCGTCCACTGCGCGGTGTCGACCCGTGGCGTGGCTTCGGCGGTCAGGGCGGGCCAGTCCGTGCCGGCGTCGTACTGGCCCGGCGGCAGCCGGTCGGCGTGCCGCGCGCGGTCGGCCCGCCGCTTGCCGGTGAACCCTCGGGTGACAGGCATGGGCACATCTTGCCGGGCCGGACGTCATCCGAACCGGCCGCCCCCACGACCGGTTCGGATCCCGTTGCGCGTGCCCCGTGGTCAGCCCCCGGCGGTCGGGTCGCGGAAGTCGATGTACG
>Ga0207675_100004032_pt1 | contig 14242 bp, 12 predicted proteins | sample KBSSwiS42_FD_184305 | JGI IMG/M metagenome (GOLD analysis project Ga0207675, IMG submission 184305) | Switchgrass rhizosphere microbial communities from Kellogg Biological Station, Michigan, USA - KBS Switchgrass S4-2 (SPAdes) (version 2) | ecosystem: Host-associated > Plants > Roots >... | reverse complement strand
CGTCATCGTTGTCGCCGCTGTCGCCATTGTCGCTGCTGTCGCTGCTGTCGCTGCTGTCGCTGCTGTCGCTGCTGTCGCTGATGTCGCTGCTGTCGCTGCTGTCGCTGCTGTCGCTGCTGTCGGCGTTGTCGGCGTTGTCGGCGTTGTCGGCGTTGTCGGCGTTGTCGGCGTTGTCGCCGCTGTCGTCGTGGTCGGGGTTGTCGCCGCTGTCGTCCGGTTGGTCCGAGCTCGCGTCGTCGGCGTCCGGCGCCTCGCCGACCTCGTCCTCTTCGTCCTCGTCCTCGTCCTCCTCCTCGTCCTCGCCCTCGTCATCCGCGTCGTCGCCGCCCGAGTCGTCCGGCTGCGAGTCGTGCCGGTGGTCGTCGCTCCCGCCGTCCGGCGCGTCGGCGTCGTGGCCGGGGAGCTCGGGCGCGGACCGGTCGACCGCGGCCGCCGCCGCCTCCCGCGGGGTGATCGCCCGGAACTCGCCGGCGGCGGACGGCGGGGACGGGGCCGTCGCATCCGGCGCGTGGAGCGGCTCGGGGAGCACCGCGGCGTGCGCCTCCGCCAGACCGGCCGAGCCGGCGGCGTGACCGCCGTGGCGGGCGAGCACGTGCTCGACGGGCTCGGGCACGCCGCCCTCGACGTGCGCGGCGACGTGGCGCGAGAAGTCGAAGACGTCGGCCCCCTCGAGCGCCGCCGCCATGAGGACGCCCGCGAGGCTCGAGCGCGACTCGCGCCCGTCGAGCGTGTGGAGGACCTTGCGGTCGCGCACGCGAAGCTCCGCGGCGACGCGCTCGAGGCCGGCCTCGCGGCTGACGCCCGCCGGGTCGCGCCGGAAGCGCTCGCGCAGGGCGCCGTCCGTGAGGAGGCGCTCCAGCAGGAGCGCGGCGTCGTCGGACTCTGCCCGCGCCATGTCAGGACTCCGGCCGCCGGCGCCACCGGACGCTGAGCGGCCGTCCCACGACCGCGGCCACCGGAACGAACAGCGCGCTCCAGATCGCGGCGAACATCGCCCACACCGCCGGCTCGGGCGCGACGTTCGCGAGCTGCGGCTCGTAGCGAAGCGACATGCCGACCGCGAAGCACGCCGCGAGCGCCGACCAGGCGACGCCGGCCATCGCGAAGCGGGTGAGCAGCCGTGAGTCGTCCGCCCGCCCGTGACCGCTCAGGCGGCGGACGAGCTGCTCACGCGCGCGCCGCCGCAGGCCGGGCTCACGGAGGGCGTCCACGAGGATCTGGTAGCCGTCGCGCTCGACGAACGGGTTGAGGTTGGCGAGGGCGCCGACGTACGCGGCGAAGGCGAGCTGGAAGAAGACGTCCCGCGGTACGCCCGCCGGCAGCGCCAGGCAGCAGAGCGCGAACACGGCGCCCATCGAGAAGTCCGATACGGGACCCGCCGCGCTGACGGCGATCCGGCGCCGGGCGGGCTCGAACCAGGCCTCGGAGGTGTCGACGAACGCATACGGGAACGCGACGACCAGCTTGATGCCGGCGCGCCCGACGCGCCGCCCGTAGGAGGCCATCGTCAGCGCGTGCGCGGACTCGTGGACGGCGACGACCCCGAGGCGCCCGACGAGGAAGATGAGCGCCCCGATCCCGACCTTGTGCGCGACGACGAACGGGGTGCCGTAGCGCGCCGCGACGAGGTAGGGGAACACGACGAGCCCGGCGACCACGAGCAGCGCGATCGCGGCCAGCGCCGGCGTCGTGAACAGCCGCCACGCGCCTCGCCCGTACAACCGCTCGAACCATCGCCCGGCACCCGCCCAGGTCTTCTCCCTCGGCCGGGCGAGGCGCCGGATCGGGCCGACGGTCGCCGCCGTCGGCTCCGCGGCTCCCGCCACGCCCGCGAGGAGGCCGCGGTCGGCGAGCTCGGAGAGCAGCGCCAGGAGTCGCGCGGCCCCCTCCGCGCCCTCGCGCCGCTCGGCCTCGCCGACGAGATCGGCCAGCGAGTGCCGGCCGTCGAGGAGCGCGAACAGGTCGGCATCGGCCTGCGCCATGCGCAGGAAGCGGTCGGACTCGAGGTCGCGGAGCACCCACCGACGGTCGCCCTCCGAGGCCTCGAGCCGCTTCAGCGCATAGCCCGACCGCACCCTCGGGCGGCCGCCGAAGCGCTCTCCGGGAGACGCCGAATGCGTCGCGTCGCCGCCCGCCGGCACGACGAGCGAGTCGCCCGGCCGCACGACGACGGTCGCGCCCGCCTCGGCGTCGTCGCGCCGCCGCTCGACGCGCAGCACCTGGTCGCCGACGCGGATCCGCGAGCCGTCGTCCACGGGCTGCGGGCCGTCCACGGCGCGGTCGTCGAGCCACGTGCCGTGGCTCGACCCGAGGTCCTCGAGCAGCACGACGTCGTCCGTGTCGTCGTGGGCCACGGAGATGCGCGCGTGCCGGCGCGAGACCGCCGGATCGTCGAGCTGCAGCGTGTTGCCGGGGGCCCGGCCGATCGTCGTGTCCTCCAGGAGCGGCACGCGCGTGCGGTCGGGGAGCACGAGGTCGAGCACAGCTGTGGACAGCGAACAGGATTTACGCGCGCGGGCGAGAGCATGAGCTGATCACGCGAGGTCGCCGCGTTGTTGACCGGGCGCCAGGACGCGGGAGGCTCCGTCGGCCTGATGCGGACCCGCGCTCCTCACCGGCGCCCGTGGTGGTCGCGGCCCCGGGTCCGCTCGGCCCTGCTGCTCGGCGGGCTCGCGGCGCTCACGCTCGCGGCCCGGTTCGTCGCGCGCCTCCAGACCGACCTGCTGTGGTTCCACGAGGTCGGCCAGGACCGCGTCTTCTGGACGCTCGAAACGGCGCGCTGGCTGGCGGGCGGCCTCGCCGGCCTCGCCACGGCCGCGTTCCTGCTCGCGAACGTCTGGATCGTCGAGCGAGCGGTGCCCGCCCGGAGCGGGGCGCGTCCGCGCTTGGGCCCGCGCGCGCGAAAGGCGACACTCTGGGCGCAGCTCGCGATCGCCGGCGGCGGCGGCGTCCTCGTCGGGCGCCGCGTCGCGGCTGCCGGGTGGCAGGAGGTCCTGCTTTGGCTCCACCGCGGCGACGTCGGCGTCACCGATCCCGTGTTCCACCGCGATGTCGGCTACTTCCTCTTCTCGCTGCCGCTGTATCGCCACGCGGCGGCGTGGCTCACCGTGACCGTCGCCGTCGCGCTCGTGGGCGCGGTCGCCGCGCACGTCGCGACCGGCGCCATCCGCACGAAGCCGCCGCCGGTGTCCGCGACGCCGGCGGCCCGCGCGCATGTGCTGCTGCTCGGCGCGCTGCTCCTCGTCCTTGTCGCCTGGCAGCACCGGCTCGGCCAGTTCGCCCTCGAGCTGCCGCGGGCGGGGCAGGCGCTTCCCGGCGCGGGCTACACGGAGCGCCACGTCGAGCTGCGCTGGCTGGGCGTGCTCGTGCTCGTCGCGCTGGCCGGCGCGGCGATGCTCGCCTACGCCGCGGTCCGCGGGTCGCGGACCGTGCCCGCCATCGCCGTCGCCGTGGTCGCCGCGGCGGAGCTCGTCAACCCCGCCATCCTTCCGTCGGCGGTCCAGCGCTTCATCGTCGACCCGCAGACGCTGAGCCGCGAGCGTCCGTACCTCACGGATGCGGTGGACATGACCCGGCGCGCCTACGGGCTCGATCGCGTCGCCGACCGCCCGCTGCCGGCGAACGCGACCGTCTCGGCGCGCGCCCTGCGGGCGAACCGCGACGTCCTCGGGAACATCCAGCTCTGGGACACCGACGTGCTGCGCCCCGAGATCGCCCAGCAGCAGGCGATCGGCTCGTACTACACGTTCCCGGGCACCACCGTCGACCGCTACCGCGACCATGGGCGGGTCCGGGCGATGATCCTCGCCGAGCGCGAGCTGGACCTGCGCCGGCTCGATCCCTCGGGGCGGACGTGGGCGAACGACCGTCTCGCGTACTCCCACGGCTACGGCCTCGTCGCGGTCCCGGCGGGCGACGGAGGCGTCGACGACCAGGGCAAGCCCGAGTTCGCCGCGTCGGAGTTCGGCGCCGGCCGGCCGCCGACGCAGCTCCGCGAGCCGCGCCTGTACTTCGGCCTCCAACCCCCGCGCGCGGAGCCCTGGGTCATCGCCGATTCGAACCGGCCGGAGGTCGAGAAGCCGCTCTCGGGCGACGAGCCGGAGCCCGACTACCACTACGAGGGCGCGGGCGGGATCCCGATCCCGGGCCTCATCGGCCGCGGGTTGTTTGCGCTCCGCTTCAGCGAGCTCAACCTCGTCCTGTCGGAGACGCTCGGCGCGCGTCCTCGCATGATCCTGCATCGCGACGTCCACGACCGGCTGCGCACGGTTGCGCCGTTCCTGCAGTGGGAGTCGGACCCGGGCGTCGCGGTCGTCGGCGGCCGCATCCTGTTCCTGGCCCACGGCTACACGACGAGCAACGCCTTCCCATACTCGGCGCCGGTGCGCTTCCGCGGGAGGCTCGTGAACTACGTGCGCGCTCCCGTCGTGGCCACTGTCGACGCGTTCACCGGCGCCGTCGCCGTGTACCTCACCGATCCGGGCGACCCGATCGCCCGGGCGTGGCGGGGTGCCTTCCCGAGCCTCTTCCTGCCGGCTGCGCGCATGCCCGCCGAGGTCCGCGCCCACTTGCGCTACCCGCCGGACCTGTTCGACGCCCAGGCCCGGGTCTGGGCGACCTACCACATCGGCAACGTCGACGACTTCTACACGCGCGCCGACGCGTGGAAGCGCCCGGCCGACGTCTCCGGGCCGATCCAGCGCGTCGGCACCCAGCGCCATGGGCTGTCGCGCGGCACACCCCAGCTGCGGCCGAGCTACGTCCTCGCGCGCCTCCCGGGCGAGCGGCGGTTGCGGTTCATGCTCACGACGGCGTTCACCCCCTACAGCGAGGAGAACATGACCGGCTACCTCGCCGGCACCCTCGACGACGCGGGGCGCCCGTCCCTGACGCAGCTGAGCCTGCCGCGCTCCCGCCGCGTGCTCGGCCCCGCGCAGGTCAGCCGCCAGATCCTCACGAGCCCCGGTGTGAGCGACCGGCTGCGTCTCCTGAATCAGGAGACGACGGACCTCGGCGACCGCTCCGTGAACATCGTCGAGATCAGCGCCCCCCGCGTCGTCCCGGTGCGCGACGCGTTCCTGCAGGTCCAGGCCATCTACGTCACGGCTCGCGGGACCGGCGTCACCCGCCTGCGGCTCGTCACGGTCTTCGTCAACGGGCGCGTGGGCTACGGCGACACGCTCGACGACGCCCTGCGGCGAGCGATGCGCGCGCCGGTCCTACGGCGGAGCCGATTCGGGCGACGCCCGGAGCGCGCGGCCAAGCGCCGGAATCGCCGATCGGCGTGACGCCGCGATGTCCACCGCGAGCACGATGTACCCGACGGTCAGGGCGGCGCGGATCGCGACGCTGGGGATCGCCGCCTGCACGGCGAAGAGCGCGAGCATCAGCACGGCGTCGCGGGTCTCCTGGCGCAGCGTGACGAGCACGGCGACGGCGAGGAGCCCCTGCCCGGTCGTCAGCAGCAGCTCGATCCGCTCGCGGCCGAGGAGCGGAAGCGGGCCCTGCCCGGCGCCCGCGACGTAGGCGAGCGGGAGCGACCCGAGCGCGAGCGTCCACTGGCTCACGGCCGAGGAGAGCAGCACGGCGACCGCCTGGCCCGCGCGCGCGTGCAGGATCAGCACCAGCGCGATCACGAGCTCGGGCATCTCCGTCGCCAGCGGTACGAGCCACTGCACCAGCATGTACGGGCTGACGCCCACGCTCTGGCCGGTGAGCAGGGTGGCGTTCGCGAACGGCTCGGCCGTCACGAGCACCGTGGCGGCGGCGTAGAGCATGAGCCCGGCGACCCAGCGGCGGCGCTCGCCCGTGGGGAGCGCTCCGAGCTTGGCGGCGATGCCGACGAGGTGCGGCGGCTCGGGCGGCCCCGTACCCGTGCGCCGCAGGTACAGGCCGTAGAGGCCGATCAGGACAAGGGAGTCGGGCCACGCCAGATGCCCGCGGATGACGATCACCGGGGCATAGAGCGAGGCGGTCGCGATGACGGCGAGGTCGAGCCGGCGCCGCGGCGACAGCGCGACGGTCCCGACCGGCGGGAGGCGGCGGGCGGCGAGCACCAGGGACGCCACGGCGGGCATCCCGACGGCGAAGCTGAGCAGCAGGCGGGTGCTGCCGGTGAGGCTCGCGGCCACGTATTCGACGTGTCCGGAGTAGGCGAAGTAGAGCTCGATGACGTACTCGGGCAGGACGGCGACGAACGCGACGCCCGCGACCGCGATGCCCGCCGGCACGTCGATCTCGGCGACCTCCGCCGCGGCGGCGAGCATGAAGGCGGCCGCGGCGACCGCGCCGCCGAACGCGAGCATCGCGAGGATGGGCGGCAGATGGACGCCGCCGACGCGCGCGAGGACGCCGGGGAGGGTGAGGGCCGCGAGCATCGCCAGGCGCCCCTGCCAGGCAGGGATCGAGGACAGGGCGCCGCCGATCGTCCTCGGGCCCGGCGCCGGCGGCGCGCCCGCGCGGCGGCGCGGGCGCGCTGCGGCGGGCGGGCGGGTGGAGTGCGGCGCGGAGGGCCGCCAGACCGCCACGACCGGCGCTCAGAACGACTCGAGAAACGACACGACCGCGACGACCGCGAGGAGCACGAGGACGGCCCGGATGGCGATCGAAAGGATGCGCTCGGGCATCAGGGCGATCGGCTGGAGCTCGTCGCGCCGGCGCCGCCGGCGGCTCGGTGCGCGGTCTGCGGTGCCGTCGTCGCGGGTGGGCTCGTCCTGCCACGCGGGCTCGTCCTCACGGGTGGGCTCGTCCTCGCGGGCACCCTGGTTCTCCCACGCAGGGCGCTGATCCCAGAGGTCCTCGAGGCGGCCTCGCAGGCCGGCGATGCCGTCTCCGGCGATCGACGCGGCGGAGCGAGCCTCGTCCTCCGGTGGCGACGGCGGTGGCGGGGGCAGTGGCGGCGAGGATTCGGGCCGGCTCGAACCGCGCGCCTCGACGCGCGGCATCACGAGTGCCTCGGCCGGATTCGACGACGCGATGTCGCGCTCGATGGCGTATCCGTACAGCGCCCGGACCGCGCTGACGACCGAGCGGATCCGGCTCTCCGAAAGCCCGTCGGACCCGAGCCGGTCGACGAGCGCCTGCACGTCGTGGCGGCGGACGTCGCGGAGCTGCATCGCCCCGAGCTGCGGAACGACGTGGGACTCGAGGATGCCGCGCAGGTCGCGCAGCGCGCTCGGCATGTACGGCCGGCCGCTGCGGTTGAGCGTCCGGCCCGCCGTCGCGGAGGCGAGGAACGCGTCGACCACGGCGGCCACCGTCGCGTCGCCCGCGACCGACGCGGACGGGCGCGGCGCGCCGGTCCGCTGGTCCGGCCGGACGGCGACGCCGAGGTCGGAGGTGGCCGAGCGACGCCCGGAAGGCTTCCAGTCGTACACCACGGCGTCAGCCACGGCGGTGCCCGCGCGTCTCCACGTCCAGGACGGTATGGCCGGCCCGGCCCGGCGCGATCCCGTCGTCGTGTCGCCCGATATCGATGCCACCTCGGCCCCGCGCTCGGCGGCGCGTACACGTCGTCGCATGACCGCTCGCTCTCATGTCGTCCGGCCGGCGCGGGTCGCCCTCGCCGCCGCCGTGGTGCTCCTCGCCACGAGCGCTTCCCAGCCCGCAGAGGCGGCGCCGCCCGGCGCGCGCACCGCGCACGTCTGCGTCGACGAGCAGAGCACGGAGGCCCGCGCTCGCGCGGCGGGCGACGGCCCCGGCGGCGGGGAGGACGAGGGTGCCCCGCCCGCCTTCACGCCCGGCTTCTTCCGCCACACGTACACCCTGGACGTCTCGATGGACGGCGCGGACGGACAGGACATCCCGGTCTCGGTCGAGGAGGTCTGCGACGTCCCGCCGACCTACGCCAAGCAGGCGGCGCAGCTGGCCGGTGCGGACGGCGTGGCGGCGCTGCAGGCGCACACCGAGGTCTGGCAAGGGCGGACCCGGCTGCTGGGCCCGTCGGCCGAGGCCGCGCTCGACGGCGCCGATACCGCGACCATCCGGACGCGGCTTCTGCCGGTGCGGTCGTGGCGCGAGGACGAGGACGGCGACCCTGTGCCGACGTTCGCCGCGCGCCGGATCGTGATCACCGACTAGGTCGCGCACAGCCCCGGGTTGACGGCCGCCTTCAGCGTGCAGTAGAGCGGCGAGATCTCGTAGCGGTTGCCCGGATCGTCCGTGCTCCGCCCGGCGAGATCCGTGAGGCCGGCGTTGAAGCCTCGATCGCGTCGGCCCGCGGGATCCATGTCGCGCGCGCCCGCCCACTGGTAGACGTACAGCCGCGTGATGCGCGGGCTCACGGCCACGCAGTCGCCGAGGACGAACGCCAGATCGCCGTCGGCGCGCGCGACGAGCGTGCGGCGACGGACGGACCGCCCGTCGGGGTCCGCGTTGAAGTGCTGTGTGACGACGCCGCCGACCTCCGTGAACCAGATCACGGGATCGTCGGGACTCGGCTCGCCGTCCGCCCGGGCGGCCGTGAGGCGGGCGAAGGCGCGCACGCCCGTCGTGTCACGCCGGAACCCGCAGCTGTACGGATGCAGCGCCCAGGCCGCCGGGCGGTACCCGCAGCGGTGGTCGCGGCTGCCGTCCATGCCGTCGCAGTAGTCCTGGAAGTACCGCGCGAAGGCCTCGGCGTCCCCCGGCGTCGCCGACTGCTCGGCGAAGTCGCCGGCGACGACCGAGCAGCGGCCGACGCACCAGGCGGCGAGGGCGCGGAAGAACTGCCCGGCGCGGAACCCGTCGCTCGCCGTCGGCTGCGTGCGGTTGTTGGGCTCGTTCCAGGCGGTGAACCGGCGCAGGCGCGGGTACTCGTCCGGGGCGCCGCCGGCGGCCTCGAGCCGTCCGACGTAGTCGACGAACCCGGTCACCGCGGCGAGGTAGACCGCCGGGGCCGGCAGCGACTGGGCCGGCACGCGCCCGCCGGTACGGAGGTCGCGCTGGCGCTCGAAGGAGATGAGCGGGTCGTCGAAGCCTCCCTGGCGCATCGCCCGGAGGGTGCGGAGCGTCCGGTCGAGCTCGAGGCCGGCGCGCCTCGCCGACGACGCGGGCGCCGCGGGGTTGGCCGCCTTGGCGCGCGCGTAGACGTTCCACGGCACGACCAGGCGTCCCTCGCGCAGGTGCAGGCCGCGAGCGCTCGTCGCGCGCGGGTCGCGCCACGGGTCCACGAGCGCGGGATCGTTCTGGTCGGACAGGCCGATCGTCGTGGCGGCGTCCTCCATCGCCGACTGCGAGCCGGCGCGGATGCCCGCCAGCGTCCGGGCGATCGGCGGCTGGGAGCGCAGCGCCGCGGCCTCGGGCGCGGTCGCGTCGTGCTCGCCGCAGTACGTCAGCTGCGTGTCGGGGTCGGGCGCGCACCCGCCGTCGTCGCGTGCGCCGGCGATCGGACCGACCTCGTCCGGCCCGGCGGCCGCGCCGGGGCCCGGCGCCGCCGGCACCGATTCGGCCGCGGTCGCCGCGGCGACGAACGTCACGAGGATCACGGCGATCGCGACGAGGACGCGTGGACGGATCCGCCGCGTTGTCAGGTCGCGACCGCCGATGGCGCCGGGCGGCGCCTGCGAGGCACGCTGGTCGCGGGCGGGGTCGATCGGTGGGACCGGTCTCACGGCACCAGCGAAGCGTGCTTCGGCGCGAGCGCGATAAGCGGACCGGCTCGCCCGGCACCGACGTGCTATCGCGGACCCTGCCGGGAGCCGCCACGCTGATCGTCATGACCAGCGATCGAGCGAAGGCGTACCGGCGCGTCGTCAGGACCGTGCGCGACATGGGCCCGGCGAAGCTGTTGCCGTCCGAGCAGACCTGCGTCCGCGAGGCTGCGGACACGCTGCTCTTCTGCCGCGACCTGGACGGCGAGGAGGCCCGTGCGGCGTTTGCCGCCGCGGCCGAGCTGACGGACCGTCTGATCGAGTCGGGGCGGTGGACCGATTCGCGCGGGCGCCTGCTCCTCGACGACATCTGGGCCTGCGGGCCGGGCGCGGCGATGCTCGAGCCGGTTGCCGCGTGACGGCCGCGCGCACCATCGCGACCGCGCCGTCCAGCTGACGCCGGAGCCGGCGAGAGCCGGCCGGCGCGCGCCATCGGCCCGCTCCCACCGGGGCGGCGCAGCGATCGCTCGGCTGCGCGAAGGCACAGCTCACCGCCCGCGCCGGGGAGGAGAGGGGCGCGGACGGGGCTGTGCGAGGCCCGCCGCGGGGGGACGGGCCGTCCGTGTCGCCGGGGAAGGACACGGACGCAGCCGGCCATCGGTCGGGAAGCCTTCCCGCGGAGCGCCCCACGCCCCGCGCGGCCTTCTGCGACGACCTGCTGCCCGGCCAGCCTAAGCCTGTCGGCGTGGTCGCCCATCGCGTTCGCCGACCGGTCGATACCGGTTCGTTCTCAGGTGGATCGCGACCGCGGCGGGTCCTGCAGGTACGCCAGGACGGCGAGCACCCGGCGGTGCTCGCCCACCGTCGGTCCAAGGCCCAGCTTCTGGAAGATGCCGGTGACGTGCTTCTCGACCGCGGCCTCCGTGACGACGAGGGCGTCGGCGATCCCCTGGTTCGACTTGCCCTCGGCCATGGCGGCGAGCACGTCGCGCTCACGCGGGCTCAGCTGATCCAGGGGGCCGCGGCCGCGGCGGCCGAGCATCCGTCCGACCACCTCGGGGTCCAGGGCGCTCCCGCCGGCGGCGACGCGCGCGACCGCCTGGATGAAGGCGTCCACGTCGCCCACGCGTTCCTTGAGCAGGTATCCGACGCCTTCGGGCCGGTCGCCGATGAGCTCCAGGGCGTAGTCCTCCTCGTAGAACTGGGAGAGGATGAGCACGCCGGTGTCGGGCGACCGACGACGTATCTCGAGGGCCGCGCGCAACCCGTCGTCGCCGTGACCCGGCGGCATCTGCACGTCCGCGACGACGACGTCGGGGCGATGTGCGACCGCCTTGCGCAGCAGATCGTCCGCGTCGCCGGCCTGGGCCACGACGTCGATCCCCGCCTCCTCGAGAATGCGGGCGATTCCCTCGCGCATGAGGACGTCGTCCTCGCCGATCACCACGCGCACAGCGGCCGTCACGGTCAAACCGTACCCGACCGCAGTGGCGCGCCGGAACGCTCAGTCGCGTCCCAGCAGGCGTACGAGCGGGGCGTTGGGCAGCTCGTGCTTCGCGACGAACGCGCCGGCTCCGGAACGTCGGAGGTCCTCGGGGCTCGCGGCGTCCGGGTCGGTCGACGTCAGCACGATGCGCGGGCTCCAGGGCAGCGCGGAAAGGCGCCGGGCCAGCGTGAGGCCGTCGCCGTCCGGGAGCCCGATGTCGACCAGCGCCGCGTCCGGACGGAGGGCGTGGGCGATGTCGAGCGCCGCGTCGACACTCTCAGCCTCCGCGACGACGACGAGGCCCTCCGCGGCGAGGACGCGCCGCGCGAGATCGCGGAAGACGGGGTCGTCGTCGACGACGAGCACGGACGGAGGCATCGGGACGCGATGATGGCACCGGCCTCGGCCCCCGAACGTCGGGCTGACCCGACATCTGCAGACACGTAGGGCCAGCCCGACCCCGGCGTCGGGTCGGCCCGCGCACGCTCTCCGGACGGTGGGTATGGGCGCTGCCGGCGAAGCACGAGAAGGTCCCGGACCATGAACGAGAGTGCCACCGCGCCGATTCGCCTCCGTCCGGACGTCGTGGCTGCCCATCCGCCGGCGCGCCACGTCCATCGGCGCTCCTTACCCCCGCGCGCAGGTCGGCACGGGTTCTGTCCCCCGGAGAACGTCATGAAGCTGCCGAAGGTCGTCGAGCTCAAGCGAGGATCCGCCCACGGCGCGCCGGTGGTGCCGTCAACGGCGGCCGGATCCAACCCGCACCAGATCGGAGGGCATCGGTGGAACTCCGGCAGCTGAGGTACTTCGTCGCGGTCGCCGAGGACCTGCACTTCCGTCGTGCGGCGGAACGCCTGCACGTGGCCCAGCCCGCCGTCAGCGAACAGGTGCGAAAGCTCGAGGTCGACCTTGGCGTCCAGCTCTTCGAGCGGACCCATCGGAGCGTGTCGTTGACCGACGCCGGCGCGGCGCTCCTCGACGAGGCGCGGCGCGTGCTGCGCCAGACGGAGGTCGCGCGCCAGGCGGCGCGCGGAGCGACCGAGCGCGCCGCGATGCGGCTGCGCATCGGCTACCTGCCCGACGCCTTGCCCGCCGCGGTTCCGCGCGCGCTGCGCCAGCTCACGGCGTCGATTCCGGCCGTGCAGGTCGACCTCGAGAGCGCGCCCGCGTGGCGGCTCGTCGACGATGTGCGGCGCGGGCGGCTGGACGTCGCTATCACGAGCCTTCCGGCGCCGGCGAATGGGCTGCGCATGCTGCCGCTCGGCGAGCAGGGAGCGGTGGTCGCGCTGCCGGCGATGCACCCGCACGCCCTCGAGCCCGAGATCGCCATCGAGCGGCTCGCGCCAGAGCGGATCGTCCTGCTGCCCTACGAGGCGAACCCCGCGTTCCGCAACGCCGTGGTCGCGCTGTGTCACGCCGAGGGCCTCGCACCGGCGTTCATCGAGGTCGCCGAGTCGCGGGTCGAGCACGCGCTGCTCGCCGTGGTTGCGGGCATGGGGCCGGCGATACTCCCCGAGTCCGTGGCCGAACGCTACGCGACGCCCGGAGTCCGTTTCGTGCCGCTGGCCGATGCGCGGGTCCCCGTGCAGACCGTCGCCCTCACGCATGCGGACCACGGCAGCCTCTCGACCGCCGCGTTCCTGCGGGCCCTCGAGCGAACGACCGTGCCGCGGGCGGCCGAGCCGCCACACGACGTCGTCGCCTTATCCGCCTGATCCCGTGCGACCCGTACAGCCGGACTCGGTCCGGACATCACGACAGCAGGAGAACACGGTGACCGTCCCAATCAGGCGTCGTCCGGAGCGGTCGACGCCATCGCCATGGCGACGCGGAGCCATCTGACATGGAGCTCCGTCACCTTCGATACTTCGTCGCGGTCGCGGAGGAGCGCAGCTTCACGCGCGCGGCCGAGAAGCTCTGGATCGCCCAGCCCGGACTGTCGACGCAGATCCGCCGGCTCGAGGGCGAGCTCGGCATCCGTCTGTTCGAGCGCCACACGCGCGGCGTGGATCTGACCGAGGCCGGCGAGCTCTTCCTCGACCGGGCGCGCGTCACGCTGGTGGCGGCGGAGGCTGCGCGCTCGACCGGCCGCGATCTCGCGGCGGGGCTGGTTGGCAGCATCCGCCTCGGGGTCGCGACGTGTGCCGGCTGGCGGGGCACGTCGGCGCTGCTCGAGACGTTCGCGCGCGACTGGCCGCAGGTCGAGGTCACCGTCTCCGAGTCGTACGGGGGGACGCTGATCCGCGACCTTCGCGACGGCCGGCTCGACGCCGTGCTCGCCCCGGCCATGTTCACCACGGCCGAGCTTCTCCAGCTCCCCGTGGGCCGTGAGCCGTGGCTGGTCCTCGCCGGCGCGTCGCATCGCCTGGCGGGATCCGACGGCCCCGTCGCCGCCTCGGACCTGCAGGGGGAGCGGCTCGTCGTCACGGGCCACCGCGACGCGGCGGCCTATGACCGGGCCGTCGCCGAGACGCTGGCCGCGCTCGGGGTCGCCTGCGAGCTCTCGCGGGCCGGTTCTGGGCCCGCCCTCTACGCGCCGGTGGTCGCCGGCGATGCGCTCGCGCTGACGACGTCGCCCACCGCCTCCGCCGCCGGCCTCGCCGCCCGCCGCCTGAAGCCCATCCGGGCGATCGACTTCGCGCTCGTCTGGCGGGACAAGACACCGGCGCCGGCGCTGGACCGTCTCATCAGCGCGACGAGGTCCCGCGCGACGGACGAACCGGCGTATCGGCCGCGCCGCGAGCTCGCCCGGGTCGCGTGACATGGGCGGCGTCCTGTCGGCGGCCGACGAGGCCCGGCTGAGCCTCGCCGTCGAGCTCGGCGACCAGCGCGCGGCGGAAGAGATGATCACGGCCAACCTGCGGTTGGTGTGGTTCGTCGCGCGCAGATACCGAGGCCTCGGCGTCCCGTTCGAGGATCTGGTGCAGGAGGGAACCATCGGCCTCGTTCGCGCGGTCGACCGCTTCGATCACCGTCGCGGCGCGAAGTTCTCGACGTTCGCGGTGTGGTGGATCAGGCGCGCGGTGAAAGACGCCGTCGAGGCCGGGCGGACCATCCGGATCCCCGCGCACGCCGCCCGCGGGCTCGCAGCCGTCGAGCGGGCGGAGACCGAGTTGCGGCGGCAGGGCCCGGAACCGCCGAGCACCGAGGCGCTCGCCGCACGGACCGGCCTCACCGTCAAGGGGGT
>Ga0207675_100004029_pt1 | contig 14247 bp, 15 predicted proteins | sample KBSSwiS42_FD_184305 | JGI IMG/M metagenome (GOLD analysis project Ga0207675, IMG submission 184305) | Switchgrass rhizosphere microbial communities from Kellogg Biological Station, Michigan, USA - KBS Switchgrass S4-2 (SPAdes) (version 2) | ecosystem: Host-associated > Plants > Roots >... | reverse complement strand
GCCGCTGATCGCCGGCAGCCTGCTCCTCACGTTCCTCCTCGGGCTCCTGATCAAGGGAACGCTGATCGGAGGCCTCGTGACGCTGGTCTGGGCCGGGCTGGTGCGGATCTTCCTGCTCCACCACGCGACGTTCAGCATCAACTCGATCTGCCACTTCTTCGGCCGCCGTCGCTTCGAGACCGACGACGAGTCCACCAACGTCGCCTGGCTCTCGCTCGCCACGTTCGGCGAGTCGTGGCACAACAACCACCACGCGTTCCCGACCTCGGCCTTCCACGGCCTGCGCACCCGCGAGCTCGACATCGGCGGCCAGTTCATCCGCGCGCTCGAGCGGCTCGGCCTCGCGTGGGACGTCGTTCGCGTGAGCCCCGAACGGCAGCAGCGACGCATCGCCGCCGCGGCACGCGCGCCGCACCCGCGCGCGGCGGTGCGGTCCTAGCCGACGCGATGCCACGGCCGCGCGCGCCCGATGCGACGCCCGCCGGGCGAGCCCGAACGGCGCGACCCTTCCGATGATCCTCGGATTGCTGATCGCGCTCGCGTCGGCCCTGGCCACCAACGTGGCGTTCCTGTTCAAGCACCGGGGCGCGATCCGCGCCGAGCCGATCGCGGTGCGGCACCCGCTTCGCGGCGCCGCTGCCCTCTTTCGCTCGAAGTGGTTCGCGGTGGGCTGGCTGGTCGCCGTCCTCGCGTGGGCGCTGCACGTCGGGGCGCTCGCGCTCGCGCCGCTGTCGATCGTGCAGGCCGTGCTCTCCGGGGGCCTCGTGTTCCTCGCGGTCCTCGCCGAGCGGTTCTTCGACCTTCGCCTCGGACGATGGCAATGGTTCGGCGTCACGATCACGGCCGCGGGGTTGGCCGTCATCGGGGTGACCGGCAGCGGCGCCGCCCGGCCGCAGCGCTCATCCCTCGCGGGGCTGATCGCGGTCGAGGGCGCGGTGTTCGCGGTCGGCGCAGTCCTCCTCGCGGTCTCGGCGCACCGGCGCATCACGCGCCGGCCCGAGGGGCTGCTGCTCGGCCTGGCGGCCGGCGCGCTGTTCGGCGTCTCCGATGTCGCGATCAAGTACCTCACCCACGCCGAGGGCGCGCTCCACGGGCTGCTGAGCCCATGGACGGCGACCGCCCTCCTCGCGGGGACGATCGCGTTCTACGCCTCTGCGCGCAGCCTGCAGGTCGGACCGGGTGTCGAGGTCATCGCTCTCACCGCGGTGGCCGCGAACCTGGCCGCCATCATCGGCGGCATCCTCGTCTTCGACGAGCCCATCGGTTCCGGGCCGCTCGCCATCGGCGCGCGCTTCGTCGCCTTCTGCCTGGTCATCCTGGGCGCGGCGCTCATGCCGGTGCAGCACGCCGAGGAGCCCGAATCGGAGACGTCCCGGCCGTTGGCGGCCTCGGTGTCGTAGCGGGGGAGCCGGGGAGGCCGCGAGGCACCCTGATAGGGTTCGTTGTCCGGGAGCCTCAGTTTGACGCGGCTCGGCGGGCCCTTCGTTCACGGCCTGTCCCGCAGCGCCTCGTCTGGTTCTCCAATCAATCGCCGCAAACTCCGCGCGGCCCTTCCGAGGGCCGACCGCCGGGGTTGGACGGGATCACATATGACTGTTGCAGAGCTCGATACACGGGTTCAGGACCTCGTCGGCAAGACGGGCAAGCTCCTCATCGACGGCAATTGGGTGGAGGCGGTCTCGGGCAGGACGTTCGAGACCTTCGACCCCGCGACGGAGCAGAGCCTCGGCTCGGTGGCCCACGGCGAGGCCGTCGACGTCGACCTCGCGGTCGCCGCCGCGCGCCGGTGCTTCGACGACCAGCGCTCGGACTGGCGCCGGATGACGCCGTCGGAGCGCGGCCGGATCATCCACCGGATCGGTGACCTGATCCTCGAGCACGCCGACGAGCTCGCCATGCTCGAGACGCTCGACAACGGCAAGCCGCTCGCGATCGCCAAGGCCGCGGACGTCACGCTCGCCGCCGATCTCTTCCACTACATGTCGGGCTGGGCGACGAAGATCGAGGGCAACACGGTCCCGATCTCCGCCCTCACCGCGCCCGGGTCGGAGTTCCTGGCCTACACGCGCAAGGAGCCGGTCGGGGTCGTCGGCCAGATCATCCCGTGGAACTTCCCGCTGCTGATGGCGGCGTGGAAGCTCGGGCCGGCCCTGGCCGCCGGCGTGACCGTGGTGTTGAAGCCCGCCGAGCAGACGCCGCTGTCGGCGCTGCGCCTCGGCGAGCTCATGCAGGAGGCCGGGCTGCCCGCGGGGGTCGTCAACATCGTGACCGGCTTCGGCGACGCCGGCGCGGCGCTCGCCGCGAACGACGCCGTCGACAAGGTCGCCTTCACCGGCTCGACCGAGGTCGGCCGCAAGATCGTGCAGGCCGCGGCGGGCAACCTCAAGAAGGTCACGCTCGAGCTCGGCGGCAAGAGCCCGCAGGTCCTGTACAAGGACGCCGACCTCGAGGTCTCGATCCCCGGCGCCGCCAACGGGATCTTCTTCAACCAGGGCCAGTGCTGCAACGCGGGCTCGCGCCTCTACATCGAGAAGGACGTCTTCGACGAGGTCGTCTCCGGCATCACCGACGAGGCCGGGAAGATCACCGTCGGCTCGGGCATGGACGCCGGCAACCAGATGGGGCCGCTCATCTCCGAGGAGCAGTTCGACAAGGTGCTCGGCTACATGTCGTCCGGCGTCGACGCCGGCGCGCAGGCGGCCACGGGCGGCGGCCGCGTCGGCGACCACGGGTACTTCGTCCAGCCGACCGTGCTCACCGACACCACGCCCGACATGAAGGTCGTCCGCGAGGAGATCTTCGGCCCCGTGGTGTGCGCGATCCCGTTCAGCGCCGAGGAGGACGTCGTCGACACCGGCAACGACACCAGCTTCGGCCTGGCCGCCGGCGTCTGGACGCGCGACATCAACAAGGCGCACCGGACCGCGCACCGCCTGCGCGCAGGCACGGTGTGGATCAACTGCTACAGCGTGTTCGACGCCGCGATGCCGTTCGGCGGCTACAAGGAGTCGGGTTGGGGCCGCGAGATGGGCCACAACGCGCTCGACAACTACCTCGAGACGAAGTCGGTCGTCACCCAGCTCGCCTAGCGCGCGGACCGGCTCGCCTGGCGAGCCGGTCGCTCCGCACGCCGGGGCCGCGCCCAGCAGTTCGCGCGGCTCCGGCGGTCAGCCGGCGACGGCCGGCCGTCGCCGACGCCCGTCAGCCCGACTCGTACGACGCGGGCCGCGGGTCGCGCGGGAGGAGACGGTGGCCGTCGACGACCGCGGCGGCGAGGTCGACGAGCTTGCGGTTGTCGCTGCGCGACTGGGCGCGAAGCATGTCGAAGGCGCTCGCCTCGTCGATGCCGTGGCGCTCCATCAGGATGCCCTTCGCCCGCTCGATCAGCGCCCGGCGGCCGAACGCCCCCTGCAGGGCGTGGTACTCGGCGAAACGCCGCAGCACGATGTCGATCGAGCTCTGCCAGTCCTCGACGTCGGCGTCGCTGATATGCGCGAAGACGCCGCGTTTCGACGCCTCCCGGACGAACGCGGGATCGCGTGCGTGCAGGAGGACGATCACGGGGCAGGCCGCTTCGCGGACGATCCTGTCGATCAGCTCCAGCGCATGCTCTGAGCTCTCCCCGAGACCGACGAGCGCGACGTCGGGCCGCTCCCTGGCGGTCACCGCGCCCACGTCGGCGACGTCGATCTCGCGCGCGATGACCTCATGGCCGAGGGCGACCACGATCGGGGCGACCAGGGCAAGGCGGTCCTTGCGCTCGTTGGCGATCAGGACACGGAGGTGCTCGGTCTCCCGGTAGCTCGTCGGCGGCTCCACGGGCCCCGAGTCTAAGCGTCTTCGAGCCTGTCCCCGGCGCTGCTCGCACGGTTGTACGCCACGGTCAGCCGCGATCCAGGCGCGCCGCTGCGACCGCGCTCGCGGCGAGCAGGGCGGCGGTGATCGCGAGCGGGAGGACGAGGTCGACATTGGTGACGAGCACGGCGCAGACGAGGGCGCCGCTGACCATCGCCGTGACCGCGATGAGGCGACGAGCGGGGCGGCCTCCCGCTCCGCCGGCGAGCCGGGCGTCGGACGCAGCAGCCGCGTCATCGATGAGGGCAGTGAGGCGGGGGCGCTCACGCATGGCGCGCCTCCGCGGCATCGCTCGATGAGCGCCCCGCGATGACGTCGTGAAGGGCCGCGAGGTCACGGTGCCCGTAGCCGAGGTCGCGGGCCTCGCCGAGGATCTGGTCGGCGACGGCGGCGGACGGCAGAGGGATGTGGAGGCCGGCCGCGGTCTGGCGCGCGAGCCGGATGTCCTTCTGCATCAGCTCGACGTCGAACCACGCGTGGTCGGGGAGGTGGAGGAGCAGGGGCGTCCTCGCCTTGAGCATCGGCGAGCCGATCGAGCTCGTGCTCATGACCTCGGCGGCGACGTCAGGATCGACGCCGGCGCGTTCGGCGAGCACCAGGCCCTCGCTGAAGGCGAGCGTCTGCACGGCGAGGCTGATGTTGATCGCGAGCTTGAGCACCAGGCCCTGGCCGTTGGGGCCGACGTGGGTGACGGCCCGGCCGAGCTCGCGCAGCAGCGGCTCGACCGCGGCGAATGCGTGCGGGTCACCGCCGACCATGATCGCGAGGGTTCCGCTCTCGGCCTGCGGGATGCTGCCGGAGACCGGGGCGTCGAGCATGTGCGCGCCGAGCGCGGCGACGCGCTCGGCGAGTTGGCGGCTGGCCTGCGGGCTGACGGTGCTCATGTCCACATAGACCTGTCCCGCTCGGACGCCGGCGAGCAGGCCGTCCGGGCCGGTCGCGATCGCTTCGAGCGCCTCGTCGTCGGTGACCATGCTGAGCACGACGTCGGTCGACGCTGCCACCTCGCGCGCCGTACTCGTCCAGGTCAGGCCGCGCTCGATCAGCGGCTGGGCCTTCGCCGCGGTGCGGTTGGTCGCGGACACCGGATGACCGGCGTCGAGCAGGCGACCGGCGATCCGGCTGCCCATCGCCCCCAGGCCGATGAACCCGATCCGGGGCCTCGCTTCCGGCGCGACGAATCCTCGCGCGTCATCTGCTGTGTGGGACATGGTGATTCTCCTCACGTGGAGATGGCTGTGGTTGTTTCGTCCGCCCGGGCGGACGTCGAGGCATCGGCCCGCACGGCCGGCCGAACCGTCGGGCCGACCCACGCCTCGATGTCGGTCTGACCGAGCGCGCGGGCGACGGAGACCCGGTGGCGTCCGTCGACGACGTAGTAGCCGGCGTGACTCTCGACGACGGTGATCGGCGGCAGCGCGTGGCCGCGACGGTGCGCGAGCGCGATGCGCTGCCAGCGGTCGGCGACGCGGTTCGCAGTCGGCCGGAAGTCCGCGTCGAAGTCGGTCGTCACGTCGACGGTTCCGACGATCGCGCCAAGCGGGATCACGCGCAGGTCGCGGCCCGTCCAGGAGAGGGCGCGGACGCCATCCAACGCCGGTGGGGCGGTCCGGCCGCCTCGCCGAGGAGCGAGCCGGTGCAGCGTGCGCGCCACGATCTCGGCCCGGCGGGCGCGATGGAAGTCCGCGCGGGCGTCGACCACGGGGACTCCGGTCCCGGCGCGGAGCCGGCGCCGGCGGGACGCGATCTGACCGAGGGTCACGTGGGCAGGTGCGGTCATCCGTTCACGCTCCGGCCGCCGGTGCGGAACCGATGATCCCGGCCAACGCGAGGTCGATCACGCTGACCGCGAAGCGCTCGGTCAGCGGCGCGTGGCCATGCAGCAGGCGGTGATAGATCGGGCCGTAGATCAGGTCGAGCGCGACCTCGACGTCGAGGTCGGCGGGCGCCTCGCCGCGCGCGATGGCGCGCTCGAAGGCGGCCCGCATCGGCGCGCGGCGCTGCTCGACGAAGTGGCGACGGTAGTCCTCCGCGAACGCGGGATCCGACTGCGCCGCCGTGACGAGCGCGGCGGTCACCCGCCCGAAGGGCCGGCGGCGGATCTCACGCACCCAGGGCCGGATGAGTGCGAGCAGGTCTCCCCGCAGCGAGCCGGTGTCGCGGGGGGAGCGGCCCGTCCCCGCCCACTCGAGCAGCGCATCGAGGGCGAGCCGCTCCTTGGACGGCCACCAGCGGTAGATCGTCGCCTTGCTCACGCCGGCGCGCTCGGCCACCGCGTCCATGCTGACCTGGGCGGCGCCCTCGTCGAGCAGCAGATCCGCGGCGGCCCGCAGGATCGCCGTGCGCGCCCGCTCGCTGCGCGGGCGCCCGGGCCGCCGCGACGTGTCGGCCGGCGTGCTCATCAGTCCGCGGCGATCTGCGCCAGATCGTCGGGCGCGAGCTCGAGGTCGGCGGCTGCCACCAGCGGGTCGACCTGCTCGGGCCGGCGGAAGCCGACGATCGCGCCGTCGACCGCGGGGTTGGCGAGCGTCCAGGCGATCGCGACCGCTCCCGCCGTGGTGCCGCGGCGCTCGGCGACGTTCTCCAGGCGCGCGACCGTCGCGAGGTGGCGCGAGAGCGCCGGCTCGGTGAAGCGCTCGTCGCGCTTGCGCCAGTCGTCGTCCGGGAGGGCCGCGATCCGCTCGCGCGTCATCGCCCCGCTCAACAGGCCCGAGCCCATCGGGGAGTAGGCGATCACGCCGATGCCCTCGCGCTCGGCGAACGGCAGGATGTCGTCCTCCACCGCGCGGTCGACGAGCGAGTACGGCGGCTGCAGCGTCTCGACGGGCGCGATCTGCTGAATGCGGCGGAGCTGCTCGACGTCGAAGTTCGACACGCCGATGTGGCGCACCAGGCCCCGCTCCTTCAGCTCGGCCACCGCCGCCCAGCCCTCCTCGATGTCCGCAGCGGGATCGGGCCAGTGGATCTGGTAGAGGTCGATCGCATCGACCCCGAGCCGCTGCAGGCTCGCCTCGGCCTCTTGGATCAGCGAGTCGCGGCGGAGGCTGTGCACGACCCGGCGGCCCGGCCCCTCGAGCAGCGACCCCTTGGTGAACACGTAGGGCCGCTGCGCAAGGCCCTCCAGCGCGCGCCCGACGATCTGCTCGGAGTGACCGAACCCGTAGGCGGCCGCGGTGTCGATCCAGTTGATCCCCTGCTCGAGCGCGTGGTGGATGGCGGCCACGGACTGGTCGTCCTCCTGCGGCCCCCAGCCGAACTCCCAGCCACCGCCGCCGATCGCCCACGCACCGAAGCCGATCCGGGTGATCTCGAGGCCGGTCGCTCCGAGCGGGGCCGTCTTGAGCTGCGTCGTCTGCATCTTCTCGCTCCTGTCGTGGTCAGTCGAGGTCCGCGCGCAGAATACAAAACTAAACGTCCAGTTTCAATATTCGGTGGATGAAGTCATCCGGGCCCGGCGACGTGCGGGCGCGCGCCGGTCGCCGCCAAGCAGCGATTCCGCCGACGTCGCCAGCCCGGCAAGCAGCAGCCCGGCGAAGACGAGCAGGGCGACCCTCGGCGCGACCAACTCGTCGAGCACGCCGAGGCCGAGCACCGGCACGGAGATGCCGACGTAGCCGGCCAGGAAGAACCCGGCCAGCACCTCCGCTCGCCGCGCGGGCGCCGCGAGGCCCGACACCGTGACGATCCCGCCCTTGAAGAGCAGCCCCGCGCCGGCGCCCGCGCCGACGCCGCCGGCGAGGAACAGCGGGAGACTCACGAGCCAGGTCGCGGCGACGACGAGGAGGACTCCGGCGGAGAGCGCGGCCATCCCGACCGTGACGACCCGCCGAATGTCCCACCCACGTGCGACAAGCTGCGCGACGACCGCGGCCGTGAAGGCGGTGAACGCGGGAACGCCCGCGAGCGCATGCGAGGTGTGCCCGAGCGTCACGGCCAGGAACGTCGGCGCCAACGACGTGAAGAGGCCGAACGCCGCGAAGGCGACGGCCCCACCTGCGGCCGCCCCGAAGAAGCGCCCGCGGGCGTCGGCCGCGACGGCGACGCGTTGCGCGCGATAGGCCGGCCGCCGCGAGGGTCGCGTCACCGTCTCCGGGGCGAGTGCGACGCCGAGCGCACCGGCCGTCAGCACCACGACGGACAGCACGAACGGCACCGTCAGCGGCGCGCCGGCGCTGTGCGCGAGGAGCCCCGCGACCAGCGCGCCGAGGCCGAGGCCACCCAGGTTCGCGGTCGTCGCAAGCACGTGGGCGCGGGCGGGCGACGCCCCGGGGCGCTCGCCGAGATGCAGCTCGGCCACGTAGGCGGTCGCCGTCGCGGTGACGACGCCGACCGACAGGCCGCTGAGCACGCGGGCCACCAGCAGACCCGGCACCTCGCGCCACACGAGGAAGACGATCGCGCTCGCGACGCTCAGGAGCACCGCCGGCACCAGCGCGCGGCGGCGGCCGAGCCAGTCGGAGACGTGCCCGGCGAAGAACAGGGCGACGGTCACGCCAACCGCGTAGGCGGCGAAGATCACTGTGATCATGAACGTGGAGAACCCGTCGCGCGCCTGGTAGAGCGTGTACAGCGGCGTCGGGACGGTCGAGAACGCCATCACCGCGACGAAGGCGAAGACCACTGCCCAGAGGCCGGCGCCGTGACGGCGCTGCGGCGCCTGTGTCGTGTGCGGGAAGAGATCCATGCATCAGGATCGGTCCTCTCGCAATCACAGACAACGCATCGTCCTGCTGTCCGCTATCGCGCAATGCGATAACAATCGGCGGACCATGGAGCTCCGCCATCTCGCCACCTTCGTTGCGGTCGCCGAGGAGGGCAGCTTCACCCGCGCATCGTCACGGCTGCACGTCGTCCAGTCAGCCGTGTCGGCCGGGGTCCGAACGCTCGAGCGCGAGCTCGGCGCCGCGCTGTTCGACCGCACGACCCACCGCGTCGAGCTCACCGACGCCGGCGTCGCGCTATTGCCGGAGGCCCGCGCGACGCTCGTCGCCGCCCGGGCCGCGCGCGAAGCCGTCGACGCCGTCCGCGGCGGCCTGCGCGGCACCGTGACGCTCGGGATCATGCAGACCGGAGCAGCCGGGGCGATCGACATCGCGGCGCTGCTTGCCGCCTTCCGCGCGGACCACCCCGACGTCGAGCTCCGCGCCCGCCAGGGCCACTCGGCCGACATGGCCGCCCAGGTCCGCGACGGCGGCCTCGACTTCGCCTTCCTCGCCCTCCCCCGCCGCCGCGCCGGCGGGCTGCGCCTCACGCCACTCGGCCGGGAACCCATGCTGCTCGCCGTCCACGAACGCCATCCCCTCGCCCTGCGCACCGACGTCGACCTCACGGCGCTCGGCGACGAGGTGTTCGCCGACGGGCCGGAGACCTGGGGCACACGGATCGCCGTCGACCGCGCCTTCGCCGCCGCCGGCGCCGAGCGCCACGTCACCCTCGAGGTCAACGACACCCAAACCCTCGTCGACTTCGTGCGCCACGGCCTGGCCGCCGCCTTCCTGCCGCCCTCGCTCGTCCGCGGAGCGCCAGGGATCGCCCTCGTCCCGGTCCGCCACCACGCCCCGGTCTTCGAGACCTACCTCGCCGAGCCCACCACCCGACGCCAGAGCGCCGCCGCCGCGGCGCTCCTCACGTTGGCCAAACACAAGGCGTCCTCTGACCGCTCCGCGTCTACGCGAGTTCGGCGACCGCGTGTTCGAGGAGCGCGATGAGCGCGGGGCGGTTGAGGCGATCGGCTGGTCCGCTGAATCCGGGCATCGCGATCAGTCGCCCGTCCGGGTCGCGGACGGGCATGGAGATGGACGCGAGGCCGGGCTCCGACTCGCCGTCGATCTCGGCCCAGCCGCGTTCGCGCACGCGTCGCAGGTCGGCGAGGAGATCGGCGCGGCGGGTGAGGGTTCGCGGCGTGTGTCGGCGGGGGCGTTCGCGCCTGATCCAGGCGGTCAGCGCGCTGTCGTCGAGTTCGGCGAGAACGAGCTTGCCGGCGGCGGACGCGTGCAGGTCGATGTCGCGTCCGACCCAGTTTGCGAGTCCGAGCAGGCGCGGCCCGTCGGCCTGGGCGACGATCGCCATGCCGGGCCCTGGTCGCGGGATCGCGAGCATGGCCGACTCGCCGGCGGCAGCGGCGAGGTGTTCGAGCATCGGCCGTGCGCGGCGAGCCAGCGCGCGGTGAGGGTCGGCGCGTTGGGCGATCCGGACGAGGTCGCGGCCCACGATCCAGCCGGCATCGCCGCGCTCGACGAACTGCTCGTCCTCGAGCGTGGCCAGCAGCCGACCGGCGGTCGCGGGGGCGAGCCCCGTCGCGCGGGCGAGCATGGCGGTTGTGGCGCCGTTCGGGAAGCGCTCCAGCGCGCGGAGGAGCCCGATGGCGCGACTCAGCGACTGAGTCCGCGGGACGCTCATATCGTGAGCGATCCTACCCGTACAGTGGGCGCATGGTCAGCGATGGCGACATGCCCGCGCGCCTCGGCGCGCTCCTCGCAGCGCCCGCGCCGGCGGTCGATCCGCTGTGGCTGACGAACACGCGTCTGTTCGACGGCACCGGCGCGCAGGTTCGTGAGCGCGCCGCCGTCCTCGTCGAGAACGGCCTGATCGCGCGCGTCGGCGATCCCGGCGACGCGGCACCCGACGGCGTCCGGGTCCTCGACCTCGCGGGCCGGACGCTCGTGCCCGGTCTCATCGACGCGCACGCGCATGTCTACCCCCATCTCCCCTCCCCCGCGCCGGGCGCCGAGCCGCTCTGGCCGGGGACCGGCGCACACTTCCTGGCGGCCGACCTGCGCGAGGCGCTGCGCATGGGGATCACGACGATCCGCGACGTCGGCTCCTACGGCGACCTGATCTTCGCGACGCGGCAGGCGATGCGCTACGGCGCGTTCCGCGGGCCGCGGGTGCTCGCCTGCGGGCGGATCATCTCCGCCACCGCCCCGGGCGGCCGCTGGTTCGGCGACATGTACCGCGAGGCCGACGGCCCCGACGACGCCCGCCGCGCCGTCCGCGAGCAACTCCGCCGCGGCGCCGACTTCATCAAGGTCATGACCACCGGCGCGCGCACCGTCGAGCTCGAGGACCCCAACCCCGCGCAGATGACCCGCGAGGAGATCGCGACGATCGTCGACGAGTCCCACCGCATGGGCCATCGCGTCGCCGCCCATGCCGAAGGACTCGACGGCACAGAGATCGCCATCGAGGCCGGCATCGACACCATCGAGCACGGCATGTATCTCAACCAGCGCCCCGACCTGCTCGAGCGCATGGCCGCGAGCGGCCAGGTGCTCGTCCCGACGCTCGGGTGCTTCTACGGCATCGCCGGCGCCGCAGCCCCGGATGCCGGCCCCGACGGCAGGCCGGCGCCAAGCGCTGAGGCGCCCGCGACCTGGTCGCACCTCCTGGTCGACCTCGCACTGCACAACCTCGAGCAGGCCGACCTTACGCTGAACGCGGCCAACACGGCCGGCGTCGCGATCGCCGCAGGCCACGACTGGGCACCGATCAGCGACCTCGGCCTCGAGATCGTCCAGATGAGCCACCACGGCCTCAGCGCCCGCGAGACGCTCGTCGCCGCGACCCGCACGGCTGCGCAGGCCCTCGGCCTCGGCGACCGCGTCGGGACGATCGAGCCGGGCAAGATCGCCGACCTCGTCGTCGTCGACGGCGATCCGCTCGCGCGGGTCGGAATCCTGCGAGACCGCCACCGGATCTGGCTCGTGCTGCAACACGGCACGCCCGTCGCCGGCGCGACCCTCGAACCCGTCCTCGTCGACGATCCCGGCCGCCGATCCGCCATCGCCGCGTCCACATGTGACGTGCCAGTGCGACCATCGATTCCGACGCTCTCCTAGCGATCGATACCGGTATCGACACCGGCGGCGGCGACTCGGCGTCACGCGGGTCGCGCGCTGAGCACCTCGCCCGCGGCCCCGCTTGCTCCGCTCGCCTCGCTGGACGCGTCGAACAAACCGGCCGGCCTCGTTCTAACAAATTCGTTGTTCGCAGCGCGCGATCGGTGGGTTCCGGGCCGGAGATCCTGCAGCATCAACTTCAGGTGAAGCGGGCCCAGACGTTGGCGCGTCCTGCCCCGGGTCCGCCGGGGACCGGCACAGCCATGGGTCGTCCCGGACGACGGTCTTGCGCCCGGGCCCGGCTTGCAATCGCATCGCCGCGAGCGCGAGGATCCGTCCGGTCGATCGACGAGAGGAGACGGTCGTGTTCGTCCGAGTCGTGCGGTTCACCGATGTGACGGCTGAGCGGGCAGAGTCGCTTGTCACCAGCATCGACGAGACCGGCCCGCCGCCAGGAGTGTCCATCAAGAGGCTCCAGATGGTCTTCGACGAAGCGCAGGGCACAGCCGTCGTACTGCAGTACTTCGACAGCGAGGAGAGCATGCGGGCCGGGGCCGAGGTGTTCGCCGCGATGGATCCGTCAGAGACGCCAGGTCGCCGCGTCTCGGTGGACACGGGTGAGCTCAAGGTCGACCGCGAGCCCTGACCCGTCGTGGCTTGAGAGCGAGCAAGGGGCGCTGTGCGCAGGACGCGCGCCAATGCTCGCGATGCCGGCCGGGATCAGGGCACGAACTCGAGGATCCGGCCCAGGTCGCGAAATCCGACGGCGGCGTAGACCCGCTCGGCGATCGCGGTGGACTGCAGGCTGGCCGTCGTGCAGCCGCGGTCGGCGGCGTCGCGGACGAGCCGCGCGGTCAGCGCGGTGCCGAGTCCGCGGCGCCGCATCGCCTCGACCGTGGACACGTTGAACACGCCGCAGTCGCCGCCGTGGTCGAAGGCCAGCGCGGTCGCGGCGACGTCGCCGGCCACTCGCGCGAGCAGGAGGTGGAAGGCGGCGGAATCTGCCCCCGCGAGCAGGCCGGCGGGCGCGCCGGCGTGCTCCAGGTAGCGGACGTACTCGGCCCAGTCGCGGGGCGCGAGATCGAGGTCGAGGTCGTCGAGCGTCGGCGGGACGTCCCGGAGGGACATGCCCATCGCCCGCGTGGACTCGTCCACGGAGAATCCGCGACCGCTCAGCTCGCCCCGCATGCCCTCGTCGCTCTCGTGCACCCAGGCGGCGTAGCGCTCGACGCCCGCGGAGCGATAGGCGGCCTCCAGCGCATCGACGGCCGCGGCGCGCTGGGGTCCGTCGAGGTCGCGGTCGAGCAGCGCGTTGTTGTAGACGGCTCGCTCGGGGTGCGTCGGGAAGACCGCCGCGGAGACGCCGGGCAGCCGCACCAGCGCGGCACCCGCCGACCCGCGCGTGTACTGCTCCCACGACGCCAGGAGGGTCGCGGAGCCGCGCACGTACAGCTCGCGGTCGGTCGTGCGCAGCACCGTCATGCGGCTCCCACCTCGCGGTCGAGCCAGACGCGGTCGCGCAGCTCCATCCCGTCGATCACGATCCCGCGCGGGTAGCCGGTCGCAGCTGTGAACGCGTCGCGCTCGACGGCGCGCAGGCGGAATCCGGCCCGCTGGTAGAAGCGCAGGTTGCCGATGTCGGCCGCGGCCGTCGCGACGAGGACGGTCGAGCGCCGCTCCGCGCGTGCGACATCGACGGCGGCCTCGATCAGCGCCCGGCCCACCCCGCGGCCGCGGTACGAGGGCACCACCGCCATGTTCTTGATCTCGCGATGCTCGGCGTCGGCCGTCTCGACGAGCTGCAGATGTCCGACGACGCGGCCGCCCTGGCGCGCGACGAGGACCTCCCCCTTCTCGATATACGCATCGAGCTGGACCGCCGAGTCCTCGGCCTCCTGGAAGAGCGTCCGCAGCTCCTCGCGCGGGCCGGCGTGACGCTCGATGCGGACCGGTCGCGCCTCCGACGCGTGCCAATCCGACCACGAGACGATCCGCCGCTCCGGGCGCGGGGCCTCATCCAGCATCGCGAGATACTCGAGCTGGTGGCCGTCGGGGTCGTGGAAGTACACGGCCGCCGCGGGCATCCATCCGATCACGCTCGGCTCCTCGGCCTCGGCGCCGAAGAACGACCGCGGCGTGACGCCGGCGGCGCGCAGCGCCTCGCACGCGCCGAGCGCCTCCGCGATCGAGACCCGGAACGCGACGTGCAGCGAGAGGCCCACGGGCGCCGACCCGAGCGACCACAGACCGAGCATCGACTCGCCGGGCCCGCCGATCCAGCAGAACGCGGCGCCCCGCTCCGTCAGCGCATACGCGAGCGGCAGGCCGACGACATCGCGGTAGAACGCGATCGAGCGGTCCAGGTCGCCGACGGTCAGATGGGTCTCGAACAGGCGCGCGGGCGACGGCAGCACGGACTCGAGTCCTCCGGAGCGGGGGGTTCGTTACACCGGCGCGTCTCGCGCGGGCGCGATGCGGGCCGAGCGCCGGTAGCGACCGGGCGGCTGTCCGCGATGGCGGGCAAAGGCACGATTGAACGCGAACTCGGACGTGT
>Ga0207675_100004025_pt1 | contig 14256 bp, 10 predicted proteins | sample KBSSwiS42_FD_184305 | JGI IMG/M metagenome (GOLD analysis project Ga0207675, IMG submission 184305) | Switchgrass rhizosphere microbial communities from Kellogg Biological Station, Michigan, USA - KBS Switchgrass S4-2 (SPAdes) (version 2) | ecosystem: Host-associated > Plants > Roots >... | reverse complement strand
GATACTCCACTTCCGCCGCGTAAAGCGAGTCCGAGGACAACGCTTGTCCAAGCAGCACGTGCGCGGTCACGAACTTGGGATTGAGCGCGATGGCTTTCCGGAAATAGGGCCGCGCCTTGTCGTTTTGCTTGGTCTGCATGTAGGCCACGCCGAGGTTCAAGAGGTAGAGCTCCGAGGTGGGTTTGAGGCTGGACGCCTTCTCGAAGTGAACGATCGCCGAGTCCGGCTTATTGGTTCTCAGGTCGATCATGCCCAGCTGGAAATGCACCTCCGGCTCCTGGGGGTCCAGGGCCATCCCTTTATCCAGATACTCTTTCGCCTTGGGATAGTTTTTGTTGTCCAAGTGACTGGCGCCGATGCGGGCGTAATCACGGGCGGTAAGGCGGATAGAGTCGGGAAGAGTAGCATAAAGGTAAAGGGCTTGCTGCCTTAGCGCCTTGTCACGGGTCTCCAGGCCCACGCGCGCGAGAGCAAGGCGGGCGTGCACATTGGTCGAATCGCGGGAGAAGGCCCCGGTAGCCGCTTCCTGCGCCTTGGGGATCTGTCTGATCTCGAGACAGGACTCGGCGAGGCCCACCAATGCATCCACGTCACCCGGATTGGACTCTAGGTACCGGATGTAGATTGCGGCCGCCTTGTCGTTTTGATTGGCGAGATGGAGAAGGCCGGCGAGGTCTTTGAGCACCGGTGTGTAGGTCGAATCGATTTCGACCGCTTTCAAATAGGCGTCACGGGCCTCGTTGTATTTGGCCACCTCTGAATACAAATGCCCCATATCGCGATAAAGCTGAGCAGATTTTTCCATGCCGGGCTGCTGCAGGGCGACGGTGTAGGCGTTGATAGCCATCTCCGGAGATCCCTTCTTCTTGTAGATCTCGGCCACCAGCGTCCCGTACTCGTTTTCCTCGGGCAGCATCTGGAAGGCGGTCATGCCTTCCTTCTCCGCATTGTCTAAATCATTCGTCTTCAAGTAGTAAAGCGCGAGGCCGTGGTGATACAGATCCTCACCATCTTTGAGGCCCTTGCCTTTGATGCTCACGCCCTTGTCGAGAAGCTTCTTGGCGTCGTCCATGTGGCCGGCTTCCATCATCCGGCGTGCTTTCGCGTAGACCCCTGGGAAATAGCTCCCCTTCTGCGTCACCGCTTTGTCGATTTCCTGTGCAGCTTCCGCATCACGCCCCAATCGCATGTACAACAAACCAAGATGGGCATGTGCTTCCGGGAAGAAATCCGTCTTTTGTCCGGTGGACTTGCGGAGGGTCAATGCTTCCGTGAAGAGGTTCTCCGCATCCTTGTAATTACCCTGACGCACCGCGACCACGCCGAGACCAAACTTGGCCTCGTCGACCCGCCACTGGTTGTCCACCGCTTCCTGAAAATGGGCCTTCGCTTCCGCAGTCTGTGGCGGTTGGGTTTTTCCAAGCGCATCCATGCCCAGCTTCACCGGGTCTTTGTCCGGCGTGTACTTCTCGGCGGCGACCGCATCGCGCCCCATGAGCAGCGCGCCGGCCATCACGCCAAGCACGAAAAAGCGGTAAGAAAAATGGGCAAAACGTGAACGCATCAGCTGGTCCTTCCGACCGGGGTGCGCGTCACGACGATGGGCCGCAGAATCTCTCGAGTAGGAAGATATCCGGCTTTTTCGACGTGTCGCTGTCCGCGGTTACTAGTGAGATAGGTGAGGAACATGGCCCCTTGGGCAGTGCCGTTCTTGCGGCAAGCAGCGTAGAGATAGTGATAGAGAGGATAGTCTCCGGAAAGAATATCGCCACGAGCCGGCAGCACGTCGCCATGCTCGGAGCGGATGGGGACCGCGTGCACGCCAACCGAATCGAGGTCAGCCGGGAACGTAAACGTGCTTCCCAATGCCAGGCCGAGACTGTCGTCTTTCACCGCTTGCAGCACTTGGGCTTCATCCTTTAGAAACACGATGCGTTCCGTCTCGGGCTCCTGGCCTCTCGGTATGTGCACGAGATCGAGGAACGCGTCCCAGACTCCCAGGTTGGGATCGGGCGCATAAATATGTGCGAATGTACCTTTCGATTCCCCCATCACGAACGTACGCAGGTCGTCGACGGTCACCGCCGGCCCCGGTTTCGCCCGCACGATCACGAGCCCGCCGAGCGCCACCGGATACCACAGCATCGTATCTCCATCCGTCTTCTGAAAAAGAGCCTGCTCGGACGGGGAGGGAGGACGGAGCTGGAAGGCGACGTCGCTCTGATGATTGATCAGCGCTTCCAGCGCTTGATTCGTCCCACCGTTTTGAAGATCGATGTGCTGCTTTGGATACTCCTGCCCGTAATCGGCTGCCAATACGCGAATCAAGTCCGGGGCAACGTCCAGCCCCGAAATTGGCAATGCACCGGTTCCTAGAGAGGAGGATCCTGTCTTGGTCCCGAAGGGTAGACGCCAATCCTTGCCACTACGGACAATAAGGAAGGCGGCCACGACCAGGAGGTACACGGCCAGCCGCACCTGAAGCCACGGTTGGGGGCGTCGGTGTGGTCGAGCCATGCGACTCTTTTCTTTTAAGCCCAGGGTTTTCGACCGTGATTCCGGGCCTATTTTATCCACTTCCAGCGCCTTGCCCAGCCCGTTTCAAAGATTTCCTTAAAATCTTTGAGCTTCCCCGGGTTACACCGAGAGTGCTTTGACCAACTCGAGCCGGCGTAATAGGGTAGAAGCCTTAATCATACCGGGAATGAGGACCGTAGCTTCCGTGATGCGCGGCCGCTTTTCCGGGTATGTTTGGGCTTAATGCTTTGGATAACATCGGCTTAGGGGCCAGCTGGGCTGCCTCTTGGCCTGGGAGCAGAGGTCATATGAGAGGTCGGCTATGAATGGGGTTAGTTTTGCCAAGATTCTGGCCCATGGCTGGCCGGTCATGGGCACGCTCTTGATCATGTCGGTCATCTCGCTGGCCGTCATTCTCGACCGCGTGCACGTGTTTCGAAAGGCCCGTCTGAACGGCCCCGAATTCGCCCGGCACGTGGCCCGGCTCATCCGGGTGGGTTCGCGCGAAGAGGCGCTGCGCTACTGCGCAGGATTTAGCCAGCCGGTAGCCCGGGCGGCGGCGGCGGTGGTGGCACAAACGGGAAGCCGCGAGGCGCGGGAGCGCGCACTTGGCCATGCGCTCCAGGCTGAAGGGGCGCGGCTCGAAGCCTACGTCCCGATTCTTGGAACGATTGCGAGCACGGCGCCGTTCATCGGTCTATTCGGCACGGTAATCGGGATCATTCGCGCGTTCCAGGACATCGCCAAAAGTGGCGGCGGCGGCCCCGAGGTGGTGGCGGTCGGCATTGCCGAAGCGTTGGTCAGCACCGCGGGAGGGCTGGCCGTGGCCATTCCCGCGCTCATTGCCTACAACTATTTCGTCCGCAAGACGGAGCGGCTCATGAATGAGGTCGATCTCGTGGCCTATGACTTGATCGAATCGATGGAAGGCACGGGCGGCCACCACGTGGTCGAAAGCCGCTCGCTCGCGGAAGGCGGTCATTCGTGAGAGCGCGGAACGGGCACCGGCCGCGGGTGATGGCAGAGATCAACATGATTCCGCTCATCGACGTGTCGCTGGTGCTCCTCATCATCTTCATGGTGCTGACGCCGGTGTTGTTCCGCGCGCAGATCCCCATGCAACTGCCCAAGGCTACTCAGGTGGAACCTACGCCCTCTTCCGAAGAGGCGGTTGAAGTGCAGGTGGATAAGAGCGGCAACGTCTACATCGATAAAAAGCCCGTCCCGCATGACCAACTGGAATCCGCGTTCAAACGGCTGGTGGTCTCGCCCGCGACCCAGATGGTTTTGGTCGACGCAGACAAAGACACCCCCTTTCAGCACGTGGTCACGGTCATGGACGCGGCAAAGAAAGCCGGTGTTCAGCGGCTGGCCGTAGCCGCCCAGCGGGAAAAATCGAATCCCACCGGAGAGACAAGCCCCCTCGGACAGTGACCCTGGCGGGCCACGCTGGACACGGATTTGCGTGTCGCCGGGGACACATGCGGGCCGAATCCGCCGACCCATAGTTTGTTGTAAGTTATTGATTAGTAACAGGTAATCTGTAGGTTGGCGCCCCTTGGCAAGGTTTCTGCAATATAAGTTGCCGGGAAGCGGCGGAGGAGTGTCCTCTGCCGTTATTTCGTCCCTCCCAAGTCACCCCATAAAGGAGGCAAACGTTATGCGTCGCACTCTCAGCTGGCTCGTGGCTGGCTCGATGGCGTTCGCGTTCACCGCTTGTCACCGTTCCGAGCAGGTGAACAAAGAGGGGGCCAGTGCCGAGTCCACTTCTTTCAGCGATGAAACGACGCTCGTTTCGAACATGAATCCGGGGGAGAACTCCTGGAACACGGGATCGACATCGCGGCGCACCAACGACACTCGCGGGCAGGAATCTGAATCGCCGGCGTCGTCGCAGGAAGCGCCTGCGCGACGGTTCGTCACGGTTCCCGCGGGCACACCCATCGTGGTGACGCTGTCCGAAGACCTCAGCACGTCCAGTAATCAGAACGGTGATCCGTTCCGCGGCACGTTGGACCAAGCGATCGTGATCGACGGGCAGGCTGTGCTGCCGGCAGGCACGAGCGTGGCAGGCACCGTGTCTCGCGTGTACGCACCCAAGGGCGGGAAAGCGCACTTGTGGCTCGATCTGACGCAGGCCGAGCTGCCTTCGGGAGCCGTCTACACGCTGCACACGAACTCGCTGGAGCTGGTGGCCAATCCGTCCACGCAGCACGACATCGAGAAGGTTGCCGCGGGCGGCGTGGCCGGTGGCATCCTGGGCGGCATCATTGGCGGCGGCAAGGGCGCATTGATTGGTGCCGCGGTGGGCGCGGGCGCGGGAACCGCGGTTGCGGTGGCCACTCGCGACAAGAGCTTGCATTTGAATTCGGGACAAAAATTGCAGTTCGAATTGTCTGAATCGATGCGCATTCCGCCGGTGGCGTAAGCGCGCGGTTCGGTCAGGAGTAATCGAGGGAGTCATGCGCAAAGTCATCGTTCTTCTCGGGATAATGATTGCAATGATGTGGCCGGTTCTCTCATGGGCCGAGTTTCAGGGCTGGGGACCTCGCGTGGGCGCGACGGTCAATCCGGACCAATTTCACTTTGGAGCGCACGCCGACTTTGGAGGGATGGCGTCGCACCTTCGTTTCGAGCCTAGCCTGGAGATGGGGGTCGGCGACAACATGACCGTGCTGGCCTTAAACGGCGACGTGGCCTATCGCTTCGCCTCCCGATGGGACACCTGGACGCCATTTTTGGGCGCAGGGGGTTCGGTGTTCTTCGTCGGTGATGACAACGGTCTCATGGACGGAACGGATACGAACGCCGGGATATCCGCGCTGGGCGGGATTGAAAAAGGCCTCTCGAGCGGAAGCCGTTTCTTTCTCGAGGGCAAGGTGGGATTCGCCGATGCCCCCGATTTCCAGGTCAACGCGGGGTGGACGTTCGGTCACTGATTCGAAGCGAGGGACGGCGTGTGTTGATATCACGCCGTCCCTTGCCCGTTTTGATCATTAGCCAATCTTGAGCATTCGCTGCGTCTGTTTCACGTTTCCGCTGCTCAAGTGGCATAAATACATTCCGTTCGAAACCGTTCGTCCCGACGCATCGCGGCCGTCCCAGGCGAACTCGTGCGCCCCCGACGGGATCGATCCTTGGGCTAGAATGCGAACCACGTGTCCCTGTACATCCAGGATCTGGAGCAGGATGGTGGCTTCGGTTTTCAAAGAGAATCGAATTGCCGTCGCGCGCGTGAAGGGGTTGGGCGAGTTCCGGAGCAATAGAGCTTGAGAGCTCGACTCTGAGGTGCCAACCGAGTGGGAAATCGTGAACGGGCCGCTATCGCCGAAGCCAAGCAATCCGAAGGCATCATAGGCGGCGATTCGAACCAAGGCTTGGTCAGTTTCCGTATCAGGAACATGCCATACAAAATTTCCATCCCCTGATGGGAAAACCGGCAGGGCCCACGAAGCTCCTGCATCCAAAGAATACGAGAACTCGGTGCGGTTCACCGACCAACTTGAAGGAATTTCCCAGAGAATCGGCTGAAAGGTGCCGGCCATGAGCACATCCCCCGACGCCGGTCGGCTCACATGCGGCCGTACAATCTTCACCTGCGGATTCGCCACAACCATCGTTGCCGGACCGATACTCCCTCGAATCGGCACCGTCAAGAATTCTCCGTTCGAGGGAACATTCCGGATCAGGGAGGCACGGCTGAAACGGACAGCCGCTTCCTGTACGCCGTTCGAGTCCGAGTCGCCAATCTCGAAGAAGGAGGAGTCGGCAGGTATCGAGTCGAACGCCGAAACAGAGGAGACCACCAGGTTCTCCGGAAGGAAAGGTTCCGGCAACTCGAGAAGTGCCTTTATCCAAGGCCCCGGTGAGAGCGTGTTCAGGGTTCCAGGCGCCAACCATGCCCGGTCAGCTGGAATTACCGAGATAGAGACGCCGCGCCCCGTAATCGGCATGTCGGCATTCGCACATTGCCCCGATAAGAACAGCACACCTTTCTGATCGCCTTCATGGGAAGGGCTGTACCTAACCGTGAGCGGAAGCAATTGCCCGCCCAGGAGGTGGTAGGCCCCCTCTCCTTGTAATAGCTGGAGTGGCCGGGGAACCTCGAATGGTTGAGACAGGAAAATAAACACATCGGCGTCCACATCAACGCCGACTTGAACTGTGATGTCACGGTAGCTACCCACTGCGACATCCCCAAATGAGATCTGGTTGGGATGGGTTAGCTGGCAAATGGGGGCCACGGTCACACCGCAGGGAGTGTATCCGCGAGACCCATCTCCACCGAAGTGAACTCTTCCGCAAAGACGCGGGATATCCTCTGCCCGGTGTGAATCCACCAAGTTCGTGACTACGCCGTCACATGAAAGCGTCGCAAGTTCGGGTCCAAGTTGTAGAGTTTCGTTTGGAGTGAGCCTGAGGACATCTTCGGTATAGGCGTAGACATAAAGGGCCCCGGTAACTGCATGAACTCCGCTGGCTCCCATGACTTCTTCCTGACAATTATCGGGGAGCCAGATCATTCGATTTCCAGATTTGGGGGCCGGCCAGTTCCCGAAGTCCCCACCATTACGAGAGTCAAGAACACCGGGGCAAGCGAACCAGCTGGTGAATTCAGGAAGGATGCCGGACCACACGCCTTCACGTCCGTCGTAGTCAATACCTAAGGAAACGCCCTGAATACCTCTAGACGCATCGCCTTGGCCCACGACAATGTAAACAAAGCAGCGTTCCTGAAGGGGGCCGGTCACCGTGTAATTAGTGCATGGCAAGTGCTCGGAATTGGGGCTATAGCTAGCTAGGCCCGGAGATGTGGGGCAGATGGGCGTTTTAGACGGTAACGGTGCTGGTTTGCAATGTAAGGCAAACCTAGCTTCGTCGTTTGCGGCCATAGCTGGGAGAGAGAGAAGGGCCAAAGTGAGAATGGCCGCGGAAAGACTGCGAAGCGAGACGGGCATAGGTCCCCCTTTTGTCTGCTTCATGTTGGGGGTACTTAGCAGCCTAGGCTTTGGTTTCGTATTGTCAAGGTTTTTGTCAAAAGGCTTTTTTAATGTTTGGACCTACGCATTTCGAACTTTACTTGAGTAGCGACCAGCGCATGCCGAGCTCGATCCGGTTGGCGTTGTACTCCTCGGCCGGATCGTTCGAGGTGCGCTCCTCGTACTCGTAGTTCAGCACCAGGTCCTGACGCCAGGGCAGAGAGAGCACGTAGGAGGCCCCGAGGATCCATCGGCGGTCTTCACGCGGGACCGTCGTACTTCCCACGTCCACCATGTCCAAGGGATAGCTCCGCCATTGGTGCTCGCCGTGCAGATCAAACGTATGGTGGCGTCCAAGGTGAATCTCATCGGAAAGCTGTGCGCGCTCCCGGGTGTAGCTTCGCGAGGGCGTGTCCGAGGTCGCGTCTTCGTGCCGATACCCAATGCGAACGATGTTGCGCCGACCCGGATTCACTCGTAGCTCGGAACCCGCCATCCAGATCTTCTCGTCGTAGAGCGGGCGGTTTTCATAGATGCGCCAGCGATACGTGCCATAGCCGCGGAGGCCGAACCGTTTGAGGTCATAACGAATCTGGGGCGTGACCGTGATCTGGTTCACTACGTAACGATCTTCGCTGGCCAGCCGGTCGTCGTAATCGCCGCTGGCCACGAAACTCAAGGTGTTGCTCAAGGGAAGGCGCGTGCCCAGCTCCGCTTGCTGCTCCCAGCGGTCCCACATCGTGGAGCTGGAGAAGGCTTGATAGCCCCCGTCATATCCCAGCCACGCATACGGAGGACGCGGGTTGGTGCGGATGAGCACCTGCATATGGCCAATGAAACCGTGCGAATTCGTGTCGGCGAGATTGTGATCGATGTTCGAATCATAAACTCCGGTCAGGCCTAGTCTAAGGAGCTGCACGCGAAGGCGAAACGGATTCGGTTCCTTCTTGGCTTCCTTGTTCGATACGACCAAATCCGTTTCGCGAACGCCCAACGCGGGATCGGGGACCGAGTCCGAGGGTGCGGCCCGTAAGGAATCGCTTTCCGCTTCGGTGGAATCGGCCTGGCCGGGCATGGCCAATGTCCGCGATGACATCCCCGCGACCCCGCCCGCCAGCCACAAGGCTACGAGTAGAGTGAATCGCATTAGGGTTTCTCCACTACCATGAGCAGCCATTTGTAGGGTTGCTCGGTGATGAGCCTGGTTTTTCCGTAAGGCTCCAACAGGCGGCGCAAACTGTGCCGGTCGAACTCTTGGAGATGGTTGCGGTGCGGCACACAGTCTTCATTGGGCACGCTTACCACGAGTTGGCCCCCCGACTTCACGAAACGCATGGCCGTGGCCAAGGCTGCCTTGCTCTCCTCTTCGGGAAGATGCTCCAAGACTTCTGCCAGAAGGGCGGTATCGAAACTCGCCTCGGGCAAATTCGCTTTGCGAAGATCCTCCGCGAGAAAGCTCACCTTCGGATATAACCTCTTGGCGATTTTGATTTTGTCTTTGTTCTTGTCGATGCCCACCACCTCGTGCCCGCTCTCCGCGATGAGGCCGGCCAGGTGTCCTTCTCCGCATCCAAGATCGAGAACCCGCCCCTGCATGAGCTTGACCGTAACCCGCGCGCGGGTCCGATTCGTGTGCGAGAGGGCGGGGGCACCGCCTCCCGGTTTGCGGACGATCATGACGAGCCAGCGATAAGGCTGGTCGGTGACGATTTCGGGGCGGCCGAGAAGGCGCAGCTCGTGACGCAAGCTCCGTCGAGAAAACCGGCGTCCCGCCGAATCGGGTGAGCCGCCGTTGGGCACGATGACGATGAGTCGCCCTCCCTCGCGCACGCGTTCCCAGGCGGCGCGAAGCAAATCACGGCCCGTTGTTTCACTCGATGCCTCGAGAAGCTTCCACACGATCAACGTGGTGGCTGTTTCCGCGGTGCGCTCGAGATCTTCGGCGTTCGGAATCTGGACAACGGGTATGCCGCGCGCGTCGAGGGCGCGGGCAAACAACGGATCTTCCGGGCCCAGGAGAAGCGTTTTACCGCGGGCTCGTCCGGCCAACGAGCGATGGAGATCACGCATCACCCGCGGCACGAACACATCCTGGTCCACGCTTTGAGTCACGGTGTGAGTCACGAGTTCTCTCCTTACTGGCGTTGAAAGGCGTTCAGCGGTTTCAAGCAGGAGCTCGATTTCCTGGGGCCAATGCTGCCGTTGTAAACGAAACGAGGAGCCTGCGGAGATCAGCAACGACGCCGATTCATAGAGTCGCGCCCGGCGCGGCTGCCCTTTGGCGTGCCGCAGGTATTCCTCCAGAAACGCTTGGGCAGGCCCTTCCAGGGCGGATGCGCTGCCGAAGGCGCGAAGGGCGGGAATGCGGAGCGAGGCCATGAACCGTCCCACATCCACCATCGGATCGCCCCTGGAGAGTTCGTCCAAGTCGATGAGGGTCAAAAGGCGGCCATCGACCAGCACATTGGTGTGATGAAAATCGGAGTGGATGAGCGATCGCCGGAGTGGATTTTGGAGCAGAGCGCGGGACAGGCGCTCTTCCAGAGCGGTAATGCGCGCCGCGAGATCGGGACGAAGCGCCCGCAACACATCGGACCAGCGGCTCACCGTGCGGGTGTCGTCGATCGGGCGACGTTCCTTGAGATTGGGTAACTGGACTTGATGGAGTTGGGCTAACTGTTGGGCTGCGTGTCGTACCAGCGCTTCGAAGCCGGGGGAATCGACCAACGCACCCAGCCGCTCGCCGGCCACATGTTCCTGAAGGGCCAGATCCGCATCTTCAATGAGACCAATCGGGCGCGGAATCGAGAGTTGGTCACCGGCCAAGGCCCAGAGCGCTTCGTGGCGCGCGAAACGCTCACGCGCACGCGATTGCATTTTCCCGACCCAGCGCGTGGATAGGGGGCGTCCGTTTTCAGCATGAACGTGATAACCGAACGTCGCTCGCGCATTCGGTTGATAGCTCTTGTTGCGGCACTCGACGTCATGAATGCGGACGTGAGGCAAGAAACGCGCAAGCCGTTCTTCCATCACCGCCGTATCCACCGCCTCGAAGAGGTGCGGCAATCCCGGATCCACTGGAAACGCAAACAATTCCAGGGATAGCTCTGGATCCACGAACCAAGGTTCTCTAACCGTACGCTCCGGCCAGGTTGCGTAGCGGCGGGTGAGTTCTTCCGGGGGCGCCGACGCATATTGCCCAAGTCCCAAGAGACGTCCCGAAACGTAGACGCACGATGCGTCCTCGGTTTCGATGCGATACAAGAGCCATGTATCACGGCCCGGCCGGTAGCGCACATCCTCTACGGTTAAACGCGAAACGTGTTTGCCATCCAGAAGCTTGGGCTCGATCGCTCGGCGCACCCGATCGGGATCGAGAGCCGGCCAGAGGATGGGCAGAATGCTCATGCCCCTGCCTCCTCGGTCTTGAGTCCATGGAAGGAGCGGTAGAGCGCGCTCTTGGAAAGCATGCGATCATGCGCACCCTCTCCGGAAATCCGCCCGTGTTCGAGCATAACCACGCGATCCATGCCATGAATCGTTTCCATTTGATGGCTGATGAGCACCACGGTTCGGCCATCCATGAGCCGGTCGAGCGCCGACACGACCAGCCCGGCGGCATCGTGATCAAGGCCGGTCGTGGGCTCATCCAGAATGACGATGGGTGCGTTCTTGATGAGCGCGCGAGCGATCGCCACCGCCTGGCGTTGCCCGCCGCTCAGGGTGCCCCCCCGTTCGCCGAGCTCGGTGTCGTAGCCATCGGGGAGCGCGCTGACGATGCGATGGATGCCGGCCGTGCGCGCCGTCTCCACGATTTCTTCGAGGGTCGCTTCTGGTTTCCCGTAACGAATGTTTTCGGCGATGCTGGTCGCGAAGAGCACGGGTTCCTGAAATACCAGCGCGATGCTCTCGCGCAAGGAAGCCATGGTCATCTCGCGCACATCCACACCGTCGACCAAAACGCGCCCCTCGCTCGGGTCGTAAAAACGTGGAATGAGGCTGACCAGGCTCGTTTTTCCCGAACCGGTGGGGCCGAGGAGCGCCACGCGCTCTCCGGGTTGAATGCGCAAATTGATGTCGGCGAGCACCGGATCGCCTTTGCCGTAGCGCATGCTGACGTTTTCGAAGGTGATCGCTCCCTGGATTTTTTTCATGCGCCGAGCGCCTGGCAAATCCTTGATGTGCGGTTGTGTGTCGAGCAGGCGGAAGATGCGCTCGCCGGCGGCGGCGCCGCGCGCCGCGCGTTCTGCCGTGCCGGACACGCGGCGGATGGGGCGGCTGAAGGTGCGCATGTAGGCCATGAACACGAGGAGGTCACCGGGAGAAAGGACCCCCGAAAGCGCGCGCCGGGCCGCAACTCCGATCACGAGCGCGGTCACGGCTGAGACCGTGATTTCGGAGGTCCAGCGCAGCTTCGCTTCCAGCCGGGATGATTTGAGACCCGTGCGAAGACTGCGTTTGTTCTCCACCGTGAACCGCGCAATTTCTTCGCGTTCGCGCCCGAAGCCTTGAACGACTTTTATGGCGCCGAGGACCTCGGAGGCCATGGAGGCGATCTCGCCCTCGCGCTCGCGCTGGCGCAAGATGGCTGCTCGCAAGGGTCGTTGATAAATACGCAACAGAACGGCGACACCCGGCAACGAGATGAGAGCGAGCGCGGTGAGCTGCCAATCCATGAGGAACATCACGATCATCATGCCCACCATGAGGAAGACTTCCTCGGCCATGGCAATGGGCATTCCCACGAAGATATCCCGCAGATAGCGAATGTCTCCGATGAGCCGCGCGATGAGATCTCCGGTACGGCGGCGGTCGTGAAAGCGGAAAGACAGGTGCTGCAGATGTTTGTAAAGATCGAGCCGGAGATCGGCCGCCATGCCTTGCCCCACCCGGGAGGCAAGGAGTTTCTGGAAGTAATAAACAAGCCCCCGGCTCATGGCGAACACGACAATCGTGATGAGCAGCACGTTGAGAAGTGCGATGGGCCGGCCTTCGAAGGGATGTAGGAGGCCACGCAACAGATGGGGAATTTTGCGATGCAAGAGCACGTTGTCGAGGATGAGCTTCATCGTCCATGGCTCGGCGAGACTGAACAGCATGTACACGATGCCGAGGATCAAAGACAGCATGAGCTTGCCGCGGCGTTTGGCGAGGTAGGGCTGCAATCGCCGGAACATTGCCGTCCAAGCCAGCCATTGTTGCCACCACTTGCGGAGCCCACGGCGGAGGGGCTGGAAAGTCAGCATGCGACCTTTGCTCCAATGAGCTCGATAATGCGCGTGGCCCGGTCCGTCCACCGGTGTGATCGCACCGCATCCGCGCGAGCTTGGGTTCCCAATCGTTTCCGAAGGACTAAGTCGGAGCCTAAACGCTTGATTGCGCCGGCTAGTTGGGACGCATTGCCGGGCTCCACCAGCACTCCGGTCCGGCCGTCTTGAATGAGTTCCGGGATTTGCCCTAGCTTGCTGGCCACGATCGCACGCCCGGCCGCCATGTATTCGAGCAGTTTGAGCGGCGAAAAGTAGAAGGGTTCGAGCGCTGGGTACGGGGCCACGGCGATGTCCATGGCGCGGAGATGCCGGGGCACGTCTCCGTGGGCGACGCCGTTTTTGAGGGTGACGCGACCGGAATGGCGTTCGGCAAGACTCGAAATGAGACGCGCTTCCGGTCCCGAGCCCAGAACGAACAAGTGAAAGCGGGGATCGTCGAGCAACTCCGTAAATGCCTCGATCAACACATCCAGACCATGCCAGGGTTTGAGGCTGCCCACGAATCCGACCACGATCTGGTCTCCAAAACCATTTCGCTCGAAGAGGCCGTCCGGACTAAAGAGCTCGGTGTCCACGCCGTTGGGAATCACCTCGACGCGCTCCGCAAGCACGCCGTTGTTTAGAAGCAGCTGCTTGAGCTCTGCACTAACGGGGAGAATGAGCGAGGCATGCAAGAGAGTTTGGCGTTCGAGCGCGGCAGCGTCCTCGGCGAACGCTTGCTTCCTATAGCGCGCCCCCTCCCACGACAACGGAGCATTCACCTCGAGAACGTGGAACTGGCCGCGTTCGCGAGTCACCAAAGACCCGGCGATGCCAAACGGTGAAAGTCGTTCGTATACGCAATCGAACTCGGCCGCACTCAGAACCTGGTTCAACGCAATCTGCGCACCGACGTTGTTCCAGAGATGCGCCAGCGCGCGGGCCATTCGCGGCTCGAGCGATTCGAAGGCGAGCCGGTTCATGGCCGGGCTTACCAGCGGATGAAACCGGGCTCCGGGAATCAGTACTTCCGGGGACACGGCGGGTTCTGCGGCGATGACCGTGACAGAATGTCCCAGCTCGACGAACGCGCGCGCGAGTCCTCGCACGTGAGCCGAGGCCCCCTTGGTGCCGTCAAGAGGGATCCCTCGATCGGGCATGAGATAACAGATCTTCATCGACTGGCTCCCGTCAGCAAGTCGTAAAGCTCCCGGGATGTATGGGTGCGATCGAATCGATCGAGGACCGTGCCTCGGGCTTGAGCGCGGAGGACGTCATACAGCATGCGGTCTTCCAGCACGCGCTCGATGGCGTGAGCCAGCTCTGCGGCATTGCCGGGGGGGACAATGAGCCCATTCTGTTCGTGCTGGACCACTTCGGGGATGCCGGTAAGGTCGGTGGCGACCACGGGAACGCCACAGGCGAGCGCTTCCACGATCGAAACCGGGAGTCCCTCGCGATTGCCGTCCGCGCTCACCACCGAAGGCACCGCCGATTTCAGCACCGAGATG
>Ga0207675_100004023_pt1 | contig 14259 bp, 8 predicted proteins | sample KBSSwiS42_FD_184305 | JGI IMG/M metagenome (GOLD analysis project Ga0207675, IMG submission 184305) | Switchgrass rhizosphere microbial communities from Kellogg Biological Station, Michigan, USA - KBS Switchgrass S4-2 (SPAdes) (version 2) | ecosystem: Host-associated > Plants > Roots >... | reverse complement strand
CGCACGTTTAGCCGCACCAGCTTCGAGGCGCACTACCGCTTCGGCGATGGCGGCTTTCGCTGCGTGCGCTCGGTCGAATGACTGGCGATGGTGGAGATGAGCGGGAGCCGGGCTCAGCGTGCGTCGAGCTGCGGCTGTAGCCCTTCGATGATCGCCGTCACCGCCGGGCGATAGCCGAAGTCGGGGCGGCCGGGGTCAGTGGTGTTGCGCGCGCAGATCGACGCCACGACGGAGCGGCTACCCAGGTCGCGCAGCACTTGCAGCTGCCGCAGCCCGGGATAGGCCTTGGCCCAGTACTGGGTGGTGCCGGGCGTGCCATTGCCCGGCGTGGCCTCGCACAAGGGGCGATTGAAGTTGTCCGCGTCGCAGTCGCATGTCGCGAGTGCGCTGATGTCCTGCTGGCTGCAGTCGCGAGGAGTGGGCAGGGGAAAAATGCACGCGTATTCGAGATCGTTGGGGGTGCCGTTGGCCCTGGCGCCGAGAGCGGTGTCGTAGTCTCGCCCGTTGATGGGATTGCCGGGCTTGACGCTGGGGCGGCTGGTACTCGACTCCAGCATGGTCGGCTCGCTCGGTGGGAGCGGCGGACTCGAGGCTATTTCCGGTGTAGCCCCAGTCGCCGCGCGCCACGGCGTGCCGGGGGAGCCGGCGATGCGGTTCCAGTCGGCGTCGCTGAGCTCGCGGCTCGACTTGAAGCGCAACTGCCGGTCGGGACTCGACAGAGGTTGCCCGTTCGAGGCCGTGCCGGAGCTGATGGCCTGCCAGGGCACGCCGACGATGCCCGCCAGCAGCACCTGGTCTGGCGTGCGCCCGCCGGCAAACAGAGGATTGGGCTGGAGCGGCCCCGGGCAGTCCAGGGTGCTCAGATCGGGCTGCTCCAGGCACAGCTGTCGCTCGCTGAGCGCACGCACATAGCGCTGCGTGGGATACCGGAAGTCGTAGCCGAAGCGGCGCTTCTGATCGAAGCAGCGCAGGCCCGCGCCGTCTGCCGCGGCCGGCAGCCGATTCGCCGGCGTGCCGGCGTTCACGTCCGCGTCGCACACCGGATCGGCGCTGCAGCCCGCTGGGGCGGCGGCGGCGCACGAACGACAGCACTTGGAGTTGGGGTCGACGTCGCAGGCCGAGGTTCCGCGAAACATGGTTTCCACGCGTCCGATGTCGACCACCAGCCAGTTCGTTCCTGCTGGCTCGAGCGAACAATCGTTCTCGTCTGTCAGCATGACGATGGCGACCAGCGAATCCGGGCGCAGAAACTCGGCGCGCTGAGCCAATAGCTCCTGATCGAGCAGAGGCTGGCCGTCGGCGTCGAGCGCAGGAGCGACACAGTCCGTGCTGGCCAGCGCTGCCTCGCAGGGGACGCGCGCGAGACCCTGGTAGGGGCGAGTGTCGATCAAGAATCGATACCAGGCCTCGAGCGAGGCCTCCCAGCCACAGCCGTTCTCGCCCACGCTGGCGAGCATGCGCTGGAAAGACCCGTTGAACAGTCCCAGGTCAGCGCCCGCGTGCCACTCCAGAAAACCGCGCGCGTTCGTGCCGCTGACCTGGCCCCGCGGCAGGCTACCGATCAGGTGCCCCATGTCGACCCGATCGGCCACGAATTGAGGAAGCCCTGGCGACGGGCAGGCGGCATTGGCGCCGATGTCCCCCAGGCTGGAGGAGACGATGCCGATGTGGATGTCCGCGATCGGCTCGAACTGCCGATGTTGCCCGAGCGGGCAGTCGGCGCCGGGTGCCGGCGCCGGGAATTCGTTGCCGGTTGCGTCCAGGCAGATCGGGTTCACGAGGCGGTTCATCAGATCGGGAAGCGCGGCGCCCAGGACCTCTTGCTTGTCGCTCATGGAAATCGAGTTATCGATCATGAGCAGCAGATCGAGCTTGTCGGGCGCGACCCGCGCACTGGCTGGCATCCCGTCGCCCGCGACGCCTGCGCCCCCGCCTCCGCCTCTTCCGACGGTCAGGTCGGGCGTGCCGGCCGCGCCTGCGCCGTTCTGCTGGAGGTTCGCAGCGTCGGGCGCCGTCACGGCGCGGTCGTCGATCGAACAGGCGGCGAGACCGCACAGCAGTACCCCCGTACCTGCATCCCAGACACGGCTTCTCGCTCCGCTGCGCGCTCCTCGCGGCCCTGCGCTCCCGGTTGCCACGTGGCCGTCATAGCCTGCGGGCAGCCTGTCCGCACTCTGCTCTAGCTGTCGGAGTGCGTCATCGTGACTCTAGCGGGCGGCTTGGTCGGGCGCCGCTGGAGTGGCAAGCGCCGGGGCTCGGCTGATCTTGCCGGGCTTGGCTTTGGCGGCCAGCGCTGTGGCCACCTTCTTGCAGCTGTCCGGCAGCTTGGGTTGGGCACCCACGCGCTTCTGGTACGTCTCGACCCCCTTGTTGCGGTCCTGGGCCGTCTCGGGGCTGAGCCACCATTCGAGCTCCTCGCAGCCGTCTCCCGCCGGCAACGGCGGCTGTGGCTGGCATTCGGGGCTGTCTGCCGGACAGGCGAGCCGCACGTGAAAGTGCTCATTGTGCCCCCACCAGGGCCGGAGCTTGCCCAGCCACGCTCGCTCCGGCGCAGGCGAGCTCGCGCCCGGCGCGGCCTGCGGCGCGCGGCAGAGCTGCTGCTTGACCACGGCGTTGACGAAGATGCGGGCGACATGCGGGTCGCGCGCGGCCAGCTCCAGCAACGCCGGCACGCGCTCGCTCCAGTACGCGCTCGGCTTTTGCGCTGCCGGATCCACGACGGAATGCTGCTCGGCGCCGGGCGTTCCCGGCTCGTACCAGAGGTCTACGTCCAACCCCGTCTGGTGGCTCGCATGCCCGTTCGGGGCCGGCCCGCCCCGCGGCTGCCCCAGATCCCCGATCGCCAGGGGCCCGAGCTGCTTCTGCTCCAGGTGCGTGCTCAGTTGCACGATGAAATCAATCAGCTGGGGGTGGCCGAACACGCGGCGCCGCTCGGGCTTCATCACCGTGTAACGGCCGCCTGGCGCGGGCAGCGGCAGCTCTCGCGCACCCTGCACGCAGCCGCTCGAGTACGAGCCGATCGAGAGCGCAGGCCCCTCCGCCGGCGCGCGCGCCTTGCTCCAGACGCTCTCCACCTCCGCCGGCGCACGAGTTGCGGTCAGTGCCCCGGCGGCGAGCAGGGTCCCGAAGACGAACAGGCGCATCCTGCAAGTGTAGCCTGAGCGCCTGTGACGTACCAGATTGCCCCTCCGGCTTTCCGGCCCCGGCGGGCGGGGGACGGGTTCTGCCAGAGCCCGAGGGCGTCGCTTCAGGGCTGCGACATCAGCGTCGCGAGGGTCACGCCTTTGCCCGTGGCCAGGGTCAGCTGCACGTGGCGCGGGCCCTTTTCGAAGCGGTAGCTGAGGTGCCCCGCGCTGCGCGCGTACGTGTCGAGGGCCTGGTAGCCGCCGGCTTTCAGCGCGTCGCGATACTGTTGCGCCAGCTGCTCGAGCGCGCCATTGCGGTGCGCGTAGATGGCCAGCAGGCTGTCGGAGAGGCGGGCAGACAGAAAGCGCTGGCTGCCGCCGACCCGCGCCACGTCGGGAAAGTCCACACCCGGCGCATCGTGGTCGCGCGGGAACTGCTCCAACAGGCGTGTAGAGCCATCCGTCCACATGGTGAGAAACACGCTGCCGTGCCCACTCGGCTTGACGAGCGCGTAGCGCAGGCGGCCCAGCTCCTGCAGATCGCCGCTGCGCATGAAGCGCTGCGCTGCCTCGGCGATGCTCAGCACGTCCCAGGGCTTGCTCATGGCGTCCAGGCACACCACCGACGTGCCGCTTTCCCCTCGCGTCACCATCACCCCGTCGAGCACGCTGCGAAACCAGCCGGCTTGTTTCAGAGGTGCCAGCGCCGCGTCCTCTCGTTCCTCCAGCTGCATGGCTGATCGGGTCGCGCAAGCGGCGCGAAATTGTGCTGCCACGGTGTAGGGATCCTTCTGCGACGAGCCCGACTGCACCAGCAGCGAGAGCCCGTTGATCCAGAGCGGCCGCACGCCGCTACCGTAGTGGGCGTCCGGCAGCTGCATCAGCTGGTCGCCGAGCTCTACCAGCACGTCCGCAGCGCTCGCCCGCGAGGCGCGCAACAGCGCCCACAGGCTGAGCAGCGAGCACAGGCCCAGCACGGCCAGTACCCGAAGCACGGGCAGGAGCCGCAGGCGCTGGCGGCGGCGCACCGGGGCCGGCATCAGAGCGGCCCGCCCAGTAGCTTGGTGAACAACCTGATGGCCACGGGCAGCGGATCCTCGTGCTTGAGGTTGCACGGCAGGTAGAACGAGGCGCCGATCGAGGATTCAGCGTTGGGTAACGAGGCGGGCCGTGCGATTTCGCTTTTTGCCTCGGCGGTAACGTACTGGCCCACGATCATTTCGTAGAAGGGACGCAGCTCGTCGGTGACGCCGTTGCGCAGGTCTTGCTTTCGACCGGCATCTTTGCCCGTGTCGTTGATCGTATTGCCATTGCTGGTCTGCGCACTCTGCCGTGCGGCGTTGATGTTCGCTTCTATCTCGGAGTTCGGTTCGTCTTTCGGCCCGTCTCCGAAGACGCCGTCGCACACGGCGGGCAGGCATTCACGGTGGTTCCCCCCCTTGCCACAGTCCGGATCCTTGATGCAGGCGTTCCAGGAGAACTCCCAGGCGCAGCGCCGAGCGACGCCCAGCGCGCGCTGCTGCGCCTCGAAGTAGCGGCCCAGGTAGAGCACGCCACCGAAGATGATGATCATGAACAGGATCAGCAAAATGGCTTCCACATAGGCGGCGCCTCGAACCCGCCCGTTTGCGTGGCGCGCTCGGAACGAGGGAGTGATGCGTCGCGCGCGACCGCGAGCGACAGCGCCGGGCAAGGAACAGAGCAGCGGTTTCATGGGTGCCAGTTCTCCATGGACATTCAATGCACGATCAGCTGTTCGAGGCTGTCCAGACCAGGAAACCCCTCCGGCAGCGGGACGTCGGACATATCGACACTCATTTCTTTTTGGGCACCGGAAGAAAGGCTCGCCAGCCCCAGCTCGCCTTGCTTGTCATCGTTCTTTTTGTCGTCGTCGCCGCTGGGCATCCGGAAGCGCACGAGCCGCGCCCTCCAGTCCATGTGCCACATCCATTCTTTCGGGTCCTTGTTGTCGATGCCATTGTGATTGAAGTAGTACTCGGCCTGCGCCACCCCGACTTTGCCCACGAGTCGCGCGGCGTCTACCCAGGATTCCGGCTCCACTTTGCGCTCGAAGGCTCCGTTGTGCAGGCCGTAATCGATCTGAGCCGGCCGCCGATCGCCCAAGTTCGCGACGACGCCACGGATCTGAAAAGTCTCGCTGCCGAGCAGCACCCCTTCCTCCATTTTCTGAGGCGCCTTGTCCTCCCCATCGTCGGAGCTCCCGCCTTCAGTTCCCGAGGTCGCTCCCCATTCCGTGGGAAAGGTCATCTGGATGGTGGCCTCCTGGGTGCAGCCGTACACCTGTTTGACGGCCGGGTAGCGCAGCGTATAGCCGGCGGGGTCGAAGCCGGAAGGCAAGCTGTGATCCGGGGTCTCCGGCGGGATGTCGCCGCGGTTGGGCAGCACCTGCGTCTCGGCCAGCTTGCGCTTGGAGCAGACCGGGCGGGTGACGCCCTTGAACTCCTTCTCTTCCCAGGTGGTCTGCACGTTCCACGCGCTCCAGAGTTGCTCGGGATGGTACGCCCGATCGTATGGGTCGTAACCCAGGCGGCGGTTGTCGCAGGGCTGGCCCTTGTCGCTGTTCTTCTGATCCAGGGTACTTGCCCCGAAGTCCTGCGCGCTCGCCTGCGCGCTCGCCTGCGCCTCGGAGTAGGTACTCGTGTTGTGCTTGGTGGGCGGCGGGGGATCGACGTACTTGATCTCCTTCGTGACCCATTGCCACTTCTCGGTGTCAAAGACGACCTTCTCTTCTATCTCTTGCTCCGACCAGGAGTAGCTGCTGATGTGGCTCTCCACGCCGGGCTGGCAACTTTGGCGGGCTGCGACCATCGTTCTCTTGCACAGCGCTGCCCGGTCCTTGTCCGTCTCTTCCGCCACGCAGTCGCCGTCGTCCTCGGGATGCCGATCCATCAGTTCCTGTTCCCAGTCTTTGCAGGCCTGGGACGGCTGCAGCTTGGACTTCTCCTCCTCGCACTTGACGCCCGTGGCGTCCATCGGCAGCATGCGCGTGATGTCCAGCGGTGCCGACGGGGCCTTCTGGTCTTCGTAGCAGAATGCGTGCTTGACGCCCTCGAGCAACCCTCCCATGGCCATGCCGATCACTTTGCCGATGAAGGGGATCGGGTCCGTCGCCCACTTGATGAGGCCCAAGAGGACGATGCCTCCCCTGTCGCACAGGGTGTCGTACTTGTCGTTCACCACGGGCAGGGTGAAGCGCGTCGGAACGCCGACGGCAACATCGATCACGTTGCCGTAGTTCTCCGTCACCTTCAGCGTGGCCATGGCCATGGACTCGGCCGGCGTGATGTAGGCGATGGCCCGCTCGGCCATGTTCAGGCCGACGATGATGTTGTCGATGATGTCCTTGGCCGAGTCGTGCACGTCATGCACGAACGAGCGTGCTTTTTCGACGATGGGAATGGCCCCGGCCGCCGGCGGCACGAACCAGGAGATGGCGACGAGAATCAGCTCCAGCCCGGTGAGCAAGAGCTCGATCAACTTGAGCGCCAGCAAGATCGCGACCAACGCTGCCATGACCATGTTGATGAAGACGATCAGATTCATGCCGCGCGCGTGCCCGATCGCGGTGGCCAGCGCGACGGCGTCCGCCGCGTCTTGCACGCGCTCGCGCCGAAACACGATTTGCCCGACGCCGGCGATGTAGAACAAGAGGCCCACCAGCACGATGGCGATGAAGACGCCGATCACCATGATCGCACCGTCTTGATTGCGATACAGCAGCGCGCCCGAGTCCGAGCGACGCGAATTGCCAACCGCGGGGTGAGGCGTGGTGCTCATGGCGGGCTGATGTTGCTCAGTGAATCATTGATCTGATCGCCCTGCGCTTTATCTTCATCCGGCTTGGCGCCGCACGGGATGCGTTGTGGAGAGTAGTAGGCTGCGCCCTGGTTGGGCAGGCTGGCTTCCGCCGTCAGCAGCTTGAAATGGGCTCCGCTGAACAGGAAGGGCACGAGCAACTCCGGTGACGCTGCGTACTGCAGCTCGCTGCTCAAGCCGCCCACCTTGTCGCTGATGCGCTGCAGGTCAGTGGTGAGGCCCTCCTTGGCTTGCTGTGCGCCCTGGAGGCCTCCACCGCGGAGGGATTCGTAAGCGTTCTTGGCGGCATCATCCAGCTGATCGAGGCCGGAAAGCTTCATCAGCGAGTCGCACATGATGGTAGCGGCGATCGGCATCGTGCAAAAATACAGGTACGTGACGCGTACCGTCACGTTCTCCGTGGGCCCGATGCAGTTGGCGACTGTGCCGTCGGGCTTGCGCAGCGTGACCATGGCTGCGGCGCGATTATACAGCAACAGGCCGACCACGAACTGGGCGAGGTTGCCGTTGCCCGCGCCCAGGTTGTCCCCGCTCAGGCCGAAGGTCTGGAGCAGCGCGGCGGGATTCGGCGCCAGCGTGGCCAAGGGCATGTACGCCGCCGTCTGGATCGCGGCCAGGCGCGGCCCAGCCTGGCTGCCCATCATGCTGTTCACGTCGTCCAGGGGTAGCTTCACCTTCAGCACGTCGCCGATCCCCTGCAGAAATTGCGCCGTGCCGCCAGCGCTGGTGGACGAGGTGTCGTGGTAAGTGACTTCGCCCTGTCCCTGGTTGTCGAAGCGCGCGGGGTCGTCCTCCAGCACCACGACGGCGCTGCGCACGGCCCGCTGCGCCGCGTGTCTGACCACCAAGCGCGCCGTATGCAACAGCGCGAGCTGCAGCAATCCGAAGAAGAAGATGAGCACCGGGATGATCGCTACCAGCACCTCGACGTAGACGGCCCCGGCGGCGCGGCGTCCTGCCCGGCGGCGTCGGAGCGGGGGCGTGCGGGAGCGTTCGGTCATGACACCAATGCGCAGGGGGGAGCGACGGGGGGACGGATACCGACGGTAGTCTCGGACACGCGGGCTACCGGGTTGTGTGAAAAGTGCAAGTCCCGGCGATACTCCCGGATCGCGCCGGGTAGTGGCTCTCAGGCCGGAGCGCTCGCTACGGAGTGCGAACCTCCGGCCCTGTCCGGGCCCACTCCGGGGGGCCCGGCGCGGAAAGCGAGCCGCGCGGCTCGCGGACTGCCTCAGGAAAGCTCGGAGGCTACCAGCGAGCGGCGGCTGCGCGAGGCCTTCGCCGCCTTGGCGGCCTTCGCCGGGGGTGGCGGGGGCTGGAGCTTGCTCTGCAGGAAGCGCCCCGTGTGCGAGGCAGCTTCGCGGGCAACTTGCTCCGGGGGCCCCGCCACCAGCAAGCGCCCGCCGTCGGGGCCGCCCTCTGGCCCGAGGTCGATGATCCAGTCCGCCGCGCGGATCACGTCCAGGTGGTGCTCGATCACGATCACGCTGTTGCCCGCGTCGACCAGGCGCTGCAACACGCCGAGCAGTTGCACCACATCCTCGAAGTGCAGGCCCGTCGTCGGCTCGTCCAGGATGTACAGGGTTCGTCCGGTGGCCTTGCGCGAGAGCTCGCGTGCCAGCTTGATGCGCTGGGCTTCCCCGCCCGACAGCGTCGGTGATGGTTGGCCGAGCCCCAGATAGTCGAGCCCCACCTCCGACAGCAGGCGCAGAGGCGCCACGATGCGGGGATGCGCCGCGAACAGCTCGCTGGCCTCGCGCACCGTGAGATCGAGCACGTCCGCGATGGACTTGCCTTTGTACTGCACCTCCAGCGTGGCGGCATTGAAGCGCCGGCCGCGGCAGGCCTCGCAGGGCACGTACACGTCGGCGAGAAAGTGCATCTCGATCTGGCGCACGCCGTCCCCCTGGCAGCTCTCGCAGCGCCCCCCTTTCACGTTGAAGGAGAAGCGGCTCTGCGCGTAGCCGCGGGTCTTGGCCAGCGGCAGCGCCGCAAAGAAGGCGCGAATGTCGTCGAAGACCTTGATGTAGGTGACGGGGTTGCTGCGCGGCGTACGCCCGATCGGCTTCTGATCGATGTTGATCACCTTGTCCAGGTGCTCGGTGCCGACGATGGCGTCATGCTGGCCCACGCGCGTCTCCGCTTGGTGGTACAGCTTGGCCAGGGCCGGATACAGGATCTCGTTGATCAAGGTCGACTTGCCGGCGCCCGAGACGCCCGTCACCGCGCTCAACACACCGAGCGGAATGTCGACGTTCAGGTTCTTCAAGTTGTGCTGGCGAGCGCCCGAGATGCGCAGCCATTTTTCCGGCTTGCGCAGCGGCCCCGCGCGCGTGATGCTGCGCCGGCCGGAGAGGTAGGCGCCCGTGAGCGAAGCCTGGCAAAGCAGCAGCTCGCGCGGCGACCCGGCAAAGATCACGTTGCCGCCCTGCACGCCGGCGCCCGGACCAAAGTCCACGACGTAGTCGGCGCAGGCGATGGTCTCCTCATCGTGCTCCACGGCCACGACGGTGTTGCCGATGTCGCGCATCTCGAGCAGCGTATCGAGCAAGCGGCGATTGTCGCGCTGATGTAGGCCGATGGATGGCTCGTCGAGCACGTAGGTCACCCCCGTGAGCTCCGAGCCGACCTGGCTCGCCAGGCGGATGCGCTGCGACTCTCCGCCCGAGAGGCTGGGGCCGGTGCGATCGAGTGACAGGTAGCCCAGGCCGATCGCGCCCAGAAACGCGAGTCGGGAGCGGATCTCCTTCAGCACCTCGATCGCGATCTGAGCGCTGGCTCCCTGTAGCGAGAGCTGCTCGAAGAAGGCGCTGGCCTGCGCCACGGTGTAGCTCGACAGCTCGACCAGCGAGACGCCGCCCACCTGTACGGCGGCGCTTTCGGCGCGTAGCCGCCCGCCGGAACAAGCCGAGCAGCTCGTCTCCGACATGAACTGCGTGCAGCGCTCGCGCTCCTTCTCGCTCTTGGTCTGGGCAAAGCGGCGCTCCATGCGCGGCACCACGCCCTCCCAGGTCGCCTCCCACGAGCCCTGACCCGAACGACCCTTCCAGGTGAGCTTGTACTTTCGCTCGCCGGTGCCCCAAAACAGCATCTGACGCTGCTTCTTGCTGAGCTTGCGCAGCGCTGTGTCGACGGGCACTCCCATGCCCACGAGCATCTGGTAGCGGAACCCGGCCCAGCCCGTCTTCTTGCTGACGTCGGGGCCCCAGGAGAGAATCGCCCCCTCGTCGATGCTCTTGCTCTCGTCCGGGGCGACCAGCTCGGGAGCGACGCTCATGCGGCGACCGAGACCGTTGCAGGCCTCACACATGCCCTGCGGGCTGTTGAAGGAGAAACTCTGCGGCGTGGGCGCCGGAAAAGAAACGCCGCAGCAGCTGGCGCTCTCGCTGAACAGCCGATCTTTCTGGCCCTCGACGCTGACGATCAAGGTGCCCTTGCCCAGGCGCAGCGCGCCCTCGGTCGCCTCGGTGACGCGCGAGAGCTGGTCCTGTCCGACGCTGATGCGATCGACGACCGCCTCCACGTCATGCTTCTTGCGCTTGTCGAGCGCAGCGACCTCTTCCGTGCGCACGACCTTGCCATCGATGCGCAGCCGCACGTAGCCCGCAGCTTGCATGTCGCTGATCAGCTGCCGATGTTCGCCCTTGCGGTTCTCCAGCAAGGGCGCGAGCAGCAGGATGCGCGTACCCGACGGATAGGTGAGGATCTCGCGCGCGATCTGCTCGGCACTCTGCGAGTGCACCTGCTTCTCGCACTTGGGGCAATGCTGGATGCCGACCCGCGCGTACAGCACGCGCAGGTAGTCGGCCACTTCGGTGATCGTACCGACCGTGGAGCGCGGGTTGGTATTGGTCGTCTTTTGCTCGATCGAGATGGTCGGGGTGAGCCCGCGGATGCGATCGTAGCGGGGCTTGTCCATCTGCCCCAGGAACTGGCGTGCGTAGGCCGATAACGACTCCACGTAGCGGCGCTGGCCCTCGGCATACAGCGTGTCGAACGCCAGAGACGACTTGCCGGAGCCGGAGACACCGGTGAAAACGACGAACTTGCGCTTGGGGATGCGCACGTTGACGCCCTTCAGATTGTGCTCGCGCGCCCCGAAAATTTCGATGTGGTCGAGTTCCATGAGCTGGGGCGCAACCGGCGGCGCGGTGCCCCAAGCTGGCACGCGCTCGATCGCCGGGCAAGCGCGAAGCGGGTGGGGATTTCACCCGAAACGCGCGCGGAGCCCTCGACAAGCGGCCGGCCCCCGGCTTAGAGGCGGTCATGAGACATTTCCGGCTCGCCATCCTCGTCTGTGCCTGCGCGCTCGCCTGCTCTGGAACGGATGATAGCGACTCGGCCGGTGCAGCGGAAACCGGCATGCCGGGGCCGGGACTCGAGGCAGCGCCGGCCGCCACGGGGCTGCCGGGGCTCGAGGCACCGCCGGACGTGACGGCGCCGCCGACGGACGCACAGCAGACGGCATCGGGCCTGGCTTCCAAGCGGCTGTTCGCAGGCGCTGGAACCCGGTCACCCAAGGCCAGCGACACGGTTCGGGTGCACTACTCGGGCTGGCAAACCGACGGCATGCGCTTCGATTCGTCGGTGGCGAGAGGGAAGCCAGCCGAGTTTCCCTTGAGCCGCGTGATCGCGGGCTGGACTGAGGGCTTGCAGCTGATGGTCGAGGGCGAGGAACGCCGCTTCTGGATTCCAGAAGCGCTCGCCTATCAAGGCCGGCAGGCGCCCTACGGCATGCTGGTCTTCGACGTGCAGCTGATCGCGATACTGCCTTAGAGCAGCTCAGTGTTTCCGGAAAAAGCGGGGGCGCTTGCGGGTGTAAAGTTGCCGTGCCGAGGTTGGAAACGGCCGGCATTTGGGCTACTCCATGCGGCATGTCCCTACCGGAAGCGCTGCGAGACGACGTGCGAACCCTCGGATCACTGCTCGGCGAGGTATTGCGCGAGCAGGCGGGGCATACCCTGTACGAGCGCGTCGAGCAGGTGCGAGCGCTCTCGAAGCGCGCGCGGGCCGGAGACGAAAAGGCGGCGGAGTCGCTGAGCAACGTCCTCGCAGAGCTGCCCGTCGGTGAGGCCCTGCCGGTGGCGCGAGCGTTCTCGCTGTTCCTGATGCTGACCAACATCGCCGAGACGCACCACCGCTTGCGCCCAGAGGCGCCCGCGGTCACGAAATCGCGCGCCCCGGCGCACGAAGGGCCCGGGCCCGGCGACTGCAGCGCCACGTTTGGCGAGCTGCTCAAGGGCGGGGTCGCCCCCGAGCAATTGCACGCGACCGTCTCGCAGCTGCGCATCGAGCTGGTGCTCACCGCGCACCCGACGCAGGTGCTGCGGCGCAGCCTGCTCCAGCGCTACAACGACATCGCCGCCATCCTGGAGCGGCGTGACGCGGGCGTCGAACCGAGCTTCGAGGACGCGCTGCGGCGCCAGATCACGATCATCTGGGATACCGACGAGGTGATTCGCAAGAAGCCCTCCCCGGCGGAGGAGGCCAAGGGCGGGCTCACCGTGCTGGAGCAGGTGGTGTGGCACGCGCTGCCCGTGTGGCTACGCCGGGTGGATCAGGCGCTGCGCGAGCACACGGGCCTGGGCCTGCCGCTGGAGGTGGCCCCGGTGCGCTTTGGCTCGTGGATGGGCGGCGATCGCGACGGCAATCCCAACGTGACCGCGAAGCGCACCATCGAGTGTCACCGCCTGGGCCGCTGGATGGCGGCGGATCTGTTCTACAAGGAAGTCGACGTGCTGCGCGGCGAGCTGTCGATGCAGTCGTGCAACACGGAGCTGCGCGCGCGCGTGGGTGACGCGCGCGAGCCGTATCGTGCCCTGCTGCGCGAGGCGCGGGACAAGCTGCACGCCACGCGCGAGCACATGCAGGCACTGCTCGACGGCGTCGTGCCCGGGCCCGCTCCGCACTACCAGGACGAGAAGGAGCTCTGGGACCTGCTCATGCTCTGCTACCGCTCGCTCGGCGATGTGGGGCAGGAGGTCGTGGCGCGCGGGCGCCTGCTCGATTTGATCCGGCGCCTGCGCTGCTTTGGTTTGACCATGGTGCGCCTCGACCTGCGGCAAGACTCCGATCGGCATGCCGAGGCCATGGACGAGATCACGCGCTACCTCGGACTCAAGCCGTACCTGGAGTGCAGTGAGGCGGAGCGGCAGGCGTTCCTGCTCTCGGAGCTGCAGAACAATCGGCCGCTGATCTCGGAGGACATCCCGCTCTCGAGCGACGCGCGCGAGGTCGTCGACACGTTCCGGGTGGCGCGCAAGATCGGTCCGGACGGCCTCGGCGCCTACATCATTTCGATGGCGCGTCAACCTTCGGACGTGCTCGCCGTCGAGCTGATGCAAAAGGCGGTCGGCAATCCGTCGCCGCAGCGCGTGGTACCGCTGTTCGAGACGCTAGACGACCTGGAACGCGCCGGCTCCGTGATGCGGCAGCTGTTTCAGATGCCCTGGTACCGCGCTCACATCGGTGGCCAGCAGGAAATCATGGTCGGTTACTCCGACTCGGCGAAGGACGGCGGGCGCTTGACGGCCAACTGGTGGCTGTACAAGGCCCAGGAAGAAGTCGTGCGCATCTGTCAGGAGCACGGCGTGCACCCGACGCTCTTCCACGGCCGCGGCGGGACGGTGGCGCGAGGCGGTGGCCCCACGCACCTGGCCATCCAGTCACAACCGCCCGGGTCGATCGACGGCAGCCTGCGCGTCACCGAACAGGGCGAGATGATCCAGGCAAAATTTGGTGATCCGCGCATCGCGGTGCGTACGCTGGAGACCTACGTCGCTGCCACGGTCGACGCCACGCTGGCTCCGCCGCGCGCAGCGGAGAGCAGCTGGCGCAAGTGCATCGAAGAGCTGTCGCGCGTCGCCTGCGATGACTACCGCTCCGTGGTGCGTGGTACGGCGCGTTTCGTCGAATACTTCCGCCATGCCACGCCGGAGCAGGAGCTCGGGGCGCTCAACATCGGCAGCCGCCCGGCGCGTCGCCGCGGCGGCGGCGGCGGCATCGAGACCCTGCGCGCCATCCCCTGGATCTTCGCCTGGACTCAGAATCGGCTGTGTCTGCCGTCCTGGCTGGGCGTGGGCCGCTGCCTGGACCGGGCGATCGCCGAGGGCCACTTGCAGGAAATTCAGCAGATGTATGCCGAGTGGCCATTTTTTCGAGCCACCATCGACTTGATCGAGATGATGGTGGCGAAGTGCGATCCCACCGCTGCGGCGCGCGACGATCGCCGGCTGGTGCCGGCCGATCTGCAGGGGCTCGGCAGCAAGCTGCGGGGCGAGCTGCAGATCACGATCGA